>Ga0207667_10000031_pt1 | contig 323587 bp, 278 predicted proteins | sample KBSCornC52_FD_184301 | JGI IMG/M metagenome (GOLD analysis project Ga0207667, IMG submission 184301) | Corn rhizosphere microbial communities from Kellogg Biological Station, Michigan, USA - KBS Corn C5-2 (SPAdes) (version 2) | ecosystem: Host-associated > Plants > Roots > Rhizosphere > Soil ...
CGCTGCTGCGGGTCCGTGAGGGCTGGCCGGGCTTTTTGACGGGACATCCATGTCCCGTCAAAAAGGCGAGGACTCCTGTCCTCGCCCCCTGCGGGGCCTGATCGTCCAGCCCTCACCGCCGTGCCAAGGGGACCCGGAAGATCAAGAGCAAAATCCAGAGCCAGAGCAAAGCGCGCAAGCGGAACGCCGCGGCTGCGCCGCGTGCTCTTCGCTCGACTGTCGCGACGCCCCTCATCCCCCTCTCCCCTTCGGGGAGAGGGTTGGGGTGAGGGGCCGGGGCTTGCGAAAGCGCATGTCGGGCATATGCGCTGCTTTGCCTGAAGCTCGGGCTGCGACTCTTCGCGAAGCACTCACTCACCCCCTTGATGGCTGGAATGATGAGCCAGTCGGAGTAATGCACTAAAACTCACCGCGACCAACAACCCTTCATTTAGTGGTGTACCCACCATTGATCAAAATCGTCTGCCCCGTAATCCACCACCCATCGCTCACCAGATGGCGAATAAACGGCACCACGTCCTGGATATCGGTCAGTCCAGTCTTCGAGAACGACGACAATGCAGCCGCACCCTTGTGATACGCCACCGCATCCGCTCCTTCAGCCGGATAGAAGAACGGCGTATCCATCGGCCCAGGCCCAATGGCGGTAACGGAAATGCCGCGCTCGCCGAACTCCTTCGCCGCCGCACGAGTGAAATGCTCCACCGGTGCCTTGGTGCCAGCGTAGGACGCATAGAAGGGCGTAAACGCGCCGAGCAGGGAAGTGACCAGGGTGACAACCTTGCCGTTGTCGTTGACATGCCGCCCGGCTTCCTTGAGGAAGAAGAACGCCGTCTTTGAGTTCACCGCCGACATCTCGTCGTACTCAGCCTCGCTGATCTCCACCAGCGGCTTCTTCAACACTTTGCCCACGGTGTTGATGGCGATATCCGGTAGGCCCACTGCGGCGATGGCGTCAGCGAACAGCTTCTCCACGGCGCCCGCGCTGGTGAGGTCGGCTTGGATTGCCGCAGCCTGCGCGCCGGCGGCTTTGATCGCCGCTACGGTTTCGTCCGCGGCGGCCTTGGTGGCGGCACTGTTGTAGTGGATCGCCACGGCCTTGGCGCCGTGCTGGGCCAGGTCGCGCGCGATCAGGCCGCCAAGGTTCTTGGCGCCGCCGGCGATAAGTACGACTTTGCCTTTGATGGAATGGTCTGCCATGAGTCGTCTCCTTGCGTGGGGTATGGAGAACGAGTGTAGGCAGTGCCTTCGGGCGGATAAGCCGGTCTGGGTGGGATGGATCATCCAGAAAATCGGACTAATCGTTTGGCGACGATGTGGCGCTGCCACTAGCTCCCTTCTCCCCTCCGGAGAGCACGCGAGGAAGGCGCCTCCGAAGGGAGGCGGATGAGGGGCCACTCTTGAGGCGACGGTTGCGCGAAGCAGGCGTAGGTTGGGGTAAGCCAACGGCGACTGCGAAGGCAGGATGCCGTAGCGAACATCCGCGTAGCGGATGGCCCGAAGGGCGGGCTGCTGATGCAGCCCGTAACCCCAACGGTGCGGTCACGTGTGAGGCCTGTTGGGGTTCGCCTGCGGCTCACCCCAAACTACGCCGGACTTCGTAGAAGTGTCGCCTCAAGAGTGGCCCCTCACCTCAGCCCTCTCCCCGGAGGGGAGAGGGCGTCTGGAGGGTGTCTCGAGATTGATTACGTGGCGCTTGCCGCGTTCTCGCGCTCTGCTTTTACGCGTTCTGCTTCGTCGCGCACCTGTTGCCACTGCAGGCGGAGATGGGCTTGCGTCGCGCAGCGTGTGCCCATGTCGATAAAGGCCGCGATGCCATCGAGCATGATCGATAAGCGCCGAGGATCGGGGCTACCACGCTCTTGGGCCAGTTCGGACAAGAACTGGATCGACGTATGCGCGTACTTCAACCATTCAGTGGCATCGTTGAGCAGCGCATCGGTTCCCGCATCGGGATCAGAAAAATAGTTCGCGTGACGGCTCATCCACGGTTCGCCATAGACATTCATAAGCAACTCCTTGCTAGAAAGATGCCGCATCCTTCGCCCCGAAAACGGCATGCCGCCAGACAGCACGGCATGCCGCCGACCAGACGGACTCGAAGGTTCACCAGTAGCCCAAACGTTGGGCACCGGGCGGCTTGATTGAGGAAGTGGGGTGCGGCTTTCGCATTGCGCAGGGTGACGCGCCGGGTTCAGACGGCTCGGATTAATACCTGCGGAAAGCTCCGCCGCGATTCTTCAACCGCGTCCGCGTTGTCGTCGGACGGCCCGGAAAGGCGGGGGGTGTGTCGTCGAGGGAAGAGACGAGCGAGCGAGTGACGTATGATCTGGGGTAGCCATGATCAATTTCCGTGTGAGTTGGTTGTGGTTAGCGGGTCAGGGGTGTCTTCACCACCCTTGGCCCGCGACTCTCACAGCATTGCTGCCATGGTTACCCGCGAGGCGACTCGAAAAACACAGCGCGGGTAACACCAAGCAACTTATCAGAAGCAACTCCTAGTTGCCGTTAGTCGCAGTCTGATTTATGCGCAGCGCAACCGATAAGACACCGTCATTCCGGCGCAGGCCGGACGAGCGCGTAGCGCGAAGAACGTCCGCAGGGCGGCCCCGAAGGGGTGAGCGAAGCGAATCATCCAGTAGCGATAACGCCTGATTCTCACGAAGCAGCCATCCAACGCTTTCGCGAAAATCCAGCACTGTCGCTACTGGATTCCGGCCTGCGCCGGAATGACGAGCGTGGGGCGGTGAGGCGAGCCCCGGCCCCTCACCCCAACCCTCTCTCCCACAGGGACTATCTTCGGGTCGCCCGGCGGGGAGAGGGAGATGTGGGGCGTCGCGACGATCGAACGCAGAGCACGCGGCGCAGCCGTGGCGTTCCGCTTGCGCGCTTTTGCTTTTGCTCTGGCTTTTGCTCTGGCTTTTGCTCTTGATCTTCCGGGTCCCCTTGGCACGGCGGTGAGGGCTGGACGAAAAGGCCCCGAAGGGGGCGAGGACATGGATGTCCTCGCCTTTTTGACTCGGGCAGGATGCCCGATCAAAAAGCCCGGCCAGCCCTCACGGACCCGCAGCAGCGAAGCTGCGGAGGGCGCCGCGCAGGGTGCCTTTTCTTCTTGGTTACTTCTTCTCGAGGTCCCCCTTGAGAGGATTGGGCAAGCAAAGAAGAAGTAACTCGCTCCGCGGCAGCGGGGCGAAACACTCGCCAAAGGCGAGACACGTGTGCGTCGCCACGACAATCGAGCGTCACAGACACTGGATTCCAGCCTACGCTGGAATGACGAGCCAAAAAGCGGATTCCAGCCTACGCTGGAATGACGAGCTAAAAAGCGGATTCCAGCCTACGCTGGAATGACGAGGTTCGACCCGGCGCGGCATCAAGCCGCGCCGGTCTCCTTCTCCAGATTCGCCGCCACGCGTTGAAGCAGATCGAGCAGCGTCGCGACCTCAGCCTCATCCAATCCCGCCAATAGCCGCTTCTCACCCTGATTCAACGCCTTCTGCGCCTCCGGCAATTTCGACATCGCCAATGCGGTGAGGTGGACGAAGCTGCTGCGCCCGTCGGCCGGATCGGCATGCCGCTCGACCATGCCGTCGCGCTCCATCCGCGCCAGCGTCTGCGCCATCGAAGGCTGCTCGATCTGCGCCATCTCGGCGAGCTGCTTCTGCGTCATCGGGCCGTGGTGCTTGAGCATCGCGACCACCGGAATCTGCGCGCCGGCAAGGCCGAGCGGGCGCAGGCGCGTATCGCCGGCGCGGATCAGCAGGCGGCTGGCGCGGTTGATCAGTTGGCCGACGCGAGGGCGCATCGGCGTGGAAGCGGTGGTTCTGGCCATTGACATAGGTTCCTATGTATCTCAGGATAAATAGCATCCTATCTTCTTCGGCAGGTGCCGGCAATGAAACCTCGTATCGCGATCGTGGGCGGCGGCCCGGGCGGTCTGACCCTGGCGCGCATTCTTTACCAGCATGGCTGGCAGGCCACTGTGTTCGAACGCGAGGCCGATCCGCTGGCGCGGCCGCAGGGCGGCACGCTGGATATCCATGCGGATTCCGGACAGCAGGCCCTGGCACTGGCGGGGCTGACGGACGAATTCCTGCGTATCGCACGCTACGACGACCAGGGCACGCGCCTGCTCGACATGCATGGCCGCGTGCTCTACGAGGAAGCCGACGCGTCCAGTGGCAACCGTCCCGAGGTCGATCGCACCGCCTTGCGCGCGATGCTGCTTTCATCCTTGCCGGAGCAAAGCGTGCGCTGGAACAGCGACGTGCGCGAATTGCGGGAAGGCGGCGAGGGCGATTGGCAACTCGTCTTGACCGACGGCTCGATCGAAACCTTCGATCTGGTGGTGGGTGCCGACGGCGCCTGGTCACGCCTGCGCCCGCTGCTGTCGCCCTACAAGCCGCAATACAGCGGCCTGAGCTTTATCGAATTCGGCATCGACGATGTCGACCGGCAGCACCCGGCGCTGGCCGCCTTGGTCGGCCGCGGCAAGCTGGATGCGGAGGGCGATGGCAAAGGGCTGATCGTGCAGCGCAACGGCAACGCGCATCTGCGCGGCTATGCCGTGTTCCGCGTGCCGATGTCCTGGGTGGAGCGCACGTTCGATTTCACCGATCCATCTGCCGCACGCGCGGAACTGCTGCGCCAGTTCGACGGCTATGCGCCGGAGCTGCTGGACCTGATCCGCGCCAGCAATGACCACATCGTGCCGCGCTATATCCACGCGTTGCCGGTCGGCCATCGCTGGCCGCACCGCCGCGGCCTCACCCTGCTCGGCGATGCCGCCCATCTGATGTCGCCGTTCGGCGGGGAAGGCGTCAACGCCGCGATGCTCGATGCGGCGGAGTTGGCGATGCAACTGGTAGATAACAAGGATTGGGATGCAGCGGTCGCGGCCTATGAGGCGCATATGTTCGAGCGCGTCTTGGTGGCCGCGGAGGGTTCGGCCGAGGCAGCGGCTACGCAGCTCTCGCATGATGGGTTGGCGTTATCGCTGGACCATTGGCGCAGCCATGCGGCGCTGCAGGAGGCCGCAGCCTGAGGGCCTGCTGCCGGCGGCACCCCTCGAACATCGTCTTGGTCTGAAAAGAGCCGTCTGGAGCTATGAAAATATCCAAGCTCATGAAGTCGGCACTCTCGGCTTTCCGCCAACTCACTCTTGTCTGCGCTTGGAAAGAAGGGGCGGCAAACTCTGATTTATCGTCAGGCGCGCTAGGATATTTCGAAGTCGACTATCAGATAATTCTATGTCAGCCCGAATTTTCGAATCCATCACCATCGATGCGCCGCCGTCGACCGTATGGGAAAGCCTTACCCAGCCCGAGCTTATGCGCACATGGATGGGCGAACCGGCCATGCAGCTCGAAGTGGTGACGGACTGGCGCATCGGCAGCGCGATCATCGTGCGCGGCGTCCATACCGGCCGCTTCGAGAACCGCGGCACCGTGCTGGCGTTCGAGCCGGAAACCCGCTTGAGCTATACCCATCTGAGCTCGGTATCGCGGCTGCCGGAGCGGCCGGAAAGCTATACGGTCTTCGAGTTCCGACTGGCCCCGCTAGGCGAACAGACCCGGCTGAGCTTCGAGGCCCATACCTTCCCCACCGAGGTGATCTACAAGCATCTCGCGTTCTATTGGGGTGGCACGCTCGATGCGATCGCACGGCAGGCTGCATCCCGCCGCCAGGGCCGCGGCATTGCGTGAAGTTCCTAGAGCATCAGAATTTACTCAATGGATGATTCCGCGCGCTAGGCAGCGGCGTCGCGTTTTCTTATGAGCTTTCCCGTTTCCCGGACATAGGATTCCTTATCCATTTCCTAGTGTTTTGGATTGCGCCGATTGCTTTCGCGCGCGCGGCTGTTGGAACGTTGCCGTAGGCGAGTCGGAACAGCGTTGTAAGGCATCGGCATGCGAGGACACACAACATGATCGGCCGGCTTTCGGGTATGGCCCTTGTAACGGCTCTGTTCGTATCGGGAGCGGCTACGGCGGCCGAGCTTTACTGGTGCGACCGGTGCACGCCGGAGCAGGAGAAAACCATGCTCGGGCGGATCGATCATGGCCGGGCATGGTCTGAAGTCTATGTAGGCGATCCGTCCACCCGCACCTTGCATAAATACGGCGTGGCCCGCAGCTGGGGGCAGGCGATGCCTTACGACGTGCGACGTAAATTGACGGAGCCGGAAGTCGAATCGGCCTTCGCCCAGCTGCTGCGCTTTCACGACACTGCGCCGAAGGGCTGGAAGAAGGCCTATACCCTGCGCATCGTCGATTCGGCGAAGGAGGCGGCGGACTACTTCAACCGGCAGGTCATCCCCGTCTTCGACTATCCCGATCCGGAAGTCTCGGCCTACGATGTGCTGGAGGACGAACGCCAGCGCCGCTACTTCGAGGGCTATGTGCAGGCGGACATCCTGCGCCGCATGCCGCTGGACCTGGGTATCACCCGGCGCAGCCTGGCCTATCTGCGCACCACGGACGGCACGCGTAGCCCGGCGGTCAGCGTGCTGGTGCAGTTCACCGATGGCAGCCGGATCGTGGCGCGGCTGGATATCGCCGATGGCTTGATGGTCAAGGTCGATGAGGGCAGCGCGCGCGATCCGCGCAATCGGGCCATTTCCGCGCTGCCGGCGACGGGCGTCGGCGATCCGCGCACCTGCGGCACGGACCGCCTCAAGGACACCGGACACAGAAGCCGCGCATACGTCACCGATGTGCTGGCCGGCAGGGGCGGGTAGGCGCCACGAGTTTCGGAGTTCGCCGCATGGTGATGCGACGGTCGTTTGCGCATCCTGTGCGTGTCCGCGGACTCAGGGCAGCGCTATCGGGGTGCCGAGCGCCGCGGACGAACCCCGTTCGCTCTTGCGATACTCCCGTGCTGTAGCTATTCGACCCCCGAGAGGATTTCTCGGGGGTCTTTTTTTGCTCCAGACCGTCTGCCGGCGGCATGGGGCCGATGCCGCCAGGAATGTGACGACACCAGCAGATGGCTGGCCTGGCATCTCCCCTCGCTGGCGCCATTGGGTTAGCTTCCGCCCCGTATCCATGCGCGCCCTGAGGGCGTGGCTGACCGGCCCCTGGGCCGACGCCGCCATCGCTGTCAGCGCGCGCCGACATGAAGCAGGGGGAATGGAAGATGCTTGTTCGCGCTCCGACATGGCGCACCTGGCCGGTGCTGCTGGTATCGCTGTGGCTGGCCGGTTGCGGCAATGCGCCGGTCAAATCCGGGCAGCCGGTGGTGGTGGCCGACCATGCGCGCTTCTCCTTCCTCACGCCCACCCTGGTGCGCATGGAGTACTCGCCGGGCGCCGCCTTCGTGGACGCGCCCACCGCGGTGATGAAGAAGCGCGACTGGGCGCCGGTCGCCGTGCATGTGTCGCGCGAGAACGGCTGGCTGGTGGCCGGCACTGATGCGATGACCCTGCGCTATCGCCTGAACTCCGGCCCGTTCAACGCCGACAACTTGAAGGTGACATGGACCGCGGGCAAGCCCGGCGAATGGCATCCGGGCGCCGACGATCCGCAGAACCTCGGCGGCCTGACCTATTCGCTGGACAACGTCAGCAAGGCCAACCTTACCGGTAATCCGCTGGAAAGCCCGGTGAACAACGTGATTCCCGGCATCGAGGTGAAGCTGCAGAAAGCCAAGCCCGGCCTGCTCAGCCGCAGCGGCTACGCCTTGGTCGACGACAGCGGCACGCCGCTGTGGAACAACACCTCGCAATGGATCGAGCCGCGCAAGGAGCGCAACGGGCAGGACTGGTATCTGTTCGCCTACGGCAATGACTACCGCAAGGCGCTGGGCGAATACGCCCGGTTGAGCGGCGAGATCCCGATGATCCCGCGCTATGTGCTGGGCCCCTGGATCACGGATTTCAATTTCGAATATTTTCCCGGCACGGCCGAAGCGAAGCAGCCCGCGTTCCAGCGCTACAACCAGAAGATGCTGGAAGACGAAGTGACGCGCCTGCGCAACGCGCGCATCCCGTTCGACACCCTGGTGCTCGACTTCGCCTGGCATAACTACGGCTGGGATGGCGGCTACGACTGGAGTCCGCTGATTGCGCAACCGGACCGCTTTATCGCCTGGCTGCACGGGCGTGGCGTCAAGCTGGGCCTCAATGACCATCCCGGTTATGCCAACACCCAGGAAAGCATCCTGTCCTCCGACGACAGCCATGCGCCCGGCGTGCTGGACGCGCTGGGCCGTCCGCCGCTGGTGCGGCCGGCATTCAATCTCGATCTGAGCAGCCGCTGGCGCTTCGCGATCGACCCGCGCGATGCGGGCGTGAAGGCGACGTGGTATGCGCCGGATTTCGATACGCGCAGCTGGAAGACCATCCAGACCGATCGCTCCTGGCAGGTGCAAGGACAACCGAATTACGCGGGCGTGTCCTGGTACCGCACCGACGTGCGGCTGCCGGCCGATTTGCCGAAGACGCTTTACCTGGTGCTCGGCGAGGTGGACAAGAGCTATCGCGTCTTCGTCAACGGCGAAGAGCTGCAGCACAGCCAGATCCAATGGCCGCAGCGCTTGACTTATACCGATATCGCCAAGCTGGCGAAGCCGGGCGAGATGATCCATATCGCGCTGCGCGTGGAGCCGGGCCGCGGTGGCGGTGGCTTGCTGCGCGGTCCGGTGGCGTTGCGCGACGTGCATCCGCCGGAGCGCATCGCCTTCGACCTGTCCGACCAGCGCGAGGCCGAGATCTTCATGCGCCGCCTGCACGAGCCGCTGATGCGCCAGGGCGTGGACATGTGGTGGGTGGATGGCGGCGGCGGTGCGACCAGCATGCCGGGCCTGGATCCGCAGTTCTGGACCAACAAGGTGTTCTACGACTTCACCGCGCAGGCCACCGGCAAGCGCGGCTTTATCCTCGGGCGCTACGGCGACTGGGGCAGCCAGCGGTATCCCGGCTTCTTCACCGGCGACACCTATTCGGAATGGCCGGTGCTCGCTTACGAAGTGGCGTTCACCGCGCGCGGCGGCAATGTGCTGGTGCCGTATATCAGCCACGATATCGGCGGTTTTCACGGCGCGAAGATCGATTTCGATCTTTACGCGCGCTGGATCCAGTTCGGCACTTTCAGTCCGCTGCTGCGCATGCATAGCGCTCATGCCAATCCACGCGAGGGCAATACGCGCATGCCCTGGATGTACGGCGACAAGGGCCTGGCGCTGATGCGCAAGTACTTCACCCTGCGCACCCAGCTGATTCCGTACATCTATTCGTATGCCTGGATCGCGCACCAGGATTCGCTGCCGCTGCTGCGCCCGCTGTATCTGCAGCATCCGGACCTGGAAGAGGCCTACAAGCAACCGTACGAATATTTCTTCGGCAGCGATCTGCTGGTCGCGCCCATACTCGACGCCAGTGGCCAGCGCAGCATCTATCTGCCGCCGGGGCAGTGGGTCGATTTCTTCAAGGGCAAGCGCTACCAGGGCGATACCACGTTTACCGCGCGCTATGCCACCGACGAGATGCCGGTGTTCGCCCGCGCCGGCGCGATCGTACCGATGCAGCCGCCGAGCGACTACTCGGATGCGAAACCGCTGGATACGCTGATCCTGCATGTGTTCGGCGACGGCGAAGGCAGCTTCTCGCTGTATGAGGACGATGGCGTGTCGCTGGATTACGACAAGGGCAGCCATGCCATCACCGCCATGCACCACAGCACCAGCCAGGATGGCGGCAACGAGTTGACCATCGAAGCGGCGCAGGGCGAGTTCAAGGGGCAGGTGCAGCGGCGCGCGTATGAGTTGCGGCTGCATGTGGCGAAGAAGCCTGGTGCGTTGAGCGTCGACGGCAAGTCGGGTTCGGCGTGGCGCTGGAATGCCAAGGAAGGTGTGGCAACGGCGACGGTGCCGGCGCGTTCGGTGCGTGAGGCAGTGCACTTGAGTTGGCATTGAGCGGACGCGACGCTTTGAGGCGCATGATGCTTGCCGAGTGTCCATAGCGTAGGTTGGGGTGAGCCGCAGGCGACAGCGAAGGCACGATGCCGTAGCGAACATCCGCGTAGCGGATGGCCCGAAGGGCGGGCTGCTGATGCAGCCCGTAACCCCAACACGGCATCCCCCAGCGCACCACATCGTTGGGGTTCGCCGTTGGCTCACCCCAACCTACGTGGACTTCGTGTGATCATTGGCGCTCTACGGGGGCGTGTTCACGCCAACTACCCGCGCAAGGAGCAATTCAATGCCGCAAGGAAGCAAGCTGGGCGCCTGGATCGGCGGATTCGTGACAGGCCTGGTGGCATGGCTGGTGTATCTGGGCACGACCTTCGGCGCTGTCGCGCTGCAGGAAAGTGCAGGCTGGGAGATTGGCCGTTTCGATGCGGTGTTCAATGCCTGGCCGCTGTGGCTGGGCGTGCCGTCGGTGGGCTATCTGGTGTGGCGTGCCCGCCGCGGCAAGGGGCGGCTGGGCTTCGCCGTATTCGGTCTCGGCTGCAGCCTGGCGCTGCCCATGCTGGCTTTGCTGGTGTTCGTCCTCTTCGTAGGCGTGTCGCATGCGTGAGCTGGAAGCGATTGCGCCATCCCGCGACAGCGCGGCGCAGGGCAGCGCATTCGATACCGACGGCTACGCCATCATTCCGGCGATCCTTTCCATCGCAGCATGCGACCGCCTGCTGGAAAGGGTGGATGCATGCGCGCGTGCGCGCGCCGGTTCGCGCCGCCTGCTGGACGAACCTCTCGTTGCAGAGATAGCGGGATACCTGCAACAGCATCCCGCCATCGCTGCATGGCTTCCGGCACGAGCGCAGGTACTGCAATGCACGCTCTTCGCCAAGACGCCCGATGCCAACTGGTCGGTGACGCCGCATCAGGATCTGAGCGTGCCGGTACGCGAACGCATGGATGCGCCTGGATGGTCCGGCTGGTCGATAAAGGAAGGCGTAAGCTTCGCACAGCCGCCGCTGCCGGTGCTCGAGCAGTTGCTCGCAGTACGCCTGCAACTGGACGGCGATGCGGAAACGACCGGCCCGCTTGAAGTAATACCCGGTTCCCATCGCAGTGGAAGGCTTTCGATGGCGGCATTGAAGGAGCATTTCGGCCTGCCGCGGGTCCGTTGCATCGTGCCCAAGGGCGGCGTGCTCGTGCTGCGGCCGCTGCTGGTCCATGCCTCAGGCAAAGGCAGCGGAGCAGGGCATCGGCGTGTGCTGCACTTCCTCTACGGTCCTCCTTTGCAGGCGGACATCCCGCCGTGATGCCGCACGCGGCTCCCCTTTAGTGTGGCCAACCCAGCCCCATCTCGGCGTAGACTCCACCGGCGCTGCTACATGCCAACCCAAGGCAGGCCAACCCAAGGAACGCCATGACCGAACAGGCCACTCCGACGCCGCACGCGGTTTCCGTCCGGGGCATAAGCAAGACCTATAAAGGCGGCTTCCAGGCGCTGAAGTCGATCGACCTCGATATCCGGCGCGGCGAGATCTTCGCGCTGCTCGGTCCCAACGGCGCCGGCAAGACCACGCTGATCAGCATCATCTGCGGCATCGTCAAGCCCAGCGGCGGCACGGTGACGGCGGACGGCCACGATGTGATGCGCGATTACCGCCTCACCCGTTCGAAGATCGGCCTGGTGCCGCAGGAGCTGTCGACTGACGCATTCGAAACCGTATGGGCCGCGGTGCGCTTCAGCCGCGGCCTGTTCGGACGCGAACGCGACGACAAGCACATCGAAAAAGTCCTGCGCGATCTCTCGCTGTGGGAAAAGAAAGACGCCAAGATCATGACGCTATCCGGCGGCATGAAACGCCGCGTGCTGATCGCCAAGGCGCTGGCGCACGAGCCGAGCATCTTGTTTCTGGACGAACCCACGGCCGGCGTGGACGTGGAGCTGCGCCACGATATGTGGGAGATGGTGCGCCAGCTGCGCGCCGGCGGCGTCACGGTGATCCTGACCACGCATTACATCGAAGAGGCCGAGGAAATGGCCGATCGCGTGGGTGTGATCACTCGCGGCGAACTGGTCCTGGTCGAAGACAAGCACGTGCTGATGCGCAAGCTGGGCAAGAAGCAGCTGTCGATCAGCCTCAAGACGCCGCTGGACAGCTTGCCCCAGGGCTTGGACGAGTACGCGCTGGAGCTGGCCGACGACGGCTCGACGCTGACCTATACCTTTGACGCGCAGAGCGACGACACCGGCATCGCCGTGCTGCTGCGCAAGCTGGGAGACCGCGGCGTGGACTTCAAGGATCTGCACACATTGGAAAGCTCGCTCGAAGATATCTTCGTCAGCCTGGTGCGGGAGGCCCGATGAATATCCCAGCCATTCGCGCCATCTACCGCTTCGAGATGGCCCGCACCTTCCGCACGCTGACCCAGAGCATCGTCTCGCCGGTGCTGTCGACTTCGCTGTATTTCATCGTGTTCGGTACGGCGATCGGTTCGCGCATGGGCGAGATCGGCGGCACCAGCTACGGCGCCTTCATCATCCCCGGCCTGATCATGCTGTCGCTGCTTAACGAAAGCATTTCCAATGCCTCGTTCGGCATCTACCTGCCGAAGTGGTCGGGCACCATCTACGAGTTGCTTTCCGCGCCGGTGTCGCCGCTGGAAGCGGTGCTTGGCTATGTCGGCGCCGCCTCGACCAAATCCGTGATGCTGGGGCTGCTGATCCTGGTCACGGCGCGCTTCTTCGTGCCTTACACCATCATGCATCCGCTATGGATGATCGCCTTCCTGCTGCTCACGGCCGTCACCTTCAGCTCGTTCGGCTTCATCATCGGCCTGTGGGCGGATGATTTTCAGAAGCTGCAGGTGATTCCGCTGATGGTGGTCACGCCGCTGACCTTCCTCGGCGGCGCGTTCTATTCGATCGGCATGCTGCCGCCGTTCTGGCAGAAGGTCGCCCTGTTCAATCCGGTGGTGTACCTGATCAGCGGGTTTCGCTGGAGCTTCTACGGGCAGTCCGACGTCAACGTGGTGCTGAGCGCGAGCATGACCCTGGGCTTTCTGCTGCTGTGCGCCGTGGCGATCGGATGGATCTTCCGCAGCGGCTACAAGCTGCGTTCGTAGCGGGGGCTAGCGCCAGAGCACGTCGCGGCCGATCCGCTGCACGTCGGTCTGTCCCGTCAGCGCCATGCTGACGCTCAGTTCGCGGCGGATGATCTCGATCGTGCGCGTCACGCCTTCCTCGCCCAGCGCGCCCAGGCCATACAGGAAGGCCTTGCCGATCAGGCCGGCGCGCGCGCCCAGGGCCAGTGCTTTCAATAGATCCTGGCCGCTGAGAATGCCGCCGTCGAACAGCACTTCGAGATCGCTGCCCACCGCATCGGCGATGCGCGGCAGCACCTCGATGCTGGCTGGCGCGCCATCGAGCTGGCGGCCGCCATGGTTGGACACCACGATGGCGTCGACGCCGTGCGCGGCGGCGAGGCGCGCGTCTTCCACGTCCATGATGCCTTTGAGGATCAGCTTGCCGGGCCACAGCTCGCGGACCCATTCCAGATCCTTCCAGGTCAGCGTGGGATCGAACTGGTTGGCGATCCACTGCGCCAGCGTGCTGAGGCTGTCGGTGCCTTCGATGCGGCCGGCCAGATTGCCGAAGGAGCGGCTGGGCGCGCGCAGCACGCTCCAGGCCCAGCGCGGCTTGCTCATGATGTCGAACAGATTGCGCAGGGTGACCTTGGGCGGCACGCTCAGGCCGTTCTTGATCTCGCGATGGCGCTGGCCCTGCACGGTGAGGTCGGCGGTCAGCATCAGGGCCGAGCAGCCGGCTTCTTTGGCGCGGCGGATCAGGTCGCGGGCGAAGCCGCGGTCGCGCATCACATAAAGCTGGAACCAGAACGGCGAACCCACCGCGGCACGCACCTGTTCGATCGAGCAGATCGACACCGTGCTGAGGCAGAACGGGATGCCGGCCTTGGCCGCGGCACGCGCGCCGAGGATCTCGCCGGCGCCGTGCTGCAGCCCGGTCAGGCCGGTGGGGGCGATCGCCAGCGGCATCGAGATCGGCTGGCCGACCACGCTGGTGGCGAGCTCGCGCTTGTCCACGTCGATCATCACGCGCTGGCGGAACTGGATGTTCTCCAGCGCTGCGCGATTCCCACGCAGGGTCACTTCGTCGTAGGCGCCGCGGTCGGCGTACTCGAAGAAGGCGCGCGGCACGCGGCGGCGCGCCAGTTCGCGCAGGTCCAGCACATTGGTGATCGGCGTGGCCATGCTCGTGCTCCCTCAGTGCAGCGCCACGGCGGCCTGTTCGCTCCACACCGGCCCGTCGGGGAAGCTGTATTCCACCAGGGTGTGCTCGTGCATGCGCGCGGAGAAACCAGGGGCGGTGGGGGCGAGGTAGTGGCCGTTGCGGATCGTCACCGGATCGTCGAAATGCTCGTGCAGGTGGTCGACGAATTCGATGGCGCGGTCGTCCTTGCGGCCGGTGATCGCCACGAAGTCGGCCATGGCCAGATGCTGCACCAGCTCGCACAGGCCCACGCCGCCGGCATGCGGGAACACGCGCACGCCGAACTTCGCCGCCATCAGCAGGATCGCCAGGTTCTCGTTGACGCCGCCGACGCGCGCGGCGTCGATCTGCACCAGGTCGACCGCGCCGGCCTGGAACAGCTGCTTGAACATCACGCGGTTATGGGTGTGCTCGCCGGTGGACACCGGCACCGAGACGGCGCGCCGGATCGCGGCATGGCCGAGCACGTCGTCGGGGCTGGTCGGTTCTTCGATCCAGGCCAGGTCGAAACCTTCCAGCCAGCGCAGCCAGTCGATCGCGGCATGCACATCCCAGCGCTGGTTGGCATCCACCGCGATGGCGATATCCGGGCCCACCGCTTCGCGCACCAGGCGGCAGCGGCGCATATCGTCTTCCACGCTGAGGCCGACCTTGAGCTTGATGGTGCGGAAACCCTCGGCCACCGCTTCGCGCGCCAGGCGCAGCATCTTCTCGTCGGTATAGCCCAGCCAGCCGGGCGAGGTGGTGTAGGCGGGATAGCCTTCGGCCAGCAGCTGCTCGATGCGCGCGGCCTTGAGGGGTTCGGCGGCGCGCAGCATCTGCAACGCTTCTTCCGGCGTCAGCGCATCGCTGAGATAGCGGAAGTCGATGGTGGCGACCAGCTGTTCCGGCGTCAGCTCGGCGATATAGCGCCACAGCGGCTTGCCGGCGCGGCGCGCGGCGAGATCCCAGCCGGCGTTGATCACCGCGCCGATCGCCATATGCATCACGCCTTTTTCCGGCCCCAGCCAGCGCAGCTGCGAATCGCCGACCATGCGCGCGGCGAAACCGCCGAGGTCTTTGGTCACCTCGTCCAGGGTCAGGCCGACCACATGCGGGCGCAGCGCATCGAGCGCCGCCTTCTGCACGTCGTTGCCGCGGCCGATGGTAAAGGCCAGGCCGTAGCCGGCCAGGCCCGACGGATCGTCCGTGCGCAGCACGGCGTAGGCGGCGGAGTAGTCCGGATCCGGGTTCATCGCGTCGGAGCCGTCGAGCTGGCGCGAGGTGGGGAAACGGATGTCGTAAGTGTCCAGCGCGGTGATCTTCACCGGGGCGTGCGTTGCCATGCGGCCGGCCTCCCTATGCCGTTGCAGAAGAAATGAAGGTATGCGTGACTCATGGCGCCGCGTGCGCGTCGGCCGCGTGCGCGCGGACCTGCTGGCGCTGCTGGCCAAGGCCATCGATGCCCAGCTCGATCACGTCGCCGGGGCGCAGGTACGTCGGCGGCTTCAGGCCCAGGCCCACGCCGGCCGGCGTGCCGGTGCTGATCACATCGCCGGGCAGCAAGGTCATATAGCGGCTGATGTAGCTGACCAGCTTGGCCACGCCGAACACCATGTCGCTGGTGTTGCTGTCCTGGTAGCGGTGGCCGTTCACTTCCAGCCACAGGCGCAGATTCTGCGGATCGGGCACGTCGTCGACGGTGACCAGCCAGGGGCCGAGCGGGCCGAAGGTGTCGCAGCTCTTGCCCTTGACCCACTGGCCGCCGTGTTCCATCTGGAATTCGCGCTCGGACAGGTCATTGATCACGATAAAGCCGGCCACGTGCGCCATCGCTTCGTCGACCGACACGTCGCGCGCGGTCTCGCCGATCACCACGCCCAGCTCCACTTCCCAGTCGGTGCGGGTGGAACCACGCGGGATCACCACATCGTCGTTCGGACCCATGATGGCGGTGGTGGCCTTCATGAACAGCACCGGCTGCTCCGGCACCGCCTGTCCGGTTTCCGCCGCGTGGCGGGCGTAGTTCATGCCGACGCAGATGATCTTGCTGACCGGTGCCACCGGCGCGCCGAAACGCGGCGTGCCTTCCACCGCCGGCAGCGTGGCCGGATCGATGGCGGCCAGGCGCGCGCGGCTGTCGCGGTTGAGCACGTAGGGATCGATATCGGCGACGTGCTCGGACAGGTCGCGCAGCACGCCGTGCTGGTCGATCAGGCCGGGTTTCTCGTTGCCGTGGGCGCCGTAGCGGACCAGTTTCATCGTTCGATTCCTCAGTTGGACCAGCCGCCGTCCACGATGTGCACGGTGCCGGTGGTGAAAGCCGCTTCGTCGGAAGCCAGATACAGGGCGAGCATGGCGATCTCCTCGGGATTGCCGAGGCGGCCCATCGGCTGGCGCTCGACAAAGCCGCGCCACACCGCATCCTCGTCGCCGCCCAGCGCACGCACGCGGTCGCCCAGCGAGGGCGTCTTCACCGTGCCGGGGCAGATCGCATTGCAGCGGATGCCGCGCGCCACGAAGTCGGAGGCGATGGACTTGGTCAGGCCGATCACCGCCGCCTTGGTGGTCGAATAGGCGAAGCGGTTCGGCACGCCCTTGATGCTCGATGCCACCGAAGACATGTTGACGATGCTGCCGCCGCCGCGTTCCAGCATGGCCGGCAGCACGCGCTGGCACAGGTGGAACATGCTGTCGACGTTGATGGCGAAGGAGCGCTTCCAGGCCGTGTCGTCGGTATCGAGGATGGTGCCGGCGTGCACGAAGCCCGCGCAGTTGAACAGCACGTCGAACGGCGGATGGCTGGCGACCAGGCGGTCGATCTGCGCCGGATCGGTGACGTCGAGCTTTTCGGTGCGCAGTTCCGGCGCTTCGGCGGACAGCGCGGCGAGCGCGTTTTCGTCGATATCGGTAGCCAGCACGCGCGCGCCTTCGCGGGCGAAGGCGAGGGCGGTGGCGCGGCCGATGCCGGCGCCGGCCGCGGTGACCAGCGCATGCTTGCCGGCGAGACGGCCGCTCATGCCGGCTGCTCCGGTGCGGAACACATGGGTGCAGCGATCATGGCGTGATCTCCTTGCGATGCGGATGGGTAGTCGGTGCGAGGCGATAGAACGCCGCGGCATTGGCGCCGAAGATGGCGTCTTCATGGCCGGGCGCGAGGCGATGCGCATAGGCGCGCGCCAGTTCGATCCAGTGCGCGTAGTCGCCGCGCAGGGTCAGCACCGGCCAGTCGCTGCCCCACAGCAGGCGCGACGGGCCGAAGCAGGCGAACAGGTGTTCGACATAAGGTTCCAGCGCAGCTTCGGACTGGTTCGGTGAGAGCTGGGTCAGCAGGCCGGAGAGCTTGCAGTGCAGCGAGGTGCGTTCGGCCAGCACGGCGATCTGCGCGGCCCAGCTGTCGAAGTCGGCGATGCCGTCGATGACCGGCTTGCCGCCGTGATCGAGCACGGCGCGCAGTTGCGGCTCGTGCCGCAGGCGGGCGTACAGCGCGGGGAGCTGGTCGGGGCGCACCAGCGCGTCGAAGGCGAGGCCGTGGCGCTGCAGGCTGGCGAAGGCGGCGTCGAGTTCGGGGCGGCCCAGCCAGTCGGGGTCTTCGATGTCCTGCGCCATCGGACGCAGGCCGACCAGCAGGCCGTCGCCGTCGCGCACCAGGGCGGCGATGCGTGCGTCGACATCCGGCGCTTCGAAATCCACCCAGCCCACCACGCCGGCCACCGCGCGATCGGCGCGGGCCAGCTCGAACAGAAAGCGCGTTTCCGCCTCGGTCGGCGCGGCCTGCACCAGGATCGCGCGCCGCACGCCGGCGGCGGCGCGGTGCGGATCGAGTTCGAACGGCAGGAAGTCGCGGCGCAGCACCTGCGGCGCGCTGCCGAGCCAGTCGTAGTCGCCGCGCTGCACGCGCCAGTAGTGCTGGTGGGCGTCGATCGCGTTCATGGCGTCACCGCGTGCTCGCCCAGCAGGCCGGCGGCGCGCAGGCGCGGCCACAGTTCGGCGGGGAGCGTTTCATCGCGCCTTGCCGCGGCGGCATCCGCTTCGGCCGGCGTGCGCATGCCGCATACCACGGTGGCGACGGCCGGATGGAACAGCGGGAACTGCAGCGCGGCGGCGCCGACGCTGGCGCCGGCTTCGGCGCAGATGTCGTAGTAGCGCTGCGCGCGGGCGCGCACCGCCGCATCGGCGGGGGCGTAGTTGTAGGTATCGCCCGGCCGCTCGCCGCCGAGCAGGCCGGAGTTGTACGGCGCGGCGGCGAAGATCGCCACGCCGCGCTGCAGGGCCTCGGCCATCGCGCGCGCGCTGTGTTCCTGCTCGAACAGGGTGTAGCGGCCGGCCAGCATGATCACGTCCAGTTCGAAGCGCGGCATCACGTCCAGGCAGACCGCTTCTTCGTTCACGCCCAGCCCGATCGCACCGCACACGCCTTCGGCGCGCAGTTCGGCCAGCGCGGGCAGGGCTTCGTCCAGGGCCTGGCGCAGCACGCGCAGGTGCTCGGCGCCATGGGTGAGGGCGCCGATATCGTGCAGCAGCAGGACATCGATATGGTCCACGCCCAGGCGGCGCAGGCTGGCGTCCACCGCGCGGCGCACGCCGTCGCGGCTGTAGTCGAACACCGCGCGCTTGCCGGCGACGTCGAAGCCGTCGGCCAGCGGATCGCGGCCGGGCGCGTCCTCGATCAGGCGGCCGACCTTGGTGGACAGGGTGTAGCTGTCGCGCGGCACACCGGCCAGCGCGGCGCCCAGGCGCTGCTCGGCCAGGCCGTAGCCGTAGTAGGGCGCGGTGTCGAAATGGCTGATGCCGTGCTGCCAGGCCCGCTCCACCGCCAGGCGGGCGACGGACTCGTCCACCCCCGCATACAGGTTGCCGATGGGAGCGCCGCCGAAGGCGAGCCGCGATACCGCGGGACCTCGCCGTAGCGGGCGCCGCTCGGCGCCTTGCGGGTTGGGAATGCCTGGATCGGCCATGCAGAAACTCCGCTCGCTGGGCGCCCCCGCAGCCAGCCTCAAGGGGGCTTGGACGGGGACTTTGGCCCATGCGCAGGTCCCCTCTCAAATGCCCGCGCCGGGTATCGAATCAGTGTGCACCTATGAATTGAGTATTTACAAGTGGAAATCGGCCAGTCCGTAAGTTGGATGAAATTTGTGTTGCAACGCGACTTGAAACGATCTAAGTAAATATGAACCATCGGTTCGCCGGTGAAGTCGGCGACGTTCCGTTGGCCGGCGCAAACGCCGCGGCAGCGGCATCTGGGGATAAGGGGAGGCTTGGCGTGGACCGGCACGAAACCACTTCAGCGCTCGCTGGGGCCGCCTGGCCCGCGGACGGCGTGCTCAGCGCGCTGCCCACGGCCGGCCGCGGCCCGGATCGCCCCGTCACTTCATCGGATCACCTGCCGGCTATCGGCGCCGTCGCCGGCCGCGCGCCGTTCCTCGCCGCCGACGTGGGCGGCACGCATGCGCGCATGGCCTTGATGGCGCCGGGCACGCCCGGCGGCGGTCCGGTGGTGCAGGCGTATCGGATCTTCCGTTGCGGCGAGCATGCGAGCTTCGCCGCGATCGTGCGTACCTTCCTCGACGGCCTGCGCGTGCGTCCGCGCCAGCTGGTACTCGCCTGTACCGGCTGCGCGCACGAAGGCGTCCTGATCAACGAGAGCCTGCCGTGGCGCATCGAGCCGGCGGCGCTCGCGGCCGAACTGCGCCTGGATGAAGTCCATCTGCTCAACGATTTCGTGGCTTTGACGCACGCGGCGCCGTATATCGACACCGCGCGCTCGCCACTGCTGCACGCGCCGGCGCGCGGGGCCTCGGCGCCGGGTCCCATCGTGGTGGTGGGGCCCGGCACGGGCCTTGGCGCGGCGGTGCGCCTGCCGGGTTCGCCGCCCGTGGTGCTGCCGAGCGAGGCCGGCCAGATGCAACTGGCCGCACGCGTGGGCCGCGAGCAGGAAGTGACGCGCCTGCTTGCCGCGCGCGATACGCATCTTTCGTACGAAGCCGTGCTGTCCGGGCCTGGCGTGCTGCGCGTCTACGAGGCGCTGTGCCGCGAACAGGGCAAGGGTGTCGCCTGCGCCGAGCCGGCGGCGGTGACCGCCGCGGCGATGGCGGGCAACGATCCGCGCGCTAAGGAAACGCTGGATCTGTTCTGCGGCTGGCTGGGTTCCTTCGCCGGCGATCTGGCCATGCTGTACCAGGCTACCGGCGGCATCTATCTGGCCGGCGGTTTCCTGTCGCACATGGCCGCCTATGTGCGCGCCAGCAGCTTCGTCGAGCGCTTTCTCGACAAGGGCGTGATGCGTCCGTTCCTGCACAACGTGCCGGTGCGCGTGGTGGACCATGGCCAGCTCGGCGTGATCGGAGCGGCCAGCTGGTTCCTGGACCAGCCGGCGCAACGCTGATGCGCGCAGCGACGTTAGCGCTGGCACTGGTCGCCGCGGCTGGCGTAGCCGCAGCAGGCGAGCCGGATGCGCGCACCATCGAAGCGCAGTGGCGCGCAGCGAATCATGCCTATGACGGCGCGCGCGCCGCGTTGCTGAAAGAAGTCGACACGCAGGCCTGGCAGGGGCCGTTCTCGCCCGACTGGGAAACGTTGACCCACTACCGCGCGCCCGACTGGTACCGCGACGCCAAGTTCGGCGTGTTTATCCATTGGGGCGTGTATTCGGTCGCGGCGTACAAGGGCGAGTGGTATCCGCGCCATATCTACGAACGCGAAGGCAAGTACGCCGATTACCGCAAGCACCAGCTCGACACTTATGGCGCGCAGTCGGGCTACAAGGATCTGATCCCGCGCTTCACGGCGAAGCAGTTCGATCCGGCCGCCTGGGCCAAGCTGTTCCGCGAAGCCGGCGCGCGCTACGTGGTGCCGGTGGCCGAGCATCACGACGGCTTCGCCATGTACGACTCCCGCTTAAGCGACTGGACCGCCGTGAAGATGGGTCCGAAGCGCGACGTGATCGGCCAGCTCGCCAAGGCCGTGCGCGCCGAAGGCATGAAGCTGGGTCTTTCCTCGCACCGCGCCGAGCATGACTGGTTCTTCGGCTACGGCCGCGAATTCGATTCCGACGTCAACGACCCGCGCTACGCCGCGCTGTACGGCCCCGCGCATCCGCTGCGCAGCGCCAAGGGCGAGGACGGCAGGGAGCACGACTGGACTTTCGTCTCCGATGCTTACCTCGATGACTGGCTGGCCCGCTCGGGCGAAATCGTCGAGGACTACAAACCGGACCTGATGTACTTCGACTGGTGGGTCGACCAGCCGCGCTTCCGCGGCGCGCTCGCCCGCTTCGCCGCGTTCTTCTACAACCAGGCCGCCGCGCGCGGGCAGGGCGTGGTACTCAACTACAAGCTCGACGGCATGCGCGCCGGCAGCGGCACGCTGAATATCGAACGCGGCCAGGCTGCGGATATCCGTCCCGAGCCATGGCAGACCGAAACCTCGGTCAGCCGCGATTCCTGGGGCTATGCCGAAGGCGACAGCTACAAGGATCCCGACGAGATCGTGCATCTGCTGGCCGACGTGGTCAGCAAGAACGGCAACCTGCTGTTGAACGTGGGCCCCAAGGGCGACGGCAGCATGCCGCCGGAAGCCGTATCGATCCTGCATGCGGTGGGCGGCTGGCTGCATGCGAATGGCGAGGCGATCTACGGCACGCGCCCGTGGCGCCGCTACGGCGAAGGTCCCACCCAAGTCGCGGCGGGCACCATGCAGGACAGCAAGACCCGGCCGTTCACCGCCGAGGATTTCCGCTTCACCACGCGCGACGGACACCTGTACGCGATCGAGCTGGGCTGGCCGCGCGACGGCCGCGCGCTGATCCGTTCCATCGGCGCCGAGCAACGCGTAAGCCGCGTCACCTTGCTGGCCACCGGCGCCGACGTTCCTTTCGAGCAGCAGGCGGATGGCCTGCATCTGCGACTCCCCACGCCCCCCACAGGACTGCATGCCTATGTCTATCGCATCGAACAGCACTGAGCCGCGCCGGCTGCGTCTCGCCGCCGCGCTGCTGTGCGCTACTGCCGCCTTCGGCGCGCAGGCGCAGGACGCCACTGCGCCGACCGCCAAGACGCAGAGTCCGCAGCGCAACAGCGAGCTGTGGGAGCAGGCCAGCGCCAAGTTCGAGCCGCAGCGCCGCGCGCTGCTGGCCGAAGTGGAGCAGGGCGATGCGGCCGGTCCGTTCCGCGCCGACTGGGCTTCGCTGCAGGGCTATCGCTCGCCGACGTGGTACGACGACGCCAAGTTCGGCATCTTCATCCACTGGGGCGTGTATTCGGTGCCGGGGTTCGGCAGCGAGTGGTACTCGCGCAATATGTACGTGCAGGGCAGCAAGGAATTCGCCCACCACGTAGCGACTTATGGTCCGCAGGCGAAGTTCGGCTACAAGGACCTGATCCCGCTGTTCAAGGCGGAGAAGTTCGATCCCGCCGCCTGGGCCAAGCTGTTCCGCGAAGCCGGTGCGCGCTATGTGGTGCCGGTGGCGGAGCATCACGACGGCTTCGCCATGTACGACTCCAGGCTCAGCGACTGGACGGCAGTGAAGATGGGCCCGAAGCGCGACGTGATCGGCCAGCTGGCCAAGGCGATCCGCGCCGAAGGTCTGCATTTCGGCTTGTCCTCGCATCGCGCCGAGCACAACTGGTTCATGGGCAACGGCCGCGAGTTCGCTTCGGACGTCAACGATCCGAAGTACGCCGAGTTCTACGGCCCCGCGCAGCTGCGCATGAGCGGCCCGGACAGCGATGTGCTTTCCGGTGACTTCACCTATGTCTCGCAGGCCTGGCTGGACGACTGGCTGGCGCGCACCACCGAGCTGATCGACGACTACCATCCGGACCTGATCTATTTCGACTGGTGGATCGGCCATCCCACCTTCCGCAACTCGCTGCCGAAGATGCTGGCCTATTACTACAACCAGGGCGCCAAGCGCGGCGGCGTGGTGGTGAACTACAAGTTCGGCGAGTTCGCCGACGGCGCCGGCACCTTCGATGTGGAACGCGGCCGCCTCACCGGCATCAATCCCGCCCATTGGCAGACCGATACCTCGATCAGCAACGAATCCTGGGGCTTTATCGAGCACGACACCTATAAGCAGCCGCAGGAGCTGATCCAGCTGCTGGTCGACGTGGTGAGCAAGAACGGCAACCTGCTGCTGAATATCGGCCCGCGCGCGGACGGCAGCATTCCGCAGGCGGCGCAGGACACCTTGCGCTCGATCGGCCGCTGGCTGAAGACCAATGGCGAGGCGATCTACGCCACCACGCCGTGGCGCCAGTTCGGCGAAGGCCCGACCGAGGTGAAGGGCGGTTCGTTCCAGGAGACCAAGACCCAGCCGTTCACCTCGCAGGATTTCCGCTTCACCAGGCACGACAACAAGCTTTACGCGATCCAGCTGGCCTGGCCGGCGGACGGCAAGGCGGTGATCCATGCGCTGAAGGCCGACGACGGCGTGAAGTCGGTGACCTTGCTGGCCAATGGCAAGTCCGTGCCGTTCAAGCAGCAGGACGATGGCCTGCACCTGACCCTGCCGTCCAAGCCGGTCGGCGACTACGTGTATGTCATGCGTATCGAGCTGGGGGGCAAGTGATGCGGCGTCTGCTTCTGCTTGCCTTGTTGCTGCTGCCCGCACTGGCCAGTGCGCGCATTCCCGGCGCGATGTTCTATCTGATGGGCACGCCCAAATCGATGGCGTCGTTCGAGGCGCATGCCGACAAGATCGGCGTGGTGGTGCCTACCTGGTATCACGTCGATGAAAGCGGCCTGGTCTCCGGCGAGCCGAATCCATATGTGCTGCAGCTGGCCAAGCAGCACCGCATGCCGGTGATGCCGATCCTTTCGGCCGGCGGCGTGCGCGACAAGTTCCACCAGCTGCTGCATGACGAGGCGGCGAAGAAGGCGATGATCGCCGCGCTGGTGGAGCAGGGCAGCAAGCACGGCTATCTCGGCTTCCAGTTCGATTTCGAAAACATCGACTGGAACGACCGCGACGCGCTCAGCCTGATGACGAAGCAGACCGCCGAAGCGCTGCACAAGCACGGCATGCAGCTGTCCATCGCGGTGGTGCCGAACGCACCGGGCTATGCGGGCGGCACCGGCTTTTCGCAGTGGATGTGGAAGTTCTGGCGCGGCGCGTATGACCTGAAGGCGCTGGGCCAGTCCGCCGACCTGATCTGCCTGATGACTTACGACCAGCACACGCGCTGGACCACGCCCGGCCCCGTCGCCGGCATGCCGTGGACCGTGCAGCACCTGGAATACGCGCTGACCCTGGTGCCGAAGGACAAGCTCTCGGTGGGCATTCCCACCTACGGCTACCACTGGTACGCCGGCGATCCGCGCCGCGAGGACGGCAAGGAAGAATCGAATATCGCCGCCAGCTATATCGACGCGGACGAATCCTTGCCGCTGGCCAAGCAGTACGGCGCCGCCATCCAGTGGGATCCGGTGGAGCACGAGAGCTGGTTCTGGTTCTACCGCGACGGCTTGCGCGAATGGGTGTTCCTGCCCGATGCGCGCGCCTTCCGCGACCGCGTGGCCCTGGTCAAGCAATACGGGCTGCAGGGCTATTGCTCGTGGGTGCTGGGCGCCGAGGACCCGAAAGTATGGGATGAACTGCCGGAGGCGACACGATGAGCAAGAGGATGCTCCTGCGCGCGGCTGCCGGCGCGATCGCGCTGGCCTGGTGCGCGTTCGCGCAGGCGGCACTGCCGCTGCTGCCGTATCCGAAGCAGGTGGAAGAGGGCAAGGGCGGCTTCGTGCTGGACAAGAAGGTCGCCATCGAAGCGCCGGCCGATGCACGCTCGAACGAGATCGCTGCCTTCCTGCATGACGCCATCGCGGCGCAGACCGGACTGGATCTGCACACCGGCAGCAAAGGCCATCGCATCGCCTTGCGCCTCGATCCGGCCGTGGCGGGCGAGGAAGCCTATCGCCTCGAGGTCACCCCGCGCGGCATCGAGATCCGCGCCGCCACCGACAAGGGCCTGTTCTGGGGCGTGCAGACGCTGCGCCAGCTGCTGCCGCCGGATGCTTCCGGGTCGCTCAAGGTAACGATACCAACGGTACGCATCGAGGATCAGCCGTCCTTCGTCTACCGCGGCCATATGCTGGACGTGGCGCGGCATTTCTATCCGGTGTCGTTTATCGAGAAACAGCTGGACCTGATGAGCTACTACAAGCTCAACGTGTTCCGCTGGCACCTCACCGACGACCAGGGCTGGCGCATCGAGATCAAGCGCTATCCCAAGCTCACCGAAGTGGGCGCCTGGCGCACCGAGGCCGACGGCAGCCGCTACGGCGGTTTCTATACGCAGGAGCAGGTGCGCGAGGTGGTCGAGTACGCGCGCCAGCGCAACATCACCGTGATTCCCGAGATCGAGATGCCGGGCCACGCTTCGGCGGCGGTGGCGGCGTATCCGGAGCTGTCCTGCGCGAAGAAGCCGATTCCCGTGCAGACCGGCTGGGGCGTATTCGCCGATGTGTTCTGTCCGGCCGACGAGAACGTCTACGTGTTCCTGCAGAACGTGCTGGACGAAGTGCTGCCGCTGTTCCCCTCGCCGTACGTGCATATCGGTGGCGACGAAGTGCCGGCCGGCGCATGGGCGCATTGCGAGGCCTGCGACAAGCTGATCCGCGAGGAGAACCTGGAGAACGAGGCGGGTCTGCAGAGCTACTTTATCCGGCGCATGCAGGTATATCTGGCCGGCAAGGGCAAGACCATGATCGGCTGGGACGAGATCCTCGAGGGCGGCGTGGATTCCGCCGCCGTGGTCGAGGTATGGCGCGGCGACGCCGGATTCCACAAGGCCTTCGCCAATGGCAATCGCGTCATCAACGCCAGCCCGTACTACCTCGACTCGCCGCTGACGCGCCTGACCCTGGAAAAGCTTTACATGGTCGATCCGCTCGGCGATGCCGACTACGCGCAGAGCAAGCTGGTATTGGGCGCCGAGGCGCCGCTGTGGAGCGAGCGCGCCGATCCGCTGAACGCCGAGCAGCGGGTATACCCGCGCCTGCTCGCCTTCGCGGAGCGCACGTGGCGCGGCGGCAGCGCCGATGCGGCGGCCTATGCGGATTTCCACCAGCGCCTGGCCGCGCATTACCCGCGGCTGGACGCATGGCAGGTGGCGTACGGGCCGGAAGACCGCAACACGGCCGACTACACGGTGACCGCCAACGCCGCCCACGACGGCTGGCAGGTCAGCGCGCAGCGCGGCTTCGACGACGTCGTCACGCACTACACCACCGACGGCAGCGAACCCACCGCCGCCTCGCCTTCGTTCACCGATGTATTGGATCTGAAACAGCCCGGCACGCTGCGCGTGGTGCCGTTCCGCCGCGGCCGCGCCTACGACCATCCGCGCGCGTTCCAGCTGGAGCGCAGCGCCAGCTTCGGCGCGGCGGCCAGCGTGGATCCGGCCCCTGACGCCGCCTACAGCGGCCACGGCGCCGCCACGCTCACCGACGGCGTGCTGGGCAGCGGGGAGTTCAAGAGCGGCGCCTGGCTGGGCTGGGAGGAGATCGATCCCAAGCTGAGCGTGGATCTGGGCAGCGTCACCGAGCTGCGCGAGGTCAGCGTAGGCGTGCTGCAGCAGGACGAATCCTGGATCTGGTGGCCGCGCAAAGTCCGCTTCGCCGCCTCGGAGGACGGCAAGCACTGGACCACCCTGCGCGAGCTGAAGATCAAGCCGATCGAGCGCGACCACGTGGCCCATATACAGCGTGTGGCCTATACGGCCGCGCGGCCGTTCCGCGCACGCTATCTGCGGGTGGAACTGACCCGGCATCCGGCTGAGGACGAACGCCATACCTGGACGTTCGTCGACGAAATCCTGGCGCGCTGAGGGAGCGCGCCCGGCAACAGGAGCAACAAGCGGTACGTCACCGCCTTCGGGGGAAGGCATCCATCTAACGGGGAGGAGTTAAACCATGTCGCACATCGCACTACGCCGTCACCGGCTCGCCAGCGCACTCGCGCTGGTGCTGCTGCCAACGTTCGCGCTGCACGCGCAGGACGCCGGCAGCACCCAGGCCCAGGGCCAGGACCAGACTCAGCAAGGAGACAAGAAGCCCAAGACGCTGGAGAAGATCGTCGTCACCGGCTCGCGCATCGCGCGCGCCGAGGTGGAAGGACCGGCGCCGGTCAATGTCATCAAGGGCGAGGACATCCAGAAGCAGGGCTTCAACACCGTCTTCGAAGTGATCAACTCGATCACCCAGGCCGGCATCGCGGAGACGCCGCCGAGCTGGGGCAGCACCTCGGTCAACGCGCGCCAGCTCAATCTGCGCAATATGGGTTCCAATCGCAGCCTGCTGCTGATCGACGGCCATCGCGTCACCGATTACCCGATGCCGGCCAACGGCAAGACCAACTTCCAGAACTACAACAATATTCCCACCGGCATGATCGACCGCATCGAGGTGCTGGCTACCGGCGCCTCGGCGATCTACGGCTCCGACGCCATCGCCGGCGTGGTCAATATCATCCTGAAGAAGAACTACCAGGGTGACGACATCAAGGTGCAGCTAGGCACCTCCACCCGCGGCGGCCGCGATTTCGGCGATATCAATTTCGTCGGCGGCCGTTCGGGCGACAACTGGAGCGTGGTGTACAACCTGCAGCGCAGCCACCGCACGCCGCTGTGGGGCCGCGACCGCCGCTACAGCGATTCGGATGCCGACGCCGGCTACGGCGCCTGGGACCAGAACGCGCGCATGTTCGGCTATCCGCGCTATACCGGCCTGATGCTGGCCGACGGCAACGGCAAGTACATCACGCCGCCGGCCGGCGCCTGCTCGCAGGGCGGCTTCAAGAACAACTTCAGCCAGTACCACAAGCAGACCGTGGCGACCAACGGCACCGCCATCGATCCGAGCAATATCACCGACGGCGGCAGCTACTGCGCGCAGAACGACCTGTTCGGCAACTGGGTGCTGACGCCCGGCCGCGACGACCGCGATGCGTTTATTGCCGGCACCTACGACTTCGGCAACGGGCTGCAGGCCTACGGCTCGGTCGGTTATTGGGAAACGCATGGCGTGTCCAATACGCAGCTGCCGTTCCTGTATCCGATGGGTGGCATCCCGGGTTCGTTCTACGACCAGGGTTCGGGCCAGGTGATCACGAACTATTTCCGCCAGCTCACGCCGGCCGAAATGGGCGGCTACGGCAATACCCACGACGACGAAAAGAACTGGGACATCCACACCGGCCTGCGCGGCACGCTGTTCGACAACCGCTTCAACTGGGACCTCAACCTCGGCCACGCCAAGTACATCGTGCGCGAGAGCTATACCGGCCTGAACGAGCAGGGGATGTTCAACTACTTCTTCGGCCCGCAGCAGGGCACCACCACCATCGGTGGCGAGGATTACCCGGTCTATACGATCAACCAGCAGCGTTTCTGGAATCCGATCTCCACCGCCGATTACCGCACGTTCGCGGTGAGCGGCCAGAACACCGCGGTGTCGTGGATGGACCAGGCTTCGCTGAATCTCACCGGCGACCTGTTCAATACCTGGGCCGGTCCGGTCGGCTTCGCCGGCGTGCTGGAAGCCAATCACCAGGGCTACAGGCTGACGCCCGATCCGCGCGGCAACACCACTACCTTTGGCGATCCCTTCCAGGACTACAACGCCGGTGGCGGCACCCGCATGCGTCTGTCGGCGGGCACCGAGTTCCGCGTGCCGCTGTCCGACACGCTGACCTGGAGCCTGTCCGGCCGCCTGGACAAGTACCGCGACGCCAGCAGCGCCGATATGGCCCGCACCTGGGGTACGGCGATCGAATGGCGTCCGCTCAACGGGCTGCTGCTGCGCGGCACCTACGGCACCAACTTCCACGCGCCGGACATGCAGTACCTGTACAAGCAGGACTCGCTGTCGACCAAGGGCATCTACTCCGACTACTACCAGTGCATCGCCGCCAACCAGGCGGTGTGTCCGGCCATCCAGCACACCACGTACTACACGCTGCATGCCGCCGGCGGCCACAATCTGCTGCCGGAGGAAGGCCATGCCTGGACCTACGGTTTCGTGTGGGACGTCAACTGGGTGGAGGGCCTGGCGATCTCGGCCGACTACTGGCACATGGGCATCGACAACGCCATCGACAACGTCGGCGAAGACGACGTGTTGAAGGACGAGGCGGGCTGCCGTACCGGCCTGCAGGTAGGCGGCGCGCCGTACACCTTGCATCCGCAGGGTTCGGAGTACTGCAAGCAGATCATCTCCAACGTGATCCGCGATGGGCAGGGCAATATCACTGCCGTCTACACCGGCCCGATCAACCAGAACAAGCTGTACGTCAGCGGCGTCGATGCCAGCATCACCTACCGCTGGAAGACGCAGAACTGGGGTGCGTTCAACTTCGCGCTGGATTGGACGGACAACCTCTCGTACAAGCTGCGCAAGTACGCCAGCGATCCGCTGCTCAACACCCGCTACGACCGCGTGGCCACGCGCACGCGCGCCACGTTGAACTGGCTGGACGGGCCGTGGGACGTGACCTTGTACGGCGAACGCCAGGGCGGCGTGCGCGCGCCGCACTACGGCGGCTGCGAAGTGCTGCCGAACGGCATCACGCCCGGGCTGGGCGATCCGGCCTGCGTGGTCTACCACGCCTATACCTCGCCGTGGGTGACCTTCAGCAGCACCGTGGGTTACCGCTTCGACGAGAAGCTGCGGGTCGGCCTGACCGTCACCAATCTGTTCGACAAGGTTGGCAGCATCCCGTACTACGCGGGCGGCTTCGAGTTCATCCCGACGCTGCAGGGCGCGAACTACAACGGCCGCGAGATCTCGCTGCAGGTGGAATACAAGCTCGACTGAGAAAAAACGCTCGTCACCCCAGCGAACGCTGGGGTCCAGCGCCTGAAGGCCCTGGGTTCCGGCTTGCGCCGGAATGACGGGTTTGAAACGTGAGCAGGAACGCTCGTCACCCCAGCGAAAGCTGGGGTCCAGCGCCTGAAGGCCCTGGATTCCGGCTTGCGCCGGAATGACGGGTTTGAAACATGAGCAGGAACGCTCGTCACCCCAGCGAACGCTGGGGTCCAGCGCCTGAAGGCCCTGGATTCCGGCTTGCGCCGGAATGACGGGTTTGAAACGTGAGCAAGAACGCTCGTCACCCCAGCGAACGCTGGGGTCCAGCGCCTGAAGGCCCTGGATTCCGGCTTGCGCCGGAATGACGGGTTTGAAACGTGAGCAAGAACGCTCGTCACCCCAGCGAACGCTGGGGTCCAGCGCCTGAAGGCCCTGGATTCCGGCTTGCGCCGGAATGACGGGTTTTGAAACGAAGACGGTGGGGCGAGCGTTGGCTCGCCCCACCGGTTGGTCCGGCTGCCCCGGCCGGGTAACTCACAACAATGCAGGAATAAAACATGTCGAAGTGGTCGCAACGTCTCCTCTGCCTGGCGCTCGGCGCGGGTCTGGCCCTCACCGCCCACGCGCAGAACGCCGCCGGCCTGACACCTTCGCCGGCGCAATCGCACTGGCAGGACCTGGAGTTCGGCGTGATCGTGCACTTCGGCACCAACACCTTCCTCGACCGCGAATGGGGCGACGGCACCGCCGACCCGAAGGTGTTCAATCCGGACAAGGTGGACCCGGTGCAATGGGCGCGCGCCAGCCGCGCGGCCGGTGCGAAGTACATGGTGATGGTGGCCAAGCACCACGACGGTTTCGCGCTGTGGCCCACCGAGCAGAGCAGCTATTCGGTGAAGAGCAGCCCCTGGATGGGCGGCAAGGGCGACCTGGTGCGCCTGGCCTCCGATGCCGCGAGCAAGGAAGGCATGGAATTCGGCGTCTATCTGTCGCCGTGGGACCGCCACGAGCCGCGCTACGCCGACTCCAAGGCTTATGACAACTACTACGTGGCCCAGCTCGGCGAGCTGGTGCAACACTACGGCATGCTGGCCGAATGGTGGCTGGATGGCGCCGGCAGCGCGGGCCACGTCTACGACTTCAAGCGCTATATCGAGGAGCTGCGCACCTACCAGCCCAATGCGGTGGTGTTCGCCGACATGGCGCTGTTCGAATATGGCGACGCGCGCTGGGTCGGCCAGGAAGACGGCCATATCCGCTACGAGAACTGGAACGTGATCGACCGCCACGGCTACGAGCGCTGGCGCCCGGTGGAAGTGGACACGCCGCTGCACAAGCTGCACTGGTTCTGGCATCCGAATGACGAGGCCACCCTCAAGAGCGTGGCCGAGCTGATGGATATCTGGGAAAGCAGCGTGGGCCGCGGCGGCCAGCTGATGCTGGGCATCGCGCCGGACAAGCATGGCCTGCTGCCCGATGCCGACGTGAAGCGCCTGGAAGAGTTCGGCAAGGCGGTGCAGGCACGCTATGGCGACGGCGCCAACCTCGCGCGCAAGCACGTGAAGACCGACGAGAACACCGAGCGCGCGCTCGACGGCAACCCCGACAGCTTCTGGTCCGCACCCGCCGACGCGCGCAGCGCCACGCTGGAAGTGGACTTCGGCAAGCCGGTCACCTTCGACCGCACGCTGGCGATGGAATGGCTGGAGGAAGGGCAGGCGGTGCGCCGCTATGCCGTGGAGATCTGGGACGGCCAGGCCTGGAAGGCGGTGGCCCGGGCCGAGGCGATCGGGCACAAGAAGATCGATACCTTTGCACCGGTCACGGCGCAGAAGGTACGGTTGCATATCCTGTCCGGCGCGGGCGTCGCGCGTATCCGCGAATTCCAGGTATTCGACGCCCGCGGCCATTGATCGGGGGCACAGAAAAAAGCCCCTCTCCCGTCGGCGACCCGAAAGTAGTCCCCGTGGGAGAGATGGGTTGGGGTGAGGGGTACGGGCGGAGTGGTGTGCATCACTTCGCCCGTACCCACATCCGGCTGCCGCCACCTTCTCCCGGAGGGAGAAGGGTCTTCCATCGGAAACTGACTGATAAATCGGAACCTTTCATGCAGAGAAGCGCAACGTTCCCCTACTGGTCCGCATTGGCGGTGTCGCTGCTTCTGGCCGGCCCTGCGACAGCAGCGCAACTAAGCGCTCAATCCCTCGAGCAAGGCTGGCAGTTCCATATCGCGCCGAAATCGGCCGAGGCCAAGACCCATCCGGAAGCCGCCGAATGGCGCAACGCCGCCGTGCCCGGCAACGTGCAGACCGACCTGCTGGCGGGCGGCGTGATCACCGATCCGTTCTACCGCGACAACGAGGCGCGGCTGCAGTGGATCGGCCTGGCCGACTGGGATTACCGGCTCAGCTTCAAGGTCGACGCCGCCAGCTTGAAGCGCGGCCACGTCGAGCTGGTCTTCGACGGCCTGGACACCTACGCCGATGTCACCCTCAACGGCCGCAAGCTGCTCGCCGCGGACAATATGTTCCGCCGCTGGCGCGTGCCGGTGAAGGGCGCGCTGCGCTCCGGCGAGAACAAGCTGGAGGTGCATCTGCATTCGCCGATCGCGCGTCTGCAGCCGTGGCTGCTCAAGCAGCCGTATGCGCTGCCGGGCGAATTCGACTCGGCCTTCGGCGACGAGCCCAAGGGCAAGCAGAGCGCGAACTACATCCGCAAGGCCAATTACCAGTACGGCTGGGATTGGGGCCCGCGCTACGTCACCCTCGGCATCTGGCAGCCGGTGCGGCTGGAAAGCTGGGACGACGTGCGCATGAGCGACTTCCATATCGCGCAGCAGCACGTCGATGCCGACGTGGCCGAACTGCATGCCGAAGCGAACGTGCAGGCCGATCAGCCGGGCAAGGCGAAGCTCACCGTGAGCTGGTCCGATCCCGACGGCAGCCACCAGCAGGCCAGCCAGGATGTGGAGCTGCGCAAGGGTGACAACGCGCTGAGCCTGCCGATCCGCATCGAGCATCCGCGGCGCTGGTGGCCGGCGGGCTACGGTGCGCAGGACATGTACCGCTTCGATGTCACCCTGAGCCGCGACGGCGACACCCTGGCCACGGCCAGCCATGCCACCGGCCTGCGCAGCATCGAATTGCGCCGCGACAAGGATCAGTGGGGCCGCGGCTTCGCCTTCGTGGTCAACGGCGTGCCGATCTTCGCCAAGGGCGCCAACCTGATTCCGTTCGACAGCTTCCCTAACCGCGCCACGCCCGAGCGCATGGCGCAGATCCTGCGTTCCGCGCGCGACGCCAATATGAACATGCTGCGCATGTGGGGCGGCGGGCATTACCAGAGCGATGCGTTCTACGAGGAAGCCGACAAGCTCGGCTTGATGATCTGGCAGGACTTCATGTTCGGCGGCGCGATTCCGCCCTACGACGAAGCGTTCCGCGAGAACACCCGCATCGAGGCGGTGGAACAGGTGCGGCGCCTGCGCGACCATCCCAGCATCGTGCTGTGGTGCGGCAACAACGAAGTGCAGACCGGCTGGGAAGCCTGGGACGACCGCAAGAAGTTCAGGCAATCGCTGGCGCCCGATGAAGTGGCGCGCATCGAAGCCGGCATGAAGACGCTGTTCGGCGAAACCCTGCGCAACGCGGTGCGCGAGAATGCGCCGGACGTGCCATACTGGGCCAGCTCGCCCAGCACCGACTACGAAGGCCCGGCCAACCAGCTCACCGATGGCGACTATCACTCGTGGAGCGTGTGGTCCGGCTCCAAGCCGATCGAGCAGTATCTGAGCGAGACGCCGCGCTTCCAGTCCGAGTACGGCCTGCAGTCCTTCCCGGTGATGCCCACCGTGCGCGCCTTCGCCGAGGAGCGCGATCTGGAGCCGAATTCGCCGGTGATGCGCGCGCACCAGAAGTTCGCCAACGGCGACGGCAACGATCGCCTGCTGCTGTATATCCGCAAGTACTACGGCGAGCCCAAGGACTTCGAGTCGTTCGTGTATCTGAGCCAGGTGATGCAGGCCGAAGGCATCGAGCTGGCCGCCGAGCATCTGCGCAGCGTACGGCCGCAGGCGATGGGCTCGCTGTATTGGCAGTTGAACGATGTGTGGCCGGGCGCGTCCTGGTCCAGCGTGGATTACTTCGGCCGCTGGAAGGCGCTGCAGTTCCATGCCCGCCGCTTCTACGCGCCGGTGCGCGTGGTGGCTGTGCATAACGAAGGGCATAGCGATGTGTTCGTGGTCTCCGACCGCACCGCGCCGTTCCAGGCCACCTTGCGCAGCCGCGTGATGAACATGGAAGGCAAGGTGCTGCGCGAGCGCAAGCAGGCGCTGAAGGTGGAGCCGCTGGCCAGCGCCAAGGTGGCCAGCCCCACCGATGCCGAACTGCTGCGCAAGGCCGATCCGGCCGGCACGTTTGCCGTGTACGAGCTGCTGGACGACAAGGGTGCGCTGCTGTCGCGCCACCTGCTGTTCGTCAAGCCGCCGATCGAACTGAAGCTGCCCGATCCGGACCTGAAGGCCGAACTGCGCGACAACGGGCAGGGCGGCGTGCTGGTGCTCAGCGCCAGGCATCTGGCGCGCGAGGTCTGGGTGGACTTCGGCACGCTCGACGCCACCCCGGAAGACAACGCCTTCGACCTGCTGCCCGGCGAGACGCGCGAGCTGCGCGTGACCAGCGAGGCCGGCATCGATGCGCTGCGCGGTGCGCTGCAGGTGCGCTCGCTGGCCGGCGCGACCAAGGGAGAGATCAAGCCGTGACCACCCGCCGCGATGCTTTGAAGATGATGTCGTTCGCGCTCGGCGCCGCCGCTGTCGGCGGCCCGGGCCTGGTGGCGAGCGCACGGGCCGCCACGGGTTTCGTCAGCAAGCGCCCGCCGCCGGGCAAGCGCAAGTTCACCAGCAAGGCGGTGGAGCAGGTGATCGCGCGCACCAAGGCGAAGATCGCCGATCCGGAGCTGGCCTGGCTGTTCGAGAATTGCTATCCCAATACGCTCGACACCACGGTGGAGCTGGGCACGCTGCGCGGCAAGCCGGATACCTTCGTGGTCACCGGCGATATCGATGCGATGTGGCTGCGCGATTCCTCCGCGCAGGTGTGGCCTTACGTTTCATTGGCGAAGGAAGACGCCGATCTGCGCCGGCTGTTCCGCGGCCTGATCCGCCGGCAGGCGGTATGCATCGCGATCGATCCGTACGCGAACGCCTTCCTGCCCGATCCCACCGCCAAGACCAACCTGGACTGGGCCCAGCACGATGTCACCGACATGCGCCCCGGCGTGGCCGAGCGCAAATGGGAGATCGATTCGCTGTGCTATCCGCTGCGCCTGGCTACCGCCTACTGGAAAGCCACCGGCGACCGCGAGCCGTTCGATGACGACTGGCGCGCCGCGATGCGCCTGGTGGTGAAGACGTTCCGTGAGCAGCAGCGCAAGGATGGCCCCGGGCCGTACCGCTTCCAGCGCCAATCGCTGGTTCCGACCGAAAGCCTGTTCCTCGGCGGCTACGGCAGTCCGGCCAAGCCGGTCGGCCTGATCCATTCGATGTTCCGTCCGTCCGACGATGCCTGCCTGTATCCGCTGTTTATTCCGGCCAACCTGTTCGCCGTGCATGTGCTGCGCGATCTCGGCGCCATGACGCAGAGCCTGTTCGGCGATACGGCATTTGCCGCGGAGTGCAAGGCGCTCGCCGACGAAGTGCAGCAGGCAGCGGAAAAATACGGCGTGATGCGCGACGAGCAGGGCAAGGAGTTCTGGGCCTACGAAGTGGACGGCTACGGCAACCAGCTGTTCATGGACGATGCCAATGCGCCGGGCCTGCTGAGCATGGCTTATCTCGGCAGCTGCCCGCTCGACGACGCGCGCTATCGCCGCACGCGCGAGCTGGCCTGGAGCAAGCGCAATCCGTATTTCTTCGCCGGCACGGCCGCCGAGGGTATCGGCGGTCCGCACGAAGGCCTGCGCATGATCTGGCCGATGTCGCTGATGATGCGCGCCTTCACCAGCACCGACGATGCCCAGACGCGGCAATGCCTGCATTGGCTGAAGACCACGCATGCCGGCAGCGGTTTTATGCACGAGGCCTTCGACCAGGACGACCCCGCGCATTTCACCCGGGCCTGGTTTGCCTGGGCCAATACGCTGTTCGGCGAACTGATCGTCGATCTGGCGCAGCGCAAGCCGGCCTTGCTGCGCGCCTGAGGCGTATGCTCCCTGTTCCCCTCCATCCCCCTCTGGAGTTTTGCTCATGGTGACACGCAGGCGATTCCTGCAAGGCGCAGTGGCCGCGGCCCTGCTGGGCAACCGGCTCGACCCTTTCAACGGCATCGCCCAGGCGCATGCCGCCGGCGCGAAAGGCGGCGGCGCGGCCGATGCGGCCAGCGGCGTGTCGCGCTACGTCGATGTCTTTATCGGCACCGGTGGCCACGGCCATACCTTTCCCGGTCCCTCGCTGCCGTTCGGCATGGTGCAGCTGAGCCCCGATACCTATGACGCGCAGTGGGACGCTTCGTCCGGCTACCACCAGGGCGACGGCTCGATCATGGGCTTCTCGCATACGCATCTGAGCGGCACCGGCGCCGCCGACATGCTCGACGTGCTGGTGATGCCGTGCACCGGCCCCGTGCGCCTGCAGCCGGGCGACCGCGAATACCGCGGCACCAACTACCGTTCGCGCTACGACGGCGTGCCGCCCACCAATACGCCCAGCCCTTCGCGCCAGGGCCAGCCGGCCACGCGCGGCTACCGCTCGCGCTACGACACGGCCGACGAGCATGCGCGCCCCGGTTACTACCAGGTGCGCCTGAAGGACTACGACGTGCTGGCGGAACTCACCGCCACCCTGCGCGCCGGCCTGCATCGCTACACCTTCCACGGCAAGGACGAAGGCCATCTGCTGATCGACTTCGCGCATGGCTTCCACGACAACCCCGCCACGCCCACCAAGGTCACCGACGCCACCTTGCGCCTGGTCGGCAAGGACACCCTGGTCGGCAGCCGCCGCGTGCACCAGTGGGCGAACGGCCGCTATATCCATTTCGCGCTGAAGGTGTCGCGCCCGTTCGACAGCGCGGTGCTGTACAGCGGCGACGCGCCGCTGGCCGGCGCCAAGGACGCCAGCGGCACCAGCCTCAAGGCCACGCTGCACTACAAGCAGCCGGGGCAGGCGCCGCTGCTGGTGAAGGTCGGCATCTCCGGCGTGGATATCGACGGCGCGCTGCGCAACCTCGACGCGGAAGTTCCGGGTTGGGATTTCGACGGCGCGCGCGGCGCGGCTGAAGCGGCGTGGGAGAAAGAGCTGAGCCGCATCCGTGTCGATGCCGCCGCGGAAGACACCAAGAAGGTGTTCTATTCCGCGCTGTACCACACCATGCTCGCGCCGACGCTGTTCAGCGACGCCGACGGCCGCTATCGCGGCATGGATCTGAAGATCCATCAGCTGCCGGAAGGCAGCCACAACTACAGCACCTATTCGCTGTGGGATACCTATCGCGCCGCGCATCCGCTGTACACGCTGTATCAGGCCGAGCGCGTGCCCGACCTGGTCAACGGCCTGCTGCGCATGGCCGCGGAAAGCCCCGATGGCCCGCCGGTATGGCCGCTGCAAGGCGTGGAGACCGGTTGCATGATCGGCTACCACTCCGCGGTGGTGGTGGCCGAGGCGGTGGCCAAGGGTTTCCCTGGCGTCGATCCGAAACAGGCCTGGCCGCTGTTCCGCAAGCGCGCGATGGACGATGACTATCGCGGCCTCGCGTACTACCGCAAGCTCGGCTACATCCCCTCCGACAAGGAATGGGAAGCCGTCAGCAAGACGCTCGAATACGCCTACGACGACTGGGCGCTGTCGCATCTGGCCGACGCCGCCGGCGCGAAGGACGATGCGGAAGCGCTGCGCAAGCGCTCGCGCAACTACCGCAACGTGTTCGACAAGAGCGTCGCCTTCATGCGTCCGCGCGGCGAGAACGGCCAGTGGCTGGAACCGTTCGATCCGCGCAGCATCGGCCATGGCAAGCAGTGGCGCGATTTCACCGAATCCAATGCCTGGCAGGCGACCTTCCTCAACCAGCACGATCTGTACAGTTATATGGAACTGTTCGGCGGCCAGCCGGCGTTCGAGCACAAGCTGGACGAGCTGTTCACCACCAGCTCCGAACTGCCGGCCGATGCGCCGCCGGATATCGCCGGACTGGTAGGCCAATACGCGCATGGCAACGAGCCGGGGCATCACATGCCTTATCTCTATGCCTATACCGGCGCGCACTACAAGACGCAGTCGCGCGTGCGCATGCTGCTGACCGATATGTACCGCGCCGATCCGGATGGCCTGGCCGGCAACGAGGATTGCGGGCAGATGAGCGCGTGGTATGTGCTCGGTGCGATGGGCCTGTATCCGGTCGATCCGGTCAGCACGCATTACGTGTTCGGCAGCCCGGTGCTGGATCGCGCCGAGGTGGATATTGCCGGCAAGAAGCTGGTGGTGGAGGCGAAGAGCAACGGCGCCGACAGCCCGTATATCCAGTCGGTGACCTGGAACGGCAAGCCGTGGAGCAAGAGCTGGATCGCGCACGCGGACCTGGCCGCCGGCGGCACCCTGGTATTCCAGATGGGCAAGACGCCGAACAAGCAGTTCGGCGCGGCGCCGGCGGATCGGCCGCCGTCGTTCGGTTCAAGCATGAAGGCTTGATGGCCTGAATAAAAAACGGCGCCGCTAGGGCGCCGTTTTTTTCAGGCCGACAGCGAGAGGCATCAGATCCCCAGCGCGGTCTCCGCCTTCACGTATGGCAGGCCGTGCGCCTGAGCCACCGGCTCGCACACCACCTTGCCGTCGATCACGTTCAGGCCGTTGCGCAGGTGCGCATCGTCGGCCAGCGCCTTCTGCCAGCCCTTGTTGGCCAGGGCCAGGGTGAAGGGCAGGGTGACGCTGTTCAGCGCGAAGGTCGAGGTGCGCGCCACGGCGCCCGGCATGTTCGCCACGCAGTAGTGCACCACGCCGTCCACCACGTAGGTCGGATCGGAATGGGTGGTCGCGTGCGAGGTCTCGACGCAGCCGCCCTGGTCGATCGCCACGTCGACGATCACCGAGCCCGGCTTCATGGTGCGCACCATGTCGTGGGTCACCAGCTTCGGCGCGGCGGCGCCCGGCACCAGCACGGTGCCGATCAGCAGGTCGGCGCGGCGCACCAGTTCCTCGATCGCCGAGCGGGTGGAGAACACGGTGGAGATCGAGGTGCCGAACTGCGTGGCCAGGCGCTTGAGCGCGTCGGCCGAGCGGTCCACCACGGTGACCTTGGCGCCCATGCCCACGGCAATGGTGGCCGCATGGGTGCCGGATACGCCGCCGCCCAGGATCACCACTTCCGCCGCCGGCACGCCCGGCACGCCGCCAAGCAGCACGCCGCGGCCGCCCTGGGCCTTCTCCAGCGAATGCGCGCCCACCTGCGGAGCGAGGCGGCCGGCGACCTCGGACATCGGGGTCAGCAGCGGCAGCGCGCCGTTGGCGGCGGTGACGGTCTCGTAGGCGATGCAGACGGCGCCGGAGGCGATCAGGTCATGGGTCTGCTCGGCGTCGGGCGCCAGGTGCAGATAGGTGAACAGGATCTGGCCCTTGCGGAGCTTCTTGCGCTCCACCGCCAGCGGCTCCTTCACCTTCACGATCATGTCGGCCTGGGCAAAGATCGCGTCCGGACCTTCGACGATCTTGGCGCCCGCGGCGACGTAGTCGGCGTCGGTCAGCCCGGCGCCGAGGCCGGCGCCCGCTTCGATCAGCACGTCGTGCCCATGGTGTACCAGTTCCTGCACCGACGACGGGACAAGGCCGACGCGGTATTCGTGGTTCTTGATTTCTTTCGGTACACCGATGCGCATGGCTGGGAATCTCTCTTGAGAGTGAGGTTTGCGGCTGGATCCGGCGCGGGCGCCGGAGGCGTAGCAGTATGATCGGTGGCCTGAGCAATTTCTCGCTCATTTCGATGGGTTATGGCCTAATACGTCGAACCTTGTTCGACAGATCGACATTGCGATAGATATTTATGCCAAGTCTCGATCCAAGCCTCGACGACCGCGACCGCGCCATCCTCAAGCTGCTGCAGGAGGACGGCCGGCTGACCAATCTGGAACTGGCCACCCGCATCAATCTGTCGCCCTCGGCCTGCCTGCGGCGGGTGAAGCTGCTGGAGGAGCGCGGGCTGATTTCGCGCTATGTGATGCTGCTGGACGAGAAGGCGGCGGGCCTGGCCGGGACGGCCTTCGTGCTGGTGACGCTGGACCAGCAGGGGCGCGCCGCGCTGGATGCGTTCGAGGCGGCGATCCAGCGCCATCCGGAGGTGACCGAATGCTGCCTGCTGGCGGGCGCGGCGGATTACATGGTGCGCGTGGTGTATGCCGACTCCGCCGATTTCGAGCGGATCCACACCGACATCCTCACGCAGTTGCCGGGTGTGGTGAGGGTGCAGTCGACCTTGGCCTTGCGGACGGTGAAGCGCACGACGGCGTTGCCGGTGTAGCTCCGGCCTACGAAAGCAGCAGCGCCCTGGCGATCTCCACCGTCGCCGCAAAGCCGGCGGCAAACGCCAGCGTCCGCAGCACCGGAATCCCCGCCGCGTAAACCACGTAATGCACCAGCCGCGCGCCCAGATAAACCTGCGACGCCAGCACCGTCGACGGTGTACTCGCGCCGGTCATCGCCAGGATCAGCACCAGCGGCGCGAACACGGCGAGGTTTTCCGCGGCATTGGCATGCGCGCGCCGTGCGCGCTCGGCCCAGGCCGGATCGGAAGGGAAGTCAGGATTCGCAGGATCGCCCAGCGTCCGCACCAGACCGCGCCGCAGGATTCGCGCGGCCATATAGGGGACCCACATCAGGACGGTCAGCGTCGCGACGAGGGCCAGGTAGTGGAGTTCCGGTATGAGCTTCATGGTGGGCGGCGCCTGGCAGGGGAACATCGTGCGATGCCCACACTAGCCAGCCCGCCGCGCGCACGGCAGCACCGTAAACGCCAATTTCAGCGGCATTTGCGCCAGGCGGCGCTAGCGCAGATCCGCGCGCAGCTCGCGGACGCCGCGTCCTAAACGCTGGCGCAGCAAGGCGCGCAGCGTCGCGCCGTCTTCGTAACCCACCTCCGCCGCGATCGCTTCGAGGTCGAGCTTGCTGCCTTGCAGAAGTGAACGCGCCCGTTCGACGCGCAGATCCTGGAAATACGACAGCGGCGACTTGCCCAGCACTGCTTCGCAGCGGCGTTGCAGCGTGCGCGTGCTGGTCGCCAGTGCCTGCGCGGCTTCCTGCAGCGAGAAGCCTTTTTTCAGGCAACCCCGCGCCCAGCGCTCGAACTGCAGGATCAGCGGATCCGCCTGGGCCAGATGATTGGGAATGATGTACGGCGCTTGCGCCGAGCGCAGGTCGGCCAGCAGATAGCGCGACACGATGGACGCCAGCTCCGGACTCGCCCGGCGGATCAGCCACAAGGCCAGATCGAGATGTCCCATCGCGGCGCCGGCGGTGACGCCGATCTCGGTAGGCACCAGCATGCGCGACTCGTCCAGCAGCACCTTTGGATAGCGCTGCCGGAACAGGGGGGCGAGGAACCAGGTGGTGGTGGCTTCGCGATGATCGAGCAGCCCGGCATCGGCAAGCAGGAAGGTGCCGATGCAGGAGGCGCCGATCTTGCTGCCCTGCTGATGCCAGGCCAGCAGTTGCGCCTTGGCCTGGTTCACGTCAGCTCGCGCCAGCGCGGGAATCAGCGACTCCGGCGTGATGGTGCCCAGCGCGGGCACGATCACCCAATCCGGCGCGCGCCCGTCCGGTATGGGCGCGACCGGAAGAATCATGCCCTGGGCCGACCGCACGCGTTTCCTCAAGCCGTGCAGCGAGAGCTCGAACGGCGCCTTGCCCAGATGCATGGCGGCGAACCGGTTGGCGATCGAGAGCGCATCGAGCAGGGCGGTCAGTCCCGTGTCGAACACCCCTTCCAGGGCGAGCACATAAATCCGCATGGCATCGGACCCGTGACGGTATGGACGTTGCGCCGCAGCCTAGTCGCGCCGGGTTGCGGTGACAATCCTCGCGTTTGGCGCGAATGATGCCAATGTTGTCGTTTACGACTCTGTGGATTGCGCCGCCGGAAGACTAGCTTGTGCCCACTTCTTCACCACACGAGGAACGCACCCATGAAAGTCTTCGCCATCGGCACCGGCGTGAAGCCGCTCACCGACGAAATGAAGCAGCAGTACATGCCGCATGAAGTGCCGGCGACGCTCAAGCTCTATCTGGACGGCAAGATGGAACAGTTCTGGTTCCGCGGCGACACGCCGGGCGTGGTGTTTCTGCTCAGCGTCGAATCGCTCGACGAAGCCAAGGCGACCATCGGCGCGCTGCCGCTGGCGGCGGATGGCATCCTGAAATTCGAGTTCATCCCGGTGGGGCCGTTGCTGCCGCTGGGGTTGCTGATCAAGGGCAAATGAGACCGTCCGAATTGGAATCCTTCTCCCTCCGGGAGCACGCGGGGAGGGCACAGGGATGTGCCCGGCTTTCCTCGCTCATCAAAGCCGGGCACATCCCTGTGCCCTCTTCGCGTAGAGGAGCGAGGAAGGTGGCGGCAGCCGGATGAGGGTACGGGCGGAGTCGTATGTTCCACTCCGCCCGTACCCTCACCCCAACCCCTCTCTCCCACGGGGACTACCTTCGGGTCGCCGATGGGAGAGGGGCTTAACGCTGCTCCGGCCGTGTAAGCATCAACACATACGCCGCCGCCGACCAGCTGAGATTCGGCGACTGATAGCCGTTGCCGGTCAGCGGATCGTAGTTCTCATAAAACGGCGCCTGCGCCGTCAATCCATGCGCCTGTAGCACTAATCGCCGCGCCATCTCATCCGCCTGCTGCGCATAGCCATAGTGCCGCAGCGCTTCCACGCCGAAGTACGCCTGATCCAGCCACACCGGCCCACGCCAATAGCCCTTGACCGGCGAGAAATGCGCGTCGTCGGCGGCCAGCGTGGGGAAGGGCATGCGCGTGGCGAACTTCTTCGGATCGAGCATCACCCGGCTCACCGCATGCGCCTGCCCGGCATCGGCCAGTCCAGCCCACAATGGCGTCCAGCCTTCGGCGCCGTACACGCGCACGGGCGAGCGGTCGCCGAGTTTGCTATCGAAGAAGTAGCCGCGCGCGCGATCGAACATGCGCGTGCGCACCGCGGTCTGGGTGCGTTGTGCTTCCTTGAGCCAGGCCGCGTGGTCTTCCTGCTTGCCGAGCACGTCGGCGATGCGCGCCAGATCCGCGGCTTCGCGATAGAGATAGGCATTGAGGTCGACCGAAGCCTGATCCAGCGACCACGCGCCGGGCCCGTTCGCCAGCATCTTCGCGCCATCGAAACGCACGGCATTATCCATGCCGCTTTCCCAGGCCGCGGCGATGCGCGTGCCATCGGTGGAACCGAATTCCGCCAGCCCGTCATGGTCGTGATCGCGCGAAGCCCACCACCAGCGGTGATAGCGCACCAGCTTGTCGTACATCTCGGCGAGGAAGGCGTGGTCGCCGGTGGCGTCATACACAGACAGAACGGCCCAGGTGGCGAGCGGCGGCTTGGTGTCGCGCCAGTTGTTGTCCTTGGCGTCCAGATAGATGCAATCCGGCACCATGCCGTCCGCGCGCTGGCGCTCGAACATCGCGCGGATCTGCTCGCGCGCCAGCTCCGGCGCGAAGCGTGCGAGCGCGGCGGCGTGCTTCCAGGAATCCCAGGCCCAGAAGCCGTTGAAGTCGGGGTTGGAATACGAAGGAATCACACCGTCATGCGCGATATCGCCGCGTGCGGCGCGCCAGTTGGCCAGCAGGGTGACGATGGCCTTGGCCGTCACGCGGCGCGCGTCGTTGTCGCTGATGCCAGGCAGATGCGCGGTATCGGCGAAGGCCAGATATGCGGCCCAGCGCGCGCGATTGCGCTGCCATGCCTGCGCATGGTTGACCAGCGGCGGCCGTTCGCGCGCATTGTCGACCACCAGCGTCTGCTCCACGTACAGCGTGACGGGTTTCCCCGCTTCCAGATGCAGCATGCCCTCCGGTTCCAGGCGATAACGCGGACCTTCCGCCTTGGCTACGACTGCACGCCCGCCAAGCAAGCGGGTGGCAAGGAAGGAGCGGCGCCCCAGCGTCTGCACGATATCGCCGCCATCGGCACGCGGCGCGCCGCCCATCGCTTCGCCTTCCACGCGCAGATGCAGGTCGCGCGCTTCGCTGGAACTCAGCTCGATGCGCGCCACCGCATGCCAGGCATCGGCGAAGAACAGGGTTTCGCGCACCGATAATCCGGTGCCGGCATGCGTGCGCTGCAGATAGCCGGGCGCGGCGTGGCTTTCCTGCGCTGCAAGCTCGATCGGCTTGCCGGCGGCGCTTTCCAGGCCCCACGCGGCGAAACGCCGTCCGGCCCAGTGTCCGCCGTCGAGGCTGTGCACGAAGGGGCCGCTGAAGCCCGTGCCTTCGTCGCGCGCCGGCAGGCTGTAGCCATGCCAGGCGCCGGCGTCGAAGAACAGATTGAAGCGACGGTCGGTGGCCGAGGTCGGCGTGCCATGCAGATCCAGCAGGTCGAGATAGCGGGCCTGCTCCGGCGCGGCAGCGGCATCGGCGCGCGCGCCGGGAGCGAGCGAGGCGGCCAGCAGCAGGGCGAACAGCGGTCGGCGCATCCGTGGGCACTCGTGGCAAGTAACCGGCGATCTTTGCCGCAAACGCGGTGCGCTGTCCTGTGCCGTTCGCTGAGCTAGCGTTTCGCGTCTGGCTTGCGTGCGCCTACGCGGAAGCGGCAGCAGGCGCCGCCGCGCACGATGCATTCCAGGTGGCGCACCTCGCGTCCGCCGGCGGCTTCGAGGTAAGCGATGTCGAAGCGGCACACCTCGGGATGGTGCTGCGCCATATCGTGGAAGACGCAGTTGAAGGCTTCGATCTGCCATTCGCCGTTGCGCCTGGCCGGCACCGCTTCATAGCCGAGGCGATCCAGATGCGCGGCCAGCATGCGCGCGACGGCCTCCTGCGAGCTCGATTCGCCGGGCGCGACCTCGCAGCGGCCCAGCGCCTGGCCCATGTCGCGCATCAGGCGTTCGAGTTCCTCGCCGCCCATACGATCGCGCAGCAGTCCCAGCAACGCGGTGGCGATCGCGCCGTAGTTGCGCGGAAACAGCTCGCGCCCCGCTTCGGTAAGGCGGAAGACGGCCAGGGGCCGTCCTCCGCTGGGCCGCGCATGCGCGCGTTCGACCAGGCCGTCCGCGAGCAGCGCGGCCAGGTGCTGGCGCACCGCGTTATGGGTAATGCCCAGGCGTCGGCACAGCAGTTCCACCGTGCCGCCTTCCTGCGCGCCCAGCAGCGCGCGCAGCAGGCGCTGGCGGGTTTCGCCGAGCTGGCGCAGCGCGCTCATTCAGTGCGCCTTGTCGGGGAACTGCTTGGCGATGCCGGCGGCCAGCGCGTCGGCGACGGTGTCCATATGCTGCTGCATCGCCGCCCAGGTCACCACCTCGCCCTTGCTGTCGCCAGCCATGATCTGGCGGATCTGGGTGGCGTGGTGAGCCACATGGCCGGTCAGCAGGCTGAGCAAGGTCGGCTCCGGCAGGTTGGGGTTGGCGCCGGCGAGAAACCTGGCGATCTCCGCGCCGTTGGCATTGAGCGTATCCATTGCCTTGGCCTGGCCCGCATGGTCGTTGCTGGCGGCGGTATCGGTCAGCGCCTTCACGCCGCCCCAATGGCCGGCAAGCAGCGCAAGCATGCGTTCGCCCGCCGGCTTGCCGTAGAAGCTGCCGACCGCGTCGGCGATCTGCTTGGCATCGCTGACCACCGCGTCTGCCGCCACCTTGGCCTTGGCGTCGTCGTGCGCATGCACGGCCATGGCGTAGTCGCGCGTGGCCACGATGTGGCCGTGCCACAGCGAGCGCATGGCGGTCTGCAGTTTCGGTGCAGCGGGGGCGCTGGCCGCGGCGTGGTCCGCGTGCGGCGTAGCCGGCTGCGCGAAGGCCAGCGGTGCGGTGCCGGCGAGAAGGGCGGCGAGGAAGATGGTTGAGGGCTTCATGAGGTGCTCCGGAATGGGTCGCCCAGTGCGACAAGGCGATCTTCCGCGAGCCAGGAATACGCTCAAGCCACCTATGTGTAAAGGCCGCTGGTAGCCGACATTCCGGCGCAGATCGGTGCTGCTGCGGCGAGGCCGCCATGTCCGGTTTCTTGACGTCCGTCATCCATGCAGGCGGCCGCTCCTGAATGCCGCCCCGGGCCGCCACGACGGTTTCACTCCCGGATCGCCGCATTTCGTCGGTCCTCGCCGGGCTTCCGTCGCAACCACGGCGAAACCTCTCGGATACCCCGGCTATGCTCCGCCCCGTCATCGCTTACGGGGAAAGCCTTCCATGACCAGTTTCTTCTTCGTCATCCGCCTTGCGGTCGCCTGGTTCCTCGCCTTCATGCTCTGCGTGATCGTGTGGAACGGCGTCAACGAGGGCTACCACGGCCCGGCCTGGCCCTTCGTGCTGTTCTGCATGGCCTTGCTCGGCATGGTGATCACCGGCGCGTTCTCGCATGTGCGGCGCGTGAGGCTGATCAGGGGGCATGTCGACAGCGGCAGCCTGAGCAGCCGCCAGCGCCGCCAGGTGGAGATTCCGTTCGAGGCCGGCGAAGCCTTCCGCCTGCTGGATGCCGCGGTGCGCGAACTGCCGCGCAGCGAGAACGTCGAGAGCGCGCCGGACAGCCTGCAGCTGCGCGCCAAGGTGCGCCGGCTCGATCCCTACGGCAACAAGCTGCCGCGCCGCTATTCGCTGTTCGGCTGGTTCAATCATCGCGACAACCAGATCCTCGCCACGGTATTGCCCGGCGACGGCAGCAGCAGCGTCACCCTGATCTGCGAGCCGTGCAGCGGCGCGTGGAGCGACTGGTTCCGCGTCGACGACGGCACCAATCTGGAGAACGCCGAGGCGATCACCCGCGCCATCACCCGCCGCGTGGCCGAACGCCGCCGCAGCGAGCAGGCCGTGGCGCGGCAGACCGCCACCGAGAAGGAACTCACCGTGGCGCGCCTGAACCTGCTGCATGCGCAGGTGGAACCGCACTTTCTCTACAACACGCTGGCCAGCGCGCAATACCTCACGCGCACCGACCCGGCGCGCGCCGACGAGATGCTCGGCCATCTGATCGCCTATCTGCGCCACTCGCTGCCGCGCACCGGCGATGCGCTGTCCACCCTGGCCGACGAACTGGAACGCTCGCGTGCCTATCTGGAGATCCTGCGCATCCGCATGGGCGATCGGCTCAAGCTCGAGATCGATGTAGCGCCGGAACTGCTGGCCACGCCGCTGCCGCCGATGATGCTGCAGACCCTGGTGGAGAACGCGGTCAAGCACGGCCTGGAACCCAAGCCCGGCGGCGGCACCATCTGGCTGCTCGGCCGCGCCAAGGACGATGCGGTGGCGATTACCGTCGCCGACGATGGCCAGGGTTTCTCGGACGCGGGCAGCGGCAGCGGCATCGGCCTGAAGAATGTGCGCGAACGCCTGGGCCTCGTCTACGGCAGCGCCGCGTCGCTGGCCATTCTTGCCAACTTCCCCAACGGCGTCGCCGCCACGCTCACGGTGCCGGCGAAGGCGGTGGCCCATGGCTAAGGCCGTCATCGCCGAAGACGAGCCGCTGCTGCGCCAGGCTTTGTGCGAACTGCTGGAGCAGGCATGGCCGGAGCTGGAGATCGTGGCCGAATGCGAAGACGGTGCCACCGCGCTGGAAGCGCTGGCCGAACACCGTCCCGAGCTGGCCTTTCTCGATATCCGCATGCCCGGCCTCACTGGCCTGGAAGTGGCCGCCGCCGCCGCGGAAGCCAGTCCCGCCACCCAGGTGGTATTCGTCACCGCCTACGATCAATACGCCATGGATGCGTTTGAACGCGGCGCGGTGGATTACCTGCTCAAGCCCATCGCACCGGAACGCCTCGCCGCCACCGTGCAGCGGATCAAAATGCGCAGCGCGGGCGAAGGCCTGGCGGGCGAAGCATTGGCGGCGCTGGTGCGCCAGCTCGATGCAGGCCGCTTTGCCGAAGCACGCCCGCCGCTGACCTGGATCACCGCCAGCGCCGGCCGCGAGACGCGTCTGATCATGATCGACGACGTCGCCTATTTCCGCGCCGACCACAAATACACGACCGTGGTCACCGCCGAAGGCGAGGCGCTGATGCGCAAGCCGATCCGCGAACTGCTCGGCCTGCTCGACCCGACAGTGTTCAAGCAGATCCACCGCTCCACCATCGTCAACCTCAAGGCAGTGGCCGCGGTGATCCGCGACGACAGCGGCAAGGGCACGCTGCGCCTGCGCCAGCGTCCGGAGACCTTGCTGGTCAGCCAGCCCTTCATGCTTCTTTTCCGCAACATGTGACGCGGCGGCAGCCCGGGAGAGCAAATCATGCGCAATGTATTGGCCTTGCTTTACTACGTGCTCGCGGTGGTTGGCTGCTCCAGCGGCAAAGTCACCGAGATCCGCAGCGAGATGGACGGGCGCGACATCGTGCACGGCAAGATCGTGCAGAACGCCGGCGTGGCGAAATTCGAATGCCTGGCCAGTTCGACGGGGCTATGCCATTTCGAGCTGTTCGATCCGGCCTGTACCGACCCCGCCGCCCAGTGCGACAAACTGCCGGAGCGTTTCGCGGTCGCGCAGGGCGCGAGCCGCGAGATCGTGGGGCTGGCGGCGGGGTTCCGGCCCTGCGTGAGCGCGCAAGGCGATGCCGCAGGGCCGGATTGCAAGCTACGTTGATGCGCGAGCCGCAACGCGGCTATGAGCCCAGCATCGCCCGCACGCACATCGTTGCGAGGAAACCCAGCAACGACAGGACATGGTCCACCGACATGCGCAGTGGCAGCAGGATCGTCCCGGCCATCTGCGCGCCTGCGTTGCCCTGATCGTTCCGCAGCGGTGCGCCGGCTTCGTGTTCCCGGTCGTACAGCTCGCTCCAGCTTGGCAGCGCAGGTGCAGGGCAATGGCATTCGTGGGCCGAGGCGGTTGGCGCAACGCGGCCTGTATCGCACGGCGGCTTCGCATCGGCGGCGCCTGCATGGCCGGTGACCGTTGCGGCGAGCAGCAACAAACCAGGAAGTGTGCGCGACAGCTTCATGAATCGGTCTCCTTGCGCGATTTACTGCGCGAAATCCAGATTGGCCGGTTCCGCCGGCAAGGCGGGGCGGTCGCTGCCGGTGACGGGGACATCCTTGCCCACCGGCTCGAGGCGGAAATCATCCGCCAGGACTTCACCCTTGCCCTGCAGCAGGAAGCCGAAGGCAATCGCCTGCGCGCCGCTGGGCACGTCCAGCACGATGTCGTAGCGCTTCCAGTCGCTGTCGCCGCGCAGCGTGCGGCTGCTCATATTGTCGAAGCCCAGGGTCTGCTGGAACTGGCCGTCGATGCGCATCCACATTGCCGCGCTGTTGGCATCGCGTGTGCGCAGATAAGCGGACAGGCGCAGGCGCTTGCCGCGGTAAGCCTCGGCGCTGATGGTCTGCATCAGCGTGCCGAAGCCGCGCTGCGGTGGCTGTCCGCGGATGTAAGCGTTGCGGTCGCCGGCATGGCGGTCGCCCGCTTGCACGCCCATGTCGTAGTTGTCGGGTGCGGAGCCGGCGGGAAACCAGCCTTTCGGCGCGTCGCCGGCCTGCAGCGTGGTGGCCAGCAGGAGGGCGGCAAGGGCGAAGGCGAGGCGCTTGGTCACGGCGTGTTCTCCAGGGTGTCGCTGCTCATATCGGCGTACAGATAGGTGGTGTTGCGCGCGAGCACATCGGTGCCTTGCTGCGGCGGGCGGATATCCATGTGCAGCAGGTAAGTGCGGGTGGCATTGTGGTGCGCCTGCGGGTCCGGCATCGGCATGGCGCGATACACCATCAGCCACAGCGCGAAGCTCGCCGCGATGGCCATGCCCAGCCAGGGCAAGGCGCGATGCATGCGGCGGGCGGTGGCGGCGGCGCGCCATACCTTCGCGTCCATCCGGCGCGGCGCCGTTTCGTTCGCGCTCTGGCGATACAGCGCGACCAGTTCGTCGAGCACGTCGTCGTTGTCGTGGTGCATGGCCGGGGCTCCTTTCATAGCCAGGGCTGCAGGGCTTCGCGCAGGCGCTGCTGGGCGTAGCGCAGGCGGCTCTTCACGGTTTCACGCGGGACGCCGGTGGCCAGGGCGATATCTTCCAGGCTCAGCCCGCCTTCGGCCTTCATCAGGAAGGCCTCGCGCTGCGGCAGCGGCAGGGTGCGCACGGCCCGCTGCAGGGCATCGCCGAGCGCATCGTTATGGGCCTGGCTTTCGGGCGAGGGCGCGGTGGATGCCGCGCTTTGGTGCGCGGCTTCCGTTTCGTCCGCATCGGCCGCGTGAATGCCATCCGGCGCGTGGCGGCCCAGCGAACGCCAGCGGTCCGCCGCGCGGCGATGCGCGATGGAGAACAGCCAGGCGGCGAACGAGGAACCTGGCGCATAGCCGGCCTTGCCGCGGACCACGGCCAGCCAGACCTCCTGGAACACTTCCTCCGCCTCCTGCGGATGCGTGGCCAGGCGCAGGGTGTAGCGGTAGAGCTTGTCGCGGTAGCGCAGATAGAGCACGCGGAAGGAGCGGTCGTCGCCGTCCTGGTAGCGCGCCATGCAGTCTTCGTCGGTGCCGGCGTCGAGCCGCAGGGGCGGCGGGAGGATCGCTTCATCCTTGGCCAGCCAGGGCCATTGCGCCTGCAGGAAGCCGATGGGGTTGGCCATGGATGGGCCGGGCAGGGCGTGGGTGGTCATGGGAATCCATTCCGCCGGGGAGGGGTACTAGGGTATTCGCCGGGTCAGGTGGAAGGGGGTTAAATCGGAAATCCTTCTCCCCTGCCGGGAGAGGGGCGCGGCGGCCGGATGAGGGGGCGCTCTAGTGGAAGCGTTTCTACGGAGCGAAGAAAAGCTCTCTTTCGCTCCGACCGAGCGTTCCCGCAAACCCAGGCCCCTCGCCTCAACCCTCTCCCCGGCGGGGAGAGGGAGTTGAAAGGCTCAGACGCTGCGCGCCTTTCGCTCGGCGCGCAATTCCAGCCACTCGTAAAGCGTCGGCAGCAGCACCAGGGTCAGCAGGGTCGAGGTGATCAGGCCGCCGACCACCACCGTTGCCAGCGGCCGCTGCGTCTCCGCACCAATGCCACTGGACAGCAACATCGGCACCAGGCCCAGAATCGCCACGCTCGCCGTCATCAACACCGGCCGCAGCCGTAATGCCGTCCCGCGCACCACCGCCTCGCGCACGCTCAATCCCTGAGCGCGTTGCTCATTGAGGAAGCTCACCAGCACGATCCCGTTGAGCATCGCCACGCCGAACACCGCGATAAAGCCGATCGCCGAAGGCACGGAAAGATACTGCCCGGTCACCGCCAAGCCCACGATGCCGCCGATCGTGGCAAACGGCACATTGGCCAGGATCAGCGCCGCGTACTTCACCGAATTGAACGCCGTATACAGCAGGATGAAAATAAAGAAGATCGTCGCCGGCACGATCAGCGACAACCGCTGCAAGGCCCGCTGCTGGTTCTCGAACGCGCCGCCCCATTCGCTGTAGTAGCCGGTGGGCAGCTTCACCTTCTGCGCGATGGCGGCATTGGCGTCGCGCACGAAGCCGTCGATATCGCGCCCGCGCACGTCCATCTGGATCACCGCATAACGCTGCAGCTGCTCGCGGCGGATAAACGAATAGCCTTCCGCCTGGGTAACCTCGGCGACTTGCGCGAGCTGCACCAGCGCGCCGCTGGCCGAGCGGATCGGAATGCGTTCGATCGCCGGCAGCGAAGCCTTGCTGGCATCGTCCAGGCGCACGGCGATATCGAAGCGCCGCACCCCATCCAGCAGAGTGGATACAGGCTCGCCGCCGATGCCGTTCTTCACCACGGTCAGCACGTCCTGTGCGTTGAGGCCGTAGCGGGCCAGCGCGTCGCGGTTGACGCGGATACGGATCTGCGGCTTGCCGAGGTTGGCTTCCAGCGCGAGATCGGCGACGCCGGGCACGGTCGCCAGCACATCCTTGATGCGGCCGCTCAGGCGGTCGAGTTCGCCCAGGTCGTCGCCATAGAGCTTGAGCGCCAGGGTGGCGCGCACGCCGGAGATCAGTTCCTCGATGCGCATCTGGATCGGCTGGGTATAGCTCACTACGGCGGTGGGCAATGCCGCGCTGAGCTCCTGCTGCATCGACGTCTCGATGCTTTCCAGCGTCTGGCCCTTGCGCCACTGCGCCTTGGGTTTGAGCGGCGTGTACACCTCCATATAGTTGACGTCCGCCGTCTCGCCTTTTTCGGCGCGGCCGATCATGGCCAGGGTGGTGTCCACCTCGGGGAATTTCTGCTTGATCAGCGCCTCCACCTGCTTGGAAATGGCGATCGATTCGTCCAGCGACGCCGACGGGATCGAGGTGATGCGCCACATGATCGAGCCTTCCTTGAGATTGGGCATGAACTCCTTGCCCAGGAACGGGAACAGGGCAAGGCTGCCGGCCAGCGCCGCCAGCGCGATCACCACCACAGTGCGGCGCCGTGCCAGCGACCAATCCAGCAGCTTGGCGTAGCCGCGCTTGAGGAAAGCCACCAGCCGCGTGTCTTTCTCTTCCTTCGGCTTGAGCACCAGCGCGGCGAGCACCGGGATCAGGGTCAGCGCCAGGATCAGCGAGCCGGCCATGGCGAAGCTGATATTGAAGGCCATCGGCTTGAACATCTTGCCTTCCAGCCCCTGCAGGCTGAACAGCGGAAGGAACACCACGATGATGATCAGGATCGCGAACGCGATCGGATTGGCCACCTCGCGCGCCGCCGCCAGCACCGCCGCGGTGCGGTCCACCGGCAGGCCATGCGCCTTGCGCTCGGCCATCAGGCGGAACGCGTTCTCCACCATCACCACCGCGCCGTCCACCATCATGCCGATGCCGATCGCCAACCCTGCCAGCGACATCAGGTTGGCCGACAAGCCCGCCTGCTGCATGCAGATGAACGCGATCAGCATCGCCAGCGGCAGCGCAATCACCACCACCAGGGCGCTGCGCAGTTCGCCCAGGAACAGGAACAGCACGATGGCGACCAGGATCGAGCCTTCGATCAGCGCGCGGATCGCCGTGCCCACCGCCTGATTGACCAGCTCGGTGCGCTCGTATACCGGTTTGACCACCGCACCTTCCGGCAGCGCCTGCTCGACCGTGGCGAGCTTGGCCTTGACCGCATCCACCACGTTCTTGGCGTTCTCGCCGATACGCGCCAGCGCCTGGCCCATCACCACTTCCTTGCCGTCGCGGGTGACCGCGCCGGTGCGCGGCGCGCCGGCTTCCGTGATGGTGGCGACGTCGCGCACGTACACCGGCGTGCCGTCGGCGGTCTTCAGCACGATATTGCCGAGGTCGCGCGCGTCCTTGACCAGGCCCAGACCACGCACCAGATACTGCTCGCGGCCGACGTCGACGAAGTTGCCGCCGACCTGGGCGTTGTTCGCCTGAAGCGCTTCCATCACTTCCTTGAAACCGAGGTTGTGCGCGATCAGCTTCATCGGATCGATGCGCACCTGGTACTGCTTTTCCTGGCCGCCCCAGGAGGTGACGTCGTCGACGCCGGGCGCGGTGCGCAGGATCAGGCGGATATTCCAGTCCTGCAGGGTGCGCAGCGCCATATCGTCGGGTGCGTTCTTGAGCTGTTCGTCGGCGCGCTCGACCGTGTACCAGAACACCTGGCCGAGACCCGAGGTGTTAGGCCCCATCTCCGGCTTGCCATAACCGGCCGGCAAGCGGTCGCCCACCTGCTGCAGGCGTTCGTTGACGAGCTGCCGGGCGAAGTAGATGTCCATGCTGTCCTCGAAATAGACGGACACATAGGACAGGCCGAACAGGCTGACCGAGCGGATTTCCTGCACTTTCGGCAGGCCGGCGAGCGCGGATTCGACCGGCGTGGTGAGCAATTGCTCCACGTCCTCGGCGGCGAGGCCGGAGGCTTCGGTATACACATTGACCTGCACCGGCGTGACATCCGGGAATGCATCGATCGGCAGCGAACGCACGGCCTGGTAGCCGATCACGCCGACGATCAGGAACAGGATCAGCACCAGCACCTTATAGCGCAGGGAGAGTTCGACGAGGCGGCCCAGCATCATTCTTCTCCCAGTTGCGAACGCAGCAGGCGCGCTTTCAGGGCGAAGGCGCCTTTGCTCACGTAGGTTGCGCCGGCCTTGAGCCCGTCCTTGATTTCCACCCAGCCATCGCGTGTCTCGCCGGCGATCACCGGCGCCGGCTCGAACTGGCCGTTGCCTTTGGCGATAAAGACCGTGCTCTGGTTCTGCAGCAGGATCACCGCCTCCGCGGGAACCGCGAGCACGGGTTTGCCGGCGCCGACCGCCAGGCGCGTGTCGACCAGTTCGCCCTGGTGCAAGAGATCGTCGCGGTTGTCGACTTCGACGCGCACAGGGACGGTGCGGGTGCGTTCGTCGGTCTGGTGCGAGCGCTGCACCACCTTGCCGGGCAGGGTGCTGCCGTGGACCAGGATGCGCGCGTCGCCGCCGGCCTTGATGCGTTCGGCATCGGCGGGCGGCAGTTGCGCTTCCACCCACACCGAATCCTCCTTGACCAGGGTGAACAGCATGCGGCCGGGATCGACGCGTTCGCCCACCAGGAACTGGTCGGTGGTGATGCGGCCGTCGGTCGGGGCTAGCAATTCGTAGCTGCCGTCGGCTTTGGCGGAGCCATTGCGCAGTGCGCTCTTGATCTGCCCGTCCGACAGGCCATAGGCGCGCAACTTGGCTTGAGCCTGATCGCGCTGCACTTTGACTTCCGTGTAGCGGCGTCCCGACACGGCCTGCGGACCCAGCGAGGCGACGCGCTGCCAATCCTGCTCGGCGACGATCAGGGCGCCCTGCGTCTCAGCGACCTGCACGCTGGACAGCACCACCATGGCCTGGCCGGCCTTCACCACGTCGCCCAGCTTGACCAGGCGCTTGAGCACCATCGATTCGATGCGTGGAGCGACCAGGACGGTGGAATAGGCATCGGCCTTTACTTCACCCGGCGCCTTGATTTCATCGGTGAGCGGGCGCGAACCAAGCTTGGCGAGCACGATGCCGGCATCCTTGATCGCCTGGGCATCGAGCGCGAGCGGATTGGCGGTTGGCGTTTCCTTGTCTGCTTCGGCATAGGCCGCGGTGGCCGACAGGGCGAGGCAGAAGAAAGCGGAACGGAGCAGGGGGCGGCTCATGGGGAGGCATCCTTGTAGCTGCCGTCGATCCAGTCGGTCAGGCGGCCGGCGGCGGAGAGATAGTCGAACCAGGCCTGCCAGGCCTGGCTTTGCAGTTCGAGACCGGATAGCGCGGTGTCGAGGCTTTGCCTGAGTTGGACGAGGTAGTCGGACGTGCCGATCTCGCCGGCGCGCCAGAGCTTTTCCAGCAGCGCGGTGCGTTCGTCGAACGCTGCGGCGCGGCTGATGCGGAAGGACTGCGCGGCATTGAGCAAGGCGTCGTAGCGGGACTGCGTTTCGCGCAGGCGGGCTTTGGCGCCCAGCTCTTGTGCGCGGACGCCGGCCGATGCCGCGTCGGCTTCGGCGCGCGCCGCGTCCACTTCGGCACGCCCGGTGTTCAGCACCGGCAACGGGATCGAGACGCTCAGGCCGATCACGCGATCGTTGCGCGGACCGTTGCGCACCTGCCCACCGGTGACGCTGACGGTGGGATCGGGAATGCGCGCGCGGCGTGCCGTCTGCACACCCGCTTCGGCGCCGGCCTGCAGGGCGCGTGCTCTGACGAGTTCGGGATACTCGTCCACAGGCAATGGGGCGACAGCAGCGGACGCGGGCGGCAAAACCTGCGGCAAGTTGCCCGCGTCGTCGGCCGCGCCCTGGCTGATGGAAGCCAGCGTCGCCATCGCCGCCGCTTGATTGCCGACCAGCGAAGCCTGCTGGATCTGCGCCTCGCCCAAGGCCAGGCCCGCGAGATCGCGCTCGGGACTGCTGATATCGCCGACCTTCAGGCGCTGCGCGGCGAGGTCGTCGAAGCGGCGCATCAGTTCCACGCGGCGTTCGCCCAGTCGGCGTTGCTCTTCCGCCAGCGCCAGGGTGGACCAGGCTTTCAACCAGCGCGCGGCGATATCCCGGCGCAGCAGGTCATAACCCGCCTGGCTGGCCTGTAACTCCGCCGAGCCTTGTTCTGCGCGTGCCCTGCGCTTGCCGGACAGATCGAGGGCAAGGCTGAGTCCCGCCGTGCGCCGGTTGACATCGGCGTTCTCGGCATCGAGCGAAAGCGTGGGGTTGTACAGCGGTTGCGCGGCGGCACGCGCACGCGCCTGCGCGGCGTTGAGGTCGGCGCGCGCGGCCTGTACGTCGGGGCTTTCGTTCCAGACGGAGCGCAAGGCTTGCCGTAACGAGGGGTTGGCGACGGGGGCCGGATTTCCGGCGTTTTCCTGCGCGACTACCGGCCAGGCGGCGCTGACGCAAAACATGCTGGCAACCCCGAACAGGGCTGCACGAAAGGCGGACATAAATAACGTCTCCTAAAAACCATCAGGACGCCGCGCTCGCAGAGCGCGGCGGAATCGAGGGTTTTCAGGCGGCGATGGGTGGGCGCAGCAGGGAAGATGTGGGTTCGGCGCGATAACCGGACGAAGCCACAGGCAGCTCGAAGGGAAGGGTATGAGCCGCGACGTGGAGCACGACGACCGCAGGCAGCGGCACGGCATGCGTGCAGGCGCAATGACAGGAACCGCCTTCGCCCAGCAGGCAATCGCCATTGCCTTCATCGCCGGCAACGGCCGCCTGCACGAGGGAAGCACGCTGCGCCTCGGTACCGGCGGTGACGCGCAGGCCGTCGGCGGCACACAGCGAGCCGCCGACGAGCTTGATCATCAGCGCGAACACAGCCAGCAGCCACAGGCCGCGATAGCGGCGCAGCTGGGTCAACAATGGCTGGTGTGCGCGAGACATAGGTCGGGATCGTAGAGGGCGGCGCCGGTGTTAGACAATTTCATCGGGCTGCCTGTTGATCCTAAAAGCCCAGTTCACTCAACTCCGGATGCCCGTCCGGCCTGCGCCCCGCCGGCCAGTGATACTTCCGCTCGGTCTCGGCAATCGGCTTGTCGTTGATGCTGGCATGGCGATTGACCATCAACCCGGCCTCGTTGAACTCCCAGTTCTCATTGCCATAGCTGCGATACCACTGGCCGGCATCGTCGTGCCATTCGTACGCAAAGCGCACGGCAATACGGTTGTCGCCGAACGCCCACAGCTCCTTGATCAAGCGGTAATCCAGCTCGCGATCCCACTTGCGCCGCAGAAACGCCTTCACCGCCTCGCGCCCATCGAGAAACTCGGCGCGATTGCGCCAGTGCGTGTCTTCCGTATAGACCAGCGCGACGCGCTCGGGATCGCGCGTATTCCAGGCGTCTTCGGCCAGGCGCACTTTCTGCCGCGCGGTTTCCAGGGTGAAAGGGGGAAGGGGAGGACGGGTGTTCATGGGGCACCTCGGCGTCTGCATGGGACGTCGATGATGCCACCGTAGTGGGTTCCTGGGCGCTGGCGTCGTCGCAGAGCTTGCGCCTATGCTGGACAGCGATTGCGCAGGCTTGACCATTCACTGGTGTCGGAGTCGACGGCTTATGCTGGACATTTACTATGCACCTCCCTTCACCGTGCATATGCCTGAGAATCCCGATCAGCTCGAACTGGCGGGCTCCATGGATCTCCATGCACACCGTTCACTGGCCGTCTTGCTCGACAAGGGCAGTAAGGCGGGTGCTGATCTCAGGTACTTCGAAGACTCGATGCTGAGGCCCGCGCAGGTGGTGATCTTGCTGGAGATCTTTATGGCGAATGCGCGCGAGCTGGAAGGTAATCACCTGGCTCTCGCCGCATTCGACGTGATGCACACGCTTCTTGAGGCGGCGGTAAGCAGAGGGGCGGGGCTTATAGCCTTTAGTGATTGAACCCCGGGCGGCAGCGGATGGAAGCCTTTTCAGCAGCTTACTTGGCGTAATCCGGCGCCGGTGGACACGCGTGCTGCTTGACCTCGAGTTTTACGATGTCGTTGCGCACCAGCAGCTGATCGTGGACATAGCCGACTCGTACCCATGAATCCGCATGAACGAGGCCGCCACCGGGTTCGACGGCGCGATAGCCAAGCCGGATCTCGTCTGCCGCGTAATCGAATCGCTGCCCGGATACGGACCATTGCTCCACGCCGGATTCGGCCTCGCTCGGTGAGGCGAGCCCTGGATGGAACAGGTCGAGGCAGCCTTCGACAGTTAAGAAGCTGCTATTCAAAACCTGTGCCTTCACCGCGCGGACATGACCGATTTCGTGCAGCATCGCACAGCATGCGGACGCCACGATGCTCAGGGAAATCAACAGATAGAACCACGCGCCTTTTCGTCCCTGGCGGACGAAATAGAAGGTGAGGGCGGACATGCCCGCGCCTATCACCACGAAGCTGAGAAAGAAGAGATAGGCCGGGCCGATCTGATCCGGGTTTTGGGTTAGATCGAAAACGTCCAAGAGCACATCCTCCCGCGTTTTGACTGGAGCGCGCTCAATCTGCCCGCGGCAAGGCGTCGAGCTGCGCCTTATAATTCTCGATCAGGGCGGGATCGGCATCGTCGTGGTGTTTGGCGATGAACGTGGTCAACGCTTCACGATATTCCGCAATGAAGGCGCTGTTGCCCGGGCTGGCCATGAACTGCGCCGATGCCTTGTCGACGGGCCGGCGATCCTCGCCCATCAAGTAGCGTTTTCCGTAGGGCGAAAGGTCGCGCATGATGGCGAAGTTGCGCGGGAACCCAGGAATGTATCGGACCACGAACCTCTCGCCCTCGGGCGGGATAAAGATGGTGTTGGTGATCGGATAGATGCTGGCGGACATCGTGTCGAACTGCACCGGCAAGTCACGGCCATCCGCGGTTTTCATCACCGCGTCATAGTTCCAGACATTCTGGTCATTCAGGGTCGAACTGGTTTCTTCCGATTGGGTGATGATCGCGCTTCCTTCGACTCCGAATGCCTCAAGAAACAGTGCATTGAAGATGTGCCCGGTAAAGATGTTGATCTGGGCGTAGATAAAGAAGAACAGGACCAGCCCATACCAGCCTTTGCTCTTTCGCCATTTGGCCAAAAAGTGAGCAAGTAAGGACCCGGCCACAAAGATGACAGGCATCGCCAGGAAGGGATGCTGGGTGAGGAAATACAAGATCGCTGAGATGACAGTCATGACAAATCCGTTCCTTCGGTGGCCAGCGGGAGGATCCGGCTCGCCGGGTTGCAGCAATCAGCGGGTGCGTCCCGGGGCCCAAGCATCCTGACTTCAAGCGACAGATGCAATCTGGGCACCAGCTTGAGCAGCAGGCGTTCGCAGGCGGATCGCTGCATATCCTTCTCGCCGGTGAGCGAGCCAACGGCACGCAACAGTGGCGAATCGAAGGCCTGTACAAAGAGTATCCATGACCCTGGTTCGCCGTCGTCCATAGCCGCCTCCCGGCATAGCCAGAGCGAGCGGGCATGAACGAAGACCGGGGCGAGCTGGCGGCACAGCAGGCCGATCTCCGCGGTATCCAGCCCGTGCGGCTGCAGCGCTTCCGGCAAGCCACCATCACGACGATCCACGCCTTGCCACAGGCTGTCGGCCGTGGCGCGCGCCTGTTCCGCGCGGACATGGTCGCCGGCACGAAGATAGAGTTCGGAAAGCCGGCGATGGACCTGATGGCGCGAGCGCCATGGGCCTGCGGCGATCGATGTCCATATCGCGATCGCCCCGGCAAGATCACCTGTCTTGGCCAGCCGGTCGGCCTTGATCACCAGCAGGCGCTGATGCTCAGGGTCGATATCGAGCCCGCGATCCACAAAGTCGTTGATGGACTTGTCTTCCCCAAGCTCGCCGGCGAGCAAAGCCAGGCGGCACCAGTCGGAGGCGTCGAATACCTGGCTTTGCTGGCGCTGAAGAAGGTCCCGGTAGAACGCAAGCTTCTCCACATGACGGGCCTTCACCACAGCCCAATCGGATTGCGCATGGTTTTGCCAACGATGGTCGAGCCACTCGGCGATCTTCGGTGCCGTATCGCCAAGCCATGCTTGCGAAGCCGACGGGACCGGCTCGTGCCAGGGCAACGGCTGCAGATCGCGCAGCGGATCCATGCCCGTGGTGGCGACGCGCTCGGCAAAAGATGGGTGCGTGTCGTCCGGCAACGTCTTTTGGCAAAGCAGTTCGTGTACCCATGTGGTCGCTTCGATGTTATCGCGCGGCCCGGCACTGGTGTCACCGGACAGCAGGCGCGTGAACGGAAGCGTCGACTCGATATCGTCCTTGCCGGCCCGACCGAAGAGGTCAGGCCAGAACCCCTCAGCCAATGCCTTTTGGCATAACGCCAATGCCACCTCGGCCTCGCATGCGATTTTCGACCCACAGACCGTTACCGCAAGCGCATCGGCCACATGTTCGCAGCGACGCGAGAACGCCAGGGTTTCGCGCAGCATCCGCGGCACATACCACGACAGAAACAACCGAAGCGGTGCGGTGATCAACCGATGGTTGCGCTCATGCAGGGTCTCCAGCGCTTGCCAACGCAGGCGTGCCCGATAGACCCAGCGCGCCAGATGCCCATGGCTGCGGGAGACGTGCGCGTATTCGTGGACGAGAATCGCCGCGCACAGTTCGGGTGACAACAGGGCCAGCAATGGCAGGCCGACGATCAGGACATGCCTGGACTGGCCGGTCTGGTAGATCGCGGCATTCAAGCGCCCGTCGATATAGACCGCATCGAACGCGGGCGCCTCGCAGGCGGACTGCAGCCGTTTCAGTTCGGCAAACAGTGCGGGTGCTTCCAGCTCCTCAAGCAAACGGCCTTCAGCGACCGGCGGGGGCAGGGCGACCGCACAGGCGCGCAGTATCGCCACGCCATAAACGACCCATGACAGAACAGGCAGCGCCAGCAGCAAGACCAGTGGCGAACGAATGAAGTACGCCAGCCACCATGGAGAAAGAATCAGGATGCCACCCGCAACAAGCAAGAGCAGGTCGCCCAGCAACAGCCAGCCACAAGCCCGCCATCGCCCGTCGCGCTGCGGCATCCGTTCCATGCTCAGCTCCTTGGCTTATCGCGGGGGCAGGTGCTCGGCCGAGGGTTTGGCGCCGAAGAACGCACGCAAGGCCCGCCCCGCCATCTGCCATCCGCTATCGCCGTAGACCTGCGTTTCCAGCCATTCGAGGGTGGAGTGGTCCGGGTGCAGCTCCTTGAAACGGTCGAACCACTGCATGGCGATGTATTCGCTGCGCGGCACGCCATCGCCGTATTTATAGGCAAGCACGATCTCGCCGTAAGCCTCGCCGGCAATGACGTCATCGTGGTCGTCGTCCGTAATGACCTCTTTCATGTCGGCCACGGCCTGCTGCTTTTCCGCTTCCGCGCCGAAGCGCCGCAGCAGGCTCGAACGGCGGATCAGGGCCATGGGCAGGCCCTGTTCCAGCGCTCGCTGATAAAGCCCGCGCACCCGCTCGAAATTCTCGCGCTGGGTCAGATCCAGGCCATCCACCTTTTCGAGCCGATAGGCCTGGTTGTAAAGCGCGGTGGAGATATCTTCTTCCGCCGCGCGCTCCAGCCAATACAGCGCCTGGGCGTCATCGAGATAATGCGGTTCGGTGTCGGGCAGCCAGCCCCTGCGCACGTCATACATGAAGGCGCTTGCCTCATACACGCGGCGATTCGCCAGCTCGCTCGCGAGATAAACAGCTTCCTCGTGGCGGTCACCATCCCAAAGCATGCGGCACACGTGCAGAGGAGAGAATGAAGTGGCTTCTTGAATATCGGCGAGCTCGTTCGTGCGTTTGATCAGCAAAGTCGCCAGCGCATGGTCCGGCGCGATATCCCACAGACCGAAACGATAAGCCACGGCCGCGATGGCGAGCATGGTGGGGTCGTCGAACCAGCGCACGGCGCGTTCCAGTATCTGCTTGAACGCACCCTCGTCGTCGGGATGGCCGAACATCAGCATAAGCCGCGCGAAATCCCGGAACGCCCCTTCCGCATCGGTATAGACATAAGGCGCGCGGCAATACCGAATGGAAGCGACATGCCGCTGGTGCGCCTTCTGCTGGTCTCCCAGCGAGTAGGTCGTGAAGTTGGCAAGGCTGCCCATGGCGGTGAAACGCAGGTGATCGGGCATCTTGCCGGTAAGCCAGCGGTCCATCGCCTTTTGATAAGCAGCGATGGCCCGGGTATTGCCCTGCTCGGGATACTCGCTGAGGTCGTCGTTGACGCCCGGCCACCGGACCAGGCTGAGCTGCTCCTCCGTCAAGGGCGCGCAAAGCGGGCCCTTGGCGAATTTCTCCACTTCACCGGGTTCACCGCCCCAGCGCTGGGTCAGGTAATTGGCGTAGCTGGACAGCAGACCGGCCCAGCCGGGCTTGATCTGCGAGGCAACACGAAGCCAGTAATCCGCGGGCCTTGCCGCCTCTCCCTCAAGACGGGCCGGCAAGGTGGCCGGCAAAGCGGTGGGGAAGTGCTGCGGCGGTGCAATGGCGTAGCGCTGAAGCAAAGCGAGCGCGTCGTCGTACAGCTCCGGCCCGATGTCGTCACGACTGGGCGGCATCTTCGGTGTTTCGCCGCGGAACAGCGCGTCCACGAAATGCGGCTCGTCGAAATGCCGCGATATCTCCATCAAGTCCTTGGCGGCGATGGCCGGCCGCTCGGAAAGCGCGATGGATTCGAGCAGGTATTCCGCGGCACGCGCGCATGCCATGGCCGCGGCGAGCCACTGCGCCTGGCTGACCTGGGATGACCACGATGAGGTACGGATATCCCCGGCACGGCCGTAGTAATAACGGCCGAGCACAAGCCGCGCGTGATAGGACTTCGGAAAGGCGGCATTCCACGCTTGCAGGCGTTCGACCCGGACGTCCGCGGGAACGGTTGCAAAATCGAACAGCGCAGGAGCCCGCACCAGATATTCGTATGACACGAGGTCATCGTCAGGCGCTTGCCACCATTCGCTTTCCAGTGCGCCGAGTATTTCCTCGACCTCTTCGAAACGCCGTTCAAGCATGGCCAGACGCAGCGCATTGCGTTGACGAAGCAGCTCCCATTCGGGACCGGTGAGGGAAAGCGGCGAGATCGACAAAGAGGGGGAAGGGGCGCTCATGGGGTATCCATAATGGTGTGGGCGATCGAATCCGTGACCGAATCGAGCCTGGCCATGATACGGCAGCAAGCATTGTCCAGGGGCCGCCGGACCACCTTCTTCATGTGACGCAGGTACACTCCGGGCCGTCCGGCAACGAGCGCCATTCAAAGTCCGGCCTGAGCAAGTCGACAATTTTGATCAACATCACTAGTGAGCCCATTGACCAGGATGACAATAAACAGAATGCCATCGCGCAAGCAGCACCACGCGGGATTACTTGCCTGCGCAGGTATGCTGGTTCTGGGCTTTGCGACGCAGTCTTCGGCCGGCAATGCAGATGCCAGCATTACCGTTCTGGACGTATCGCCGTCGCTCTACCGACCGGCATCGGGCTCGCCCAGCGTGGCCAGCGACGCGGAGGCATGCAAGGCGTGGTCGTTGGACAAGCAGAAGGTGGCTTCCCTGTGGCGCCTCAGCGATGAATTGCGCGAAGGCGAACTCCACGATTACTACTGGCTGCCGTGTTCGATCAAAGGGCATGCGCAGTTCCAGGGAGCGACCTGGGCGTTCGAGATCAACGCCGCCGGCACCAGCACCTGGCGCAGCGGTGATGTGACGCGCTTGATGGGGTGCTCGAAGATCGCGTGCGAGTCGCTGATTATCTTGATGCCGGATCGCAACGGGGACGAGAGACATTAAGTGCCGAAGGCGCTGGTAGCCCAGGGCTTGCTTTAACTGCTCTCGTCCCCTGTTTGTTTTACAGCGACTGCAGGAAGGCAAGTAAAGCCTCGCGATCCGCTGCAGCAAGGTTGACGAAGCGCTGCCGCGAACGCTGGGCCTCGCCGCCATGCCACATCACGGCCTCGGTCAGCGTACGGGCCCGGCCATCGTGCAGATAGCCGACACTGCCCTCGTTGCCCATGACGCGTTCCGTATAGCCGATGCCCCAAAGTGGCTGTGTGCGCCACATCTGCCCGCTTGCCTGGCCCTCCGGATAGTCATCTGCCAGCTCCGGGCCCATGTCATGCAACAAGAGGTCCGTATAGGGCTTGATGGTCTGCGCGCGCAGCTCCTGGAACTCATGGCTGGAACCCGTCTTCATCTGGACGGTGTGGCAACCGGAGCAGCGCAGCGTCTGGAAAACAGTGGCGCCGGCAGCGACCTTGGCCGGATCGACGTCGAGATAAGACAGCGGCGATACGCCTTTCGGGAAGCCGCTCTTGATGCTGCGCTGCGCGGGTACGGCAACCAGGTCGAGGTAACGCGAGATCGCCAACAGGTCGGCATCAAGCAGGCCCTTGTCGGGCAGGGCCGACTTGCATGTGGCCGGACCAGACAGGCACTTCCGGCTCGGGAAGACCGAGGTGGTCACCGACATGTCTTCCAGCAATGCAGAAGCGGATTGATGGCGCAGGCTGAACTTGCCTGCCTTCCAGCCAAAACGGCCGAGACGCACGGCACCCGTATCCGGATCGAACACGTAGTTCGCCTGGCCTTTGACGCCGTCCTCATCGGGCGTGGTGCGGACGCGCACAAGTATGTCGGCTTCGGGGATGGCTTCGAGTAAGCCCAAGCCGATGATCGGTTGAGCAGCACGCAACGAAACGATCTGCGGAATAGGGCCGGCGTAAGACAGCTTGGGTTTGCGCAGTTCCACTGGCGTGCCGTCAGCCAGATTCACGGTGTACGTATCGAAACCCGCGACACGCACGCTGTGGCCCAGGTCCACCAGCTTGCCATTGGCGTCGTAGCCGTTCATCTGCACGGTCGGGCCGTAGTACGGATCGGGCGACAGCTGTCCCTGTGCGTCGAGTGCGCCCGTACGGACCACCATCTTGTCCAGCCGCTGGTTCAGCGTCGCCGGCGCGGGGCTGCGGCCATTATTGATATGGCAGCCAAAGCACGAGGACTGGTTGAAGCTTGGGCCTTGTAGTCCCACGACGGCCGTATTGCGGTCGTTGCCCGGTTCATTGTGCTCACCGGTCGTCATATTGCTATGGAGCAGGCGGCGGCCCTCGACGAAGCGCTGCATGTCCTGCATGCCGATGTTGTTCTGCTGCTGCTGGAAGATAAATGCACTGCCGTCGCTGTAATCGTACGACACCGAACCGGTTCCACCTTGCAAGGTTTCGTCCGGCAGCGGCGCACTGTTCAAGCGTGGCTGCACGCCGTACCAGGGGCGTAAGCCGGTTCCGACCACGTAGGTGACTTCGGTGGTGTAGTAGTGGAAAGCCCCGTTGTCACCCACGGCGAGCATGGCTTCCGGGGTCGAGAAGAACGCCTGGGTGAACTCGATGGCATCTCCCACCTTTAACGGACGTCCGGGGACATTCTGTCCAGAGACCTGGACGCCGGTCACTCCATTTGTCACGGCGTAATCGTAGAAGCCGGTAGCGCCAGGAACGCTTTTGCTGGGAACAAGCACGCCGTTGGCGTCGTAACTGAGCGCGTCGTGCCCCGGAAAACTGTTTACCGTCGCGCTGCAGCCATCGTTGAGGACGCTGTCAGGATGAAGTAAAGCTCCATTGGGTGGCCTCGGCACAACCGGGCAGTTGGCTGCATCGACACCATACAAGGAAGGGTCTACCAGTTTCCCTGGCGACATCCAGCCGAAACCGGTGACGTTCGGGCTGTCGAAGCGATGGAAGAACGAGCGGCCACCGGCTCGCTGCGCTTCCTGAAAATAATTGTTGATGCGCAGGGTCGGAGAGACCACGCCAGCGACGTGGCTGTTGTCGATGATTTCGACGCCCCAGGTGCGATTCTTGAAATAGTTCTTCACGAAGTCCAGGTAGTGGCCCGGTCCCTTGTCCACCGGATTGCCGGCGGCATCGACCGTTTCGTTTTTCCCGTAGCCCAATTCGCTCCAGGATTCACCACGTTCGCGGGCATGCCGATTCCTGCCGACTAAACCGAAGCGGGTGACGAGCGTGCCGTCCGGCAAAGTGAACTGTATCGATTCGATGGCCTCCTGCGATGCGGGCCACAAAGGCATCAAGCCAGTGCCGTCCTTCGGGAATTGAAACGGCGAGACGGTGAGAAGACGGGGCCGAGGAGCTGAGCCCGTCAAGCCGTTGTTGCCGGCATGCGATTCGCTGCCGTACGCAGTGAGCAGCACGCCGCCCACGAGCACCGACAATGCGCAGAGTGTCAGGCGGCGTAGCGATAGCCGAGCAAAAGATCTTTTACCCATGGTGTATTCCCCTGAATGTATCGATATTTTTGGCCGTCGATTCGATGGCGACCTTATTGAGTTGGAGGTATGGCTTTCTATCGACTCATGCACACTTTCAGGGGGATCAAAAAAGTAGATCTGATGTTTAGATGTCTATATGAACTACCACCCATTTCCCGGATACATTAATTAACCCCGAGCAAAACATCCCCGGTTGCACCCATTTCCATTTATTGCCCCTGCGCACCGTCGACCGGTCCGCGCCTGAGCACAGGTAGACCCAGTGGGCGCTACGCCGTGCGCTGCAAGAACTGGACAGGCACTTTCTCCGTCAGCCACACACCGTTATCGGCCTGAAAGAACGCGTAGCCATCGCGATGCATCGCTTGCGCATCGACCGAAAGAATGACTGGCTCGCCATAGCGGCGCCCGACCTCGGTAGCCGTGTCGACCCGTTCCGACAAATGCACGTGGTGCCTTTGCCCCGGCCGCAACCCTTCGGCCAGGATCGATGCGAGGAAGCGCGTGGCTGTGCCGTGGTAAAGCACGGATGGCGGCGTCTTCGCCTCATAGGCAATCGCCACATCCTGGTTGGTATGTCCCTGCACCGCGCGAATGCGGTTTCCATCTTCCGACAAGGCAAAGCGCTGCTTGTCGTTGCTCGCCACAACGGCGCGGATCAGTTCGCGATCGAGCGGTCGGCCGGACTCCCGTGCGCCTTCGATCAAGGCGTCGATCTCGGCCCAGCCCTCGCGGTCCAGGCTGAGGCCGATGGAGTGCGGTTCGTGGCGCAGCACGTAGCTGAGGAATTTGCTGGTCTGCGTGTAGTTGTCGTTCATGGGGTGATGAGTCCTTTCAAGTTGCCGCCGAACGCGGCCCGAACAGAATGGTCGCAGCGCCGAGCAGGCAAATACACGCGCCGATGATGTCCCAGCGGTCCGGCCGCACGCCTTCGACCTGCCACAGCCAGGCAATCGAAGCGATGATGTAGATGCCGCCATAAGCGGCATAGGCGCGGCCTGCGGCGCTGCTTTCGACCATGGTCAGCAGCCAGGCGAACAACAGCAGCGAGACCAGCGAAGCCGCCAGGTACCAGGCGGTCCTGCCTTCCCGGAAGACCAGCCAGAAGCCGAAGCAGCCGGCGATTTCGGCGATGGCGGCGCCGATGTAAATCAAAGCGGTCTTGGTCATCGGGCCATCGCCTGCGTACGGGAAGGTGGCATTATTGCCTAGCCGTCATTCCGGCGCAGGCCGGAATCCAGTAGCGACAAGCCACATCAGAATGTAAGCGTTGAAAGGTGCGGCTTGTGGCGAGAATCCAGCGGTGACGCTACTGGATTCCGGCCTGCGCCGGAATGACGCGTGTGTGGGGCGGTTGAGGTACTTGGGCGGACCTTGGTGCGCGAGCCGGCAGGCGCATGCCCGCGGCTAGGCCGTATGCCGCGCTTCCATCACCAACGCCAGCTTCTCCGCCAGTTCGCCGTGCGTGAATGGCTTGGCCAGCATCTGCACGCCGGGATCCAGGCGGCCGTGATGCACGATGGCCTGTCGCGCATAGCCGCTGACGAACAACACCTTCAAGCCGGGCCGCATCCCCAGCGCCTGCTCCGCCAGCTCGCGGCCATTCATGCCGGGCAGGCCGACGTCGGTGAACAGCAGGTCCACTTCGGGATGCTGGGCCAGCAGAAGCAGGGCAGCCGGAGCGTCTTCGGCGGCGAGCACCTCGCAGCCCAGTTCGCGCAGCAGCAGGCAGCTGTAGTCCCGCACGTCGGGGTTGTCTTCCACCACCAGCACGGTCTGGGCGCCGAAGACTTCGGGGACGACAGGACGGCGGGCGGTTTCCGTCATCGCTTGCTCCGCCATCAGGCGAGGCAGGTGAATACGCACGGTGGTGCCCTGGTCCGGCGCGCTCTGCAGGGTGACGAAGCCGTCGGATTGCCGCACGAAGCCATACACCTGCGACAGGCCAAGGCCGGTGCCATGGCCGGTCGCCTTGGTGGTGAAAAACGGCTCGAACACGCGGTCGCGCACTTCAGGCGGCATGCCGGTGCCGGTGTCGATGATGCTCAGGCGCGCATATGCGCCGGGCGCTGCGTCTTCGGCTTGCGGTATGTCGGCCGCATCGATGGGGAGATTGGCCGTCTCGATCCGCAAGCGCCCGCCGCCGGGCATGGCGTCGCGCGCATTGACCACCAGGTTGAGCAGGGCGCTTTCGAGCTGGTTGCCATCGGCATTGACCTGCCACAGGTCGTTGCTCAGCACGGTTTCGATCGCGATGCTCTCGCCCAGCGTGCGTGCGAGCAGATCGGACATGCCCAGCACCAGCCGGTTGACATCGACCGGCCGCGGTTCCAGCGGCTGCTGGCGCGCGAAGGCGAGCAGGCGCTGGGTGAGGGTGGCGGCCCGGCGGGCGCCGAGCATGGCGTTGTCGGTAAAGCGCTGCAGCCGCTCGGTTGCGCCTGCTGCGCTATGGCGCTGCACCAGTTCCAGGTTGCCGATGATCACGGTGAGCAGGTTATTGAAATCATGCGCCACGCCGCCGGTGAGATGGCCGATCGCTTCCATCTTCTGCGCCTGGCGCAGTTGTTCTTCCGCCCTGGCGCGTTCGGCAATTTCGTTGGCGACGCGTTCTTCCAGCGTGGCATTGAGCGCGCGCAGTGCTTCGCGCGATTGCAGGATGTCGCGCTGCGCATCGAGCAATTGCCCGGTGCGCTGGCGCAGGCGGCGTTCGGTCTGTTCGGCCTGTTCGCGCAGGGTGCGTTCGCGTTCGGCGGTCTCGCGGCGCATGCCGGCGAGCGCGACGTGGCTCTGCACGCGCACCAGCAGTTCGCGTGCGGTGAAGGGCTTGACCAGATAGTCGTCGGCGCCGGCTTCGATGCCTTCGACTTTGGCTTCCTCGCCGGCGCGCGCCGACAGCAGCAGCACCGGCAGCAGCGCGAGCGCGGGGTCGCTGCGCAGCGCCTTGACCAGGCCCAGGCCATCGAGCCGCGGCATCATCACATCGGCCAGCAGCAGCGCCGGGCGCTCGCAGGAGATGGCGGCCAGCGCTTCCTCGCCGTCCGCCGCGCATTCGACACGCCAGCCAGCGTCCTGCAGCAGGCGCTGCACGTACTGGCGCATATCGTGGTTGTCGTCGGCCAGCAGGATGTATTCCCCGCTGGCGCCATCGGGCACCGATACATAAGGCGACGGGTCGGCGCCGACGGGCAGCCACTGCACGGCTTCGTCGACGAACGCAGCGGCATACCGCGCCGGCGCGAGCGCGATGTCGGATTCGACCACGCGCGTGGCATCGAGATGCGCCTTGCCCACCGGAATGCGCACGCTGAAGGTGGTGCCGCGCCCTTCGATGCTGGCCGCTTCGATGCGTCCGCGATGCAGGCCGACCAGTTCGCGCACCAGGGCCAGGCCGATGCCGCTGCCTTCGATGCTGCGGCCGCGCGCGCCTTCCACGCGGTGGAAGCGCTCGAACAGGCGCGGCAGCTGTTCGGCCGGAATGCCGGTGCCGGTATCGCTCACGTCGAGCGCGAGGCCATCTTCATGCGGCGCCAGCGTCACCACGATGCCGCCCTTGAAGGTGAACTTGAACGCGTTGGAGACCAGATTGAGGACGATCTTCTCCCACATCTCCCGGTCGACGTAGACCGGCGGCAAGCCAGCGGGGCAGGCGACGGTGAGCGTCAGGCCGGCCTTCTCGATGGCGGAGCGGAAGCTGCTGGCCAGGTCGATGGTGAGTGCGGACAGATCGGTGGGTTCGAAGCGCGCCTGCGCACGGCCGGCTTCGATGCGGGCGAAATCCAGCAGCGTATTGACCAGCTTCAGCAGGCGCTGGCCATTGCGGTGCGCCAGTTCCACCAGCGTGCGCGATTCGCCCGGCGTGGCTTCGGCGCGCGCCAGCCATTCTTCCAGCGGCCCGAGCATCAGCGTGAGCGGCGTGCGGAATTCGTGGCTGACATTGGAGAAGAACAGCGTCTTGGCCTGATCCAGGCGCGCCAGTTCCTGCGCGCGGCGCCGTTCGGCTTCCAGCGTGTCGGCCTGCGCGATGGCCGCGCCGATCTGGCCGGCGGCGAGTTCGAGAAAGCCGGCGTATGCGGTGTCGTACAGCCGATAGGGGCTGAGGCCGACCACCAGCACCGCCGCGCGGCCCTGTTCGCCCGCCGGCGCCATCGGCAGCAGCATGGCTTCACGCGGCGGCACCGGCCAGGCGCCGTGCGGCAGCGCCGTGCCGAAGCGCGAGGCCAGGTCGTGTATCTGCAGCGGATGACGCACCGCCAGTGCGCGCGCCAGCGGCCAGGCGCGCTCGTCGCCGGCCTGGATGCGCAAGGGTGCGATCGGATGGCCCGAGGCTATGCCACCGCTGGCGGCAAGCACGAAGTCGCCATCGGCTTCGGCCACGTAGATCGCGGCGAAGGGCACGTCCTTGTCATTGGCGGCGAGCGCGGCGGCGCTGCGTTCGCAGGTGTCGCGCCAGCCCTGCGCATTGATGGTGCTGGCCGCCTGTTCGCGCAGCGTGGCGAGCTGGCGGTCGCCGATCATGCGCCGCGTGTCGTCGGTATTGACGCAGATGATGCCGCCGGGATGGCCATCGTCCTCCGGCAATGGGCTGAAGGAGAAGGTGTAGTAGGTCTCTTCCGGATAGCCGTTGCGCTCCATGATCAGGAGCTGGCCTTCCACATAGATGCCTTCGCCGCCGGTGAGCACCTGCTCCAGGCGCGGCCCGATGTAGTCCAGAATCTCGGGCCAGACTTCCTCGACGGTCTGTCCCAGCGCGCCGGGATGCTTGCCGCCGACGATGCTGCGATAGGCATCGTTGTAGAGATAGACCATCCGCGGCCCCCAGCCGATCCAGATCGGATGGCGCGAAGACAGCATCATGCGCACCGCGGTCTGCAGGCTGCGCGGCCATTGCGGGAACGGCCCCAGCGTCGCCGACCAGTCGTGCGCGCGGATCATTCCACCCATCTGGCTTGCGCCAAGGAAGTCCGCGGATATGCCGTTCCTCACTTCGACGCTCCCAAAATCGGATGCTTCTGTTTGATTGTTCGGATGTGGTTGCAAAGTGAACGGCATTGCGCGTGCAACTACTTCCGCGAGGCCGCGAGCTGTGATTTAGTTCACGTCGTCGCGGGCGCGCCAGGGAGCGATTCCGCCGATGCCGTAAAGCGTCGCGCAGATGGCGTCGATATCACGTCATCGTCACGCCAACATCGCGTCGAGCACGCTGGTATGTGTTGCTTTGAAGCTTGTCTCGTTGGCACTGCGTTCATCCTGCGCGGTGTTGCCTGTCACCCATCTAGCCTCAAGGAGCCATGGCCCGTGATGGACAAAATCGAGACCTTGATCGATCTGCTCACCCGCGGCGAGCTGGAACGCAGCGAGCTGACGCGCCGCGCCGAGCGCATGCGCGATGCGGCGAAAGATCCCGAACTGGCCTGGCTGCGCGATGAAGGCCAGCCGCGGCTGATGCAGGCGTCGCTGCTGTTCCGCCTGCGCGACGTCCTGCAGACCAGCGACCAGCTGCACGTGCTGCACGAGCTCATCAGCGACAGCCAGGACGAACCGCTGCCGCCGTTCCCCAGCGACCGCAGGGATTTCTGGTCGGACGATTACTTCGAATGGCTGGACGAGATCGTCGCCGCGCGCGGACTCGAAGTGATGATGCTGCCCGACAGCGTCGACGACAAACTGGTGGCCCTGGTGGTGCGGCGGGAAGATACGCAGCGCATCCTGGTGCTGGCGGATGCGTTGAAGCTGATCGTGGAGAAGTCGACCCAGCGCCGCTACGCCTGATCGTTCAGGCGGAGGTCGCGGCGGCCGGCGCGGTCGCTTGGCGGCGTGCGGTTGTCAGTCTGGCGCAGGGAACGCCAGGACAGCAGCGAAAGTTTCCTGGGAACCGGGGCCAATCAGCGGCGGTCGATGCCGTCGCCATCGCCCATGCGTATCGCGGACGCGAGGTCATGGCTTCGGCGCAGGTGCGATCACTTGCGACGCCGATCAACAAAGCGATGCGCGCAGGCGGGCAGACTGCGCCGTCCGCGCGGTGGACATCTGGCCGATTTTTTCATCCGGGTCCGCTGGCGCGGAACATCCCCATCCGCACCCTCCGGAGATCTGCATGATGCATTCCCCTGCATGGAAGTTCGCTCCCGTTTTCTGCGCCTTGCTCGCTGCACTGCCATTCGCCCAGGCGCATGCCGAAGGCCACACCTACTACGTCGCCACCAATGGCAACGACAACGCCGCCGGCACGCTGGACGCGCCGTGGCGCAACATCGGCCGCGCCGCGCGCAGCGTGGTCGCCGGTGACACGGTGTACGTGCGTGGCGGCACTTATACCGAAACCATCGACGTCAACACTTCGGGTTCGGCGGCCGCCGGTCCTATCGTATTCGCCAGTTATCCGGACGAAAAAGCCGTAGTCAGCGGCGCGGGCCTCACCGTGCCGGCCAATGCGATGCGCGGCCTGTGGAACCTCAACAACGTCAGCTATGTGACGGTGCAGGGCTTCGACGTGGGCAACTACAGCGCGTCAAGCACCACGGCCACGCCGGTGGGCATCTATCTCAACGGCGGCGGCACCCAGGTGAATATCCTCGGCAACCGCGTGCACGACATCGTCAACAAGATCGAGAGCTGCCCCAATGGCAATGCCTTCGGCATCGAGGTCTATGCCAACGACGCGGCGAATTCGATCAATCACCTCACCATCAGCGGCAACGAGGTGGACCATCTGCGCACGGGCTGCAGCGAATCGCTCTCGCTGACCGGCAATGTGGAGCAGTGGGAGATCAGCCATAACACGGTGCACGACAACGACAATATCGGCATCGCGGCGCTGGGCTTCGAGAGCATGTCCGGCCGCAACGGCGGCAGCTTCCAGAGCCAGGCGCGCGACGGTGTGATCCGCGGCAACTCGGTCTACAACATCAGCTCGCAAGGCAATGCGGCTTATCCGGACGGCGATTTCTCCGCCGACGGCATCTATGTCGAAGGCGGCACGCGGGTGACCATCGAGGGCAACCTGGTCAACAAGGCCGACCTCGGCATCGAGCTGACCAGCGAGACCAAGGGCAAGTTCACCAGCGACGTGATCGTACGCAACAACCTGGTGATGTTCTCCAATATCACCGGCATCTCCATCGGCGGCGCCGCCGCGGGCAATGGCGGCATGCAGAACGCCACCATCGTCAACAACACGCTGTTCCGCAACGACCAGCAGGCCAGCGGCAGCGGCGAATTCCAGATCCAGTTCCACGCCAGCGGCACGGTGTTCGAGAACAACCTGCTGTATGCCACCACGGACGGCCTGCTGGTGAACTTCTGGCCGAAGACCACCAACAATGCCGGCTATGCCAACCCCGGCACGATCGAGCACAACCTGTACTTCGCCGACGGCGGGGTGGGGAATGCCAACTGGGTATGGCTGGGCAAGAGCTATACCGGGATCGCCGGGTATCGCACGGCCAGCGGGGCGGACAAGCTCACGCTGCTGGTCAATCCGATGTTTGCCAGCCTGACCATGCCGGATCTGCACGTGGGCAGCGGTTCGGCGGCGCGCGGGGCGGGGCTGGTGTTGCCGGCGGCTACCGTGGGCACGGTGGATTTCGATGGGAAGCCGCGGTTGAACGGGGCGGGCAAGATCGATATCGGTGCTTATCAGCAGCCGTAATCGAAAAGCTTGGGAACGAGAGGGCCCCTCTCCCGTCGGGAGAGGGGTTGGGGTGAGGGTACGGGCGGAGTGGTACGTTGCGCTACGCCCGTAGCCTCATCCGGCTGCCGCCACCTTCCTCGCTCCTCAGAGCCGCGCACATCCATGTGCGCTCCCTGCGTGCTCCCGGAGGGAGAAGGATTCACTAGCCGGTTCTATCCCTGCTTGACCGTATTCGCCGGCACAAACGTATACCCCATGCCCTGCAAGCCCTCGACCACCTGCTTGAGGTAGTTGATGTCGTAATAGGGATGGAAGAAGAAGCTCTGCACGCTGTCCTGCACCACGGTGTTGATATTGGCACTGGCCAGGATGTCCGCCGGGAAACGCGCCGGATTATTGTTGAACGACTCCGTCTCCACGTTGCCCAGCTGCTCGCCGATCACCACGGTGCCGTAGATATCGCGCACCAGGTAGGGGAAGAACTGGCCGTAGATCTTGGTGTAGTCCGGCGTACCCGTGCCGCATGCGCCGTTCGGGCACCAGCCGCCCGCGTACAGGCCGCGGTCGTAGCGCGCGCTGAACATGCTGTTGATGACCTTGTAGTCCACCGCCGAGGCCGCGTAATGCGGCGGCTCGAAGATAGTCGGCGCCAGGAAGCCGGCCGCGGCGAAATCCAGCAGGCCCTTGGTGATGCGGCCCTGCGTCCAGCTCGCGGAATCCTCGGACGGCGGCGTGTCGTAGATGACGTAATTGTCGGCGCTGATATGCGAGCGGAAGAACTCGAAGTCATCCGCCGAAACACCGCTGTAAGGATTGGGCACATTGGAGTACTGATGCGTATAGCCATGCATCAGCACGGTGCCGCCCTTGCTCTGCATGTACTTCAGCGCACTGACCACGTTGCGTGCCTGCGACAGGTGGATCGCCTGCGGCACATGGTTGTTGTAGTAGCCGGTGGGGTCCAGATAGTACGGAATCACCGCCACCGAGAACGGCACGCCCTTGCTGGACAGATAATCGGCGATCGCACGCAGTTCGGTCGGATCGGAGGTCGCATTGACGTCCTCGATGCGCACCAGCGCCCGCTTGCGCGCCTGCATGGCCGGGTTGGAGACCTTGCCGATCAGGTCGGCCGCGATCAGGTAGCGATCGTTCATGCCGATGTAGCTGAAGGGAATCTCGCCGATATAGGTGAGATTGGCGCCCTTGGTCGCCCAGTTGACGGTGCCGGCGGTGTCATTGGTCGCCACCGCTACCGCCTGGGCCTTGGTCGGATCGACGATGCTCGTCTGCAGCAATCCCGACGGCACCGCCAGCGCATTGCGCTGGATCGCCACGCCCTTGTAGGTCACCGTCAGCGTATTGCTGAAATCGAAGAACAGCGGCGAGAAGCCGTACTGCGCGGCGAAGTTGGGCGAGCGCGCGGCGAGCTGCCAGATGTTGTCGTTCATCCACAGCACCGGCTTGGTGGTGGCGAGCACATCGTCGAGCATCGCGGTCGGCAGCGGTTCGTCATAGGTCGAACCGATGTAGATCATGCCGGTGTAGTTGTTGATTTCGCCGGCGGTGTACGTAGCCGCCGTATGCAGGGTGAACTTGCTGCCATGCGAAACGAGGTTGGCGGCCATCACTGCATAGGCTTCGCCCAGCCATGCCCACGCGCCGGTGCTGTCGTACAGCACCAGGGTGTTCTGGCTGGGATTGGCGCCTGGTGCGCCGGCGAATGCATTGGCCGGTGCAGGCGCGCCGAGCAGGATGGTGATGAGACCCAGCCGTGGCGCGGGCGCCGCGGTGGTGCTGATGGATTTGAGCGCCGATGAAGTCTGCTTCTGCACCGTGCGCGTGGTGGTGACGAAGCTGCGCGGCGGCGCCGGCAGGTAGCTCGGCGCGGAGTGCTCCGCGGTCTGAGCCTGGGCGGGCGAGATCAAGCCGGCTGCCGTGGTCAACACCAGGGCGGCACTGGCGAAAAGAGACCTCACGACGGAGGGCTTGAGGCGGGACCTGGTCATGGGAGTTCCTCACATGCTGCGATGGAAATCGACGCAAACGACGGATGCCACCGTGCCTGCGTGCATGGCGGAGAACGATTTTCCGAAGCCCAGGTCCCTGTTCCCGAGAATGGAGAGGCATCGCCCCCAAGTTGAAGCTTACGGGGCTGTCCTGCGCGTTTTTATTGGTCTGTCGAGGTATGGCTTTTAGTCAATCGTCAGGCGCCCCGGCACAACGCCAATATGCGACCCGAACGCAACACCCGATCACGGGTCGATCACCACCACGCGGACTCCTCAAAGCCGATCACGTCTATCCGGGCGCCAGGGACCCCGGACGACCGCTCTTCCCCTCCGCTTGCGTGGAGAGGGTGTGCGGCGCCGGACATCTGGGCCAGGACGACGCGTCGCCATTCTTAGGGGGAAAGGAGTCATGCAGGACATCCTGATCATCTGCGGCACCCGCCCGGAAATCATCAAACTCGCACCGGTCTACCACGCGCTGCGCGACAGCGGCTGGGCACGGCCGGTATGGCTGCATACGGGACAGCACGACGATATGGCGCGGCAGATGCTGGCCTGTTTCGATATTGAGCCGGATATCGAACTGTCACGCGGAGGTGACAGTCTCGCCCAGTTCAGCACCCGCTGCCGCGAACTGCTGGACGGCGTGATGGCCAGCCGCCCGTGGTCGCTGGTGATGGTGCAGGGCGATACCGAAAGCACCTTCCTCGGCGCGCTGGCCGGTTTCTATCACCACGTGCCGGTGGCGCATGTCGAAGCCGGCCTGCGCACCTATGACCTGTCGCGCCCATTCCCGGAAGAAGGCCTGCGGCAGATGGTCAGCCGCATCGCCAGCTTCCATTTCGCGCCCACCTCGCGCGCCTCGCAGGCCTTGCAGGCGGAGGCGGTGCCGGACGAGCGCGTGTTCACCACCGGCAATACGGTGATCGACGCGCAGCACTGGGTGATGCGCCATCGCCGCATCCAGCGCGGCAAGACCGGACGCGGGCACCTGCTGGTCACCGCGCACCGCCGCGAGAACTGGGGCAGCGACCTGCGCGAGATCTGCTACGCCATCGCCGACATCGCCAACCACCACCCGGAACTGGACATCCTGTTCCCGGTGCACCTGAACCCGACGGTGAGCAAGCCGGTGCACGCCATCCTGGGCGAACTGAGCAACGTGCACCTGAGCGGCCCGTTCGACTACCTGCGCATGCAGCAGGCGCTGATCGATGCCTGGCTGGTGCTGACCGATTCCGGCGGCCTGCAGGAAGAGGCGCCGACCTTCGGCGTGCCGCTGCTGGTGCTGCGCACCGAAACCGAGCGGCCGGAGGCGATCGAGAGCGGCTGCGCGCGGCTGGCCGGGACTCGGCGTGCTTCGATCGTGAAACAGATCGAGGACCTGTGGGAGGACGGCGAGGCCTACGGCGCCATGGCGCGCGCAGGCAATCCGTTCGGCGACGGCCGGGCCAGCGATCGCATCGTGGATCTGCTGCAGGGGGCGCTGGAGGGCGGCGAACGCCGGCGCGAAGCGGTCTGACAGGGGGAGAACACCGGGATGTGGTGGCTGGATGCATTTACGACCTACCTGTACGGCCTGAGCGTGGCCGTATCGGTGATCGCCGTCCTGATGCTGCTGAGCGGCATGGACGACCTGTTTATCGACCTCGTGTACTGGACCCGTCGCAGCTGGAAGGCGCTGGTGGTGTACCGCAAGCACGAGCGCACTTACTACCATGAGCTGTACCGGCCGGCGGAAAAACCGCTGGCCATCATGGTGCCGGCCTGGCATGAGACCGGCGTGATCGGGCATATGGCCGAGCTGGCGGCCAGCACGCTGGATTACGAGAATTACCATATCTTCGTCGGCACCTATCCGAACGACCCGGATACGCAGCGCGACGTGGACGAGGTCAGCGCGCGCTTCCCCAACGTGCACAAAGTGGTGTGCGCGCGGCCGGGGCCGACCAGCAAGGCGGACTGCCTCAACAATGTGCTCGATGCGATCCTGCAGTTCGAGCGCCGCGCCAAGCTGAGCTTCGAAGGCTTCATCCTGCACGACGCCGAAGACGTGGTGTGCGCGATGGAACTGCGCCTGTTCAACTACCTGGTGGGCCGCAAGGACCTGATCCAGATTCCGGTCTATCCGTTCGAGCGGCAGTGGAACAACTTTACCAGCCTGCATTACCTGGACGAATTCGCCGAACTGCATGGCAAGGACGTGCCGGTGCGCGAGGCGCTGGCCGGCCAGGTGCCCAGCGCGGGCGTCGGCACCTGTTTCAGCCGGCGCGCGGTGCTGGCGCTGATCGAGGAAGGCAACGGCATCGCCTTCGACGTGCAGAGCCTGACCGAGGACTACGACATCGGCCTGCGCCTGAAGGCGCGCGGCATGCAGGAAATCTTCGTGCGCTTCCCGGTGCTGCGCTACCGCAAGCATCAGAAGGCCGCGCCGTTCGGCCAGAGCCGGCGCGAATCCAATGTGATCTGCGTGCGCGAGTATTTTCCGGACCGGCTGTCCACGGCCGTGCGGCAGAAGTCGCGCTGGATCATCGGCATCGTCTACCAGGGCTACCGCACGCACGGCTGGAAATGGCGGCACGGCCTGGTGCTGAACTACTTCCTGTGGCGCGACCGCAAGGGTGCGATCGCCAACTTCGTCAGCTTCGGCGCGATGCTGGTGCTGGCGCAGCTGCTGGTCATCGGGCTGGTGCAGCAGGTATTGCCGGGCACGCCGCACTTCCTGTCGATCTTCGAGGGGCAGCATTGGCTGGACGGCATTCTTTACGCCAATGCGGGCTTGATGGCCAACCGCATCCTGCAGCGCATCGTCTTCGTTTCCTCCTATTACGGCGTGAAGCAGGGCTTGCTGGCGATTCCGCGGCTGCTGTGGAGCAACCTGGTCAACTTCCTGGCCAACTGGCGCGCGATCAAGCAGATCCTGCAGACCGGCGATCCGCGGCGGGTGGCCTGGGACAAGACCACCCACGATTTCCCCAGCATCGGCGGCGAGAACCGCGCCAAGCGTTCGCTGGACGAACTGCTGGTGACGCAGGGCGCGCTGACCGAGGCGCGGCTGCGCGAGGCGCGCGCGCAGGCCATCGACGGTCTGCATGCCGGCAGCACCCTGGTCCATCAGGGCGTGATTACCGCCGAGCAGCTGGCGCGGCCGATTGCCGAGCAGTCGGGCGTGGCCTGCGAATCCATCGATGCACAGACGCTGGACAGCGAACTGATCAGCGCCTTGCCGGTGGCGGTGGCCTTGCAGTACGCCGTGCTGCCGCTGCGTGTGGATGGCGGCACGCTGCTGCTGGCCTGCGAGTCGTATCTCGATCCGGTCTCGCTGGCGGCCATCGCGCGCAAGCTCGATCGCCCGGTGCGCTATGTGATCGCGCACAAGGGGCAGGTCACCGTCGGGCTGCGCCGCTGGTATGTGACCTCGGACGAACACGATCCGCGCGGGCTGCTGGATGCGGCGGCGCGCAGTGGACGCATCGGCGCCGAACGCGCGCGGGTGCTGTGGGACAGCTATGTATCCCGGCAGGTCCTGCTGGGCGAGATCCTGGTGGCGCAGGGGCACCTGGATGAAGTGGCATTCAAGGCATTGTTGTTGAGCCATGCGCGCAGCGGGCAGCCGCTGGGCGAATTCCTGGTGGCGCAAGGCGTCATCGGGCAGGACACGCTCGACGGCCTGCTGACCCTGCAATCGGCGCTGCAGCCGAGCATTGCCTCGCTGTTGAAGAAAGAGGCCTTGCCGCCGGTGCAGTTGATCAAGCAGTGGCAGGAGCGCGTGGCATGAAACGCCCATGGCCGACTCGTTGTGCGGCCGCGCTGTTCGCGATGGCACCGGCTTTGCCGCTCTGTGCGGTGGGCCAGCAGCCGGACAGCGCCAGCCGTTACCAGCAATTCCTGTTGTATCCGCACCGCCAGGCCGGCTTCGCCGCGCTGCGCGCGAACGACGAGCGCACCGCGCTGGCCGAGTTCGAGCGCGCCCGCGCGCTGGCGCCGAAAAGCATCGACACGGCGCTGGACCTGGTCGAGGCGTATCGCCATTTCGGCCATGCCGACAAGGCGCGCGTGGTGCTGGACGATCAGCGCCGCTACACGCCGGACGATCCGCGCCTGCGCGCGCCGCCGCCGGCCGAGGCCGCGGTCGACTGCAAGGTCGACAACCGGCCCGTATGCCGTGCGCAGCGTGGTTTCGATGCCTTGCAGGCGGGCGATCTGGGCCGCACCCAGGCCGAGCTGAATGCGGCGGATTTCGCCAAGGCGCCGCAAGGGCTGGCGCTGCGCCGGGCGCTGGTGCAGCGCTCGATCTATCTGGGCGACCGCGCGCGCGCCGTCGAACAGCTGGCGGCGCTGGATAAGCTGGGCCAGCTCAGCCCGGACGAACGCGCGCAGTGGTTCAACCTGCTGCTGATGCAGGGCAGGGCGCTGGAGGCGCGCGATCTGCAGGCGCGCGGCGGGCTGGGTACGCCGGCGCAGGATCTGGCGGTTGCCCTGGGCTTGTCCGCCGCGGGCGAACGCAAGGCGCTGGAAGATTATCTGGCCGTGCACCAGCCGGCCTTCGACGACGAGAAGGACGAGCGGCAGTGGGTGAACCTGCTGGCGCAGGTGGGCCGTACCCGCCCCGAGCTGCTGGATCTGTATCAGACGCGCTTTCCCGCCAATGCGGCGTGGCAGGCGCGCTCCTCGCTGCCGCTGGCGATCGCGCGCCGCGACGAAGGCGCCACGCAGCGCCTGCTGGCGCGGCTGCCGAAGGACAGCTATCGCGAGGAGCGCTTCTCCCTGGCCCTGGCGCAGGGGCGCTACGAAGAAGCGCGCGAACAGGCCGAGGCGCTGGTGGCGCAGCCGGACGGGCATCGCCTGCTCGATCCCTTGAGCTATCGGCTGATGGACGCCGGCGCGCCGGATCAGGCGGAGCGCCTGCTGCTGGCTTCGTATCCGTTCGGCGGCAATCCGCAGGCCGGCACCTTGTTCGCGCGCCTGGCCGTGCTGGCGGCGAAACAGGCGGCCGTGTTCTCCGCGGCCGATCGCAGCCGGCTGGCGCGTCCGCTGGAAAGCGTGCCGCTACGCATCGCGCAGGTGCCGATCCTGGCCGCGCTGCGCGACTGTGACGGCATCCGCCAGGTAATGTCGGATCTGTCGCCCGACTATCCGGCGGAACTGTGGCGCCAGCTCGGCGACTGCTACGGCAACGACCGCCCCGGCCTGGCCGAATACGCCTACGCCGAAGCCAACAAGCGCAAGCCCGACCCCGACACCACGCGTGCGCTTGCCTACCAGGCTTATGGCGCGCGCGACTACGCCACCGCCTTGCAGGCCTGGCGCGCCGTGCCGGTCGAGCATATGAAGCCGGACGACCTGCTCGCCGCCGCCACTACCGCCATGAGCGCCGACCAGCCCGGCGTCGCGCGCGCCTGGCTGGACAGCTATGCGGCGCAGGGCGGGCGGCAGGACCATGCCTACTGGTGGTTGCGCGCCCAGGCCGATGAGCCGCGCGATCCGGCGCTGGCGCGCACCGATCTGGACAACGCCATCGCCCAGCATCCGGATGCGCGCTATTACCAGCGCCTTGCCGCCTTGCAGACCCAGGCCGGGGAGAGCCGCCCGGCGCTGCTCTCGCTGCAGCGCGCCGCGGTGCTGGCGCCGGAAGACGACAAGCTGGCCGCGCAGCTCGGCTACGCCTATCTGCAGAACGACGAGCCGGAACAGGCCGTGGTGCAGTTCGAACGCGCGCACCGCGCCAACCCGGACGATCCCAAGCTCACCTGGCAGTTGCTGTACGTGCACCAGAAGCTGGGCGATAACGCACAGGCACGCGGTTATGCCGCGCAGGCGATCGATCAGCTCGACGCCGGCGGCACCGGTGCCGTCGATGCCGCGACTACGGTCCCGGACGAAGGCCAGCAGCGCTTCGATCTGCGCCGCCTGCACGAAGACCTGGGCCGCAAGTGGCGCTTCAACGCCGATATGACCTTGGGCGATACGGTGTCCTCGGCGGCGAACGCGGCCAATCCCGGCCAGTCCTATCGCAGCTACTTCCAGATGGAAGGGCAGTACCGTTTCGATCCGCCGTGGAACGGCGCCGATATCAATACGCTGGCCGCCTATGCGCGCGTGTTCGCCGGCAGCGGCAATGGCGGTTCGGTATGGCCGATCCATGGCTGGATGCTGGGCGTGGGCGTGCACTGGAAGCCGCTGACCACGCAGAACATCGTGCTGTCGGTGGAGCAGCAGACGCCGGTATCCGGCAGCCGCTTCACCCGCAACGACACCTTGTTGCGCGCGGCCGGGTCGTGGTCGTTCAGTCCGCGCCTCAATGACGACTGGCATGCGGGCGGCAAGGGCTGGTGGTCGCAGAACTTCTATGTGGACGTGGCGCGCTATCTGCGTGCGAAGCAGACGGTGCTTACCGCGGACTATCAGTTGGGCTGGCATCACAAGCTGGCCGAAGGGCAATCGATCGAACCGTATGCGCGAGTGCAGTTCACCGGCATCGACCGCAACCATGGCAGCTTCCAGCGCGACGGCCGCGTGGGCCTGGGCGTGCAGTGGAATCTATGGTTCGGCCAGACGCGCTACGACGCCTATCCGCACCGCTTCAGCGTGGCGGTGGAAGGGCAGCACGCGTTTACCAGCTATCTGCGCGAGAAAAACGCGGTGTTCCTGATCGTGAGGACCGCGTGGTGAGGCGCGCACCTGCCTGGTTGTTGCTTGCGGCGCTGCTGCTGGCGCCGTGTCTGGCCCAGGCGGCCACGGCGGTGTTCTATCAGCCGCAGACGCGCGACCGCGACGTGGCGGTGGCGCAGTGGCCGGCCTGGTTCGCGCAGTTGCGCGCACGCGGTTTCGACACCCTGGTGGTGCAGTGGACGCAGTATGGCGATGCCTTCGCCGATCCGGCGGGGCATGCATGGCTGTTGCAGCGGGTTCGCGAAGCGCACGCCGCCGGGTTGCGCATCGTGCTGGGGCTGCACAGCGATCCGGCGTTCTTCCAGCGTCAGGAAATGCCGGCGACGGCGCTGGATGACTACCTGCGTTCACTGGCCCGCCAGGATGCCGAGGCGGCACGCCGTTGGGTGGATGACCTGGGCGATGGCGCGATCACCGGCTGGTATCTGCCGATGGAGATCGACGACCGGCGCTGGCGCGAGCCGGAGGCGCGGGCGGTGCTGCGCGATTACCTGGCGCTGGAACGGCGGCAGCTCGATCGCATCGCGGCGCGGCCGACGTATGTGACTTCGTTCTTCGGCGGACATATGGCGCCGGCTGCTTATGCGGAGCTGCTTGCCGATGTGCGCGGGAGTGGGGTGCGACCGTGGGTGCAGGATGGCGTTGGCACCGGGCGGTTGAGTCGCGGCGAGACGGCGCTTTATCTGGCGGCTGCGACGTCGTGTGACGGTAAGGGTGCTGCTGGTCTGGTGTATGAGGTGTTCCGGCAGACAGGAAGCGATGCGGCGTTCAAGGCGGAAGCTTTGGAGTCGCGCGAAGCGGATGCGGCGTTGGCGCAGCGGGCTCCGTGTGGTGGGGATACCGCGTTCTTTGAGCTCCGATACTTGCCGGAGATGGAAGCGTTGCGGCACTAGAAAGAGGCCGCTGAGTAAATCGCTTCTCCCCTTCGGGTAGAAGGCGCCTCCGAAGGGAGGCGGATGAGGGGCCATTCTTGCGACATCGCTGCTACGGAGCGAAGAAAAGCTTTCTAGCTTTTGACGACCCTCGACTCACCACTTCGCCCGGCCCCTCACCCCAGCCCTCTCCCCGGAGGGGAGAGGGGGTACGGTGTGGCGACCCTGCGCTCGTCCTCCCAGCCCAAGCACACCCCGAAATTGGTTATTACCAATTCGCGTGAATTGGCTATGTACCCGTCCAGTTGCGCGCGCCTATCTTTCCCCCAGCCGCGATAACGAAAAGTTGATGCCCCCACTCTCAACTGTTTAACGCGGCCACTTTGGCTCGCCGGAAGTCCCCGCTTCCGCGCGAGTCCCTCTTCCAGCCCTGCTGATCCGGAGTGAACCCAGTGTCCGCTTTGGTATCCATGCGTGATGGCGCTTTGGCAGTCATGCCCAGAGACCTGGTGCCCGCTGCCGCGGCATCCGCTTATTCTTTTCCTCGCGCCGCTGAAACTGACGCGAACCCTTCGCCAGCGAAGACCATCGACGAGCAGGATTTTTCCGCCCGCATGCGTCTGCTGGTCGAGCGTGCCGGCGGCACCGGTGCGCTTGCCGCATGCTGCGGCGTCACCGCGCGCACGGTGCGCAACTGGTGCAACGGACACAGCGACATCTCGCGCGAGCGCTGCCTCGTATTGGCGCGTGCGATGCGTATTTCGCCGCTGTGGCTGATCAGCGGAGAGGGCGGCATGGCGGAAGCCTCCGCCGAGCCCGCGCCAGCCGCCGAGCGCCTGCGCGACGTCGATTCCGTGCGCCTGGCCGCCGCCTTGCAGGTGCTGCAGTCGTACATCGTGCTGGTAGGCGGTTCGTTGAGCATCGCGCAGCGCGCCGAGGCACTGGCCGAGCTGTACGACATGCTTGCGCAGCCGGGGCCGGCCGATGCCACCCGTGTCGTCGCCTTCCACAAGACGCTGGCCGCCCGCCTGCGTAGCTATCAAGCGTCCAGCGCCTGACGGGCTGAATCGCCCATCCGTGTTTGCGCACGCAGGCTTCCATCCGGGAGGTCGGGGAGTCCTGTGCGCCGAAAACGCCACCTCGCGTCGTTGCGGGTCGAGGCGGCGGCAACCGGTGCCGATGGCACCACTTGCAGAGTCCTTCGCGGCGCTTGCTTGCCGCGAGCTTCCATGTGGCTATCAGAAAGGGGAGTTATATGAACCAGCGTCAGATCCGCATAGATCGCGCGGCACGATATACGTCCAGTCTCGGCATGGCTTTAGCGCTCGCCTTGTATGGCAGCCTTGCGCCGCCCGCGCACGCGCAGGCCACCACCGGCAGCATCTTCGGCCAGGCGCCGGCGGCCGCGGGCGGCACGGTGAAAGTGCAGAACGCATCGGGCGTCACCCGGCAGGTGGCGGTGGATGCATCAGGCCGCTATTCCATCGGCGCCTTGCCGCTAGGCACCTACACCGTCACCCTGCAGCGCGACGGGCAGACCGTCGATACGCGCAACGATGTCGAGTTGCATGTGGGCGCGGGCACCGAGGTGTCGTTCGTCGCGGCGAACGCGCAGAACCTGGCTTCGGTAACGGTGACCGCAAACAGCTTGCCGGCCATCGATGTCACCCAGGTCGATTCGCGCACCGTGGTGACTTCGCAACAGCTCGCCAAGTTGCCATTGGCGCGCAGCGCCGAGGCGATCGCCTTGCTGGCGCCGGGCGCGGTGGAAGGCAGCGACACCTTCATGGGCATGGGCATGGGCGCGTCGTCGCCGCGCAAGTTCGTGTCGTTCGGCGGCTCGTCGGTGACGGAGAACGCGTATTACATCAATGGATTCAACACCACCGATCCGATCAGCGGCTTCGGCGGCCTGACCTTGCCCTATGGCTCGATCGACCAGGAAGAAATCCTCAGCGGCGGCTATGGCGCGGCCTTCGGTCGTTCGGATGGCGGCGTGATCAGCCAGGTCGGCAAGCGCGGCACCAACGAATGGCATTTCGGCGGGCAGGTGTTGTGGAAGCCCAAAGGCCTGCAGGGCGATCCGCGGGATATCTATTACGGCGCGGGCAGTCCCGATGCGGGCCAGCTGTACTGGCGGCGCAGCGACAACAAGTCGACCACCACCACGGCCGATGCCTATATCGGCGGTCCGCTGATCAAGGACAAGCTGTATGTGTTCGCCTCGGTCGAGGCCGAACGCATCCAGGGCACGGGCGCGTCTTCGGGCACGCCATCCGGCGCGGTCGGTTCAGTGGCGGGCACGGGTTTCAACTTGCCGCCCAGCTACGAGAACCATGCCCGGCTGACCGATCCGAAGTGGTACGCCAAATTGGATTGGAACATCACCGACAGCAACCTGCTGGAGCTTACCGGCGCATCGAACAAGACGGCGTACCGCGGCAACCTGTATCAGTACGACTACGACACGGGTAAGCAGGGACCGTTCGATCACCACGATCTGAACATCAAGGACGGCTCCGATCTGTATGTGGCCAAGTTCACCAGCTACATCACCGACGCGCTTACCCTGTCGGTGCTCTACGGCAAGATGAAGGGCACGCATTACAACGAGCTGCCCGGCTATGACCCGACGCTGAGCCCGATCATCGGCCAGTCCTCGCAGAATCCCGCGCTGACCGGCGGCCAGTCCTTCGGCAATGCGCAGACCGTGGTGCAGCTGTTCGATCCGCAGCACATCACCAAGAACACCAACCTGCGCCTGGACCTGAGCTACAAGCTCGGCGACCACACGCTGACCTTCGGCCTCGACAACCAGAACGTGCGCGACATCCACGATGGCCAGTTCACCTCCGGCCCCGGCTTCGGATGGGCGTATGCATCCGGCGATCCGAATACCTGGATCACCGGCGGCCCCGATGCGAACGGACCGGCCTGGCAAAGCTACCCGTGGGTGCAGGCTCCGGGGGCTTACCCCGGCGGCTCGACTGGCTACTACGTGTCCAAGCAGGTCTTCGCCAACAGCGCTTCGGTGCGCGTAAAGCAGCAGGCGCAGTACATCGAGGACGCCTGGCAGATCAACGATCGCTGGCTGGTCAAGATCGGCGTGCGCAACGACGAGTTCACCAACTACAACGGCGCCGGTACGCCCTATCTGCGGCTCACCCATTCGCAGATCGCGCCGCGGCTGGGCTTCAGCTGGGATGTCAACGGCGATTCCAGCCTGAAGGTGTATGGCAATGCCGGTCGCTACTACCTGGCGGTGCCCGCCTCGGTGGCGTTGCGCTCGGCGGGCTCGTCGACCTTCACCAATGTCTACTACACCTACACCGGCATCGATCCGAAGACCGGCTATCCCACCGGGCTGACGCCGATCAATACCTATCGCGGCCTGGAGCAGCCGGTTTCGGCCAATCTCGAGTACGGCATGCCGCGCGATCCGAAAACGGCCGCCGCCACCAATATCAAGTCCGAATACCAGGACGAGTTGATCCTCGGCTTCGACAAGAAGCTCGGCGATGCCTGGGTCTATGGCGCCAAGGCCACCTGGCGCAAGCTCGGCCGCGCCATCGACGATTGGGGCGACACCGGCCGCATCGCCATCAAGATGGCGCAGCTGGGCATGAACGATTACGACAAGGTCAACGGCATCCAGGGCAGCTATCTGATCAACCCCGGCAGCAATCCGATCATCCAGGTGCCGAAGCTTTCCGGCGGCTATTACGAGGTGCCGCTGGACTGGAAGAAGGACATGGGCTTCAACACCGATCTCAAGCGCAAGTACTACGCGCTGGAGATGTATCTGGAGCATCCGTTCGACGGCAAGTGGTACGGCAAGGTCGACTACCTGTTCTCGCGCAACTACGGCAACACAGAAGGCCAGGTGCGTTCGGACATCGGCCAGACCGACGTGTCGGCAACCGTGGATTGGGACTACACCCAGGTCATGGACTACGCCAACGGCGCCTTGTCGAACGATCGCAAGCACCAGATCAAAGCCTACGGCTACTACCAGTTCACGCCGGAGTGGCTGGTGTCGGGCAATATCGCGATCCTGTCCGGCGCCCCCAAGAACTGCCTGGGCCTGTATGGCGCGGACCAGACCAACCCTGGCCTGGGCTATGGCTCCTTCTATCACTTCTGCGGCGGCGTACCCGTGGTGCCCGGCACCACCCGGCAGCCATGGACTTACCTGCTCAGCCTCGGCGCGCAATACCGTCCGGAATGGGCGAAGCAGCGGCTGGCCTTCAGCGTGCAGATCTACAACGTACTGGACAAGCAGCAGATCACCCAGACCAACGGACGCTACGGCAGCTCGACCGCGGTACGTCCGACTTACAACCTGCCGTTGTCGACGCAGTCGCCGCGTTACGTGCAGCTGGGCATCAGCTACGACTACTGAGTACCCGCAGGCAAGGCGCCGATGCCCGGTAAGGGCATCGGCGCCCATCTGACTATCGGAGCCGTGCGATGAAGAAGCCGCTGTTGTTTGCCGTCTTGCTCAGCCTGGTGTGCGGCAGTCTTGCCGCGTCCACGCCGGCCCAGGTTCCCGAATTCACCGGCATCGATCACTGGTTCAACTCCCCGCCGCTGCAGATGGCGAACCTGCGCGGCAAGGTGGTGCTGATCGACTTCTGGGCTTACTCCTGCATCAACTGCATCCGCGCGATGCCGCATGTCGAGCATCTGTACGGGACCTACAAGGACCAGGGCCTGGTGGTGGTCGGCGTGCATTCGCCGGAATTCGATTTCGAGCACGATCCGGCCAATGTACAGGCGGCGATAGCGCGGATCGGCGTCACCTATCCGGTGGCGATGGACAGCGGGCTGGCCACCTGGAATGCCTGGCACAACCAGTATTGGCCCGCCGAATACCTGGTCGACCAGAATGGCCAGCTGATCGGCCATCACTACGGCGAGGGCGGCTACGACAAGATGGAGAACGCGATCCGGGTGCTGCTCGGCCTGGACAAGCAGGCGCCGAACCAGGCCGCGGACGTCTTCAAGCCGGGTGCCGGCGACACGCCGGAACTGCACCTGGGCAGCGCCAGCCAGCTTGGCTTCGGGAGCACGGAAAGCGGCAGCGACGGCACGCGCCGCTTCAGCGTTCCCGCCTCGCTGGCCTTGCACAAGTTCGCGCTGGCCGGGCCGTGGGAGATCACGCCGCAGTACGCCCGCACCGCTGGCGGCGAGGTCGAACTGCAACTGCGCTTCAAGGCGGCGAAGTTGTATATGGTCGCCAGGGCCGACCAGGCGACCGAGCTGGAGGTGACGGTCGACGGCCAGCCTCAACCGCCGGTGACCGTGCAGGGCAGCCGGCTCTATACGCTGTTCGACAGCAGTGACGACCGCGAGCATCGGCTGCGTTTGCGTATCCCGCAGGCCGGGCTGCGCGTGTACTCCTTCACATTCGGCTGAGGTGCCGCCATGTCCGCACCTGCACGTGATCCGGCGCACAGGTTCCTGGTAGATCCCGGGCTCGGCGCCCGTGTACAGCCGCACCGCAGCATCGCCCGGGATTGCTGCGCACCCGGGTTGTGCGCAAGGCTTACGGCCAACGCCCCTGAGTGCGCTGGCATGTTCCTCGAGCTCGACGGTCACGGTCCCCAATACGCGCAGCTGGTCCGCGCGCTCAAGTCGTCCATTCTCGACGGGCGCATGCTGGCCGGCTCGCGCCTGCCGCCGACGCGCGAGTTCGCGCTCAATCTCGGCGTGTCGCGCACCACCGTGCTGGCGGCCTACGAACAGCTGCGCGCCGAGGGCTTTATCAACGGGCGGGTCGGTTCGGGCAGCTATGTCAGCGGCCTGCAGCTCACGCCGTCGCTGCCGCGGCCGTCCGACGCGGAGGACGCTGCGGCTTCGCGTTACGCCGAACGCGCCCGGCAGTTCCGCGAGCGCAAGATCGCGCGCCTGCATTACGGCCTGCGCTACGAACTGCGCTACGGCGACCCGCTGACCAACCCGGCCTTGAACGCCGCCTGGGGACGCGAACTGGCGCGCGCGGCCGCTTATTCGTCGCTGGGGATCACCGGCTCATGGGGTCTGCCGGCGCTGCGCCAGCAGATCTGCGAGTACCTGGCGCGGCGGCGCGGCCTGCAGGCCAGGGCCGAAGACATCCTGATCGTCACCGGCACCCAGCAGGCCTATGCGCTGTGCGCGCGCGTGCTGCTCGACGAAGGCGATACGGCCGTGCTGGAGGAGCCGCATTATTTCGGCGCGTATCACGTGCTGGCCGCGCACGGAGCGCAGCTGCACCCCGTGCGCTGCGATGACGATGGGCTGGTCTGCGACGAACTGCCGGAGCAGGCGCCCAAGCTGATCTGCGTCACGCCCTCGCATCAGTTTCCCACCGGCGCGGTGCTGTCGCTGCCGCGCCGGCTGGAACTGCTGCGCTATGCGGCGGAGAAGCGCTGCTGGATCATCGAGGACGACTACGACGGCGAGTTTCGCTACGACGCGCATCCGCTGGCTGCGCTGCGCTCGCTCGACGATGGCGACCGGGTGATCTATGCGGGCACCTTCTCCAAGACCTTGTTCGGCACGCTGCGCATGGGCTACCTGGTGATGCCCGAAGCGCTGCGCGCGGATCTGACCACGGCCAAGTACCTCAGCGATGTTTCATCGCCCGGCATCGAACAGGCCGCGCTGGCGCATTTCATGGAGAGCGGTGGATTCGAGCGGCATCTGCGCCATGCCCGCAAGGAACTGCAGACCCGCCGCGAGGCCTTGATCGCCGGCTTGCGCCGCTACGCCGGCGACCGCGTGGACATCGTGCATTCGCCGGCCGGCATGCATGTGGTGGCGTGGTTGAACGGGTATAGCCATGAGCGTGCGGAAGAACTGATGTGGCACGCGCACGACCGCGGGCTGGGCCTGTATTCCATGGCGCCGCATTATTTCGTACCGCCGGAGCGGCCGGGCCTGCTGCTCGGGTATTGCAACCTGTCGGTGGCCGAACTGCGCGATGCGATGCAGTTGCTGGGCGAATGCCTTGATGCAGTGCCGGCGCTGGCGGCGGAGATGGCGCCCTAGCCGCGCGGCAAAAGAAAACCCCCGGGCATGACCCCGGGGGTTGATGGATCGACGATCCGGAAGATGAGCCTTACTGCGGCACCTTCAAGGTGGTGATCGTCTGGTTCAGCGTGCCCCAGTAGGTCTTGGTGTACGGCACCATCTGCTCGGCATAGTTCCACCAGAACACGCCGCCGATAAAGCGCGGGTCCTTCATGGTGTTGATCATCGGGTAGTAGGTCTTGATCAGGTTGGTCTGCACGGTCACCGGAGCCTTCAGGCTCGAGGTGCCGATCTCGCCGAAGCCGACCTTGGCGTTCGGGAAGATGCCTTCCAGCGCGGTGAAGTCAGCCTGCCACGACGGGTTGAGGTCCGGGCAATCCTGGTAGGGGTAGTAGCTGAACAGTGCGTAGTCGGTGTTCTGGCGCACGCTCAGCGGCAGGAAGGTGGTCGGCCAGGTCTTCCAGTTGTCGACCGGCTTCTCCCAGCAGTTGGTGCCCTTGCTGTCGTCGTTGTAGTACAGCGTGATGGCGGTCTTGCCACCGGCGGCTTTGACGATCTGGTGGGCCGCGGCGACCATCTGGCCGATCTGCGTTTCCTGCGCATTGACTACCGAGTTGCTGCCGCTCGGATTCGGGCGCAGCCACTCGCCGTTGATCTCGTTGGCGATCTCCCACACGTCGACCAGGCCGTTGAGCTTGCCCACCAGCTCCTTGGTGCGCGCGGTGTAGGTGTTGATATCGGTGGGGAAGTAGTACGAGTCCATGATCTCGCCCATGGTGTAAGCCACGGTGTGCAGCTTGACGAGGGCGGCGTAGTAGTCGGCGGTGCTGGTGTCCGGATCGAACACCACGCGCACCGTCGGGCGGTACGGCAGCTTGCTGAGCGAAGTAACGATGGCGTTGACGTTGGAGATGTCGTCCACCGTCACGCCATAGATCGGGGCCTTGATGGTAGTCGCGGCCTGGGCGTGCACGTCGGACGACAGCGGAGCCGAGCCGGCATACAGCGCGGCGGAGGCGAGGAGAGAAGCGAGCAGGGTCTTGGTGGCGGTCTTGTTCATTAGGTCGATTGAAATTCGCTTGCGTGGGCGATCCGTTCCCCCGGTGAGCCGCGGCGGAAAAAAGACCGCGGCAATACATCGGTCGCCCCCGAAAGTCGGGCGGCCGGGCTTAAGTCGTGCGTTCCGCGCACAGATGCAGGTCGTCCGTACAACGCAACCCCCAGCCCCTTAAGCTCGATGGCCAAGAGGAAAGCGACGAAAGTCGACGCTGGGAGTGCCGGCGAAAACGGTGGAACCACCGGGAGCCTGTCGCGGAACGTTCATCCCTTCCGCGAGGCTCCGCCCGTCCTGGAGAGCGGGCCGGACCGTAACACCCGGGAGACAACGCACCGGGCTTCGCTGACGTGAAAATTCTAGTCGCTGATTTTCACAAGTGATGAAAATTTAGTTAGCATGAACGACATGGATCGAGACAACGCGTTCAATCCATCTGCAGGACTGTCGCCGGCCTTACATTGATGCGGCCAGTGCACGATCTTTCAGTCACTTGCGTGAGTGTGTGTGAAGCCACTGTATCGCTGATGTGACACGCGATTCGTTCATGTTACGTCACCCTGTTACACAAGCTGCAGCGCGCGCTTGTGCGCGCCGTCACGCTCGGAAAAAACACAAGCGCGATTCCCGGAAATCACAACGAGCTCTTGTTGAAGATGCGCGCTGGCATTCGAGCCGATCCGAGGGAGAGGAAGATGGCGTTGCGCGCGTGGGTGGTTGCGGTGGGCTGTGGTCTGCTGTCGTTGGGTATGTCGTCGTTGGGCGTGGGCGGAGTTGCGTTTGCCGCAACATCCACGGCGCAGGTGACGGTGCATGTGGACAAGCCCGGTGCGTTGATCCACCGCGAGATCTACGGGCAGTTTGCCGAACAACTCGGACGTGGCATCGATGAAGGCATCTGGGTGGGCGAGGGCTCGCCGATTCCGAACGTGCACGGTTTCCGCAAGGACGTGGTCGATGCGCTCAAGGCCATCCACGTACCGGTGATCCGCTGGCCGGGCGGCTGCTTTGCCGACGAATACCACTGGCGCGATGGCATCGGTCCGCGCGATCGGCGGGCGGTGCGGCCGAATCACTCCTGGGGCGGCGAAGAACACAACGCCGTCGGCACGCATGAGTTCATGGACTTCGCGGAACTCGTCGGCGCCGAAACCTATCTCGCCGCCAATATGGGCACCGGTACGCCGCGCGAGATGAGCGACTGGCTGGAATACCTCACCGGCGACGGGCAGACCGACCTCGCGCGCGAGCGCCGCGCGAATGGCCGCAAGCAGCCATGGAAGGTGGCGTATCTGGGCATCGGCAACGAGAGCTGGGGTTGCGGCGGCCATATGCGCGGCGCGTACTACGCCGACCAATACCGCCAGTACGCCACCTTTGCGCGCGCGATGGGTGGGCAGACTCTGCAGAAGGTCGCCAGCGGCGCCAACGCCGACGACTACGCCTGGACCGAAGCGGTGATGGCCGGCGCGTCCGAGCAGATCGATGCCTACGGCGTGCACTACTACACGCTGCCCACCGGCGATTGGAAGCACAAGGGTTCGGCGACCGGCTTCGATGAGAATGCGTGGATCGCCACCTTGAAGGCGGCCTTGCGTATGGATGAACTGGTCACGCGCCACAGCGCGATCATGGACAAATACGATCCCGCCAAGCGCATCGCCCTGGCGGTGGACGAGTGGGGCACCTGGTACGACAACGAGCCGGGCGCGTCCGCGCTGTACCAGCAGAACAGCCTGCGCGATGCCATGGTGGCGGCGATCACGCTGGATATCTTTCATGCGCATGCCGAGCGTGTGCGCATGGCCAATATCGCGCAGATGGTGAATGTGCTGCAGGCGATGATTTTGACGGACAAGGGGCGGATGGTGTTGACGCCGACCTATCACGTGTTCGATCTGTACCAGGTGTTCCAGGGGGCGACGGCGTTGCCGGTGGAGGTGCGCACCGACGAGTACGCGTACGGCGGCGTGCAGGTGCCCGGGCTGTTCGTTACCGCGGCGCGCGGTACCGACGGCGCGGTGCACGTGGCCCTGGTCAATCCCGATCCGCAGCGGGCGCTGCGCGTGGCGGTGGCCTTGCCAGGGTTGAAGGCAGGCAAGGTGAGCGGCCGCATGCTGAGCGCGCCGGCGATCGATACGGTCAACAGCTTCGAGCGGCCGGATGCGGTCAAGCCGGTGGCGTTCGATGGCGCGAAGCTGGGCAGCGATGGCGCGGTTGCGGTATCGATGCCGGCGAAGGCCATCGTGGTGCTGGAGCTGCGCTAGATCATCTCACTCATGCGCAACCTCCCAACCGTCATCCCGGCGCAGGCCGGGATCCAGTAACGACGAGCTATATGGAGGTATGAGCGCTGAAAGATACGCTCTTGCTTGTCGCGAGAATCAAGCGATACCGCTACTGGATCCCGGCCTGCGCCGGGATGACGGCCAGGTCAGGCGTCTGCCAACTGAGAAGCTGTGCTTGCCTGGACGCAGGCAGGAAACACCACGGTGATACCGAAGCCCCTGCCATCCAGCCCTTCGCCGATCTCGACCCTGGCGCGATGCGACTGCGCAATACGCGCCACCAGCGACAAGCCTATGCCGCTGCCGCGCTCGTTGCTGCCGGCGACGCGGTAGAAGCGGTCGAAGATGCGCGGCCGGTCTTCCTCCACCACGCCGGGCCCGTTGTCCTGCACCTGCAGGCGCACGCCATCATTGGCGCGCTGGCAACGCACCGCCACGCGGCCGCCCGGCGGCGTATAACGCAGCGCGTTGTCGATCAGATTGCCGATCAGGATGCCCAGCTCGTCGACATCGCCTTCGATCGGGCTGGGACAGGTATCCAGCACGATCGACTGCTGCTTCGCCGCGGCGATGGCTTCGAACTCGCGCGTCAGCATGGCCACCAGGTCGGCCAGCTCCACCGGTACGCGTTCGTTGATCGTACGGTCCGCATCGAGCCTGGCCGAGTCCAGCAACTGCTGCGACAACCGCGCGCTGCGCTCCACGCCCTTCACCAGCTGCTGCAGCGGCGCCTGCGCTTCTTCCAGGCTGCGCGAACGCAAGGCGACCTGCGCATGGGTAAGCAGGGCCGCCAGCGGCGTGCGCAGTTCATGCGCCGCTTCGGCGAGGAACTGCCGCTCGCTGTGCATCGCGCGGTCCAGCCGCGCCAGCATGCGGTTGAAGGATTCGACCAGCGGGCGCACTTCGCTAGGCAGGTCGTGATCGGGCAGGGGCTGCAGGTCCAGTGTGTCGCGCGCGGTGATCGCCTCGCGGATACGGGTGATCGGCCGCAGCGACCAATACAGCACGCGTTGGATCGCCACCGCCAGCACCAGCAGGAGCAGGGCCGTGGTGATCATCCCGATACGCACCCCTCGGCGCAGGTCGGCGGCCAGGTCCGCGGTGGGCTTGCCGACCTGCACCTGCACTTCGCCGCGCGCGTCGGTGATGGCGAACACGCGCCATTCCTCGCCGAGGACCTGGCGCGTGGTGAAGCCATCGGTGAAATCTTCGCGCAGCGGCTGGCGGAACTGATCGAGCGAATGCACCACCAGGTGATGGCGGTCCTTGATCCACACCTGGAAGATCAGGCGGCCGAGCTTGCCGCGATGATCCGGCGGCGGCGCGGACTTCTCCGGCAGCCGCAGGTTGGCATTGCCGTCGAGGCGGCTGACGTCGGCCGGCATCGAGACCAGGATTTCGCGCGCGATATCGTTGAGGCTGCTGTCCCACAGACCGGTGCGTTCGCGCGAATAGCGCACGCCCAGGCAGGACAGCGTCACGCCCCAGGCGACCACGAAGATCGCCAGCATCACGATAAACAGCCGGCGGCGCAGCGAGCGGATGCGCATCAGCGTTCCTCGCCCAGGCGGTAGCCGTAGCCGTGCACGGTGGCGATCACGTCGTCGCCGAGCTTGCGGCGCAGCTGGTGCACATAGACGGCGATGGTGTTGCTTTCGATGGTGCCCTGGCCGCCATAGACCAGGTCTTCCAGCAGGTCGCGCGCGACCGCGCGGCCCTGGCGTTCCATCAGCGCAAGCAGGGTGCGGAATTCGTGCGCAGCCAGGCGCACCGGTTCGCCGCCGCGCGTGACCGTGCGCCGCGCCGGGTCCAGCACGATGCCTTTCCAGCTCAGCACCGGCGCGACGCGGCCTTCGCTGCGCCGGATCACCGCGCGCAGGCGCGCCAGCAGTTCGTCGATCTGGAACGGCTTGACCAGGTAATCGTCGGCGCCGGCATCGAGGCCGCGGATACGATCGCCCAACTGGTCGCGCGCGGTGATGATCAGCGCCGGGGTGGTGTCGTAGCGCTCGCGCATCGCGCGCAGCACGTCCAGGCCGGAGCCGCGCGGCAGGCCCAGGTCCAGCAGGGCGGCCGTGTAGGCGTGGTCGGTGAGGGCGATGCGCGCCGCGGCGGCATCGTGCGCGCAATCGACATGCCAGCCGTCCTGGCGCAGGGCCGCGGCGATGGCGTCGGCCAGCATGCGGTCGTCTTCGACTAGCAGGATATTGGGCAAGGTCCCCTCGTGGCCCGGTAAGGCGTGTCGTAAGTCATGCAGCCTAGGAGGGCGGCTTTAAAGAATTCTTAAATCCGGACGGCCAGACTGCCATGCATCCGGCACGGTCCGCACCACCCCCTCGGCGGACAAGGAAGGGGCCGGCTCCCTCCGTACAAGAGACGATGCCATGAGCGCCCAGCCCAGCCGCCAGCCCATCGATGCGCCGAATATCGCCGAAGCCGCGCCGGAAGGGCGCGCCATGCGCCTCAGTGTGAACGGCCATGCGCATGCGATCAACGTGGATCCCGACACTCCCTTGCTGCGCGTACTGCGCCAGGAGCTTGGGCTGACCGGCGCCGGCTTCGCCTGCACCAATGGCCGCTGCAGCGCCTGCACGGTGCACGTGGACGATCGCGCGACCCGCGCCTGCCGCGTGCCGGTACATGTGGTGCAGGGCGCGGAGATCGTCACCATCGAAGGCCTGGCCGCGCGCGAAGGCCTGCCGCCGGGCCAGCTGCATGCGGTGCAGCGCGCCTGGATCGAAAGCAACGTGCCGCCGTGCCCGTGCCAGGCCGGCATGATCATGGCCGCTAGCGCCTTGCTGATGGACAAGCCCGATCCGAGCACCGCCGAGATCGAGGCCGCGCTGTCCCTCGACTGCGGCTGCGGTGCCCGGCCGCACGTGCTGCGCGCCATCCGCTCGCTGGCCGAACGCATGCGTTCCTGGTGAGCGTCGTTTTACCCATCCCCGATCATCCCCACCCAATGGAGCTCCCCATGCATCTTCGTGCACATCGCCGTGCCCGTGCCTTGTCCCTGGTTTTCTTTCTGTCCGGCAGTGGCGCCGCCTTAGCGGCGGACGACGGCTGGCATGTGATCGTCGGTGCGGGCGGGCTGGACATGCCGCGTTATCCGGGCAGTAGCGACCGGCGCAGCCAGCTGGTGCCGATGGTGAGTGCGAGTTATGGGCGCTTCTTTCTGGGCGGTGCGCCGGGCTCCGGTTCGCCGGCGGGGCTGGGCATGTATTTCCACCAGGACCAGCAGTGGCGCGCGGGTGTGTCGTTCGCCTATGACTTCGTGCAGCCGCGCAAGGAGTCGGACGATCGCAAGCGCCTGCATGGCCTGGGCGATATCGATCGCACGGCGCGGGCGACCTTGTTCGGCAGCTATACGGTCGACTGGTTTACGGTGCGCGGCAATGTGTCGTCGGATATCGGCGGCAAGGATCAGGGCACGTCGGCTTCGCTGGATCTGGAAGGGAAGTACCGGTGGAACGACAAGCTCAGTTTCGTGGCCGGGCCTGGCGTGACCTGGGCCGACGGCAAGCACAACCGTACGTTCTATGGCGTGGATGAGGTGCAGAGTCTGCGCTCGGGGTATGCGGCTTATCGGCCCGGGGCGGGTATCGAGTCGGTGCGTTTGTCGATAGGGGTGGATTATCGCTTCAACGAGCGCTGGACGATGGGCGCGCGTGCGATTGCGGCGCGCTTGCAGAGCAGTGCCTCGGATAGTCCGATTGTGGAGAAGCGGATGCAGAACACATTTGTGGCGTACGCGCTCTATCGGTTCTGACCAACCACGCCCGGCGTAGGTTGGGGTTCGCCTGTCGCGCACCCCAACCTACGCCGGGCGTGGATTATTGCCCCGGACGCTTGAAGGCCTTGCGTGCCTTCTCTACTTTGGCGCGGATCGAACACGTATCCACGTGATCGTCGACCAGCCCCATCGCCTGCATAAACGCATACATCGTGGTCGGCCCGACAAACTTCCAACCCTGCTTCTTCAGCGCTTTGGATAACGCAACCGACTCAGCGGAAGTGGCGATGGCCTGCGTCGGCGCCGGCCGCCCGCGCTCCGCTTCGAAGCGCCACAGATAGGCCGCCAGCGAACCCTCGCGTTCAACCAGGTCGACCGCCTGCCGCGCATTGTTGATCACCGCCTCGATCTTGCCGCGATGGCGGATGATCCCTTCGTTCTTCAACAGCCGCTGCACATCGCGTTCGGTAAACCGCGCGATGCGGTGGTAATCGAAGCCATGAAACACCGCGCGAAAATTTTCCCGCTTGCTCAGAATCGTTCGCCAGCTCAATCCCGCCTGGAAACCCTCGAGGCTCAACTTCTCGAACAGCCGAAGATCATCGCCGACCGGAAAGCCCCATTCGGTGTCGTGGTAATGCATGAAATCCGGGGCGGACGCGCTCCAGCGGCAGCGCGGCTTGCCATCGGGGCCGGCGATGGTGTCGCTCATGGGCAGTTCCTTAGGGCGGGCTGCCGGCGATCATGTCACCCGGGCCGTTGGCGGGCCAGCGACAGCTCGATCATCGGCTTGCCCCATTGCTCGCCGGGCGCTTCCGACACCAGCCGGAAGCCGGCCTGCAGGTAGAGATGCAGCGCAGCGTCGAGGCCTTTCACCGTCCACAGATGGATTTCGCGGAAGCCGTACTCGTCGCAGTGGCGTATGGCGGCATCCAGCAGCTGCTTGCCTACGCCGCGGCCCTGCATGCGCGCATCGACGATAAAGGTGCGCAGATGGGCGATACCCGGCCCCATGTCCTCGCCGTCGATGGCGACCGAGCCGACCAGGCTGTCGCCCAGCATCGCGCGCCAGATCTGGTTGCCGGAGCGATCCAGGCGCGAGGTGACTTCCGCCACCGCCGCCGCCACGCGGCTTTCGAACACCTGGCCGAAGCCGATCGCCGGCGCGTAGTACGCCATATGCAGCGAGGCCACATCGCCGATCACGCCGGGCGCGTAGCCGGTCTCGATGCGGATCGGCTCCTGCGCCGGCGCGATGCCGAGGCGATTGGCGCGCAAGGCATCCGCGTAGGCATCGAGGCTGGCGCAGACCGCATCGAGCTGGGCGGGTGCGAAGTGGGCGGCGGCGGCCGTCACCTGCCTGCGCGCGTGGGCATCGACGGCGGCCAGCGTGCGCCGGCCTTTCTCGGTGAGCACCAGCGGCTTGCAGCGGGCGTCGCCATCGCTGTCCAGCACGGTGATCTCGTCGGCCGCGGTGAGCTTGGTCAGCAGGCGGCTGACGCTGGACTTGTCCAGGCCCAGCACCTCGACCAGGTCGACCGCGGTGAGCGTGCCGCGCCGGCCGAGTTCGACGATGGCGTGCACGGCGGAAGGCGAATACGTGGTGCCGGCCAGGGTAGGGCGCAGGAAGCCCCACTCGCGCGCCATCTGGCGCGAGGCGGCGCGGATGCGGTCGATAAGTTCGGTCATGATCTGGGGCCTTGCTGTAATTGGTTGCAATGTACAACTTTTATGCCTTGGCTCCAGAATTGGCAAGTGGTTCTTGCAAGCCATTGATAAGACGACATCGAACGAGGGTATTTCGACCGGGCGTTTTGCGGATCATCGCCGTCCACGTATTTTATCCGGCGTATATTGACCAAGATAAATAACCCGGGTATATATGCCACTCCCCTAGCAAGGACCGATCCCCGTGCCGCCCCTCATCTCTCAACTCGCGCCCACCCAGTACGCCGACCATGCCTTCGCCACGCACGCGGCTTATCTCCAAGGCATCGGCCACCGCATCGCCGCGCTGGAAAACTCCCGCCTGTTGCCGTTGGCGCAGTTCGACGCAGCGGAGTCGCCGTAATGGACCGCAACCGCCGCAAGGCGCTGATCCAGGCCTACAAGCTCGCCTTCCCGCCAATGGGCATCTACGCCATCCGCAACCTGGCCAGCGGCCGCGTGCTGATCGACAGCAGTCCGAATGTCACCGGCGCGCTCAATCGCCACCGCACGCAACTGCGCCTGGGGCTGCATCGCATCAAGGCGCTGCAGGAGGATTGGCATCTGCATGGCGAAGCGGGCTTCGCCTTCGACATGCTGCAAGCGGTGGAAGAGCGCACCGATCCGGCCTTCGACTACGCCGCGGAACGGGAGCGCCTGCTGCAGCCCTGGCGCGAGCGCGTGCCGCCGGGTTCGCCGGATTCGTATCTCTAGGTGCCGCTGTTCGCCGGAAAAAATATGCGCGGAATTTATGCGCCGGTGCCTGCGCTTGGTGGAGCCTTTATCCGCACCGGCGGCAAGATGGCCTCGCTTCCCCACCGAGGTTTACCGCCCTATGAGCATCCTGATCGTCCAAGGCCCGCATGCGGAAGGACACGCCGTCGGCGGCGATTTCGTGGCCGCATTGCAGCGCGTGGTGCAGGCGGCCGGACATACGCTGGCCGTATGCCAGTGCGGCGGCATGAAGGATCTGGTCGGGCATATCCGCGCTTTGCGCGCCGAGGAAACCGAATTCGTGGTGCTCGATCCCGGCGAACTGGCCGAGCAGGTGCGCGCGCAGCCCGATAGCCTGGGCGAAGCGCTGGATGCATTGCCATCGCCGTATATCGAGATCCACGACGACAGCGGCGCCGCGATGGCAGCGCCCGGGCCGGCGCGTCATGCGCCATTGGCGACCATCGTGATCAATGGCGATCTGTCCACCAGCTATCGCATCGCCATGGGCATCGCGCTGAGGCAACTCGCCGCGTGAAGAGCGCGTGGAGTGTGATGCGCGTCGCGGTTATGTCATATCCGTGTGCGAGCCTGCGCCTCCCGCAAGCAGCAGTACATAAAAAGAAGAGGATGGCGATGTCCATTGAACTGGACCAGACCGACATCGACACACTGCGCCATATCCACGCCGGCCGGCTGAAAGTAGTGGAAACCCGCCGCGCCGCGCGGCTGATGCTGATGGGTTACCTGGCCCCGCTCGAAGCCGGTTGCGCCGCGCTGGCGCCGGCCAGGATGGAGCGCAACGGCAAGAGCGTGCCCCTGCGCATCACCTACGGCGGCACCCGCGTACTGGCGCGCAACCGCCGCGAGGACGATCACGGCGGCGAAGACGGACCGGCGCCGCGCCCGGTACGCGCCACCGGCTGAGCCTCATGCGTGCGGACTGACCCGCGGCGGCAGCGGCCGGGTCTTTTCGAAGCCGAAGCGCGTGTAGATCCACAGGAAGGCGAAGAAGCCGAAGTAGCCCGCCGTCATCAGCCGGCCGAACGCGTTTTCCCAGGCAGTGACATCGGCGCCTGGAAACCAGCGGGGAATCACTTCAGCGGTGACGCCGGCGCCGACGGCTCCGAGTCCAAGAAAGCTCGCCACCAACACGATCAGCGCCACCCTGAAGCCACGTCCGCGATAGCGCACCGAACGCACCTGTCCGCGATCGATCCACGGCAGCAGCATCAGCAGCAGGATCGCGCCGAACATGGCGATGACGCCCCAGATCGGCGTGCCGAAATACGACGGAATCATGCGCAGAATCGCGTAGAACGGAGTGAAGTACCACTGCGGCTTGATATGGCTGGGCGTGACCAGGTTGTTGGCGGGCGTGAAGTTGTCATGCTCCAGGAACCAGCCGCCGAAGGTCGGCGCGAAGAACACCACGAAGGCGGCGAGGGTGACGAAGAACGCCGCCGCGAAGATGTCGTGGATGGTGTAGTAGGGGTGGAAGGGAATCGCATCGATCGGCTTGCCCGCATCCCAGCGGTTGCCTTTCGGTCCGTGCTTGACGTCGATGCCGTCCGGATTGTTCGAACCCACTTCGTGCAGCGCGAAGATATGCAGCACCACCAGCAGGACCAGCACCAGCGGCAGCGCGATCACGTGCAGCGCGAAGAAGCGGTTGAGCGTGGCATCCGCCGGCAGGTAGTCGCCCATGATCCACTGCACCAGCGTATCGCCGACCACCGGGATGGTGCCGAACAGCGAGATGATTACCTTGGCGCCCCAGAACGACATATTGCCCCAGGGCAGTACATAGCCCATGAAGGCTTCGGCCATCAGCACCAGGAAGATCAGGCTGCCCAGCAGCCACACCAGTTCGCGCGGCTTCTTGTAGGAGCCGTACATGATTCCGCGCAGCATGTGCAGGAACACGGTGACGAAGAACAGCGAGGCGCCGGTGGAATGCATATAGCGGATCAGCCAGCCCCACGGCACGTCGCGCATGATGTATTCGACCGAGGCGAAGGCTTCCGCCGCGCTGGTCTTGTAGTTCATGGCCAGGAAGATGCCGGTGGCGATCTGGTTGACCAGCACCAGCAGGTTCAGGCCGCCGAAGAAGTACCAGAAGTTGAGGTTTTTCGGCGCGTAGTACTGCGTGTAGTGCTTGCGCACCAGGGCGCCCAGGCCGGGCGCCCGTTCGTCCACCCAGTCGCGGACGCGCGTCAGTACGGTCATGGGGAGACCCTTCGGTGGCGGTATGGCTGCGCGCATGGCCAGGTGGGCGCGATGCGCGCAGCGGGCGCGGTCATACCGACTGCGCGAACTCAGAGCGGTCGAACCAGGTCTGGAAATTCACCGTGCCCAGCCGTGCGCCGGCGGCCGGCAGCAGCGAATCCTTCTGCAGGATCGCGCCGAAATAGGCGGCGTTGGCGTCGGCAACCACCTGGTGCGGGTCGTGGGTGAGGGTGAGGAAGCGCTCGACCAGCGCCGACAGGCCGAAGGCATCGGGGCCGGCGATCTCGACCATGCCGTTGACCGGTTTGCCCAGCGCGTAGTCGGTGACCGCATCGGCCACGTCGTCCGAGGCGATCGGCTGGATCAGCGCGGGCGTCACATGGATCTGGTTGCCCTTGGCGGCGGCTTTGACGATGCCGCTGAGGAATTCGAAGAACTGCGTGGAATGGACGATCGTATAGGGGATGCCGGAGTCGCGGATGATCTGCTCCTGCACCACCTTGGCGCGCATATAGCCGCTGTCCTTGAGGCGGTCGGTGCCCACCACGGACAGCGCCACATGATGCTTCACGCCGGCCTTTTTCTCGGCGGCGGCGAGGGTGTGGCCGGCGGTGGTGAAGAAGTCGAGCACCGCCTGGTCTTCGAACGACGGCGAGTTGGCCAGGTCGATCACGATGTCGGTGCCGGCCAGGGCCGCGTCCAGGCCTTCGCCGGTGAGCGTGTTGATGCCCGAAGCGGGGGAGGCGGCAATCGCTTCATGTCCGCGCTTGCGCAGGCGCGCGACGACCTTGCTGCCGATCAGTCCGGTACCGCCGATAACCACGATCTTCATGGGGAGTCTCCGCCAGGGGGCGCCGAAAGCGCGTTACATCGATGCTAGGCAGGATGGCGTGGCGACGGTAGACGCGGCGGCGGGCGCATGGTGTTGCGTGCCGCGCATCAATTGGCGCTTCGATGAGTGCCGCCCCTCACGCGCTCGTCCGGCCTACGCCGGAATGACGGCTTGGAGGCCATCCGCATGCATCAGCTCCAAGCCCCTGACCGCCTCCGTCATATAGTCGATAAACACCCGCACCCGCGTCGGCAGCTGCTGCCGGCTCAGATAGCACAGGTAATGCCCGCGATCGTCTGGCGCATACTGCGCAAGGCAAGCCACCAGGCGGCCTTCGCGCAGGTATTCGGCGACCTGGTAGCCCGGCAGCTGCGCGATGCCTTCGCCGCGCAGCACGCTCTCCAGCACCAGGTCGATATCGTTGAACGAACTGCGCGACGGCGGCAGCAGCTTGCGCTTCTGTCCGTTGACCTTGAACTCCCACTCGGCAATCCGTCCCGCCACCGTGCGGTAGTGAATGCAGGCATGCCCGCCAAGCTCATCCACATGGCGCGGCAGGCCATGCGCGCGGGCATACTCCGGCGCGGCGCATACCAGCAGCTGCATCGGCACCAGCCGCTTGGCGATCACCTGGCTGTCCTCGAGCTGCCCGTCGCGGAACGCCACGTCCACGCGGTCCGAGGTGAAGTCGGTGGCGCGGTCGTCCAGCAGCAGGTCGATGGCGATATCCGGATAGCGCGCGCGGAAGCCCGCCAGCAGCGGGGCGATCACGCGGCGGCCGAAACCCACCGTCGCGCCGATGCGCAACTGTCCTTTCGGCGGCCCTTCGCGCAGCTCGCGCATCTCCTCCAGCGCCTGCACGATCCGCTGCACCCCTGGGTGACAATTGCGGAAGAACAGCTCGCCCTCCCGGGTGAGCGAGGTACTGCGCGTGGTGCGCTGGAACAGCCGCGCATCGAGCTGGGCTTCCAGCTTCTGCACGCTGCGGCTGACCGCCGAGCGGCCCACGCCCAGCCGGTCGGCGGCGCGGGCGAAGCTGCCTTCGGCGGCCACCGCGATAAAGGCGACCACGCCGGCATAGCTGGCGGTGAAGCTGGAGGCGAGCGCGTCGGCCTCGTGCTGGGGTTTGTCGGAGAAGTTCAGGCTCATGCGCGGGTAGCCTCGTAGCAGGGGTCCGGGCGGAGGCCGGCGCACGCGCCGGCCCGTCCACGCTCCCTAGTCGTACGAGCCCCGGCGTTTGTGACGCCGAAACGGAAGAAATGTCGGCTAGCGGCCGCTCAGCCGCTGCTCGATGCGCCGGTCGGGGATAAACCACATCGCCGCCACCACCGCGTACAGCATGCAGGAGGCCACCGGCACGCGGAAGGCCAGCGCGGTGGCGGCCAGATGGATGACGATCGAGATCCGCGTCTTGCTGTCCGTCCCCAGGGTCTTGCCCAGCTCCGACTGCTCGCCGCCATTGACCGCCGTCAGGATGCGCGCGAGCAGTCCCCACGACAGCGCGGTGAGCAACAGGGTGATGCCATAGCACACCGTCGGCACCGCGGCCGGCCCCGGTTGCGCCTTGTTGAGCCAGGCGGTGGAGAACGGAAACAGCGACAGGCAGAACAGGAAGAACAGGTTCGCCCACAGCACCGTGCCGTTGACGCGGCGGACCAGTTGGAACAGATGGTGGTGGTTGGTCCAGTAGATGCCCACGTAGACGAAGCTGAGGATATAGCTGAGGAACACCGTGCCGTCCTCCAGCAGGGCAGCCCAGGTGGCCGCGGACGGCACGTGCAGCTCCAGCACCATTACCGTGATCACCACGGCGATGACGCCATCGGTAAAGGCTTCCAGTCGTCCTTTTTCCATCGTCTCGCCCTGCGGCCTGGCCGGGCTCGCATGGTCGGCCAAAACGCCGCGCCGCATTGGTGCGCTCCGGGCAACGCGCTATGTCCCTGCTGATGTCTGCCGGGCCCGCGGGCGCGGACCTAGCATCGAAGGCATTGCTGTCGCCCACCGATCGCCCTCGTGCATCGGCATCGCCCGCTGAGGTAGCGCATGAACATCGTCGTGGTAGGTGGTAACGGACTGGTCGGCCGCAACGTGGTGCGCCGCCTGCGCGCCAAGGGGCATGAGGTCACGGCCGCGTCGCGCGTTTCCGGTGTGGACATCGTCACCGGCCAGGGCCTGGCGCAGGCGCTGCAGGGCGCCGAGGTGGTGGTCGATGTCAGCAATTCGCCGGTGCTGACCGGCGAGGCGCCGTGCGCCTTCTTCGAGGCCGCCATCGCCAACCTGCTGGAGGCCGAAGCGGCGGCCGGCGTGCAGCATCATCTCTCGCTTTCCGTGGTGGGCACCGAGCGGCTGGCGGACAGCCCGTATTTCCGCGGCAAGGCCTTCCAGGAGGAACGCATCCGCACCTGCGGCATTCCCTACACCATCGTCCATGCCACGCAGTTCTTCGAATTTCTGCTGGATATCGTCGAAGTCAGCGTCTATGACCAGGCGTTGCGCCTGGCGCCGGCCTATATCCAGCCGGTGGCGTCGGCCGATGTGGCGGCCTGCCTGGCCGAGCTGGCGGTGCGTCCGCCGTTGAATGCGGTGCTGGAAATGGCCGGGCCGGAATGCGAGCGGATGTCCGAGATCATCCAGCGCTTTCTCAGCCAGATCGAAGCGCCGTACGAGGTGGTCACCGATGCGCAGGCGCCGTATTTCGGCGCGCGGCTGGACAGCGATTCCCTGCTGCCCGGCGCCTCTGCGCGCCTGTGCGCGACGGACTTCGGCGCCTGGCTCAACCAGTCCGAATACTGGGGCGCCAACTGGTAGGCGCGTATTGATGCCGCTTCGGCAACACCGTGCGCCGTTGCGCATGCCTACCGGGTGTATTGGCCCTGTTCCAGTCTTGCATCGCCAACACCCCACATTTCACTACCCCACATTTCACCACCCCCGCGAGGACAGTCCATGAGCCAGCGCATCAATTACCAGCAGCAGTCGCCCGAGCTGTTCAAGAAGTTCGCCGAATTCAGCAATGCCCTGACGCATTCCTCGATCGAGGAATCGATCCACGACCTGGTCAATATCCGCGCTTCGCAGATCAATGGCTGCACGTTCTGCCTGGATATGCATGTGAAAGAGGCGACCCTGCGCGGCGAGCGCACGCTGCGCCTGTATCACGTCGCCGCCTGGCGCGAATCCACGCTGTTCTCGCCGCGCGAGCGCGCCGCGCTGGCCTGGACCGAGGTGCTGACCCAGCTGCCGGGCGGCGGCGTGCCGGACGAGATCTACGAGCGCGTGCGCACGCAGCTGTCGGAGAAAGAGATCACCGACCTGACCTATCTGGTGATGTCGATCAATGCGTGGAACCGCATCAACGTGGCGTTCCGGCCGCAGCCGGGTGCGTTCGACAAGGCATTTGGCCTGGACAAGGCCGGGCTGGCCTGATCATCCATCAGTAATAAGGAGAGGCATATGAAGATTTCCGCAATCCTCGGCGTGCTGCTGTTGTCACTGGCCGGCGTGGCCAGCGCACAGCAGGTGGAACGCCAGGCCAGCGTGGCCACCTTGATGACCAAGGCCTTGAACGACTATCCGGGCAAGGAGGCGGTAATGATCACCGTCGACTATCCGCCGGGTTCGGTCGATCCGGTGCATCGGCATAACGCGCATGCCTTCGTGTATGTACTGCAGGGGACGATCGTGATGGGAGTGAATGGCGGCAAGACCGTCACCCTGAAGGCCGGGGATACCTATTACGAAGGCCCGGACGACGTGCACACGGTCGGCCGCAATGCCAGCCAGACGGAGCCGGCGAAGTTCGTGGTGGTGTTGTTGAAGGATCGCGGGGCGCCGTTGCTGACGCCGGTCCACTAACGCCACAGCGTGGAATCCTTCTCCCCTCCGGGGAGCATGCGGGGAGCGCACAGGGATGTGCGCGGCAGCGGGATGAGGGGCCACTCTTGAGCCAGCGCTTCTACGAAGCGAAGAAAAGCTTTGTAGCTCGTGACGACACTCCGCTCTCGACTCCGACCGGCCCCTCACCCCAACCCTCTCCCCGGAGGGGAGAGGGTGCAGGGTGTCTCAGAGTGGAGTCAGCAGCTCGACGCCAAGCGCCGCCGCGACCTTCGCCAGCTTCTCCGGATTCCTCTGCACCAGCACATCCGTCACCCGCTCGCCATTGGTCTCCACCGCCTGCACCGACTCCAGCTTGTCCCCGATAAACCGGAGGATCGCCAGTTTCCCGTTGATTTCCACCACGTCGATACGCAACTCGCTCTTGAAGCGCAGCTTGTTGGCCAGAAACAGCTGCGCAATCCGCCGGCCGCCCAGCATGGGCTTCGGAAACGCGGTGGTCCGGCCACCGCCGTCGCCTATCAGCTCCGCATCGTCGGCCAGCAAGGCCGTCAGCAACTTGAATTCGCCATTCGCCATCGCCTGCGCAAAGCGCCGCACGATGCGCAGATGCGATTCGGCGGATACCGCGTAGCGCGGCCGGCCGTCCTGCAGCTGCGACTTGGCGCGGTGCACGATCTGGCGCACGCCGGCCTCGTTCTTGTCGATGATCGAGGCGATCTCGGGATAGCCCACATCGAACACCTCGCGCAGCAGAAAAGCGGCGCGTGCCTCGGGCGAAAGGCGTTCCAGCAGGGCGAGCAGGGCGACCGACACCTCGCTCGAGCGTTCGTGGATCTGCTCCGGCGTAGCGGGACCGTCCATCAGCACCGGTTCCGGCAGCCACATGCCGACATAGTGCTCGCGCCGCGCCTTCAGCGCGCGCAGGCGGTCGATCGCGGTGCGCGTGGTGGCGGTCACCAGCCAGGCTTCCAGGTTCTCGATCCGCGACTGCTCGGCGGCGTGCCAGCGCAGCCATACGTCCTGCACCACGTCTTCCGCGTCGGCCACGCTGCCGAGCATGCCGTAGGCGATGCTCTGCAGGCGTGACCGCAAGCGGTGGAAGACGGCATTGAGGTCGTTCACGGCCATGCGCTGCGGTTACCCCTTACGTTGGGGCGATCCATCGCCCGTGATGATGAAGCTGCGCCACTGCGCATTCTCGCTCAGAAGTCTGCGCATGACTGGTGTCCGGCGGGAAACACGATAGCGCCCTGCGCAGGCCTACATGGCGCCTGCGGCCGCATCCACGCTAGGCCTCCTTATTCCGCCAGCCCTGGAGCAAGCCATGACCGTATCGTTCGCCAAAGACATTACCCCGCTGTTTACCGACGGCGACGCGCGCTGCATGGGCGGGATGGGCGTCCATCTGCGCGAATACGACTACATGGCCGATCCGGCCGGCGACGCCACGTTTGCGGACCATGCCAATGCGCGCCACGTGCTGGCCCGCCTCGACGGCACAGAGAAGCCGAGCATGCCGCCGGGCGGCCCGGCATGGAGCGAAGCCCAGCTCGCGCAGTTCGTGGCCTGGATGAGCGATTGGCAAGCATAAGTGGAGTGTTGACACGCCTGCCGGCGAAGGCCAATGTTCCCGCGCCTTCGCGGCAGGCGTTCGCCGCCGCGGCAAGACCAGTAACTCAAGCAAAGGATTCGATGTGTCTTCTGTCATGACGCAACCGGTGACCGCGCCGCTGACCCAGGCGGCGATCTTCCTGGTGGTGACGCTCAAGCCGGACCCCAAGGGCGACGAGGCCGTGCGCGCCGTATGCGCCGACGTCAGCACCGTGGTGCGGTCCATCGGCTTCCGCTATCCGGACCGGCATCTGTCGTGCGTGACGGGCTTCGGCTCGGCGGCATGGGACCGCCTGTTCGGGCAGCCGCGGCCGGCCGAACTGCATCCGTTCCTCGAGCTCAATGGCGCGCATCATGCGCCGTCCACGGCGGGCGATCTACTGTTTCATATCCGTGCCACCCACATGGACATGTGCTTCGAGCTGGCGACCGAACTGATGTCGCGGCTGGGCGAATTCGCGGTGGTCGAAGATGAAGTGCATGGCTTCAAATACTTCGATGCCCGCGACCTGCTGGGCTTCGTCGACGGCAGCGAGAATCCGGTCAACCAGGACGCCGTCGCCGCCACCATCATCGGCGACGAGGATGCGGGCTTCGCCGGCGGCAGCTATGTGATCGTGCAGAAATACCTGCATGACCTGAAGGCGTGGAATGCGATTCCCGTCGAGCAGCAGGAAAAGATCATCGGGCGCAAGAAGGCCTCGAATATCGAGCTGGACGACGAGGCCAAGCCCAGCTACGCGCACAACGTGCTCACCGTGATCGAGGAGAACGGCGAGGAGCTGGATATCGTGCGCGACAATATGCCGTTCGGCGAGGTGGGCAAGGGCGAGTTCGGTACGTATTTCTGCGGCTACGCGCGTTCGCCGTCGCGGATCGAACGGATGCTGGTGAACATGTTCGTCGGCCGCCCGCCGGGCAATTACGACCGGCTGCTGGATGTCAGCCGGGCGGTGACGGGGACGCTGTTCTTCGTCCCGTCGGCGAGTTTTCTCGACGGTCTATAAGCGCAGCGCGGACGAAGGCCACAACAGGGTGCCCACGGGTTGCGTGGTCCACGCAACCCGTGCGGTGCGCACATGCGCGGCGGCGCCTTCGAGCGCCGGCAGCACGGTTTCCAGCGGGCAGGGCTCGTTCTGCGCGCAGCCCGCCGGCGTCAGCGGCAGCGTGGCCGGCGGCGCCTGCTGGTCGAGCGGACGCAGTTCGCGCAGCTGATCCAGGCTCTGCGCCTGGTAGAACGCGCGCACATAGCGCTTGCCGGCGCGGTCCTTCCACAGCTCGATGCCGAGCGCGCCGCCGATCGGCGGATCGTCCTTGGCATACCCGGCGAGCTGGAAATGCAGGCCGAGCACCGAGGCCAGCGCGACGATATTGTTGTCGCTGCCGACCAGCACGCTGAGGCGCGGCGCCTTGTCATCGCGCAACAGCTCCAGCAGCCGGCGGCTCATCGCCGAGGCCACGCGTTCGGCCATATAGGCGGGGCGGGCATGGATGTCGAACAGCAGCGCGTGCAGCTGCGATAGCTGCTGCAGCTTCTGCGCATCGGTGCGGCCCCAGCCCACCTCAGGCAAAGGACGGTCTTCGGCATACGCCATCAGGATCACCTCGGCGGTGCCGGAGGTGGTGGTGATTGGTCCGGTAAGCGTCATGCGCCCGGTGTCCGGCGCCAGCGACAGGCTGCCGTGCCATGCCTTGGGCGAGCACCACGCGGGATCCTGCGCGCCGCCGCAACCCATCACCTGCGCCATCGTCGCCATGGCGTCGGCGTGCGGCGCGGTCAGCGCATCGGGGCCGCCGGTGGCGCTCTGGATCGAGGCTACGGCGTCGGCCGCGTTCCATTCGGCGGTCTTCGCTTCCATCGGATGGAATAACGGGTCTTCGCTGCCTTGCGGCTTATGGCCGATGGCGATATGGCAACCCGGCGCGAAACCCTCCGCCAATGCGGCGGCGCTGTCGATGGTGCGCTGATCCGTATTGGCCCAGAACCACAGTTGCCCCGTGGCCGGACAACCGCGTTCCTCGAACAGACCGAGCCCGGCGAGGCGCTGGCGATCGTAGCCGCCCATCAGCTTCACGCCGGCGATGCCGTGCGGCGTCATCTGGCTGGGCGCCTGCTTCCACACCGGCCATGGCTTGCCGCTCGCTTCGTTGAGCTGGATCTCGCCCGGCAGCGGCGTGCGCACGCCATGGCGGTACAGCAGGACCACACGTTCCAGTTGCATGCCGTCCGCTGCGGCGGAGGCATGAGCGGAGACCAGGGCCAGGCACAGGCCCAGCAACAGCCAAGCCGCCACATGCGGCAGCCGGCGGTAGATCGCGGTTTGCATCGTCATTGCATCGGTTCCTTGGATGGACGGCCCCGCGCCGGTGGACGCGGGGCCGCCATGCCTCAGAAGTTGTAGCTGAGGTTGAGCATATAGATGCGCCCGGTCTCCAGATACGCACCGTCCGCGCCCGGATCGTAGGCCAGATAGCGGCGCGACTTGCCCTGGGTCTCGTGGAAGGTGCTGTTGTCGAGCAGGTTCTTCACCGCAAAGCCCACATCGATGCCATACGGCAGGTGATAGGTGGCATTGAGGTTCAGCATGCGCGTCGGCTGCAGGTAGTAGTCCAGGCCGTTGCCGGTCAGGCCAAGCAGCTGCAGGCCGGTGTAGTTGTAGGTGAGGTCGGCGCGCAGGCTGCCGTCGTCGTAGAACAGATCGACGTTGTACATGCGCTGCGGCGCGCGCGGCAGCCAGGTCTTGCTGTCCTCATGATCGGGGCGCTGGCTGTCGGCGGAGCTGTGCTGCAAGGTGAGGTTGGCGCCGGCGCCGAAGTGGCTCCATACGCCCGGCAGTTCGGTGAACTGGCGGCGGCCGGCCAGCTCCAGGCCGTACAGGCGCGCGGTGCCGCCGTTCTCGGGCGTGGTGATCGGAATGCCATCGGTGATCACCGTGCCGGTGGGCACGTTGCCGCCCAGCGTGCTGTCGTTGCTGGTGGCGGACTGCGAGGTGTAGATAAAGTTGTTGATGCGCTTGTAGTACGCGGACGCGCTCAGCACGCCGCCCTGGGCGTCGTAGAACTCGGCGGACAGATCGAGGTTGTCGGCCGTGCTGGGCTTGAGGTCCGGGTTGGGCTTGGAGATGCCCAGCACCTGGCCGGTGATGTCGTCGATCGAATAGCTGGTCTGGCCGGAGATCAGGCCGAACGCCGGGCGGCTGAAGCTGCGGCGCAGCGAGGCGCGGTAGACGCTCAGATCATCCGGACGGTAGTTGAAGCTGATGCCCGGCAGGAACTCGCCGTAGCTGCGGCCCATGCCGATGAAGCGGCCGGTGGCGTCGTCGCCGTTGGACTGCCAGGAATCCGCCGAGTAATGCGTGCGCTCGTAACGCACGCCCGGCAGCACGCTCAGCGCGCCGAAGCGCAGCGTGGTCATGACATAGGCGGCGTAGATGTTCTCGCGGCTGGAGGTGGTGTTGGCGTCATAGTCGTTGACGGTGTAGTTGCCCGCGCCCTTCGGATCGTTGACGAACTTGTACGGCACGGCCTGCGCCAACACCCAGTTGCGGTCGATCAGCTTGAACGGGCCGGCGTAGCGGCCATCGAACGCGCCATTGACCACCTGGCCCGGCAGCGCGCCCAGGGTGGGGCCGCCCGGCGCGGTGGACGGATAGTTCGGGCCGCCGAAGTAGGGGCCGCCATAGACAAAGTTGTTGTCGTCGTGGAAGAACGGATGGTCGTAAGCATCGCGCTTGGAGGTGTCGCCGGACACGCCGAACTTCACGCTCTCGATCGGGCCGTCATCGAAGCGGTAAGTGGCGTCGGCATGCGCGTTGACGCGCGTATCCGTGCTGCCGGCATCATGGCCCTGCACCTTCCAGAAGCTGTTGGAATTGAGGCTGTAGAAATAGTTCTTCAGCGCCGCGGAGCTGCCGGCGATGCTGGGGTAGGTCGGGTCGTTGAGATCGAAGGCGAACTGGCCCGGCGGCACCGCGCCGTACAGGCTGGCCTCGACGTAGTTCGGCCGCTTGCGCGTGCCGTAGCCGTACGAGGTGCCGTAGTCGATATCCCAGCCGTCCACCGTGCTGCTGCCGCCGAGCTGCAGGGCGGCGGTCTTCTCGCGCAGGTCGCGCGTGTTGAAGTAGCCGCCGCGCTGGGCGTTGGCCGCGTTCGGGTTGCGTGCGGAAGCCTGGTCCTGCTCGCCTTCCACGCTGTACACGCCATAGATGGCGCGGGCGTACAGCGAGGTGGACTCGCCGTGCCAATCCAGCGAGGCGTTGGCGCCATAGCGCTTAATGCGGTTGGTGTAGATGCTGTACTTGTACTGCGAGCTCTGCAGCGGGCCGGCGGTGCTCAGGTCCGGGTTCTTGGCCTGGGCCGGATCGATCGGCTTGTAGGAAGCATTCGGCGCCACCGCCTCGGCGGCGTTGTCGTTCTTGCCGTAGTAGGCCGCCACGTACAAGCCGAGGCTCTGGTCGGCGCCGAAGCGGCGCGCGAATTCCTGCTGCACCGTGCCGCCCTTGTTGGACACGCCCAGGTCCGAGGCCAGGCTGTTCATCTGGCCCTGCACGGTGGTGCGCGCATAGCCGTCCTTGCTGAAGTCGAACGCGGTCGGCGTGCGCATGTCGATGCTGCCGCCGATCGAATCGCCGGGCTGGTCCGGCGTCGGCGCCTTGGACACCTTCACCGACTGGATGCCGAACGGCGCCAGCATGTTCAGCGAGATGGCGCGCGTGGAGGAGTCGGTTTCCGGCAGCGCGAAGCCGTTGAGCGTGTAGGCGTTGTAGCTGGAATCGAGGCCGCGGATGGTCACGTACTCGCTCTCGCCGGTGGCGGCCTGGCCCAGATGCATGTCGCTGTAGGCGGACAGGCCCGGCATGCGCGCCACTACGTCGGCGATATTCGCCGACGGCACGGCATTCATTTCCTGCTTGCTCATCACGGTGTTGACGCTTACCGAGAGGCGCTGCTCGTCGATGGTGCCGATCTGCGGCATGGAGTCGGCGCTGACACTGACGGCGGAAAGGGTTTTGGGGTTTTTCTCGGTGGCGTCGTCGTCGGCGGCGTGGACAGAGCCGACGGCCAGGCCGAGCAGGATCGAGGCGGCAAGCAGATGGTGGCGGTGAAGATGGCGCATGGGGATGGCTTCGAGTGGGGGAATGGGGGCAACAGGCAAGCCGCTCCCGTGCCGCGCGGTGGCGCGGCCGGGGCGGTCAGGCATTTTTTTGATGCGCGCTTCCGTGCGCGGTGGGTCAAGGCGAGAGGTCGGCCTCGCTGCAGTGTTGGTCGGGGAATTGCGGATTGCAGCGTGCGCGGCGGTGGTTGGGGAAACCGACGACATAGCCATTGGCAGCGGCTTCGCCGTCGGGGTAATCGGTGCTCAGCAGTTGCGCGCCGCTGGCCAGCATGGCGTCGCGGCGGGCCGTGTCGTTGCGCAGCGCTTCTTTCAGATCGGCATCGGTGCGCGTGCGCACGAGATAACCCTGCTTGACCAGGCGCGTGATCTCGTCGGCGCTGCCGTCATTGAGTTCGGTAAACGCGGCATCGTCGTCGCCGGGCGCGGCGTTGGTGAACAGCACGCGGCCGCGCAGCGAGGCATGGCCTGGCAGATAGGCCGGGCCGACCGAGCGCTGGTCGAGCAGGAACACGATCTTGCCGCGCGCGCTGTCCAGCGTGGGCCAGCCCTGCGCGCGGATCGCGGCGTTGAGAGTCGGGTAATGGCCGCGCACGTCGTCAGGCGCGATGTATTCCTTGCGCGCGAACACCGAGCGGATCTCCGCGTCCAGCGCGTTCAGCGCCTGGGTGTCGAACGGCTCGGGCTGCACGGTGGGGAACGACAGCTTGAGCGGCGCCTGCTCCGTCTCCAGCAGCACGAACAGCGGCAGATGCCGCGGATGCGCCTGCGACCACGCGCGCACTTCGCGCAGGCAGGCCACCAGCGGCTGGCAGGTGCTGCGCTGGTCAACGTCCTGGATATGCATCACCTTGAAGCCGGGGCGGCGCATCACGTCGGGATCGGCAAACGGCGGATCGGCGGGCAGGCCGGCCTTCGTCACCTGCTCGGCGATGGCCGGATGCGCATAGCGGCCGCCCTTGGCATCGGCATAGATGTCCAGCTCGATCTGGCGCACGCCATCGTCGAACTGTCTGGCGAGCGGCGGATGCGTGTAGTCGATCTTGGCGAACAGCTCCGGATCGGTGCGCTTCCACAGCACCGCCTCGCTGGGCGCGATGCCGGCGTGATAGCTGTTGTGGCTGCCGACGTACTGCAACTGATTGAGGCGCAGCGGCGCGGATTCGGCGGCCAGCGAAGGCAGCATCGCCACCGCGAGCACCGCCGCGCATGCGTGCGTGGCCACGGCGAGCATGTCCAGGCGGCGGTAGCGGCGGGCAGGGGACTTCCGCCTCTCGGACGAAGGACGCGTATCGGACATGGTGGTGCTCATTGACTGAAGAGGATGCCGCCTTGGGGGCACGGCATGGCATCTAAGTGCCTTGGATCGATCCAAGTACGGGGATTCTAGAAAGCCGCGTTTTGCAAAGTGGTGACGAAGGCGTGAAGACTTTTACTTACGTTTGGACGTCCGAATGACATTGCTGTCATCTGCGGCGCGGTGAAGATGACGATTTGAAGTGAGGTGTGTCGGCCATCACGCACGATGCGGGACCCATGCACGCTGCCAACTTTCGCGTGACTTACGAAGCCTGCGTGAACGCGACGCGTCGCTCAGCTGCGGCACGTATCACGCTTTTTCCGAGGGGCGTTTCTTACCATCGCCGGCGCAGGGGGGAGCCATCTGGAGGTCGTCATGTTCCCCGGAATCGTCGGCCGCTTCGTCGTGTCCGTCCTGCTCGCCTCTCTTGCCTGGAACGCCGTTGCCGCGGATGCGCCGACGCCGGGAACCGATTTCGTCGCGCGCGCCGATCCGGCGGTGCCGCGTCCATCCAGTACGCCTTGCACCTTGCCTCTGGTCAGCATGACCACGACTGGCGTCGGCAAGGGCAGCTTCGACTATTCGTCGCAGGCTTGCGGCAAGGGGCCCTGGGCCAAGGTGGTGCTGGAGATGGATTTCGTCCTGAGCGACGACCAGGACGGCAGCGCCGTGCCCTTGCCGCTGAACCTGTGGCTGAACGGCGCGAACCTCTTTTCCGGCAGCGTCGCCCTGGCCGGCAACCATGTCGCCATGCAGCCCTGCTTCGAGGTGTATTGCGGGCACGTGGAGCGCGACGTCACCGACTATATGTCCTTGCTGCGCTACCGCGACGGAGCGCCGGACGGCGAGGGCAACTGGGTGGTGGGAGTTGGGCAGGAGGCCTTCGTGCCCGGCGTGTACTTCGCCGGCAGCGCGCAACTCAAGTTCTATCCGTCCACCACCACCGAGCCAGCGCCCGCCGTACCCGATGCCGTCTTTCCGCTGGGAGCCGGCAATTACCGGATCGGCGGCTTCTACGGCACCGGCGCGCTGGCTGATCTGCGTGGAACCACGGACCGCCTCGCGGCGGACTTCAATGCGTTCTGGCACCAGACGCTGCCGCGCAATATCGAGCGCGCCTACCTGGACGTAATCGTGCGGCCCTCCGGGTACAACTATGTGCCGACCAGCGGCAGCACGCAGGGCCATGTCGACGTCAACGATGCCTGGTACAGCTGCTTGCCGGCGCCGCTGGCCGTGGTGTTCCCGCGTCTGCTGCTGGACGAGCAGCACAACTTCGCCGCGCATTGCATCGGCGGCGCATTCCGCGAGGCGGAGATAAGCATCGACGGGCAAGGGGCCGGTGTGGTGCCGCTGTATCCCTCGTATCCCGGCATGAGCGAGAACGACGCCAAGCTATGGCGTCCCGCCATGCAGCCGCAGGAACTGATGAACGCGCCGCATCGCGTGGATCTCAGTCCCTTCGCCGCGCGGCTCAGCGACGGTGCGCAGCACACGATCGCGCTGCGCATCGCCAGCAACAGCCTGCCGGGATTGACTAACAATCCCGTGGCCGGCGTATGGGCCTCGGCCAGCCTGCTGGTCTACCAGGACCATCGCGCGACGCAGGTGACCGGCATGCTCACCCGCAACGACCTGGCCGCCATGCCGGCGCTGCCCAGCCTGCGCAGCACGCTGGTGCGCGACCGCCAGGGCAATCTCAGCGGCAGCGTGCTTACCAGCCTGCATCGGCACTTCGTGATCGATGGCTATGTGAACGGATCCAAGGGACGCATCCGCCATCGCGTGGAGCGCTGGGTGAATTTCGACAATACGCAGCAGTTCAGCGTGCCGGCCGAACCGGTTGCGCCGCTGCAGCGCAAGGTGCTGCAGAAGAGCCTGACCTTGAGCAGCACCGAGACGGGCAAGACACGCACCTATTTGAACGGTGTGCTGGCGGACGAGCACATCACCAACTACGGCTATCCGATGTCCGCCTTCTACTATCTGTGGCACGACCCCACGGTGGAGCGCGAGATCAAGCGCTTCCGCCTGGACGTCGGCCTGCAGCTGGTTCATCACGCCAACGGCAATACGGTCTACAGCTCGGTGACGCAGAACCTTACCGGCGCCAAACTCGATGTCACCACCGGCCTGTTCCCGTACCGCATATTCACCAAGGTCAATGACCACGGCGGTTGGCAGACCTTCCGCTTCAACGACTCCGCCGGCAGCTGCTACGACGCGATGCTCGCCACGCGCGACGGCAAGCTGGCGACGTGGGAAACCGGCGGCAATTGCACGGATGGACAGAATCGCCTGTCCTGGCAGAGCCGGCCGGATGGCTCGCCGGACGCGTTGGGGTGGCTGCCGTATCCCTAGTTGCCCTGGTTGCGCAGCATCACGCCGGCGATCTCCTTGAGCAGCTTGGCGCCCAAGGTCGCCGTGATGCCGTCCCAGTCGCAATGCGGGTTGTATTCCACGATATCCGCGGCAACCACCGGTTGCCGCAGCTCGTGAATCCAGCGGATCACCTGGCGCGGCGAAAGCCCGCCGGGTTCGCGGTGGCCGACGCCCGGCGCATAGGCGGGATCGAAGGCGTCGATATCGACGGATAGATAGATCGGTGTGCTGATGTCCAGCGCGAGCTGATCGCCGCAGGCATCGGCTTCGATCGTCTCGACACCGAAGCGCTGCCACTGCTCGCGATGGTGATCGTTGACCGTGCGCAGGCCGACCTGGATCAGGCGGCTGGCCAATCCTTCCTCCATGATCCGCGCGAACGGGGAGGTGTGCGAGCGCGGGTTGCCCTGGTAGGCGTGGTAGATGTCCGGGTGAGCATCGATATGCAGGATGGTCAATGCCGGATGCTGCGCATGCGCGGCGCGCAGCAATGGGTGGGTGATGGCGTGATCGCCGCCCAGGCTGATCAGCGGCGTGCCGGTGGCGAGGATGGCGGTGGCTTCGCGTTCGATATGGGTCCAGGCATCTTCGTTTTCGTCGAAGTGCAGGTCGCCATGGTCCACCAGCCGCCCGGCAGCGCTCAGATCGAAGCCGGTCTCGCTCCAGATGCTGTAGGCATCGGATTGCAGTTCGCGCCGGATGGCTTCGGGCGCGAGCGCGGAGCCTTTGCGCAGGGATGAGTTCTCGTCGTGGGGAACGCCAAGCAGGGCGACGCGGGTCATGGTGGTAAGTCCGGCAGGTGATATCTGCAGCCGAGGCTAGGCTGGCCGACCTCGCAGGTCTACTTGATCGAACTCAACTGTTATATAAGCTGAGCTTTATGTTCGATCTCACCCGCCTGCGCCTGTTCCGCGAACTCGCCCGCCGCGGCACCATGACCGCGGTCGCCGAAGCGTTCGGCATGACTTCGTCCGCGGTTTCCCAGCATCTGGCCACACTGGAACGCGAAAGCGGCATGCGCCTGCTCGAACGGGTGGGCCGCGGTGTACGCCTGACCCCGGAGGGACTGCGGCTGGCCGCGCATGCCGAGGCGATTCTGCGCACGGTGGAGTTGGCGGAGGTCGATCTGCGCAGCGCGGATCGTCCCGGCGGCAGCCTGGTGATCGCTACTTTCTCGACCTACGCACGCTGGCGCCTGCTTCCCGCGATTGCCAGATTGCGCGAGCGCTCGCCCGACCTGCGTGTGGTGATCCACGAGCTGGAACCGGCGGACAGCATCGCCGCCGTACGCCGCGGTGACTGCCAGTTGGCGGTGAGCTTCACCTACAGCCTGGCGCCGCGCGCGATCGACGAGGACTTGATGGTGCTGCCGGTGGCGGACGAGCCGATCGTGCTGGCGTTGCCTCCGGCATGGCGGCGCCAACGTGGCGCGATCGACCTGCGCAAGCTGGCGCAAGAGGAGTGGATCGTCGGCTCGCGCGGCAGTGACGACGTGCAACTGGCCGAACGCGCCTGCGCCCAGGCCGGCTTCGTCCCCCGCATCACCCATCGGATAGACGATTACGGCCTGCTGCTGGATATGGTGGCCGAAGGATTCGGCGTCGGCTTTGTGCCGGAAATGGCCTTGGGCACGGCGAAGGCGAAGGTGGCTGTGCGCGCGCCGGAGCAGATGGTTTTGCGGCGGCAGATCCAGGTGGTCACGCGCCCGGGGTTGGTGGTATCACCATTAATGCGGATGTTATTGGGCGAGTTGCGCATTAAGAGCCGATTGCGCGGCCGGAGCACATCGACTGGTGATACATAGATGGTCAGCAGTTGCCTAGCGTGCTGCGTAAGCTGAGTGGCCTCAAGTCGAGAATGATCCAGGCTCATCCGTGATGCGTGCCACTGTTGTCAAGCCATGGCATTCTTAGGCAAGGGGCGCATACCGTTGCTTGCTGCGATTGATGGACATGGCAGCCGGCTTCAATAGGTAGGCCTCAATGGGAAGATCAGGCTGACGGAGGGGGATATGGTGCGTGGCGTGCTTTTGGGATTCGTTCTTTCCGCGGCTAGCTATGCGGGAACGACGGTGACTTATATCTACTCGGATCCTCAAGGTACGCCGCTTGCCGAGGCCGATTCCACGGGCAAGATCACCGGGGTATTCGATTATGCCCCGTACGGTTTGCAAGTCACGGGTGCGGCTGCTGATGGTCCAGGTTATACAGGGCATGTGAGTGATCCGGACACCCAGCTGATATATATGCAGGCAAGATATTATGACCCCGTTGTGGGGCGCTTTCTAAGTCCCGACCCTGTTCTGCCGCAGCCGGCTAATACTGGCAACTTTAATATCTATAGCTACGCATCCAATAACCCCATAAATTTTACCGATCCCAATGGAATGTATGTCTGTCAAGGATCGGGTAAGAATTGCGCTTCTTTCAGGGATCGCATCAAGAAGATAGACCAGGCGTCACGACGTCTTCCGGCGGGTACCGGAAAAGATAGTTTGAAGGCCGTGGTCGACGCTTATGGGGCAGAGGGTGGGCAAGGCAACGTCAATGGAAACAGCGTCAACGTAACGGTGACGTTTGCAAATCTTGGTAAGGGTGTATACGGCGAGACTTCGGTGGGGGAAGGCGGAGCCATCACGGTCACATTTAATGAAGGTGAGATGGCGAGTAGATTCCCAAAATCCACCTTCCCCATTGAGTCGGCTGCTACCGCCGCTCACGAGGGAAAGCATGTCATTGAATTTGCCAATGGTGATGTGTACGGCGGATTTAACGGAGTATTGAAAAGCGAGACTTGGGCGTACATGACGCAATCGTATGTCAATGAGGCTTTCGATGTGCCGTCGTATTTTGGTGTGTGGCAGCCGCGCTGGCGTAATACCGATGCGGAGCATTATCGAAGGGTTGGGGCGCTTGAGGCCGGAACACAACAGGCATTTCAGTTATGTCCCCAGCGCAAATGCAAGTAGGCTGGTTATGAGGGGTGTTTCAGCATGGCTGTTTGCGCTGGCGCCTTGGTGGTTCGCTCCCGCGATGGGAGCCGATGCCATGTGCGATATCGCCCAGAATCCAGCGGCATATGATGGAAGGACTGTTGTTATACGCGGCAATATGTTTGCGGGAATGCACGGCGCTGCATTGTTCAATGATGATTGTTATGAAAGTCCTATGACTATTCGCTTTGAATCTGGTTCAAGGGCGGAGAAGCGTTTCGATGAGCTATACGTAGCCAGTTTGTATGCCGCAAGGGAACTGCGTAGGGTTGAGGCAACGGGTACCGTGCATCTGGCCGGCGATAGCTACTATCTCGACGTCACATCGGTACGCCGTGCCCCAAAAGATGGTGCGACTCATGATCGTGGCGCGACCGGGCAATAAGCGGCGAGAAGCACAAAGTCTGCGTTCAGACGCGACCGCTTAATCCAGCGGCCGCACCCAGATATTGCGGAAGCTGATCGGCGCGGACGGATCGCCATGCGCCTGCAGCTTGATCGGCGCATCGGTGTAAGCCTTGTAGACCGGCCTGCCGATATACAGCGTCTCGCCGCTGAGCTTGGTGTGGTTCTGCACCACGATGCCGTTATGGAACAACGTCACGTAGGCCGGCGAAGTCAGCGTCCCGTCGGCGGCAAACACCGGCGCATTCCACACGATGTCGTAAGTCTGCCAGGCACCGGGCGGACGCATCGCATTGGCCAGCGGCGGCGTCTGCTTGTAGATGGCGGCGGCCTGGCCATTGACATAGGTCTTGTTGCGGTACGAATCGAGGATCTGCACCTCGTAACCTTCATCCCCCGGCCCGGTCGAAGCGACAAACACGCCGCTGTTGCCGCGCGCCTGGCCTTCGCCTGAGATGTTCTTCGGCACCTGCCATTCCAGATGCAGCTGGTAGCTCTTGAAGCGCCGCTTGGTCTGGATATTCCCCGTGGTCTTGTCGACCGTCATCACGCCATCGTGGACTTTCCAGTGCGCCGGCGACTGATCCTTCGACGCTTCCCACTGCTCGAGATTGCGCCCGTCGAACAGCACGATCGCATCGGAAGGCGGCGCGTTCTCGCGCTGCCCCGGCGATACCACCGGCGGCACCGGCTCCCACTGCTCGGTGGCCTTGGGATCGCCGGCCGGCGGCGGCGCGTTCTGCGCCGAGGCGGCGCCCGCGGCGAGTGCGAAGGGGAGAAGGGCGAGAGCGATGCGCGGATTCATAGGCAGGTCCGGTGGGCGATCAGACGGTGCAGATCTTATAAGCGTCGGCGAAGGCGGCGAACGGATCAGGGCCGGCCGGCATGAATTCGTGCGCGATATAGCCCTGGAAATCCAGGTCGGCGATCGCCTTGGCCACCGCGTGATAGTTCAGCTCCTGCGTGCCGTCGATCTCGTGGCGGCCCGGCACGCCGCCGGTATGGAAATGGCCGATCCACTGGATATTGTCGCGGATGGTGCGGATCACATCGCCTTCCATGATCTGCATATGGTAGATGTCGTACAGCAGTTTCACATGGGGCGAGTTGATGCCCTTCATCACGGCAACGCCGAAGCGCGTGCTGTCGCCCTGGTAGCCGTGATGGTCCACCTTGCTGTTGAGCAGTTCCACGCACAGCGTGATGCCGTGTTCCGCCGCCAGCGGAGCGATCTTCGACAGCCCCGCCACGCAGTTGTCGCGCGCCTGGTTTTCGTCGATGCCGGCGACGCGGTTGCCGAACATGGTGACCACATTGGTCACGCCGGCCTTCTGCGCGAGCGGGATGGTGGTTTCCAGTTCTTTCAGCAAGGTGGCGTGATTGGCGGGATCGTTGAAGCCCATGGCGATGAAGTTGTCGCGCTTGGCGGGATAACCCATGGTGACCTTCAGGCCGCTGTCGTTGACCACCGCCCATTCGTCCGCATACAGCAGGTCGACGCCGGCGAAGCCCAGGCTCTTGAGGCGCTTGCACAGTTCCGGCAGCGGCGCCTTGGAGGTCCAGCGGCTCAGCGATTGCTTGAGGCGGCCGGGGCCGGCCTTCTGCGGCGCGGCGGCAGCGCTGTCGGCGGGAGCCAGCGCCGCGGTGGCGCCGAAGGCCGCGGCGGCGGCGAGCTGGCCGAGCATGGCGCGGCGGGTAATGCCTCGGGATTGGATCATTCGAGCCCCAGCAATTGGCGGTTGAAGCCACGGTCGGCGGCGGTCGCGGCGAAATCGTCGAACGCGCGCTCGGTCACCTTGATGATGTGGTCGCGGATAAACACCGCGCCTTCCTGCGCGCCCTGCTGGGCGTCCTTGATGCAGCACTCCCACTCCAGCACCGCCCAGCCCGGATAGCCGTACTGCGCCATCTTGCTGAAGATCGCGCCGAAGTCGATCTGCCCGTCGCCCAGCGAACGGAAGCGGCCAGGGCGGTCGATCCAGCTCTGATATCCGCCATACACGCCGGCACGGCCATTGGGCCGGAACTCCGCATCCTTCACGTGGAAGGCGCGGATGCGCGAGTGGTAGAAGTCGATGAATTCCAGATAGTCCAGCTGCTGCAGGACCATATGGCTGGGGTCGTACAGGATATTGGCGCGCGGATGCTGGCCGACCGCATCGAGGAAGCGCTCGAAGGTGGCGCCGTCGTGCAGGTCTTCGCCGGGATGCAGTTCGTAGCAGACGTCGACACCCGCTTCGTCGAAGGCATCGAGGATCGGCCGCCAGCGCCGGCCGAGTTCGGCGAACGCTTCTTCCACCAGGCCGGCAGGACGCTGCGGCCACGGATAGAACAGATGCCAGGCCAGCGCGCCGGAGAAGGTCGCATGCGCCGTCAACCCTAAGTTGCGGCTGGCCTTGGCGGCGAGCTTGAGCTGCTCGACCGCCCAGGCCTGGCGCTCCTGCGTCTTGCCGCGCAGCTCCGGCGGCGCGAAGCCGTCGAACAGGCGGTCATAGGCCGGATGCGAGGCGACCAGCTGGCCTTGCAGATGGGTGGACAGCTCGGTCACCTGCAGGCCGTGCTCGGCCAGCATGCCGGCGATATCGTCGCAATAGGTTCTGCTCGACGCGGCCTGTTCGAGATCGAACAGGCGCTTGTCGTTGGAAGGAATCTGCACGCCGACAAAGCCCAGCGACGCGGCCCAGCGCGCGATGGCCGGCAAGGAGTTGAACGGCTCGGCATCGCCCGCGTATTGGGCGAGAAAGATGCCCGGGCCCTTGAGTGTCTTCATGCGTCAGATCCTCAGCACGGTCTCGACGGCCCAGGCGCGGCCGTTGCCCGCCTTCGACAGCGGGATATCGCCCTGCCAGGCGCCGGGCACGGGCACGTACTGCATCACCTGCGTGCAACCGGGTTGCGAGATGAAGAAGCCCGACATCGCCAGCTTCTTGGTCATCAGCACGAAGGAGGGCGCCGAGGCGGGATCGAGATCCTTGCCCTTGGCCAGCGCCTGTTCGTGCAGCTTGGTCACCAGCGCCAGGCGCTGCTTGGCATCGAGCTGCGCGAAGGGCTTGCCGCCTTCCTTCTCGAACGCGGCCATGGCGGCGAGGTAGCGCTGCTGCTCCTGCGGCGTATAGACGTCCTTGAACATCTGGTCGATAAAGCGCGGCACGCCGGCATCGACGGCGCCGGGCGTATCGGTGCGCGGCACGATGATGTCCACCACGGCGGTGATGGTGTCGTGCTGCGGCGTGCTGAAGAACTGCGGCGCCGCGCCGCCTTTCTGCGCGGCGGCATGCGCATCGAACACGGCCAGCAGCGAGGGCGCGGCGGCGGCGCCGATAGCCAGCGCGGACATGCTTTTCAACCATTCGCGACGGTTCATGGGCGTCTCCTTCAGATATTGCCGCGCTTGAGTTCTTCCACCGCATGGCCGGCCGCGCGCGCGGTCATCGCCATATAGGTGAGGGAGGGGTTCTGGCAACCGGAGGACGCCATGAACGAACCGTCGGTGATGTAGACGTTCTTGCAGGCGTGCATCTGGTTCCAGCCGTTGAGCACCGAGGTCTTCGGGTCGCGTCCCATGCGCGCAGTGCCCATCTCGTGGATACCGGCGCCGACGTTGGCCTCGGTCTTGAACGAGCGCACGTTGCGGTAGCCGGCGGCGCTCATCATTTCCAGCGCGTCGTCGACGATCTCCTTGCCGATGGCCAGCTCGTTCTCTTCGTGCGCGGCATCGAAGTTCAGCAGCGGCATGCCGTACTTGTCCTTGCGGTTGCGGTCCAGCGTCACCTTGTTGCGATGCGAGGGCAGCATCTCGCCGAAGCCCATCATCGAGATGGTCCACGGGCCGGGCGACTGCGCGGCGCGCTTCAGATCGCCGCCGATCAGCGGCGTGTCGACCAGGCGCGTCCAGTCGCGGCGGCTGGCGCCGCCCTGGTAGCCGAAGCCGCGCAGATAGCTGCGCTTGTCGCCGCCGACGTTGCGGTAGCGCGGGATATAGAAGCCGTTCGGGCGGCGGCCGGAGTAGTAGCGGTCCTCGTAGCCGTCGACCAGGGCGTGCGCGCCGCTGCCGAAGATATGGTCCATGATGTTGTGGCCCAGCTCGCCGCTGTCGTTGCCGAAGCCGTTGGGGAAGCGGCTGGAGGTGGAGTTCAGCAGGATGTGCGTGCTGCCGAAGGTCGACGCGCACATGAAGATGACCTTGGCGAAGTATTCGGTCTGGTGCCCGGTCTCGGCGTCCTGCACGCGCACGCCGGTGGCCTTGCCCTTGTCGTTGTCGTAGATCAGCTCGTAGACGATGGCATTGGTCACCATGGTCATATTGCCGGTCTTCTCCGCCGCGGGCAGGGTGGAGGAGTTGCTGCTGAAGTAGGCGCCGAACGGGCAGCCGCGCATGCACAGGTTGCGGTATTGGCAAGGCGCGCGCTGCGGGCTCTTGTCATGCTTGAGCGGTCCGGACAGGTTGGCGGTGCGGCCGATGATCAGCTTGCGGCCGCCGAACTTGCCGGCGATCTTGTCGCGGAAATCCTTCTCCACGCAGGTCAGCTCCATCGGCGGCAGGAAGTCGCCGTCCGGCAGCTGGGGCATGTGTTCGATCGAGCCGCTGACGCCGATGAAATGCTCGACGTAGTCGTACCAGGGCGAGATGTCGTCGTAGCGGATCGGCCAGTCGACGCCGACGCCTTCCTTGCCGTTCGCTTCCAGGTCCATCTGGCTCAGGCGGTAGCTCTGGCGACCCCACATCAGCGAGCGGCCGCCGACGTGATAGCCGCGGAACCAGTCGAACGGGCGCGTTTCCTCGTAGGGGTTGTCGATGTCATCGACGAACCAGTGCTTGGTCGACTGCGTGATGCCGTAGAAAGAGGGGCGCGTGTGGATCGGGTGGCGCTCGATATCGTGCCGCGTCGGCTCGTCGCCGTAGGGAAGCTCCCACGGGGCCTTCATTGCGGTGGGATAGTCGCCGTGCTTGACCATCGGGCCGCGGTCCAGCACCAGGGTTTTCAGGCCTTTCTCGGTCAGTTCTTTCGCGGCCCAGCCGCCGCTGACGCCGGTGCCGACCACGATGGCGTCGTATACGTGCTTATTGTCCATGGGTTTCCCTATGCAGCAGAAGGTGGGGGAATGGGTTCAGCGCAGCGGCTTGAGGTAGGCGTAGTCGATACGCGCGGCCTCGAGGTCGCTCATGCGGCTGAACGGACCTTCCTGTTCGACGAAGCAGTGCTTGAGCCCCGCGCGGTCCGCGGCGGCCATGATCGGCTTGTAGTCGAGCGTGCCGCGGCCGAGCTCCGCGCCCGGGAAATCCTTGCCGCCGGCGCCGGGGAGGAAATCCTTGGCATGCATCAGCGCAATGCGGCCGGCATTGGCCTTGAAGTAGTCGGCGGGATTCTTGCCGCCCACATGCACCCAGCCGCAGTCCATTTCGAACTGCACGAGCTTGTGGTCGGTTTCCTTCAGCAGTACGTCGTAGAAGGTCTGGCCGCCGCCGACGTCGGTGAACTCGAGGTGGTGGTTGTGATAGGCGTACTGCAGGCCGGCCTTCTTCGCCTTCTCGCCGAGGCGGTTGGCGTACTCGGCGGTGCGCTTGGCTTCGTCGAGCGAGTAGGTGGGCTCGGGCGCGCCGGCGCCTTGTTCCTTCTGCATGATGGACGGCAGCATGCTGCTGACGATGAATTTCGCACCCAGCGTGTGCGCGGCCTCGACGCCGGGATCGAAGCCCAGGCTGTCGAAATGCATGCTGGGGCAGTTCAGGCCCGCTTCTTTCAGCTGATCGCGCAGCGTGGCCGCGGTGGTGGTGACGATCGCCTCGATCTCGGTATAGCCGATGCTCTTGAGCGTCTTGAGCGTGCCGAGCGGATCGGCCTGGTAGGATTTCAGCACCATATAAAGCTGGATGCCGAGCGCCTTGCCCTGCGCGCCGGCGGCAAGCAGGCGGCCGGAGGGGCTGGCGGCAAGCCATGCCGCGGCGCCGAACAGCGCGGATCGAGTAAGGAACTGCCTGCGATTCATCATCATGTGGATTCTCTCGGGGCGGCCGGTGGGTAGCTTGAGGGGGTCAGGCTTGAACAAATCAGGTGTCAGTCGGTGACCGCGACGGGCCGGCCGGCGGCGCTTCTGCGGTCCTTGAAGGCGAGTACGAACGGCACCAGCACGGCCGCGGCGCAGGCGCCGGCGATCAGCCAGATCGAACGCCAGTCGTGCGTGCCCTGCGCGGCATAGGTGTCGACCACCACGCCGGACAGCCAGGAGCCGACGAACATGCCCAGGCCGTAGGTAAGGAAGGTGATCAGGCCTTGCGTCGCCGCGCGCAGCGCGGTCGGCGCCTCGCGGTCGATATAGATCTGGCCGACCACGAAGAAGAAGTCGAAGCAGATGCCATGCAGCACGATGCCCAGCCACAGCATCCACATCAGCTCGCCCGGCGCGCCGAACGCGAACATCGCATAGCGCAGCACCCAGGCCAGCATGCCGACCGCCAGCATGTACTTCACGCCGAGACGGCGGAAGAACCACGGGATCAGCAGCATGCACAGGATCTCGGACATCTGTCCGCCGGTCATCTTGCCGGCCGCGTTGACCACGCCCACCTCGTTGAGGAACAGGTTGGTGAACGCGTAGTAGAACTGCAGCGGGATGCAGATCAGGAACGAGGCCAGCGCGAACACCGCCATCGAGCGGTCGCGCAGCAGATGCAGCGATTCCAGCGGCAGCGCATGGCGGATCTCGAAGCGCTGGTTGCGCGCCAGCGGCGGCGTGGGCGGCAGGGTCAGGCAATACAGCGCCGTCACCACCGACAGGCCCGCGGCCAGATGCAGCGGCGTGGCGGTGGCTTCGACGCCCCAGGCGCCGACGATCAGGCCGACCACGATCCAGCCGATGGTGCCCAGCACGCGGATGCCGCCGAATTCTTCCTGCGGATCGGTGATATGGCGCATCGCCAGCGAGGTGGTCAGCGCCAGGGTCGGCATATAGCAGAGGCTGTAGGCGAGCAGGCTGCCGTACACCAGCGCGAAGGAGGTTTGTTTCGCGGCGACCAGCAGCAGCACGGCGCCGAGCAGATGCAGCGCGACGAGCACGCGGCGCGTATCGAACAGGCGATCGGCCAGCAGGCCGACGAACAACGGCGAGATCATCGCGCCGATCGCGGTGGTGCCGGCGACGGCGCCGATTTCCTGGCCGCTGAAATGCAGGGTCTTGCCCAGCCAGGTGCCGACGGTGACATACCAGGCGCCCCAGATCGCGTACTCGAACAACATCATCAACCTAAGGCGCCACTTCATCCCCGTGTTCCCCTTTTGCGTGGTGTTGCGGATGGGTCTTCGACGTCCTGCCATACGCCACCTGCGGCGTGGCTTTTCAGCATGGCGTCGACCAGCAGGCTGTTGCGGTAGCCGTCCGCGAAGGTGGGCAGGGCGGACGGCTTCTTGGCCGGCGCACCGCCCTGGCGGATCCATGCGTAGGCATCGGCGATCAGGTTGCGGAACGCATCGGGCCAGGCTTCCGGATGGCCGGCGGGCAGATGCGCATAGGGCCGCGCGGCGGGATCGAGCAGGGCCGGGTCGCGCGTCAGCACGGTGTTCGGCTGCGCGTAATGGCCGATCCACAGATCGTTCGGCTGCTCCTGGCGCCAGGCCAATGAAGCTTCGCGGCCGCTCACTTCCAGGCGCAGATCGTTCTTGTGGCCGGGCAGCACCTGGCCGATGGTGACGCAGCCGCGCGCGCCGTTGTCGAAGCGCAGCAGCACGCTGGCGAGGTCTTCGCTGGCGATCTTGATCTTCTTGCGCGGCGCCGACTTGGCGGCCTTGGCGAAGGCCTTCGGCGAGGCGGCGGGTACGTCGCGCACCGGCACGGCGGTGTGCAGGTCGGCCAGTACGCTGACGATGCGCGCGCCGGTGACATGTTCGGCCAGATCGCACCAATGCGAACCGATATCGCCCAGCGCCGAGCTGGCGCCGCCGCGCTTGGGATCGAGCCGCCACGAATAGGCGCGCTCGTCGGTCAGCCAGTCCTGCAGATAGCAGCCGTGCACGAACACCTGCGCGCCGAGCTTGCCCTTGGCGATCATCGCGCGCGCCTGCTGGATCAGCGGGTAGCCGCGGTAATTGAAGGTGACTACGTGAGCCACGCCGGCCTTGCGCGCGGCTTCGTGCAGCTCGCGGCTTTCGTCCAGGTTGCTGGCCAGCGGCTTGTCGGAGATCACATGCTTGCCGGCCTGCAGCGCGGCCAGCGAGATCTCCCGATGCAGATGATTGGGCGTGGTGTTGTGCACCACCTGCACGGCCGGATCGGCCAGCAGCTCCCGATAGTTGGCATAGGCGCGTTCGACGCCCAGTTCGCGGGCGCGTGCCTGCGCGGATTCGAGACTGGAGCCGGCAATGCCGACGATGTCCACGTCGCCGAGGCGGCGCACCGCATCCAGATGATGGGCGGCGATAAAGCCGGGACCGACCAGCCCCATGCCGAGGCGCTTCATCGGCACGTCCTGCACTTGCTGGTCGCTGTGGACTGGCTAGGCATTGTCCCCCTCCGAGGTATCGCTACCACTGAAAATGTATTCGATTACATCCGCATGCAGACTGGACTTCTAAGACACAACCGGGAAAAGTGCGATGCACGCCACGCAAGTGGACCGTGGCAAGACTGCAAAAAAAGCTGCGCTGGTATGTAACAGACTTGGAAATGCCGATGCAACGATTTCATGTAATCCATTACATTGCGGCGCAGCATGGGCGGCGGCCGCTGCCTCGGCAGGCCGCTTGCGGGCACGCGCGGGGGTGCTATCGTCCCGCACCAATCGGCAGGGCGGGAGGCCGGCAGTCGTGAGCGGGAAGGGAGGCAAGGGCGGCAAGCGCGCGCGGATCGAGCCGCCGCCGGCTCGCGTCAGTACGGTCAAGGAGATTGCCGCCATCGCCAAAGTGTCGGTGGCGACGGTGTCGCGCGCATTGCAGCGGCCGGAGGTGGTCAGCGAGACCACCCGCCAGCGCATCCACGAAGTGGTGAAGCGGCTGGGCTATACGCCGAACGCCCTGGCGCGCAACCTGCGCACCGCGCGCACACGGCTGATCGTGGCCTTGCTGCCGGATATCGCCAATCCGTTCTTCTCCGAGGTGATCCGCGGCATCGAGCAGGTGGCGCACGAGAATGGCTATTCGGTGCTGCTGGGCGAGACCCAGGGCAGCCTGGTGCGCGAGCAGGCGTATGCCGACATGGTCGCGGCGCGGCAGGCGGACGGGATCATCACCATGTCGCCGCGGGTGCCGTCGATTCCGATCCAGGGACGCTTGCCGGTGGTGAATGCCTGCGAGTACGTCAAGGACGGGCAGATTTCCAGCGTGTATATCGACAATGTCGCGGCGGCCGGGGTGGCGGTGGATTACCTGGCCATGCTGGGGCATCGCGAGATTGCGTTCGTGGCGGGGCCGCCGTCGAGTCCCATCTGCGTGGATCGCGAGCAGGGGTATCGGTTGGCGTTGCAGCGGGCGAAGTTGCCGTTGCTGCCTGGGCTGGTGGTGACTGGGGATTTCTCGATCGAGGCCGGTGAGCGGGCGGTCGAACAGTTGCTGGCGCAGGGGCAGGTGTTTACGGCCTTGTTCTGTTCCAACGATGAGATGGCGATTGGCGCGCTGCGGGCGCTGAGCTCGCATGGGTTGCGGGTGCCGGAAGATGTTTCGGTGGTGGGGTTCGACGATATTCGCTTCGCGCGGTATACGTCGCCGCCGCTCACGACGGTGGCGCAGCCGAAGAATGCGCTGGGGCGGGAGGCGATGAGCATGATGCTGGAGTTGCTCAATGACGCCGAGGTGCCGCCGCGGAAGAGGGTGTTGTCGGCGGATCTGGTGGTGCGGGGGTCGACGGCGCCGCGCAAGCCTGTGGCGACATAGACGCACGCCCGAGGCTTCAACCTTCCTTATTGAGATCCTTCTCCCTCCGGCGACCCGAAGGTAGTCCCCGTGGGGGAGAAGGTGGCGGCAGCCGGATGAGGGTACGGGCGAAGTGGTGCGCACCACTCCGCCCGTACCCTCACCCCAACCCCTCTCCCGAAGGGAGAGGGGCTTACGTTTGCTCGACCCTCAGCTCACCACTCCGACCGGCCCCTCACCCCAGCCCTCTCCCCGGAGGGGAGAGGGAGTCCGGACGGTGTCGCGAGATTGATTACGTGGCGCTTGCCGCGTTCTCGCGTTCTGCTTTTACGCGTTCTGCTTCGTCGCGCACCTGTTGCCACTGCAGGCGGAGATGGGCTTGCGTCGCGCAGCGGGTACCCATGTCGATGAACGCCCCGATGCCATCGAGCATGATTGATAGACGCCGAGGATCGGGGTTGCCGCGCTCCTGGACCAGTTCGGACAAGAACTGGATCGAGGTGTGGGCGTACTTCAACCACTCGGTGGCATCGTTGAGTAGCGCATCGGTTCCCGCATCGGGATCAGAGAAATAATTCGCGTGACGGCTCATCCACGGTTCGCCATAGACATTCATAAGCAACTCCTTGCTAAAGATGCCGCGCCCTTCGCCCCGAAAACGGCATGCCGCCGAACAGCACGGCATGCCGCCGACCAGACGGACTCGAAGGTTCACCAGTAGCCCAAACGTTGGGCACCGGGCGGCTTGATTGAGGAAGTGGGGTGCGACTTTTGAGCCGCGCAGGGTCACGCGCCGGGTTCAGACGGCTCGGATTAATACCTGCGGAAAGCTCCGCCGCGATTCTTCAACCGGCCCGGAAAGGCGGGGGGTGTGTCGCCGAGGGAATCAGCGGGCGAGCGGGTGCCGTATGATCTGGCTTAGCCATGATCAACTCCTATGAGGTTGGTGATGGTTAGCGGGTCAGGGGTGGTCGAAACACCCTTGGCCCGCGCTCTCACAGCATTGCTGCCATGGTTACCCGCGAGGCGCATCGAAAAAACACAGCGCGGGTAACACCAAGCAACTTAGCAGAGGCAACTGCCAGTTGCAGTTAGTCGCAGTCTGATTTATCCGCACCGCAACCGATAAGACACCCGTCATTCCGGCGCAGGCCGGACGAGCGTGTAGCGCGAAGAACGTCCGCAGGACGGCCCCGAAGGGGTGAGCGAAGCGAATCATCCAGGAGCGATAACGCCTGATTCTCGCGAAGCAGCCATCCAACGCTTTCGCGAGAATCCAGCACTGTCGCTACTGGATTCCGGCCTGCGCCGGAATGACGAGCGTGGGGCGGTGGCGCAGTGCCGGCCCCATGACCCACCTGGGTCACTCGCTGCGTGGACGCCGGCTGCGCTTTTTGGAGCCCGGCGCTTCTTTGACAGGAAGCACGCTGCCACCCCCCATCTGCTCCATCCACGACAACGCATCGACATAGCCGAGAAAGTGCTGCAGATAGCCCGGCGACAGCTCGCGCATCAACGCGATCGAGCGATGCACCAGCGCGCTGGAATTGAGTGGACCGGCATTGGTCGGAGCAGGTTGCAGCGACTGCCGCAGCTGGCTTTCGGTGCGCAGCCTGGACCATAGCTGGCGGAATTCGCCAAGCATCGGCAGCTCGGGATAGGGCGTATCGCTGCGATTGCCAAACCCGGCGGCGAGGTTGCCGAGCTGGCGCATGTCACGTGCATCAGCAACAACCGCCGGTTGCGCTGCCTTTTGTTCGACCAGGCTCGCATAGTCGGCGAGCAGGACGGAGAGGCGCTCATCGAGCAATCGGCGCGCTTCGCCTTCATGCCTGGCCGCTCGCTGCTCCAACGCCTCCATCACATGGAAGCGCACCGGATCAACCCGGTCGACAGCCCGCTCGCGCCACGCATCGAGCGTGCGCCGTGCCGGCGTCGCCTCGTCAATCATGCGCCGGCATTTCATGCGTGCTCGCCTGCGAACGCGGCACCGGCGCCATTTCCACGCGGCGGTTGCGGGAGCGTCCTTCCTCGCTGGCATTGGATCCAACCGGCTGCTCCGCACCGAAGGCCGCGGCAAACACCGACGACGCCGGCACGCCCTCGGCGATCAAGGTGCGCGTCACCGTCAGCGCGCGCTCGGCCGACAACTCCCAGTTGTCGGCGAACAGGCGGTTGCCGTCGCGCACCTGGCGGTCGTCGGTGAAGCCGCTGACCATCAGGATCTCCTCGCGCGACTTGAGATAGCCGGACAAGGGGCCGGCCAGGCTCTTGAGCAGCTCGCGGCCTTCCGGCTGCAACTGGTCCGAGTTCAGCGCGAACAGCACATTGCCGCGGATGCCGATGCGGCCATCGATCAGCGTCACGCGGCCGGCGGCGAGCGGCGCGGCCAGCGCCTGTTCCAGCGTCTGGCGGCGCTGCGCCTCGGCCTGGCGCCGTTTCACTTCTTCTTCGAGCTGGTTCGACAACTGCATCTGCATGCCGATCATGCCGACCAGGATCAGCACGAACACACCCAGCAGCACCGACATCAGGTCGCCGAAGGCGGCCCAGATCGGCGTCGATTCCGCCTCGGCTTCGATCTCGCCGCTCATGCGGTTTCCGCTCCGGCCGCGGCGCGCGTATCGGCGAGCTGCTGGATTTCTTCGATGATCTGCTTCTGCGACAGCATGCTCAGATCCACCACTTCGCGCGCCTGCGCCACGTAGTAGGCAAGCTGCTCGTCGCTGCGCGCGAGCGAGGCATCCAGGGCAGTGGCGATCTGCTGCAGACGCTCCATCAGCGCTTCGTTCGACTGGCCGAACATCTGCACCGCCACGCCCAGCGCCTCGCCCAGGCTGGCCACTTCGGCCGCGCCACCCGCGACATGCGCGGCGGCCGTGCCAAGCTTGCCGGTCTCGGCTTCGACATGATCCTGGAAGCGCGTGCCGACGCGGTCGAGCAGATCGGCCGAAGTGGCGATCAAGCCGTCGACGGCGGCGCGCTGTTCGGTCGAAGCGTGGTTGACCGAGTCGAGCAGGGTTTCCACCGTGGCGAGCAGGCGGCTGCGTTCTTCCAGCATGGCGGTGTCGCGCACCATGCTGTCGGACAGCTTCTGGCGCAGCTCCGCCACGACTTCGGCCGCGGCCTTCGGGGCTTCCGAAGCAGCCTGCACGAGGCGGGAGATTTCGGCGATGGTCTCGCCGGCATGTGTCCTGGTCTGTTCGCCGATGTCACGCGCGGTGTGCGCGAGGGCGTCGCAGATGTCGCGTTGGCGATCCGCGGCGTGTGCGGCGGTCTGTTCCCACTGGCCGTGCAGGGCGGCGGACATCGCGCCCAGCGATTGCGTCCACGCGGCGAGGCGTTCCTGATCGCGCGCGGTGAGCGCGGCGTGCAGGTCCTCATGCGATTGGCGCACGACACTAACCAGCGAAGATGCATGCTGTTCGAACGTCGCCGCAGCAGCGGCCAGCGCATCCTGGTTGCGCGTGGCGAGCTTGTCGTTGGCCGTTTCCTGCCGCGCCAGCGTCTGCTGCCAGGCGTCGGCGGCATGACTGGCAGCAGCATCGAGACGGGTGGAGACATCGCCGATCAACGCGGCGGAACGCTGCTCGAACGTGCCGCTGAACTGCTCCAGCGACTGGCGCAGATCCTGGGTCAGCGTTTCGCCCGCGCGGCGATGTTCGGCCAGCGCGTCCTTCCACAAGCCGGCCACGTTGGCGGTGGTGGTTTCGAAGCCGCTCGACAGACCGTCGAGATGGCGCTGCACGCCTTGCTCGACGATCTCGCGCAACGCCGCCGTCTCGCGCGCCAGACCCGTCATGGTGGCTTCCACCACCGGCTGGATCGATGCGCTCACCGCGCGTGCGCTGTCGGCCACACCCTGTTGCAGCGACTGCTCGACGGAGGAGGCGAGGCGCGCGTAGGTGGCTTCGGTCCTGGTGTGGAACGCATCCTGGCCCGCCAGTTGGCGTTCGTGGGTGGCGAGGTTCAGCTGTTCAATCGTGCTCATCAACGCCTGCAGCCGGTCCACCAGCGCCGGCATCAGTTCGGTCTGGCGCTGCAGCAACAGGAACGCCTCGTCGCGCTGATGCGCCTGCGAGAACACGCGCAAGGTGGTGGCGGCATGCGCATCCAGCGCCTGCGTCGCCTGCACGCGCTCGCGCCGGCACAACGCGGACAGCAGGCCGAGCATGGCGGAACTGGCCACGCCGGCAATCGAGGTGCCGAACGCAAAACCCAGCCCCTTGACCGGCGCTGCCAGCGAACCGCGCATCGCCTGCAGATCGGCGGCGCTTTCCAGCGCCAGGCCGGTGCCGCGCAAGGTGGCCATCATGCCGAGCAGGGTGCCCAGCATGCCCAGCAGCACCAGCAGGCCGACCAGATACGGCGTCAGCACCGGCGCCGGCAGCGCCACGCGCTCGCCTTCGACGCGCAGGCGCACGGCGTTGCGCAGGCTCGGATGCAGCTTGGCCAGCCATTCGCCCAGGTTGGACGGCGCCACGGACAGGTTGGCAACCGCATCGCCCAGCGTGCGCGTGGCCTGGCGGTAGCGGAACAGCTCAAGGCCGCCGGCGAGATAGCACGCACCGATCAACAGCGCGATCGCCGCGCCCAACGGATTGGAGCCGATATAGCCGGCGCCGATCCAGGCCACGGCGACGAGGCCGGCAAGGAAAACGAGGGGATAAACAAGACTTCTGAACATGACGTTCCAGTTAGCTGGCGCGAAGGGCTGCGAGCAGGCCTTCGACCGGTTGAAAACGAACATCCAGTTCGGCGAGCAGCACGCTCTGCATGTCCTTGCGAAATACGTCCAGCCAAGCGGCCGACGTGTCCCCGGCAGGAAGCTCCGCTTCCTGTGCGTCATCAGTGGTATCCGCCGCGGCCTGGCGCAGGCGTTCGAAATGCGCGCCCAGCAGGTTGGGCGCCGCGGCGAGCAGCATGTGTTCGCGCGGGCTGAGGGCCAGCTCCAGCGCGGCGTCAACAGCGGCAAGCCGTGCCGCCTCGGTGTTCTTGTTTGCCAATCGGTCGCGCAGTTTGCCGCGCAAGCGGCCGGTGGTGGCTTGCATGGCGCGCTGATGGGTCAGGTAGCGCTGGCGGAAGAGGCCGTAGTCGATGCCAACTTCGTCGTGTGTCGTGGATGCGATCAATGCGGGGTCGTTGACGATGGCCTGCGCCAGCGCTGCACGCAGGCGCACGCATTCGTCTTCGTCCTCATCGGCGAACGGCACGCCGTCGCCCTGCGCCGGTCGTCCGTCCAGCGCCGTCGACAGCGCAATGGACTGGTTCCAGTCGAGCCATTGGCTCAACCGGTCCGGCAGCGGGGGCGGGGTGGACGGGGCCGCGGCGTCCGTCAGGCTGGCGAGCAGGCGGATGAACGTCGGGCCGCGGACTGGCATCCGGTGGAGGGCTTGCACCATGCGGCTGGCTGACAAAAGACGACGATTCTACACGTGCCCCGAGACGCGTCGATTAACTGGGGGTGGAATGGCGGCGGCGTCCCGGGGGATCGGCTTTTGGTCGTGATGCAAGTTGCTGATTTTACGTGCCTTTAGTGGCCGTCACGCCGATCGTCTGCAGCCACCGCTCCACCAGCGCCGGCCATGCGCCGATCGGCAGCCTGGTCGGGCGCAGGGCGAAGGCGTGGCCGCCTTCCGCATATAGATGCATCTCGGTGGGGACACCGGCCTTCTGCAGGGCGACGTAGTAGGCGAGGGATTCCTCCACGGTATCCGTCGGATCGTTCTCGGCCTGGAGCAGGAAGGTGGGTGGCGTGTCGGGGCGGACGCGGATGTCCGGGCGCAGGCGCAGGTCGGTCTGCGGGCGGGTGGCGCGATCTTCGTCCTCGTGCAGCCACAGGTGGCCGGGGTAGAGGGCGATGGCGAAGTCCGGGCGCGAGCTCAGCTGATCCGCGGCATCGACCGGAGGATACGTGCGGCGGTCGAAATGCGTGCTTACCGCGGCGACCAGATGCCCACCGGCGGAAAAGCCGATCACACCTATCTTGTGCGGATCGATCTGCCACTCCGCCGCATGCTGGCGCACCAGGCCAAGTGTGCGTTGCGCATCCTGCAGCGCGGTCTGCACCTTCGGGTAGTAGCGGCGATCGTTCTTCCAGGTGGGGCCGGAATCGGGCACGCGGTACTTCAGCAATACGCAGGTGATGCCACGCGACACGAGCCAATCGCAGATCTCCGTGCCTTCCAGATCCATCGCAAGCATCTGATAACCGCCGCCGGGAAATACGACTACCGCCACGCCGGTGTTATGGCCTTGCGGTGGGTAGACGGTCATGGTCGGCTGGCTGACATTCTCGACTTTCGCCCATTCGGCGCCGACGGATTCGGGTTTGGTGCCGGGTAAGGCGTCGGGCACCTTGCCGGGCCAGATCGGTAGCTGCGTGTGGCCGGGTGAAGGTTGCCAGACGTGGGACTGCGCTTGCGCCTGGCCACAGGCGAGGCCGAGCAGGGACATTGCGAGGAAGAGCTTGTGCATGGCGGCGGCTTCGGTCTGGACGGGAGCGCGATGGTGGCCAAGCGAGCGGCCGTGATGCCGGCAAAAGCGGGCATTCGGATGTCCAATGGCAGTTCCGTCGATGTCGCCGTGCTGAGGTGCTCTCGACTCCATCGAGCGATCGTCGGGCGGATTGCGCGTCACGGTGCAACTTCCTGCGGTTTTACATGCGGGTATATGAGCGGCCCCGCCGAAAGAGTTTGCATCGATATTCGCAATTAATTACCGATATGCAATTAATTACGCCCGGTGCGCCGGCTCTCTATGTATTTCTTTATAAACTTCTGATGCGCCGATAAATATGGCTTTTTTGCCTCGATATAATACGTCGCGCATATAAAAACCCTTCACTCGGATTTCATTTTATCCCCGGAAATCCGTGATTCAAATCACGGCATATTTCGTTGACGCCTCGCAACGCACAGCCCTATGGTCTATGGATTCGCCGACCGGGAGTTCGGCGAATGATCCTGTGACTAGCGCGATGCGACGTAACGCTATTCCAAGCAGGCGTGCGTATTTTCTTGCAGGCTAAGGGGCAAGGGGGCTGCAGGGCGCCTTGGATCGCTGGGTAATTCCGGATAGACAAAAGTTGCCGTGCCTGTTCACGGTTTTCATTAATGAGGTTCTCGCAACCCCATAGGGTTCGTTTGTCCTCAAAAAACTTCGGAGTATTCCATGCCAAGCCATTTCCGCCACAAGCGGTTGCAGAACGGGGTTTCCTTGAAACACCAGGGGCTCGCAAGCCGGGTCCGCTTGAGTCTGGGCCTGTCCATGCTGGTTGCCGTATCGGGTCTGTGCGCGTTGCCTGTAGCAAGCGCGGCCGATGCCTCGGTGACAGCAATCGGTACGATGGCCACGCAGCATGTGCCTTTGGCCGTGAGAAATGGTGCGGCCGCACTGGTCAGCAACCTGGATACGCAGAAGCACCTCAAGCTGGCGCTCAGCCTGCAGCAGCGCAACCAGGCCGAACTCGACCAGCTGCTGCGCGATCTGCAGGATCCGACCAGCCCGCGGTTCCACCAGTACCTGAGCGTCGAGGAATACACCGCGCGCTTCGCGCCGACGCAGCAGGATTACGACACCGTCGTCGCCTGGGCCAAGGCCAATGGCCTGACCGTCACCGGCACCACCTCGAACCGCCGCCTCGTCGACGTCGAAGGCCCGGTGGACACGATCAACCGCGCCTTCAAGGTGAAGATGGGCAATTACAACCATCCCACCGATAACCGTACTTTCTTCGCGGCCGACCGCGAACCGACGCCCGCCGGCCTGAGCGTGCCGCTGCTGCATATTTCCGGCCTGGACAACTTCCATCTGCCGCATACGCATCACTACAAGAAGTCCAATGCGGCGCCGGTGGCGCACGGCGGTACGGGTCCTGGCGGCGAATTCCTGCCGAGTGATATGCGCAAGGCCTATTACGGCAGCGGCTCGCTGACCGGCTCGGGCCAGACGGTCGGCATCTTCTCGTTCGACGGCTACGTCACCAACGATATCTCGCTGTACTACAGCAACACGGGCATGAGCTCGAGCGTGCCGGTCAGCAACGTGCTGGTCAGCGGCTTCGACGGCCAGTGCGGACATGTCGGCAACGGTTGCGATGACGGCGAGCAGATTCTCGATATCGTCAACGTGATCGGCATGGCGCCGGGCCTGACCAAGGTGCTGTTCTATGAAGGCGACAGCGCCACCGACATCCTCAACAAGATGGTCTCGGACAACCAGGCCAAGGTGCTGAGCTGCTCCTGGGGCGGCGGCGATTTCGACAACCCCACGGACGATCCGATCTATCAGGAAATGGCGGCGCAGGGTCAGACCTTCGTCAATGCCACCGGCGACAGCGGTTCGTACAACGCCTCGTCGAGCGCTTACGATCCGCCGTCCGCGGATTCCAACACGCTGGAAGTCGGCGGCACCGATCTGACCACCAGCAGCGCCGGCGCCTGGTCGGCGGAAACGGTGTGGTCCGACGGCGGTGGCGGTTACACCAGCGCCTCGCACGAAAGCACGCCGAGCTATCAGAAGCTCGCCGGCGTGATCACCTCGGCGAACAAGGGTTCGACCACCTATCGCAACGACCCGGATGTGGCGGCCGAGGCGAACTTCGACAACCCGACGGTGAGCAACGGCTCCTTTGAGACCGGCTACGGCGGCACCAGCTTCGCGGCGCCGCGCTGGGCGGGCTTCCTGGCCCTGGTGAACCAGCAGGCGGTGGCGAATGGTCACGCCACGGTGGGCTTCGTCAATCCGGCGCTCTATAACGTCGGCATCGGCACCAGCTACACCAGCAACTTCCACGACGTCACGAGTGGCAGCAACGGCTTCAGCGCCGTGGCCGGCTACGATCTGGCGACCGGCTGGGGCAGCCCGCAGGCGGCGCTGGTCGCTTCGCTGGCCGGTACCGGCGGCGGTGGCGGCAGCACGCCGGTAGCCAACTTCGGCGACACCATCAGCGGCCTGACGGTGACCTTCACCAACAGCTCCACCGATACGGGCGGCACCATCAGCTCGTACGCCTGGGACTTCGGCGACGGCAACAGCTCAACCACGCAGAACCCGAGCCATACCTATGCGGCGGGCGGCACCTACAACGTCAAGCTGACCGTGACCGACAACCTCGGCGCCAGCAACAGCAAGACGCAGGCGGTGACGGTCAGCGGCGGCGGTGGCGGTTCCTCGCAGCTGCTGGGCAACACCGGCTTCGAAAGCGGTGCGGCTTCACCCTGGGCGATCAGCTCCGGCGTGCTGTGCAGCAACAGCAGCTGCTCGGGCCAGACGGCGCATGGCGGTACGTGGTTTGCGTGGATGGACGGCTATGGTTCCAGCCACACCGACACGGTGTCGCAGTCGGTAGCCATCCCCAGCGGCAAGACCAGCGCCACATTGCAGTACTACCTGCATATCGACACGGCGGAGACCACCACCAGCACCGCGTATGACACGCTGAAGGTGCAGGTGCTCAACAGCTCCGGCACGGTGCTGGCGACGCTGGCGACTTACTCCAACCTCAACAAGGGCACGGGTTATACCGTGCATACGGCCAATCTCACGCCGTATATCGGGCAGACGGTGACCATCAAGTTCACCGGGACGGAGGATTCGTCGCTGCAGACTTCGTTCGTGCTGGATGATGTGACGTTGAATGTGCAGTAAGGGCAGGTTTGCAGCCGCCGTGTAGATCTGGCGGCCGCACGGATGCTCGTTATGAAAAGAACCCGGCTATATGGCCGGGTTCTTTTTTTTGTCCGCCGGATTCATCACGGCGGTATGGATATTGGCCCGAGTCCAACCGGTGCGTCGTCCGATTGACGGATAGTTGGAGCACGCCACAGAATCCGGAATGCGCCCCACTGCGGGGCCTATTGGCAGCGGGGCCTTATGAAGAACGCTCCACCTGGATACGAATGTCCGTTCTGCGGTATTGCGCAGACGCTTCCATCGCCTGCTCCGGAATCCGCCGTCGTCCTGGTGGATACCAACGTGTTCGCCTTGGTTCCGACGCATCACTACGCCGGAATAAAAGGCAACTGCCTGGTGATACCTCGGGACCACTATGAGAACGTGCTGGACATCCCGGACAACCTGGGCAAAGACTTCTTTCGCGCCACGCGCCATCTGGCGTACGCCATGCAGAGTGCCTTCGGGTGCGAAGGCATCTCCACTCGCCAGCACAATGGTCCAGCCGGCAATCAAGATGTGTGGCACTACCATCTTCATGTGTTTCCGCGCTACTCGGGTGACGGGCTGTATGTGGGGCAGAAAGTGGCCTACACCATCGAGGAGCGGACGGAGTTGGCGGCCAGTCTTCGGGCTGCTTTGGGGTAGGGGGCCTTACTTGGGCTAGGGCTGGAGATAGAAATCATTGGATGCGCCGACGATCATTCGCGAAAGTAAACCGGGGGTTAGGGATGTTTTGGCTCCGGCTGTCCTGATCGTTGCGGTGTGCTTCTTTGAATCCTTGCCTCTGGGTGCTTGCGTGGCCGTAGCGAAATTCGCCGTCGTGGATCGGGCGCCATCGGCAGCTGTTCGTGCATGACGAAAGTGCCTTGACACGAAGAATTCCTCTTTAGGAAGCTGCGCTGTCGCCATGGGAGGCTTACGTATGCTGCGCAGGTATCCGCTCGGGTCAGTCGCCGCCACGCTATCGTTCTGGCTGGCGTGCATCGCGTTTTCGCCTCTCAGTCTCGCCGCCTCGCCGAAGGCTGGTGACATCGTGATCCAGGCCGGTGTCGTGAAGGCCGCGGATGGAAGCTCCGTTCCGTACGAAGTGGGCACGCTCTACGTGCCGGAGAATCGTCAATCGCCAACCAGCAGGCTCATTGGCGTGGGCTTCGCGCGCTTGAAAGCGAAGACGCCCACCGGTGCGCCCCCGGTATTCTGGTTACCCGGCGGCCCCGGCCTCAGCGTGCTGGATGCATTGGATAGCTCGAACCCATCCGCCCGTGCGCGGCTGGCCTCATGGCTGACCTACGCCAGCGTCGGCGACCTGGTCGTCATCGAGCAGCGCGGCTATACCGCACGCGGCGAGAAGCTTGAGATCACGGCCCCGGCCCAGCCGCTTGATCGCCCAAGCAACACCGAGGCGGATATCGCGAACATGATCGCCCTGGCGAAGGCGGCGGTGACCGCAAACCCGGGTAAGGATCTCGCCGGCTACACCATTGCCGCCTGTGCGGAAGACGTAAACGATTTGCGGCGCGCGCTGGGCTACGACCGCATCAGCCTGTTCGGTGGCAGTTTCGGTTCCCAGTGGAGCTTCGCGGTGATGCGCCTGCATCCGGAGATGGTGGCGCGCGCCGTGCTGTCGGCAGTCGAGCCGCTGGATTACGGTTACGACATGCCCTCGCAGGTGTTCGCCTCCATGCAGCGGATCGCCTTCGACGCAGACAAGGACGCGGGGTTGGCGCCGTATCTCCCGAAAGGCGGCCTGATGGAGGCGATCCGCACGGTGGAACAGCGCTTTGCCAAGGCGCCCGTGCGGGTAACGGTAAGCGGCGCAGATGGCAAGCAGCAGTCCGTTGTGCTGGGGCTGTTGGACTTTCAGGGGGCGCTGCTGGAGGAAGCCAGCGAGGCGGAAACCTGGCCGGCCTTCGTCCTTTCGCAGTACTACGGCCACCACGAAGAGTGGGCACGCGAAGCCATCGAGAATCGCAAGTCCCAAGCCGTCAAGCTCATCGGTCCGTTGATCGATACCAGCCTGGGCGCAACGCCTCAGCGCGAATACCTGCTGCGCAGCGATGCCGGTGTCGCCATGCTGGGCACCTATGGCTTCGCCAGCTACATGGCTTCGGCGAAGGACTGGCCTACACCGGACATGGGCGATGCGTTCCGCGCGTTCGCGCGCAGCGATATTCCCGTGCTGCTGGTGCATGGCGATTGGGACACCTCCACGCCAATCGAGAACATGCTGACGCAGTTGGCGTACTTCCCGCATGGCCACGGCATGGTGGTGCACCGAGGCGGCCACGACGGTACGTTCTATCAATTGCGTAACGAGCCTGCGATCAAGGATGCGGTGTATGCGTTTCTTCGGACGGGTGATTTGAAGGGCCTGCCATCGGAAATCACTTTGCCGCCGCCAGCATTCAAGGTGCCGGGATTTCCACCGCCCGCGCGGATCGAATCTCGTCGAAGTACCGGTCACGTCGCCGGTGGTTCGCATCTTTAATTGGGATCGGAGGCCTGGCCGGTAGTACCGCTACCTTCGATGTTCGCTTCCGACCTTGAGCCGACATGCCGGCGCGAATAGTCGGGTAGGCTGCATTCTGACGCCGGGTGATGCGGACTCTGCTCAAAGTTGTGAGTCGTCCGAGCTCAGAGAAAATATTGATTCGACTGGAAGACCCAGGGCTCGAGCAAGTTTCAACGCGAGAATTGTTGACGGGACCATGCGTCCTGTTTCGATCGCATTGATCGATTTTCGTGTTGTTCCTATGAGTTCCGCCATGTCTGCTTGGGTCAGGTCCCGCGCAGCCCGATGTACTTTCAGGCGATTCGCCAAGCGCTCTTCTGCCACGTCTTATGCCCGGTCGTAAAAGAGAAAGCTGGCAAGGAATACGGCGATTCCGAGCGTGATGGTAGTGGCGGCGAGCAGCCCCGCAGACCAGGCGAGCGTGGCTACGGAAGCAAGCAGACAAAACGCCGCCAGCGCGCACAGCATCGCCAAGAAGCCCGCTCTGAAGGCTTTATACGTAGCAACATGCCGAAGCTCGTCATGGACGATGGCCTCGCGATTTTCCTTTGACTCCGATGCGGAGCCGTCCTGGACCCGGTTGACCCATACCGCTCCAAACACAATGGCCAGTGGGATAACGATCGACATGATCCATCGCGCAAGCCGTGCGAGTGTTGGATCCCGTGTTGCGCCAGCAAGCAGGACTACGGCGCCCAGCAGCAGAATGACCATCAGGCACAACCAGATGCCCCTGCGCTCAAGACGAATCATTCGATCGATTTGATTATGGATTTGGCGACTCATAGGGAAACCTCGGTGTCCGACCCTGGTGGTGTCGGAATTATGGAACCCATGCGACTCATTTTGCAACCTATAGGTTACTTCTAAAAACCAGATGGCCCGTTGCGGGGGCAGTAGAAAGCGCTTGTCACAGCGCTGCTTGACTCTTGACCTGGATCAATGGTCTAGACTTTCCGAATGGACACCCACACCCCCTCCCTGACCATCGGTGCCGTCGCCAAGCGCGTCGGCGTGAATATCGACACCATCCGCTTCTACGAGCGTGAAGGTTTGCTGCCGGAGCCCGTGCGCCGAGCCTCCGGTTACCGCAGCTACGACGAAGGTGCCGTGCGGCAGTTGCGTTTTATCCGCCGCGCCAAGGACCTGGGTTTCACGCTGGAGGAGATCCGCGATCTGCTGGCGCTGTCGGCGGATCGCCACCGTGGCGTCAAGGCGGTGAAGAAGCGGGCGCAGGATCGGCTGGCGGCGATTGATACGCGGATTGCCGAGCTGACGCGCGTGCGCGATGGGCTGGAGGAGTTGATCGATGCCTGTCCGGGCCATGGTTCACCGGATCAGTGCCCGATCCTGCGCGCGCTGTCGGATGAGGAGGATCAGGCATGAGCGCGCAGGACAAGGCTTGCTGCGGCTCGCAGGCAAAGCTGCCGGAGGTGGCGCTCGAAGAACCGGCAACCGCGAGTTGCTGCCACGCCAAGCAGTCGGCTCACGAGGACCATGCGCATCACGATCACGCGCATGACCACCACCACGGCCACGACACCCACGCACACCACAACGTAAAAGACCCCGTCTGCGGCATGTCCGTCGATCCGCACACCGCCAAACACCGCGCGGAGTTCGAAGGCCACACCTATTACTTCTGCGCCGCCCGCTGCCGCGAGAAATTCCTCGCCGATCCGGCGAGCTATCTGGGTGAACGTCCCAAGCCCGTCGCCGCTCCGCCCGGCACGATCTACACCTGTCCGATGCATCCGGAAGTGCAGCAGGTCGGCCCCGGCGATTGCCCCAAGTGCGGCATGGCGCTAGAACCGATGATGCCCACCCTGGACGAGGACGACCGCGGCGAACTGCGCCATCTGTCGCGCCGCTTCTGGACGCTGGTGGCGCTGACCTTGCCGGTGTTCGTGCTGGCGATGGGGCCGCATCTGTTCGGTTGGCATCTGCCGATGCCGTGGGATGGCGTGGCGGCATGGACCGAGGCTTTGCTGTCCAGCGTGGTCGTGCTGTGGGGTGGCGCTTCGTTCTTCGTGCGCGGGTGGCGTTCGCTGCGGCCGTGGTCGCCGAACATGTACACCTTGATCGCGCTGGGCACCGGCGTGGCGTGGCTGTACAGCATGGTGGCGTTCTTCCTGCCTGATGCGTTTCCGCAGGGGTTCCGCGACGCGCACGGCCGGGTTGGCGTGTATTTCGAATCCGCCGCGGTGATCGTCACCCTGGTGACGCTGGGCGATTTTCTGGAGCTGCGCGCACGCCGCCGCACCGGTGCGGCGCTGAAGGCGCTGCTCGGCCTGGCGCCGAAGACCGCGCGCCGCGTCAACGGCGATGGCAGCGAACAGGATGTAGCACTGGAAGAAGTGCAGGCCGGCGATGTGCTGCGCGTGCGTCCGGGCGAGAAGGTGCCGGTGGATGGCGTCGTGCTGGACGGCGCGAGCCATGTCGACGAAGCCATGCTTACCGGTGAGCCCTTGCCGGTGAGCAAACGCGCGGATGATCGCGTCACCGGCGGCACGGTCAACCAGGATGGCGCGCTGACCATCCGCGCGGAAAAGGTCGGCGCCGACACCATGTTGTCGCGGATCGTCGCGCTGGTGGCGCAGGCGCAGCGCAGCAAGGCGCCGCTGCAGCGTGTGGCCGATCGCGTGGCGGCGTGGTTTGTGCCGGCGGTGGTGGCGGTGGCGGTGTTGGCGTTCGCCGCGTGGACGTTGTGGGGGCCGGAGCCACGGTTGGCGCATGCGCTGATCGCGCTGGTGTCGGTGCTGATCATTGCCTGTCCGTGTGCGCTGGGCCTGGCCACGCCGATCTCGATCATGGTGGCGAGCGGGCGTGGTGCGCATGAAGGTGTGTTGTTCAAGGATGCGGCGGCGATCGAGATGCTGCGGGATGTCGACACGCTGGTGCTCGACAAGACCGGCACGCTGACCGAGGGCAAGCCCACGCTGAAGGACGTGGTGAGCACCGGCGCGCTGCCGTGGGATCAGTTGCTTGCGGTGGCCGCCGCGCTGGAACGCCCGAGCGAGCATCCGCTGGCGCGCGCGATCCTGGCCGGCGCCGAGACGCGTAGCGTGAAGGTGCCGGAGGTGGAGGCGTTTCGCACGCTTACCGGCGGCGGCGTGCAGGGCAGGGTGGTTGGTCGTGAGGCAGCGCTTGGCAATGCGCGCTTGTTCGAGACCTTGGGTATTGCGATCGGTGAAGACGCTCAGCGTCGCGCCGATGATCTGCGCAAGGACGGTGCGACGGTGATGTTCCTTGCCGTGGACGGTGCGCTCGCCGGCTTGTTGGCGGTCGCCGATCAAATCAAGGCGACTACGCCGCAGGCGATCGCGGCCCTGCACGAGGCCGGCCTGCGCATCGTGATGCTGACCGGCGACAACGCCATCACCGCGCAGGCGGTGGCCAGAACGTTGGGCATCGACGCTGTGCATGCCGATGTTTCCCCCGCCGACAAGGCGGCGGTAGTGAATGCCTTGCGTGCCGAAGGCCGGCGCGTGGCGATGGCCGGCGATGGCATCAACGACGCACCGGCGCTGGCCGCGGCGGATATCGGCATCGCCATGGGCGGCGGCACCGATGTGGCGATCGAAAGCGCGCAGGTGACCCTGGTGAAGGGCGAGCTGACCGCGATCCTGCGCGCCCGGGCGCTGTCGCAGGCCACGGTGGCGAATATCCGCCAGAACCTGTTCTTCGCCTTCGTCTACAACGCGCTGGGCGTGCCGCTGGCGGCCGGCGCGCTATATCCGTGGCTGGGGCTGACCTTGTCGCCGATGGTGGCGGCGCTGGCGATGAGCCTGTCGTCGGTGTCGGTGGTGGCGAATGCATTGCGCCTGAGCCGGGCGCGGGCGTAGCGGAACGCGGGTCAGGGCAGCAGGTGCTGCCCGACCTCGCGCAGCGCATCCGGATTCAGCAGATCTACGCCCGTCCGCGTTACCCGCAACAGCCCCGCATCGCGAAACCTCGCCAGCAAACGGCTCACCGTTTCGGTAGCAAGGCGCAGATGGTTGCCGATGTCCGCGCGCGACATCGGCAGCGGCAGCAACGGGCCGGCGCAACCCAGCGCCACACGGCGCCCATGCAGATCCATCAGGAAGGCGGCCATGCGCTGCTCAGCCGTGCCGTCGGCCGCGTCCAGATGCTGGCGGTGGATCAACCGGCTCATCGCACGCAGCAGATGCGCCTGTACCTCGGGCTGGCGGGTGGCCAGCTTGCGCAGCGCGGCGAACGGAAAGCGGCAGCACTGCGTGCGGCCGAGCGCGATGGCGGCGTTGTCGTGCTGGCCCAGCCAGATGGCGTCCAGCCCGAACCATTCGCCCGGCAGGTGGAAGGCCAGCACACGCTCGCGGCCGGCGCGGTCGATCGACACGGTCTTGGCCATGCCCGACTGCACCGCATACACCGCCTGGAAGGGCGTGAGCGGGCGGTACAGGTATTCGCCGTCGCGCACCAGTCCGACGCGCTCCGCGATGCAGCGCAGGCCGTGCAGTTCCGGCTGGCCGTAGCCGGCGGCCTGGCAGGCCGGCAGATGGGCGCAGCCGGTGCAGCGGGTGGGCTGGAGTGCACCCGCTGGCGGGGTTTCGATGGCATCGGCGACGGACATGCCGGTGTTCTCCCTCGGTCCGAGATGCCGTTCATGATGAGCCGGGCGCACCGTTGCGCCACGCCTGTGTGCGCTTATGCCGCGCGGCGCGGCGCCGCGGTTCTGGCTAGGAAAACACCTAAATCAAGGCCGCGAGGTCATGAAGCCGCCAGGCGGCTTGAAGTATCCTTGCGCTTCCCGCCGCCGCGACATCGAGCTGTGGCGCCCTTATCCAGCCATTCAGCCGATCCCCTTTATGAGCGACCAGTCTTCTTCCACTCCCCGCACGGCCGAGCCTGAGCCGCGCCGCCCCAGCGTGGGCGTGCGCATCGGCAAGGTGACGGTGGGCGGCGGCGCGCCGATCGTGGTGCAGTCGATGACCAATACCGACACCGAGGACCCGGCCAGCACCGCCAGGCAGATCGCCGAGCTGGCCCGCGCCGGTTCGGAACTGGTGCGCATCACGGTGAACACGCCGGCCGCCGCCGCGGCGGTGCCGCGCATCTACGAGCGGCTGCAGATGATGGGTGTGGAAGTGCCGATCATCGGCGACTTCCACTACAACGGCCACCAGCTGCTGGAGCAGGAGCCGGCCTGCGCCGAAGTGCTGGCCAAGTACCGCATCAATCCGGGCAATGTCGGCTTCGGCAAGAAGAAGGACAGCCAGTTCGCGGCGATCATCGAGAAGGCCATCCAGTACGGCAAGCCGGTGCGCATCGGCGCCAACTGGGGCTCGCTGGACCAGAGCATGGTGGCCGCGCTGATGGACGAGAACCACACGCGCGCCGTGCCGTGGGACGCCGCGCTGGTGGCGCGCGAGGCGCTGATCCGCTCGGCCTTGGACTCGGCCATCCGCGCCGAGGAAATCGGCCTGCCGCGCGAGCGCATCATTCTTTCCTGCAAGGTGTCCGGCGTGCAGGAGCTGATCGCGGTGTACCGTGACCTGGCCCGGCGCGGCGACTACGCGCTGCACCTGGGCCTGACCGAGGCCGGCATGGGTTCCAAGGGCATCACCGCCTCCAGCGCCGCGCTGGCGGTACTGCTGCAGGAAGGCATCGGCGACACCATCCGCATCTCGCTCACCCCGGAACCCGGCGCCCCGCGCACCGGCGAGGTGGTGGTGGCGCAGGAGCTGCTGCAGACCATGGGCCTGCGCGCGTTCAGCCCGCTGGTCACCGCCTGCCCGGGCTGCGGCCGCACTACCAGCGAGTTCTTCCAGGAGCTGGCCAAGGCCGTGCAGGAGCACGTGCGCGAGCGCATGCCGGAGTGGCGGGTGAAGTACGACGGCGTGGAGAACCTGACCCTGGCGGTGATGGGCTGCGTGGTGAATGGCCCGGGCGAATCCAAGCACGCCAATATCGGCATCTCGCTGCCGGGCAACGGCGAGGCGCCGGCGGCGCCGGTCTTTATCGACGGCGAGAAGGCGATGACCCTGCGCGGCGAACATATCGCCACGGAATTCATCGGCATCCTGGACAACTACGTGGCGACGAAATACATCCATCGCGCCGGTTGATCCGGTGTCGGGGCAAGATGTTCGCCGCCGCCTGACTGTATCGCCGGCAACTGCGGCAACTGGCAACTGAGCTAGATAAATCCGGTTCAAGCCGCGGGTTCGGCACCGCTAAGGTTTTCCGCCTCGAGCGAGTTCTTCGCTCGTATGGCGGTCATATCCCTTTCTCCACCGGCTGATTTCGACCGCCACCCCAATCCTTTCGATCATGTCACGGGGATAGAAGGCCGGTGAGTCGTTTGTTTGCCCAGGAGCAATGAATATGAAGAAGATTCTGATGATCGCATGCGCTATGGCCATGGTCGGTTGCGCAGCAATCAAGCCGATGGCGGGGGCGGATCAGGTTCGATTGACCAATAGCGAGCCCCAGGGTTGCACGTTTCTTGGCGATATCACCGGCAACCAGGGAAATTTCTTTACCGGGGGATACACGTCCAATGCAGACCTTGAAACCGGGGCACGCAACGACTTGAAGAACAAGGCCGCCGCCATGGGAGGCAATGTCGTGTATCTGCTGACCCAGCGCGCTGGCCAGACGGGGGGAGGCTACTCCGGCCAGCAGACCAACGTTACGCTCAGCGGCAACGTCTACCGCTGCGCGCAGCAGTAAGTTCGGTATCCTGTTTCAGTCGCCGCGGCACCGGCTCTGCCGGCGCCACGGTGGAAGCATGCGGATAGCACGCACAGGATCCAGGTTCCGACAGCCAATGGACGACCATTCCCAAGTAAATGAAGAAGCCATCCTCAGTGCATGGCTTCAGAACGCGCGGCCGTGGGCCACGGCGGTGCAGGAGCGTCGCATCGAAAGCCGCCGGGTGGTCACTGACGCCGCCATCGTCGACACGGTGCTGTCGCGCAAGCCGCGCAGCGCGATCGACCTGGGTTGCGGCGAGGGCTGGCTGGTCCGCGCGTTGGCTGTGGAAGGCGGCGTGGATGGGCTGGGCGTGGACGTCGTGCCTGAATTGATTGAGGCGGCCCGCGCGCAGGGCCGCGGACGCTTCCAGACGATTAGCTATGTGCAGATTGCCGCCGGCGAGCTCGAAGCGAAGGCCGACGTGGCGATCTGCAATTTCTCGCTGCTCGGCAAGGAGTCCACCGAGGCCGTGCTGGCCGCGGTGCCGCGCCTGCTCGAACCCGGTGGCGCCTTGCTGGTGCAGACCCTGCATCCGCTGGCTGCCTGCGGCGAGCTGCCTTATCGGAACGGCTGGCGCGAAGGCTCATGGGCCGGCTGCGGCGAGGGCTTCGGTCGCGCCGCGCCCTGGTATTTCCGCACACTCAGCGGTTGGCTCGATACGTTCGCGGCATGTGGATTGCGGCTGTCGCGCATCGAGGAGCCGCTGCATCCGCACAGCGGCCGGCCCGCCTCGATCATCTTCGTGCTCGAACCCGCATCGATCGGTATCCGGACCCCCACGACTTGACGCACGTTCCTTCGTACGCGGATGGCGGTAAGCTCATGGCTCTCGCTACCGGGACGGAGTTTCCAGGGGCGGCAAGGGGGAGTCGGATGAGACTGAAGCCTCAAGTACGCACGGTGCTCGCGTACGTGATCGTGGCCAGCCTGTGGATCTGGTTGTCCAATCGCGTATTGCGCCGGTTCGTGGAAGATGCCGACACGCTCAGCTTGATGCAGAGCTTGAAAGGGACGCTGTTCGTCATCGTCACCGGCGGCTTGCTTTACCTGCTGATCGACCGCGACTTCCGCCGCATGACGCGCGCCAACCGGCAGTTGCTCAAAGGCAACGAGCAGGCCTTGCGGGCGCTGGTCCATGCGATGGACATCCGCCACAAGGAAACCAGCGACCACTCCGACCGGGTGATGCGCATGACCCTGGCGCTGGCGAAGCTGGCCGGCATGGGCGGCGAGGAGCTGCGCAAGGTGCGCTTCGGCGCGCTGCTGCATGACATCGGCAAGCTGGCGCTGCCGGATGCGATCCTGATCAAGCCCGGGCCGTTGAGCGACGAAGAGATCGTGGTGATGCGCACGCATCCGCAGGTGGGGCATGACCTGCTGCAGCAGGTGGATTTCCTGCGCGATGCGGTGGAGATTCCGTACAACCATCATGAGCGCTGGGATGGCGCGGGATATCCGCGCGGCCTGCGCGGCGAGGAGATTCCGCTGGCGGCGCGGGTGTTCAGCGTGGTGGATGTGTGGGATGCGCTGAGTTTTCCGCGGGTGTACAAGCCGGCGTGGCCGGAGGATGAAGTGGTGGCGTATCTGCGGAAGATCGCGGGGAGTCAGCTGGATCCGCGGCTGGTGAAGTTGTTTCTCGATAACTATGACGACGTCAAGCGGGTTGGTCTGGCCGACTAGCCCGGCGTAGGTCGGGGTTTTCTACGCTGCCTTGCCCGCATTGAACGTCCTGCGGTAATTCGCCGGCGATGTGCGAAACGCGCGCTGGAAATGCTGCCGCAGCGTCACCGGCGAGCCCAGCCCCACCGCGCTCGCAATCCGATCCAGCGGCAGCCCCGTCGTCTCCAGCAGGCGCTGCGCCTCGCTCAGCCGCTGCGCCATCAACCAGTCCCCGAAACTGCTCCCGGTAAGCTGCCGGAAATGCCGCGTAAAACTGCGCCGGCTCATCGCCGCGCGCGTGGCGATCTCGTCCAGGCTAAGCGGCTGATGCAGCTTGCGGCGGATCTCATCCAGCAGCTTCGCCATGCGTTCGTCGCCCGCCATGCTCGGCACCGGCTGCTCGATGAACTGCGCCTGCCCGCCATGGCGGAACGGCGAGACCACCATCCGCCGCGCGATGCGGTTGGCGCTTTCGCTGCCGAGCAGCTGGCGCACCAGGTGCAGGCAGCAGTCGATGCCGGCAGCCGCGCCGGCGGAGGTGACGACCTGGCCGGCGTCGACGTAGAGCACGTCGGCATCCACCTCGGCGGCAGGGAACAGGGAGGCCAGTTCGTCGGTGGCGATCCAGTGCGTGGTGGCGCGGCGGCCGTCGAGCAGACCGGCGTGGCCGAGCACGAAGGCGCCCATGCACAGGCCGACGATGCGCTTGCCGCGCGCGGCGGCGCGGCGCAGCGCTTCGAGCAGCGCTTCCGGCGGGCGTTCTTCGGCGCTGCGCCAGGAGGGCACGATCACGATGTCGGCGTTGCGCAGTTCCTCCAGGCCGTAGTCGGTGGCGATAAGAAAGCCCGAGGCGCTGCGCACCCGCTTGCCCTCGGCCGAGCACACGCGCAGCCGGAACGGCGATTGCTCGTCGCGCAGCACCGCGGCGAATACGCCGCAGGGCACGGACAGGTGGAAGGGGAGGATGTCGTTGAACGCTACGACGGCGATGCGGATCTTGCGCATGGGGAAATCCGGTTGGCCCGATCACAGCGATGATTGTCCTTCAGGCCACTCTCGCGCAAGTGGCCCGGAGCGCAGCATGTGCACACCTTTTCCAGCCACAGGAAGCAAGCCATGAACACCAGGACCGCCCGCCGCGCGCTGATCGTGATCGATGTGCAGAACGAATATTTCGACGGCAATCTGCAGATCGAATACCCGCCGGTATCCGACAGCCTGCCGAAGATCGTCCGCGCGATGGATGCAGCTACCGCCGCCGGCATTCCGGTGATCGTCATTCGCCAGGATTCGCCGTCCGACGCGCCGGCCTTCGCCGAAGGCAGCCACGGCTGGACGCTGCATGCGGAAGTGGATCGCCGCCACCGCGACGTGCTGTTCGGCAAGCCGCTGCCCAGCGCGTTCGCCGGGACGGATCTGGGCGAGTGGTTGCAGGCGCGCGGCATCGATACGCTGACGGTGGTGGGCTACATGACCCACAACTGCAATGACACCACCATCAAGCATGCCTTCGACCGGGGCATGGAAGTGGAATTTCTGCACGATGCTTCGGGTGCGGTGTCGTATGCCAACCGCGCGGGTTACGCGACCGCCGAAGAGATTCATCGCGTGTTCGCAGTGGTGGAGCAGTCGCGCTTTGCGGCGGTGTTGACGGTCGAGGAGTGGGAGCGTTGCCTGGCCACCGGCGAACTGCCGCTGCGCGAGAACATTCTCGATTCGTATGCGAATGCGCGGAAGCTGCGCGAGGCGAAGGCGGCGTAAAGCTTCTGCCCGTCTCCTCGCGGGGGAGAAGGTTGGGGTGAGGGGCCGGGCGAAGTGGTGAGGTGAGGGGAGCGATAACCTTGAGCCCCTCTCCCTTCGGGAGAGGGGTTGGGGTGAGGGTACGGGCGGAGTGGTGCGCTCGACTCCGCCCGTACCCTCATCCGGCTGCCGCCACCTTCCTCGCTCCTCAGAGCCGCGCACATCCATGTGCGCTCCCCGCGTGCTCCCGGAGGGAGAAGGTTTTCAGCAACTAACCTCGACGCAACCCCGCCATCGTCTCTTCAACCAACGGCGTGAACTCTTTCCAACTTCCCGGCTGCCCCGGCAACTTCACCAGCTGCCGCACCGTCTTCAGAAACAGATCGCGCGGATACTCCACCGCTCCCAGACTAAGCAGATGGTTATTGGTCACCTGCGCGTCGATCAGCGGATAGTCCCAGCGTTGCAGCAGCTGCCCCAAAGCCAGCAACGCCAGCTTGGACCCGCCGCTCTCGCGACTGAACATCGATTCCCCGCAGAACAGCCGTCCAACGGTCACGCCGTATATCCCGCCCACCAGCCGCTCGCCTTCCCACACCTCCACGCTGTGCGCATGCCCCATCTCATGCAGCTGGATATACGCCTCCGCCATCGCCGGCACGATCCACGTGCCCAACTGTCCGGCTCGCGGCGACGCGCAGGCCTCGACGGTGGCGCGAAACGCATGATCGAGCGTGATCCGCCACGGCTTGCGCCCTAGCTGGCGGCGCAGGGTGCGATTGGCGCGCAACTGGTCGGTGTGAAAGACGCAGCGCGGATCCGGCGACCACCACAGGATCGGCTCGTCCTCGTTGTACCAAGGGAAGATCCCGCCCGCATACGCCGCCAGCAGCCGCCGTGGCGTCAGGTCGCCGCCGAACGCAAGCAAGCCGTTCGGGTCGGCCATGGCGCGGCCGGGATCGGGGAACTGCTCGGGATGGGCGGCGTCGAGCAGGGGCAGGCGGATCATGGTCAGGCGTCGCGGTGGGCGTACGGGCTGTGGTCGAGCAGGTCGGCGGCGTAAGCGTCGACTGCTTCGGTCTCTCGCGCAAGCGCCGCGCGGACCGCTTTGCGGAAGCCGGCATCGGCCAGGTAATGGTGCGAATGCGTGCGCACCGGCAGAAAGCCGCGGGCCAGCTTGTGCTCACCCTGTGCGCCGGGTTCGAAGCGCTGCAGCCCTGCGCGGATCGCATGCTCGATGCCCTGGTAATAGCACAGCTCGAAATGCAGGCCGGGCACCTCGGCGCGGCTGCCCCAATAGCGGCCGTACAGTGCTTCATCGCTTTGCAGGAACAGCGCCATCGCGGCCATGCGCTCGCCATCCCAGGCCAGGGACAGATGCGTGGCGGCGCCGAGTTCGTCACCTAAAGCGTGGAAAAACTCCCGCGTCAGCGCGGCGTGATTGCCCTTGGCGTCGAAGGTGCCTTCGTACAGGCGATGCGCCTGGCGCCACTCGTCCGCACTGAGGCTGTCGCCGCGGCGCCATTCCAGGCGCAGGCCGGCACGCGCCACTTGCGCGCGCTCCTGGCGGATGTTTTTCCGTTTCTTGTGATTGAGCGCGGCGAGGAAATCCTCGAAGCCGCCATAGCGGCGACCGCTCCTATCAAGATTGGGCCAGTGGAATTGCACATCGGAGCGCGCCAGCCAGTGGTTGTCGAATGCGGGCAGGTCATCCGGCGCAAGGAAGTTGGCGTGGATGGACGACAAGCCATGCGCATCGGCGAGCTGGCGCATGGCCAGCACCAGCGTTTCCCGCCGCCGCGGCGCATCCGGTCCATCGCCGGCAAGCAGCCGCGGACCAGGCACGGGCGAGTAGGGCACGGCATTGAGCAGCTTCGGATAGTAATCGCCGCCGGCGTTTTCCCAGGCCGCGGCCCAGCTCCAGTCGAAGACGAACTCGCCGTGCGAATTGCCCTTGATGTAGAGCGGCGCGGCGGCCACCAGCCGGTCGTCTTCGTACAGGCCCAGATGATGCGCCTGCCAACCCCAGTCCTCGCGAATGCAGCCGGTCTTCTCCAGCGCCGCGAGAAAGGCATGCGAGAGAAACGGGTTGCTGTCGGTGCGCAGCGCATCCCACGCAAGCGCGGGAATCTCCTCGATATGCGAATGAAAACGGGCTTCGAGCACGCCGGGCCGATCGGCGGCCATCGGCGAGCGATGGCCGCGCGTCATTCAGTGCACCGCCGGCAGGCGGGCCGCGATGCGGTCGACGAAGGCATCGGGCCGGCCGTAGTCGTGGTGGTGCGGCAGTACGTGCCGAACGCCTTGGACTTCCAGCACCAGGGTAGGGAAGCCCTGGCCGCCCACTTCGCTCAGCAGGCGGCGGCTGGCCTGCACATGCTCGATCAGCTCGCTGCCGTTGGCGGCGGCGAATGCATCGGCGAAGTCCGCGGCTTTCAGGCCGATTTCCTCGGCCAGTTCGGCCAGTACGTCGGCTTCCACCACGCGCAGGCCGCGCCGGTAATGCGCGTGCTGGATCGCCGCCAGCATCGGATACCCCGCCTCGGGATGGAGCTTTTCCGCCGCCAGCACCGCGGCGATCGGCGGCAGCGAATACAGCACCGTGCTGCTCTCGGCCAGCAGCCCTTCGGTATAGGCCTCGCCGAACGGCTGGCCGCTGATTTCCTCGATGCGCTCGTCGGCGCGCACGATGTGCTCGGCCATCGCCGGGGTCAGCTCCTGCGGCTCGGGGAACAGCGCGCCGCCGTGCAGGCGCAGGGCCACGCGGTCGCCGAGCATGGCCACCGCGGCGCTGACCAGCGGCTGGGCGCCGTAGCACCAGCCGCACAGCGGGTCGTGGATGTAATGCAGGGTGGCGTGCGGCGTGCTCATCAGACCGCCGGGGTCTGCTGGTCCAGCCAGCGCTCGGCGTCCAGCGCGGCCATGCAGCCGAAGCCGGCGGAGGTGATGGCTTGGCGATAGACGTGGTCGGCCACGTCGCCGGCGGCGAACACGCCCGGCACCGAGGTCATGGTAGCCATGCCTTCCTGGCCGCTGTGGATCTTCAGATAGCCGTCGTGCATATCGAGCTGGCCCTCGAAGATGCCGGTATTCGGCGTATGGCCGATGGCGACGAAGAAGCCGGTGGCCTGGATATCGCGGGTGGCGCCGCTGTTGACGTCCTTCACGCGCACGCCGGTGACGCCGCTGTTGTCACCCAGCACTTCGCCCACGGTGTGGTTCCACACCAGCTCGATCTTGCCGGCCGCGGCCTTCTCGAACAGCTTGTCCTGCATGATCTTTTCGGCGCGCAGCTTGTCGCGGCGATGCACCAGGGTGACCTTGCTGCACAGGTTGGACAGGTACAGCGCCTCTTCCACGGCGGTGTTGCCGCCGCCGACCACCACCACTTCCTGGCCGCGGAAAAAGAAGCCGTCGCAGGTGGCGCAGGCGGACACGCCCTTGCCCTTGAAGTGCTGCTCGCTCTCGATGCCCAGATACTTGGCGGTGGCGCCGGTGGCGATCACAAGGGCGTCGGCGCTGTATTCGCCGGAATCGCCCTTCAGGCGGAACGGGCGCTGGCTGAGGTCGGCGCTATGGATATGGTCGAACACCATCTCGGTTTCGAAGTGCTCGGCATGCTCGGCGAAGCGCTGCATCAGCTCCGGACCCTGCACCGCCTTGTCGCCCGGCCAGTTCTCCACGTCGGTGGTGGTCATCAGCTGGCCGCCCTGCTGCAGACCGGTCACAAGGGTGGGCTTCAGGTTGGCGCGGGCAGCGTACACGGCCGCGGTGTAACCGGCGGGGCCGGAACCGAGGATCAGCAGGCGGCTGTGCTTGGGGGTGCTCATGGTTATAATCCTTGGGTGTTATCAGCAGCTTGGAATTGCTATTCGTTCCGGCCTTTACGGCCGTTTCCTCACACCGGTTCAAGGCTCCGGCGCCAGGTTGGAGCCCGACAGAATGGGGAAGACGGGGGCACGATTCAAGGCGGCTGAACCGGCAACCGGCGGTGGGCGGGCCCTGAGGCCCGGCCCGTCGGGGACGGACCGCGGGGGGCGGTAACGAGGTATCTGGAGCCCTGGCCTTTGCCCAGGCGACGCAGTAGAAGCTGGTCCTTTAGGGCCGGCACGCGAGGAATACGGTGGCGCGTAGCGCGAACGTCAAGAAAGACAAGAACAAAGAACCCAGCGGCCTCAGCGAGGAGCTGAAGCGCCGTCTGCGCGAGGCCGGCGCGCTGCTGCTGCTGCCGCTGGCGCTGTACCTGCTGGTCTGCCTGTTCAGCTACAACGACCAGGATCCGAGCTGGGGCCATGCCAGCACGGTGGAGCATGCGCGCAACTTCGGCGGCGCCGTCGGCGCCAATATCGCCAACCTGCTGCGCTATATCTTCGGCCTGGTCGCCTACTGCTTCCCGCTGCTGCTGCTGGGGCTGGGTGTGCAGGTACTGCGCAACCGCGGCATGCGCACGGTGCAGCCGTGGGAGCCGTCGCTGCGGCTGATCGGCTCGGTGTTCTTCTTTATCACCGCGCCGGCGCTGCTCTATCTGAAGTTCCACGACGAACCGGTGCTGCCCCAGGGCGTAGGCGGCATCATCGGCATGTGGGTGGGCCGCGGCCTGCTGCAGGCCTTCGGCGGCACGGGTGCGCCGCTGCTGCTGCTGGCGATCTTCCTGATCGCGGTGACCCTGGCCACGGGCTTGTCCTGGTTCAAGCTGATGGACCTGACCGGGCAGGGCATGCTGAAGATCGCCGGCTGGTTCGGCGGCAAGCTCAAGGAAGCCCCCGAAGTGCTGGCCGCGCGCCAGGCGCGGGCCGAGCGCGAGGTGGTCAAGAAGGTCGAGGCGGTCAAGCAGGCCAAGCGCGAGCCGGTGCGCATCGAAGCGCCGCTGCCGCCGGCGCCGAAGAGCGAGCGCGCCCGCGTCGAGACGCAGATTCCGCTGTTCACCGGCGCTTCCGCGCCCGGCGAGCTGCCGCCGCTGTCGCTGCTGGACGAGGCGCCGCCGCAGGGGCCGGGCTATTCCGAGGAAACCCTGGAAGTGCTGTCGCGCCAGGTCGAGCTGAAGCTCAAGGACTTCCGCATCGAGGCCAAGGTGGTGGGCGTGTATCCCGGCCCGGTGATCACCCGTTTCGAGCTGGAGCCCGCCGCCGGCGTGCGCGGCTCGCAGGTGTCCAGCCTGGACAAGGACATCGCGCGCGGCCTGTCGGTGGTGAGCGTGCGCGTGGTCGACGTGATCCCGGGCAAGAACGTGATCGGCCTGGAGATTCCCAACACCAAGAAGCAGGTCGTGTATCTGTCGGAGATCCTGCGCTCCGAGAAGTACGACCTGACCAAGTCGCCGCTGGCGCTGGCGCTGGGCAAGGACATCGCCGGCCGCCCAGTGGTGGCGGACCTGGCCAAGATGCCGCATCTGCTGGTGGCCGGCACCACCGGCTCGGGCAAGTCGGTGGCGGTGAACGCCATGGTGCTGAGCCTGTTGTACAAGGCCAGCGCCAAGGACGTGCGCATGATCATGATCGACCCGAAGATGCTGGAGCTCTCGGTCTACGAGGGCATCCCGCACCTGCTGGCGCCGGTCGTGACGGATATGAAGGAAGCCGCTAACGCGCTGCGCTGGTGCGTGGCCGAGATGGAGCGCCGCTACAAGCTGATGGCCGCGGTGGGCGTGCGCAACCTGGCCGGTTTCAACAAGAAGGTGAAGGACGCCGAGAACGCCGGCCAGCCGCTGCTGGATCCGCTGTTCCGCCCCAATCCGGAAATGCCGAACCTGGCGGCCGAGCCGCTGGAGCCGCTGCCGTACATCGTGATCATCATCGACGAGTTCGCCGACATGATGATGATCGTCGGCAAGAAGGTGGAGGAGCTGATCGCCCGCCTGGCGCAGAAGGCGCGCGCTGCCGGAGTGCATCTGGTGCTGGCCACGCAGCGTCCGTCGGTGGATGTGATCACCGGCCTGATCAAGGCCAATATCCCCACCCGCATCGCGTTCCAGGTTTCGTCCAAGATCGACTCGCGCACGATCCTCGATCAATCCGGCGCCGAGGCGCTGCTGGGCCACGGCGACATGCTGCACCTGCCGCCCGGCACCGCCACGCCGGAGCGCGTGCACGGCGCCTTCGTCGACGACCACGAGGTGCATAACGTGGTGGCCTGGCTCAGGTCGCAGGGCGCGCCGCAGTACATCGAGGGGGTGCTGGAAGAAGTGCAGGCCACGTCCGATGGCAAGTTCATCAACGACTCCGGCCTGCCGCAGGAAGGCGAGGAAGGCGGCGATGCCGAAGCGCAGCTGTACGACAAGGCCGTGCGCATCGTCACCGAGACGCGGCGCGCTTCGATCTCCGGCGTGCAGCGCCATCTGCGCATCGGCTACAACCGCGCCGCGCGGCTGATCGAGCAGATGGAGCAGGACGGCGTGGTCAGCGCGCCGCAGCACAACGGCAACCGCGAAGTGCTGGCGCCGCCGCCGCCGAAGTAATCATTAAGCGACGGCGGCGCAGACTGCGCCGCCATTCGCGCTACGCAAAACAGGGAACCTCATGAACCGCTTGCTCACCTTCTGCGCCGCGCTGGCCTTTACGGCCGCGGGCGCCGTCCACGCCGCCGCCGGCCCGGCGCGCGCGCGCCTGGACACGTTCGCCACCGGCCTGCACGCGCTGACCGGCCAGTTCACCCAGATCCTCACCGATGCCAACGGCAACAAGGGCAAGAGCAGCTCCGGCACTTTGTCGCTGGAAGCGCCGCGCCAGTTCCGCTGGGAGACGCTGACGCCGTACAAGCAGACCATCGTCGCCGACGGCAGCCGCGTGTGGCTGTACGACCCGGACCTGGAACAGGTCACCGTGCGCGTGCAGAGCACCGAGGAAGCGCACAGCCCGCTCACCGTGCTCACCGATCTCAAGCAGATGGACCGCGACTTCAAGGTGACCGAGCAGGGCGAGCACGACGGCCTGGCCTGGCTGCGGCTGACCTCCACCGCCAAGGATCCGCAGTTCGACTATGCCGACCTCGGCTTCGATGCCAACGGCCTGGCGCGCATGACCTTCCGCGACCAGCTCGGCGCGGTGACCGAAATCCGCTTCGCCAACTGGCAGCGCAATCCCACCATCGCGCCGGCCACGTTCAACTTCGTGCCGCCGAAGGGCGCCGATGTGATCGGCGATGCGCCGGTGATGCAGACGCAGCCGTTGAAGGATTGATCTTTCCTCCGTGCTGCGCCGGCTGCCGCGCTGGGCCTGCATCGGCGGAGGCTTGCTGGCATTCCTCGCCGGGTCGCCACCGCGTCGACTAGAACGCGACGCGTAACGATGCCTTCATCCCGGCGCAGGCCGGGATCCAGTAGCGATGAGATTCGCTAACGGCGTAGGCGCAAAAAGCTCTGACGGTGTCTCCATGGCCCACCGCTGTCGCCACTGGATCCCGGCCTGCGCCGGGATGACGATGTGGCGAAGCCGCTCGCTGTAAGCGCGGCGCGTCCCTGGCCCCATCCCCGCGCTATCATCCCCAACATGTCCGCCCGCGGTTCCTCCCCCGACCTCTTCCCCGAATCCGACGAGCTGAAGCCGCTGGCCGAGCGCATGCGGCCGCGCAGCCTGGACGAGATCGTGGGCCAGCAACGCGTGCTCGCACCCGGCAAGGCCCTGCGCCGCGCGCTGGAAGCGGGCCGCGTGCATTCGATGGTGCTGTGGGGGCCGCCCGGTTGCGGCAAGACCACCTTGGCCTTGCTGGTGGCGCGCTACGCTGACGCGGATTTCCGCGCCATTTCCGCCGTGCTCTCGGGCCTGCCGGAAGTGCGCAAGGCATTGGCCGAAGCGGAAGCGAACTTCGCGCAGGGGCGGCGCACCGTGCTGTTCGTCGACGAGGTGCACCGCTTCAACAAGGCGCAGCAGGATGCCTTCCTGCCGCATATCGAGCGCGGCGTGATCATCTTCATCGGCGCCACCACCGAGAATCCGTCGTTCGAACTCAACTCCGCCTTGCTGTCGCGCTGCCGCGTGCATGTGCTGGAAGCGGTCTCGGCGGAAGACATCACCGGCGCGCTCAAGCGCGCGCTGGAAGACACCGAACGCGGCCTGGGCGGGCAGGGCCTGACCGTCAGTGACGAGTCGCTGCACCTGATCGCCCGCGCCGCCGACGGCGACGTGCGCCGCGCGCTGACCCTGCTGGAAATCGCCGCCGAGCTGGCCGAGGACGGCCGTATCGACCAGGCCACGCTGGAACAGGTGCTGGCCGACCGCACGCGCCGCTTCGACAAGGGCGGCGAGCAGTTCTACGACCAGATCTCGGCGCTGCACAAATCCGTGCGCTCCTCCGATCCCGATGCCGCGCTGTACTGGATGTGCCGCATGCTGGATGGCGGCGTGGATCCGCTGTACCTGGCGCGCCGCATGACCCGCATGGCGGTGGAAGACGTGGGCCTGGCCGAACCGCGCGCCTGGCGCATGGCGCTGGATGCGTGGGATACCTACGAACGCCTGGGCAGCCCCGAGGGCGAGCTGGGCCTGGCGCAGCTGGTGATCTGGCTGGCGCTTGCACCGAAGAGCAATGCCGCCTACATGGCCTACAACCAGGCGCGCGCGGCAGTGCGCGAGACCGGCACGCTGGACGTGCCGATGCATCTGCGCAATGCCCCGACCAAGTTGCTGAAAGGCCTGGGCTACGGGCAAGGCTACAAGTACGACCACGATGCCGAAGGCGGCATCGTGCTCGACCAGCAATGCCTGCCGGATGCGCTCGACGGCACCGTGTTCTACGAGCCGGTCGAGCGTGGCCTGGAATTGAAGCTGCGCGAGAAGCTGCTGAGCCTGCGCGAGTCGCGGCGGCAGGCGCGCGGCAAGTAAATTTGCGCGTTCCGTCCGGGACGCTTCCGTTTCGCTGGTACTCGAGGCCGTCGCATGTCCATCGTCTGGTACTTCGATTTCGTCTCGCCGTTCGCCTGGCTGCAGTGGCCGCGTGTCAAGGAGCTGATGCAGACGCATGCGGTGACGCTGCGGCCGATCCTGTTCGCCGGCGTGCTCGATCGCGTCGGCCAGAAGGGGCCGGCGGAGATTCCCGCCAAGCGCGAATTCGTCTATCGCCACGTGCTGTGGCGTGCACGCGAAACCGGGCAGCCGCTGCGCTTTCCGCCGAAGCACCCGTTCAATCCGCTGGCCTCGCTGCGCCTGTGCATCGCCGCCGGCAGCGATGCGCGCGCCACCGAGGCGATCTTCGAGTGGATCTGGGGACAGGGGCAGGTGGCCGATACGGCTGAAGCGCTCGCGCCGGTGGCGACGCAACTGGGCATTGCCGATGTTGCTGCCGCGATTGCCGACCCGGCGGTGAAAGCGCAGCTCAAAGCCAACTTCGACGCGGCGATCGCCGACGACGTGTTCGGCGTGCCCACCCTGGCCATCGACGGCCGCCTGTTCTGGGGCGGCGACGCGCACGATTTCGCGCTGGCCTATCTGCGCGATCCGGCGATGTGGGACGAGGCGGAAATGCACCGCGTAGCCACCTTGCCGATCGGCGCCTCGCGCCTCTAGCCAAGCCTGCTGCGGCCACCCTTGCGAGGCTTCGCCGCCCGGGCATAGATTCCGGGCAGCGCAAGGCTTTCAACCGGGGGAGGGGACGGATATGCGCGTACTTATAGCCGGCTTGATCGGCGGCATCGTGATGTTTATCTGGGGTGCCGTGGCGCATATGGCGCTGGGCCTGGGTGAAACCGGCATCCGCCAGCCCGCCGCCGAGAACGTGGTGCTGGACAGCCTGCATCAGGGCCTGGGGATGCAGGCCGGCGTCTACATTCTGCCATCCTTCGACCCGGGCAAGATGTCCGACGCGGCGGCGGTCAAGGCTTATTCGGAGAAGGCGAAGTCTTCCTCCTACGCCTGGATCGTCTACATGCCGCAGGGCGACGATCTGATGCAGATGGGCCCGCAGCTGGGCCGGCAATGGGCTTCGGACACCTTGTCCGCGCTGGCCCTGGCCTTCGTGATGGGCCTGGCGGCGCTCGGCTTCCGCAAGCGCTTAGGCATCGCGGTGGCGGCGGCGCTGTTCGCCTGGCTCAGCGCGATGGTGCCGTACTGGAACTGGTACCGCTTCCCGCTGGACTTCACCCTGGCCGCCCTGGTCGAGCAGCTGATCGGCTGGCTGCTGGCCGGCGCCGCCATGGCCTGGTGGCTGGGCCGCGCGGAGCGCCGCGGGACTTGAGCCGGATCGGCGTCACAGGCCGCGGCGGGCGAGCGCTCGCCGCGGCCTGTCGCATTGCGGCACTACGGGCCCGGCCGCCATAATCCGGGGTTCCCAAGCCAACACCCGGACCCATCATGCTGGACCCCGCCCTGTTGCGTTCGCGCCTGGCCGACACTGCCGCGCGCCTCAAGGACACCCGTGGCTACGACATCGACGTAGTTGCCGTGGAAGCGCTGGAAAGCGAACGCAAGCGGCTGTCCACCGAGACGCAGGAACTGCAGAACCTGCGCAATACCCGCTCCAAGGCGATCGGCCAGGCCAAGGCCAAGGGCGAGGACGTCGCCGCGCTGATGGCCGAGGTCGCCGGCCTGGGCGACAAGCTCAAGGCCAACGAGCATGCGCTGGACGAGGTGCAGGCGAAGATCGCGCACATCGCGCTGGGCATTCCGAATATCCCGCACGAGTCCGTGCCGGTGGGCAAGGACGAGAGCGAGAACGCCGAGCAGCTGCGCTGGGGTACCCCGCGCGCGTTCGATTTCGCGGTGAAGGACCATGTCGACCTCGGCGCACGCCATGGTTGGCTGGATGCCGACGCCGGCGCCAAATTGTCCGGCGCGCGCTTCACCGTGCTGCGCGGCCAGCTGGCGCAGCTGCACCGTGCGCTGGCGCAGTACATGATCAATCTGCACACCGGCGAGCATGGCTATCTCGAATGCAGCGTGCCGCTGATCGTCAACACCGAGACGATGCAGGGCACGGGGCAGTTGCCGAAGTTCGAGGAAGACCTGTTCTCCACCCAGGTGGGCGACAGCAAGCGTTACCTGATTCCCACGGCGGAAGTGGCGCTGACCAACCTGGTCGCCGACACCATCGTCGAAGCCGATGCCCTGCCGATGCGCCTCGCCGCGCACTCGATGTGCTTCCGCGCCGAGGCCGGCAGCTATGGCCGCGATACGCGCGGCATGATCCGCCAGCATCAGTTCGAGAAGGTGGAAATGGTGCAGATCGCCTCGCCTGAGCAGTCGCATGCGCAGCTGGAGGAGATGGTCGGGCATGCGGAGAAGGTGCTGCAGCAGTTGGGGTTGCCGTATCGCAAGGTGCTGTTGTGCACCGGGGATATGGGGTTTGCGGCGCAGAAGACCTACGACCTGGAAGTGTGGCTGCCCAGCCAGAACACGTATCGCGAGATTTCTTCGTGTTCCAACTGCGGGGATTTCCAGGCGCGGCGGATGCAGGCGCGGTGGCGTAATCCGGCGACTGGAAAGCCGGAGTTGCTGCATACCTTGAATGGGTCGGGCCTGGCCGTTGGCCGTACCTTGGTGGCGGTGATGGAGAACTATCAGAACGCGGATGGTTCGATCACGGTGCCGGAGGTGTTGCGGCCTTATATGCGTGGGCTTGAGAAGATCGCTTGAGTCCGCATCATGAAAAAGCCCGGCTGACGCCGGGCTTTTTTTATGCGTCCCGCTTACGCAGCCCGGCTGGCAGTGGATGTCCGCATCGGTGGAATGCGCGTCCCTACGATCAGCAGCCACAGGCCAGTACCGAATTCAGCGATGGACATCGGTATGAAGCCAAAGCCCAGTGATTTGGCCAGTACCGGATCGAGCAGCCGCACAAAGCCGACCAGCAGCACCAGCGCGGAGGCCAGCAGGTCGAAGCCGGCGATCGCGCGGGGCAGGTAGCGCGATTTCAGGAACAGCGCATAGAAAAGGATCGAGCCCATGCTGAAGACGATCACGCCCAGATTGAAGGCGAGTCCCGAGGCGCGATCGGCCAGATCTCCCAGGGCTGCCAGCTGAGCCACATCGGCGCCAGGTTTCGTGGCGTTGAGCGACATCCTGAGGCTGAGGAAATCGAACAGATTGATCAGCGCACTGAGCCCGGATTCCACGACCCAGGCCAGCATCGCTACCAATGCGATCTTAGGGTCGACGCGTTTCAGCATCGAATAGAAGCTGACAGCCAGCCAGATCAGCGACAGCGTGGTGACGATCTGGCAGGTAAGGCCGAGGCGGTATTGGCCTTCGGCAGCGGCGATGCGGTGGGCGATATCGATAAAGCTGCCTTCGCCGGCAATCCTGGAAGTGATGAGGTTGCCGACTTCGAGCATGGTGTCGCCGAGCAGATACATCGCACCGGCGAGTCTTGCGCTGCGCAACATCGCGCGATCCTGGTCGATCATCATCCTGATTCCCCTGTGGTCTTCATGACACGGGCGATACGGTTCCTGCGTGGCGTGTTGTGTGGGCCGGGCTGGATCGTGTCGCGATGACGGCGGAGGAGTTATAGCGTGGAGGTGGGGCGTTGCAGGGTGCCGGAGGGCATGCATCGTGGATGCCCGGGGCGCGTATTGAGTGAGGGTGGGATTGTCGGGTGCATCCATGCACCCGACCCCTCCGCGCTGCGCGCTGCGGGGCCAGCCTGCGGCTGTCCTTGTCGCTCCCGGCGAATTTGTCGAACCGGTGATTCGGCACTTTGCGCCGAATCACCGGTTCTCTGCACCCACTCTCTCCGCCAGATACCAGAACGCCCCCGTGCGGGGGCGTTCTGGTATCTGGCGGAGAGAGTGGGATTCGAACCCACGGAAGGTTTGACCCTTCGCCGGTTTTCAAGACCGGTGCCTTAAACCGCTCGGCCATCTCTCCGTGAAGCGTTGTCGGCTGTCCAGGACAGCGAAGCCGCGTCATCCTAGCAGAACTGGCGCCTCGCCTTGCTTTTGACCCGGGGAAGCGCCGCCTTTCAGGACAGTCATGGACGCATCGGTGTTTTCCCCTTATCTCGACCGTTGGCGGCTTTCCCCCGATGGCGCGGCTATTGTCACGCCGCGCGCCCAGCTCCTGCCGGTCCGCCGCGATGGCCAGCCGCTGATGCTCAAGATCGCCACCGAAACCGAAGAACGCTTCGGCGGCATCCTGCTCGCCTGGTGGGACGGTGAGGGAGCCGCCCGGGCGGTTGAAGTGGAAGGGGATGCGGTGCTGATGGAGCGGGCAACGGGCACGCGGTCGCTTACCGCTTATGCGCAGAGTGGGCGAGACGATGAGGCGACGCAGGTCTTGTGCGATGTCATCGCCGGCCTGCACATCCCGCGTGCGAAGCCGCTACCGGAAGGCTTGGTGACCTTGCCGGTCTGGTTCGAGGCTTTGGAGCCCACGGCACGCTCGCATGGAGGTTGGCTGCTGCGTGCGGCAGAAGAAGCTCGCGCCCTGCTGGCTGACCCGCAAGACGAACGCCCGTTGCACGGCGACATCCACCACGACAACGTCCTCGATTTCGGCGAGCGCGGCTGGCTCGCCATCGACCCCAAGCATCTGCGCGGCGACCGCGCATTCGACTACGCCAACCTGTTCTGCAACCCGGATATGGATTTCCCGGAGAAGCCGGTAGCGGTTCTGCGCGAGCGATTCGAGCGCCGCCTGGACATCGTGGTGGAGCGCAGCGGTTTGGAGCGCCGCCGGCTGTTGCGCTGGATTCTCGCCTGGACCGGTCTGTCGGCCGCATGGCTGCTCCACGATGGCGATCCGGCTGAAGTAGACACGCGAGTGGGGGCGCTGGCGCTGGCCGAACTCGATCGTTGACGGCGCCGTACGCGGCTTGCGGCAACATCGCGTATAAGCCTTCTTTCTTCGAGACACCTCCCGCCTCATGACCGCCATCGTCTGGTTCCGCCGCGATCTCCGCCTGGCCGATAACCCGGCGCTGGCCGCTGCCTGCGCGGAACACGAGCGCATCCTGCCGCTCCATGTGCATACGCCGGACGAGGAAGGCGAGTGGACATCCGGCGCGGCCAGCCGGTGGTGGCTGCACCATTCGCTGACTGCGCTGTCCGGTGCGTTGAAGCGCGAGGGCGGGCATCTGCACATTCGCGTTGGCGATGCCTTGCATCACCTCGTCAACGCCTGCCGTGAAGCCGGCGCCACCGCCGTGTACTGGAACCGCTGCTACGAACCAGCGCTGATCGAACGCGACAAGCGCATCAAGATGGCGCTGCGCGAACAAGGCATCGAAGCGAAGAGCTTTAACGCAGCGCTATGGGTTGAACCATGGCAGGTCGCCACGCAGCAGAACGGCCCCTACCGCGTCTTCACCCCGTTCTGGCGCACGGTGCGTCCTCGATTGGCACCGGAAGCGCCGCTGCCAATCCCCGCGATGCGCTTCGCGCGAGCCAAAGGCAGCGTGCGCTTGTCGTCACTGAAACTGCTGCCACACATCCGCTGGGACCATGGCCTGCACGAAACCTGGACCCCAGGCGAGCAGGGCGCGCTCGAAGCACTCGAGCTGTTCGCCGACGACGCCCTCAACGGCTACGCCCGCCTGCGCGACCTGCCGGCCCGCCATGGCACTTCGCGCCTGTCGCCGCATCTGCATTTCGGCGAGATCTCGCCTCGCCAGATCCACCACATCCTGCATCGCCAGACACAACGCGGGGACGCCAAGCGCCGCCCCGACCTGGAACCCTTCCTGCGCGAACTGGGCTGGCGCGAATTCGCCCACCACCTGCTGTTCCATTTCCCTGAAACGCCCACCGAGAACTTCAATCCGGGCTTCGCCAGCTTCCGCTGGGCCGAACCCGACGAAGCACTGCTCGATCGCTGGCGCCACGGCCGCACCGGCATCCCGCTGGTCGACGCCGGCATGCGCGAGCTATGGCACACCGGCTGGATGCATAACCGCGTGCGCATGGTGGTGGCCAGCTTCCTCACCAAGAACCTGCGCCAGCATTGGCGGCTCGGCGCGCGCTGGTTCTGGGACACGCTGGTGGATGCGGACCTCGCCAACAACACGCTAGGTTGGCAATGGGTGGCTGGCTGCGGCGCCGACGCCGCGCCGTATTTCCGCGTGTTCAATCCGGTCTCGCAGGCGCAGAAGTTCGATCCGGAAGGCGATTACCTGCGCCGCTGGCTGCCGGAACTGAAGGACGCACCGCTGCCATTGCTGCACGAACCGTGGAAAGACGCATCACTGCTTTCGAGTAGCGGTTATCCGGCGCCGATGCTCGATCTGGCGGACTCGCGCAACGCCGCGCTGGCCGCCTATCAGGCCAGCCGTGGACGTAGTTGACCGGATGGTATCAGCCGGGCTTAGAGGTCATCCTTGAATTTGTTGGGAGCGGTCGAGTCGTGCCGCAAGGCGACCTCTTTCGGTGGCGCTACGTAAGGCACCGGCAGGTTGGCGGAACCTTCGTGGTGGCCGACCCCGCCGGCCTGAAATTTTTCGACCTGATGGCCCCGCTCCTGGACCATCACAAAAGCGCGCTGCCCATTTTTCTTCGGGCCTGAGATCACGTTCCAGCTAGGTCCGCTTACAAAGTGGAACCCGCCGCTTTGATAGTGACTCGATGGATTGATCACGGTGTTCGTGTGAGGAACATGCTTGCGGCCCAGGGTGGCGTCGATGGCCCCCTGCGCGCTGTCGGCGATGTGCTTCGCCACGGCCGGCGGGGGTATATTCTTGAAGGCTCTGTAGTACTTGCTCATGATTCGCTCGCTCCCTGAAAAGCCGCATGGATATCCGCCCCCAAGGCGGCGAGCAGTCGCCGGACTCCGGTGGCATAGCGGTGAGAGAGTCAAGAATCGTGCCAGTTTGCGTAACTGCGTTGCGCCTGGTTTTCAAGAAGATTGATGGGGACGGCGCCGCGCTGGTCGCGCAGTTTTCTTCCCGCAGGCGTGTGAAATTCCACACACCGAGGCCAGCAACTCCGCTGGATCAGCCGCGCGTATCCGGCTCCGCCACCGCCTTGTCCCCCCGCTTGAGCAACACCGCCAACACCGGCGGCGTAACCATCGCCGTAAGCAGCGACATCGCCACGATGATCGCGTAGGTGCGATCGCTGAACACGCCGGCCGCCAGGCCCAGGCTGGCAATCACCACGCCCACCTCGCCGCGCGGCACCATGCCGAAGCCGACGATGGTGGCGCCGCGCTTGCCCAGCGACAGCGCGCCGAGAAAGCCGCCGGCGAGCTTGGAGATGATGGCGATGACGGTGACGATGGTGAGCGTGAGCAGCGCATCGCCGCTGGCCAGCTGCTGCAGATCGATCTTGCTGCCGGTGATCACGAAGAAGAACGGGGTGAGCAGCGCCAGCAGCGGCTGCACCTGTTTCTCCAGCGTGTGCTGCTGGCTGGTTTCGGAGGCGATCATGCCGGCCAGGAAGGCGCCGATGATCGCGGCCAGGCCGAACAGCGTGGACACATAGGCCAGGCCCAGGCACAGCGCCAGTACGATGCTCAGCGCGGAATGCGGGCTGTGCGGCTTGTCCAGCCAGCTCGAATTCCAGCGCATCGCGCGCGCGCCGCCGAGGCCGATCACCGCGATAAAGCCGATCGCGCCGACCAGGGTGGTGACCAGATGCATGGCGTTGAAACCCTCGCCGCCCTGCAGCGACACCACCACGCCCAGCAGCAGCATGGCCAGGATGTCGTCGATCACCGCGGCGCCGAGAATCACCTTGCTCTCGGTGCGCTGCAGTGCATTGAGTTCCTGCAGCACGCGTGCCGTGATGCCGGCGGAGGTGGCGACGAACGCGGCTGCGATAAACAGCGACTTGCCCCAGTCGTAGCCGCTGGCATGCGCCCACATGCCGCCGAGGCCGAACGGCACCAGCACGCCTAGCACGCCGACCAGGAAAGCGACCTTGCCAACCTTCTTGAGGTCTTCGAGCCGGGTCTCCAGACCCACCGCGAACAACAATAGGACTACGCCTATTTCGGCGAGCACATCGAGCGGCGTGCCGGTGGCGACCTGCTCGGGCGTGATCCAGCCGAGCACCGAGGGGCCCACCACACAGCCCGCGGCGATCTCGCCCACCACCCCCGGAAGCTTCAGGCGCTGCGCGATTTCCCCGCCGATCTGCGCGGCGATGAAGACGATAAAGAGGGTAAGCAGGATGTCGGCTGCGTGATGCATGCAGGAGTCCTTCCGGTCGCTCGTGACCGGGGCATGCTACACGCTTGCGCCGCGTTTCGGCGCGTCGTGTCCGAGCCGGCTGAAGACCCAGCTGGCGGTGGCGGTGACGATGCCGAGCAGCAATACGGTCCAGCGGAACGACACCACGTAGTCGTCGTGGGCATGGCCTTGCAGCAGCGCTTCCATCAGCAGCGAGGCGAGCGCGATGCCGAAGCTCATGGACAGGTATTGCGCCGTCGAGGCCATCGATGAAGCCATCGAGGCATACTTCACGTCCAGATCGTTGTAGATCAGCGTGTTCATCGCCGTGTACTGCAGGCCCATGAAGCCGCCATACACAAATACCAGCGGTGCGATCACCCACATCGGCGAGCTCTTGCCGAGCAGGGCGAACGAGGCCAGCAGCACGGCGACGATCAAGGTGTTGGTCAGCAGGAAGCGGCGATAGCCCATGCTCTGCAGCAGGCGATTGATCACCCACTTGGCGCAGATCGAGCCCAGCGCCTGCGGCACCATCATCAGGCCGGCCATGGTCGGCGACCAGCCGCAGCCCACCTGCAGGAACAGCACCAGCAGCAGGAACATGCCGGACACGCCCAGGCGCGTGAACAGATTGCCGGCCAGCGCCACCCACACGCTGCGCACGCGCAGCAGGTTCAGGTCGGCCACCGGATGTTCGGTGCGCCGGCTATGCCATACGTAGATGGCGCCGAAGATCAGCGCGAGCGTGCCGCTGAGCGCGATCTGCGGCCACTGTCCGCCGCCGCCGCTGGCCACTTCCGAGGCGGTGAGCAGCATGGCGGAGGCCAGCGCGAACAGGATGAAACCGGACAGGTCGAAGCGATGCGGATCGGCCAGGCGGTAGTCCGGCATTTCGCGGCGGTTCATCCAGTAGCCGACTACGCCGACCGGCACATTGATCAGGAAGATCAGGCGCCATGAGGTGTACTCCGCCAGGATGCCGCCGAGCAGCGGGCCGATCACGGAACCGAGCAGGCCGACGGTGGCCACCGTGCTCATGGCGCGCACGAAGTCGCGCTTGTCGATGCTGCGCACCAGCACATAGCGGCCCACCGGCATCAGCGCGGCGCCGCCCAGGCCCTGCAGCACGCGTGCGGCCACGAGCTGGGGCAGGGTCTGCGAGACGCCGCACAGCAGCGAGCCTATGGTGAAGATGGCGATGGCCGCGGCGAATACGCGGCGCGTGCCGAAGCGATCGCACATCCATGGGCTGGCGGGGATAAAGATCGCCAGGGTCAGCACGTAGCTGGTCAGTGCGATGCGCATGCCGAGCGGCGTGACGCCGAGTGCTTCGGCCATGGCGGGCACGGCAGTGTTGACGATGGTGGAGTCGAGCGCCTGCATGAAGAACGAGGCGGCGACCAGCCAGATCAGTCCGCGATAGCGCTCGCGCGAGGAAACCGGAGGCGGTGCAGGAGGCACGCCGGGATCGGGCGTGCCCAGTTCGGGCGGCACTTCCGTGGCTGCGGACGTATCGGACATGACCCGCGCATGATAGCTGCTATGGCAACTTGCTTTTCATGTAGGGGGCGGCCAAAGTCAGGGCCGTTTCATGCGGCCGCCAAGCGGCCACCCATTCCCTCGCGCCGGGCGCTTCCAGTTCCCGGCGCGAATTTTTTGCGCGCCGGGAACGCCAACGCACAAGGACCACCGTCATGAGCATCAAGCCGCCCATCGTCATTTCCAGCCTCGACCTGGAACGCATCGAAGTCCTGCTGCAGCGCCTGCCGCCCGCGCAGGCACAGGATCTTGCCGCCCTGCGGGACGAACTGGAGCGCGCCGAGGTGCGCGAGCCCAAGGACATGCCGGCCGATGTGGTGACGATGAATTCGCGGGTGACCGCGCAGGACGAGGGCAATGGCGAGCGCCTGGAGTTGACCCTGGTGTATCCGGCCGCCGCGGGAGCAGCGGGCCATGTGTCGGTGCTCGCGCCGGTGGGCAGCGCCTTGCTTGGGTTGGCGAAGGGACAGCACATCGACTGGCCGATGCCGGACGGCAAGCGGCGGCGCCTGCATGTGGTTGATATTGCTTACCAACCCGAGGCGGCAGGGCATTACCACCGCTGAAGCCTTCGGTTGCCGCAAGCTGCACGGCTATGGTGTCCGTGCAGGTCGCGTGAAGAGGCCGGACGGAGTGGCAGCAGCTGAGGCGGGGCCTTCAGTAGACGATCCATGGGGTCCCGCGTTCTCACGCTCCATGGTTGTCGCCCTGCAACTGGTGGTCGGTCCCGAACGGTGCGGTTGTCTTAGTAAACTGCGTGGCATAAGGAGCCCGCATGAGCCATTCATCAGACCCTGAAGTCCGCGCCGCCGAACTGCGCGAGCGGATCGAACGTGCCAATTACCGCTATCACGTGCTCGACGATCCACAGATCACCGATATCGAGTTCGACCGCCTGCTGCGCGAGCTGGAAGCGCTGGAGGCCGAACATCCGGAACTGGCCACGCCCGATTCGCCGACGCGCCGCGTAGGCGCCCGCGCCGTCGGCGGCTTTGCCGAAGTGCAGCACGCGATGCCGATGCTGTCGCTGAGCAATGCCTTCGAGCAGGACGGCGACACCGAGCTGGAGCGCTTCCGCGAAGTGGCCGAGTTCGAGCGGCGCATCGAACAGACCCTGCATCGGCGCGAACCGGTGTTCTCGGTCGAACCCAAGCTCGACGGCCTGGCGATCAGCCTGCGCTACGAGAACGGCGTCTTCGTGCAGGGCGCGACCCGCGGCGACGGCGCCACCGGTGAGGACGTCACCGCCAACCTGCGCATGGTGGGTGCGATCCCGCTGCGCCTGCAGAGCAAGGACTGGCCGCGCGTGCTGGAAGTGCGCGGCGAGGTGATCATGCTGCGCAAGGATTTCGAGGCGTTCAATGCCTATGCCCGCGAGCATGACGAGAAGGTGCTGGCCAATCCGCGCAATGGCGCCGCCGGCTCGCTGCGCCAGCTGGATCCGGCGATCACCAAGAAGCGCAAGCTGAGCTTCTTCGCCTACGCCATCGGCGTGGTCGAGGGCGGCGCGATTCCCGACACCCATTCGGCCACGCTGCAGAAACTGCGCGAGTGGGGTTTCCCCGTGTCGCACGAAGTGGGCACCGCCAAGGGCTTCAAGGGGCTGCTTGCCTACTACCGCCGCATCGGCGAGAAGCGCGACAGCCTGCCGTTCGATATCGACGGCGTGGTCTACAAGCTGGACGACTACGAAGGCCAGCGCGACATGGGCTTCGTCTCGCGCGCGCCGCGCTGGGCCATCGCGCACAAATTCCCGGCGCAGGAACAGACCACCACGGTCGAGGCGATCGAAATCAATATCGGCCGCACCGGCGCGGCCACGCCGCTGGCGCGCCTGAAGCCGGTGCAGGTGGCGGGCGTCACCGTCAGCAATGCCACCTTGCACAATGCCGACCAGGTGGCGCGGCTGGATGTGCGCGTGGGCGACACGGTGATCGTGCGCCGCGCCGGCGATGTGATCCCCGAAGTGGTGCGGGTGATGTCCGAGCTGCGCCCGCCGCACACCAAGGCCTGGCATATGCCTTCGCATTGCCCGGTATGCAATTCGGAACTGCTGCGGGAAGAAGGCGAGGCGGTGTGGCGCTGCTCCGGCGGACTGATCTGCGCGGCGCAGCGCAAGGAGGCGCTGATACACTTCGCCGCGCGCCGCACGATGGATATCGAAGGCCTCGGCGAGCGCTTCGTCGATGCCCTGGTGGATTTCGGCTATGTGCATACGCCGGCCGATCTATACAAGCTGACCCTGGACGATTTCCTGGAGATGAAGCGCCGCGCCGACGAGCGCGACGGCACCACGCCGGAGACGGTCAAGCAGGGCAAGGTCGCCACCAAGTGGGCGGAAAACCTGCTGGAAGGGATCGAAGCGAGCAAGCGCAGCACGCTGCCGCGCTTCCTCTATGGACTGGGCATCATGCATATCGGCGAGAGCACGGCGAAGACGCTGGCGAACTGGCTGGGCCGGCTGGAGCTGGTGCGTTCTACGCCCGCGCCGGTGCTGCGCGTGCTGCCGGATATCGGCGATGAAGTGGCCAATTCCATCGACGGCTTCTTCGCGCAGGAAGGCAACCAGAAGGTGGTGGACGATTTGATCGGGTCCGGCATCGTACTGGGCGACGAGAGTGCGCCATCGCCCAAGCTGCGCGGCAAGCTGGGGCTGGATGTGCTGCTGGATACGGCGAAGGTGTCCAAGCTCGGGCCCAAGAGCACGCAGCTGCTGGCGCAGCACTACCGCAGCCTGAAGCAGCTGGCCGATGCCGGCGCCCCGCATTGGGTGGTGGCCGGCGTGCCGTCGGCGGCGGCGACCAATCTGGAGGCCTTCCTTGCCGACCAGGAGAACCTCGATGCGCTGGAACAGGCCGAGGCGGCGATGCAGCGCCTGCTGGATGCCATCCCGAAGTCGTCCAAGGCGGAAGCCGCGCCGCTGGAAGGGCAGACCATCGTGCTGACGGGAACGCTCACCAGCCTGACTCGCGACGAAGCGAAAGAGCGCTTGGAAGCATTGGGCGCGAAGGTATCCGGCTCGGTTTCGAAGAAGACCAGCTTCGTGGTTGCCGGCACCGAAGCAGGCTCCAAGCTGGACAAGGCGCAGGAGCTGGGCGTCGAGGTGTGGGACGAAGAACGCTTGCTGGCGCTGCTGGCCGAACACGAGGGCGGCGCATGACCGCGAAGGAATCCGCGCGCATCGTGCAGCTCCCCGGCGACCGCGGCTCGCTGCGCCTGCGCGCGCAGCTCAATGCGCTGGTGCGCAGGTTCTTCGCCGAGCGCGGCGTGCTGGAAGTGGAAACGCCGATCCTGTCGGCGGCCGGCAATACCGATCCGAACATCGAAAGCTTCAGCGCAAGTTTCAGTGGGCATGTCGATGCCGGCCCGCGCGAACGCTGGCTGCGCACCTCGCCGGAATATCCGCTCAAGCGCCTGCTCGCCGCCGGCGTGGGCGACTGCTACGAGCTGGGGCGCGTGTTCCGCAATGGCGAGGCCGGCGGGCGCCACAATCCCGAGTTCACCATGCTGGAGTGGTACCGCGTGGGCTGGGACCATCGCCAGCTGATGGAAGAGACCATCGCCCTGGTGGAAGCCGCGCTGGCCATGGCCGGCCGGCGCGCCGAGGTGGTGGTGGAAAGCTATCGCCAGCTCTTTCTCGACGAGCTGGGATTGGATCCGCTGCATGCGCCGATCGACGAGCTGCGCGCACCGCTGGCCGAATACGGCATCGGTCCGGACGGCCTGGGCCGCGACGACTGGCTGGACCTGCTGATCACCCACAAGCTGCAGCCGGCGTTCCCGCGCGACCGCATCACGGTGATCCACGACTACCCGGCCAGCCAGTGCGCCCTCGCGCGCATCCGCCCCGGCGATCCGCCGATGGCGGAGCGCTTCGAGCTGTTCCTGGGGCGCTACGAGCTGGCCAACGGTTATCACGAGTTGAACGACGGCACCGAACAGCGGCAGCGTTTCGAGCGAGACCATGCGGTGCGCCGCGAGCGCGGGTTGCGCGAGATCCCGATGGACGAGTCTTTGCTGGCAGTGCTGGACGCGATGCCCGATTGCGCGGGCGTGGCGCTGGGCATGGAGCGGTTGCTGATGTGCCTGGCGGGGACGGATGCGATCGCGGATGTGCTGGCGTTTCCGTTCGCCGAGGCCTAGGCGCACCTTCTCCCGGAGGAGGGCAAACTTCGCGCCGGGGACAGGCAGATTGACTCCCTCACACCACATCAGCACAGTGACCGCCATGGCTAACCAACCCGAGACTTCAATGAAACCCAGCGTCCCCGGCGTCATCCTGATCGTTGTCGGCGGCCTGTTTCTGCTGCGCAACCTCGGCTTCGACCTGCACCTGGGCCAGCTGTTCGCCACCTGGTGGCCGCTGGCGCTGATCGCCCTGGGCATCGGCATGCTGTTCCGCCGCACCAGCTGAAGCCGCACAAAAGGAAGGCCGGGCGCCTGAGCATCCTCCCGATGCCCCGGCGCCCGGCCTTCGTCGTTTCCGTCAGTCCTTGCTTTCCAGCAGATGGCGGTAGATCAGGCCACCGATCGCGCCGCCGATCAGCGGCACCAGCCAGAACACCCACAGCTGCTGCAGCGCCCAGCTGCCCTGGAAGATCGCCACGCCGGTGCTGCGCGCCGGATTCACCGAGGTATTGGTCACCGGGATGCTGATCAGATGGATCAGGGTCAGCGCCAGGCCGATCGCCAGCGGGCCGAAGCCGGCCGGCGCGCGCTTGTCGGTGGAGCCGTGGATCACCAGCAGGAAGAAGGCAGTGAGCACCAGCTCGGCCACGATCGCCGCATGCAGCGAATAGCCGCCGGGCGAATGCTCGCCATAGCCGTTGGAGGCGAAGCCCGCGGTGGCATCGAAGCCGGTCTTGCCGCTGGCGATCAGATACAGCACGCCGCCCGCCGCGATGCCGCCGATCACCTGGGCGACGATGTAGGGCACCACGTCCTTGGCCGGGAAACGGCCGCCGGCGCACAGGCCCACGGTCACCGCGGGATTGAAATGGCCGCCGGAAATATGGCCCACGGCGTAGGCCATGGTCACCACGGTCAGGCCGAAGGCCAAAGCCACACCGGCGAAGCCGATGCCCAGATCGGGAAATGCCGCGGCCAGGACCGCGCTGCCGCAGCCGCCGAATACCAACCAGAAAGTGCCGAAGAATTCGGCGGTCAAACGCTTGCCAATGCTCATGAGCAGGTCTCCTTGCGAAGGCGGGAAGGGAAATTCAAAAATTTCTTGTTGCCCCTACAGCCCCGGTCGTCCTGTCCGGCGCGGGCGCTAGCCTAGCGTAAAAGCAGGCAGCATTCGCGCTGTTCCGGTGCTATGTTCCGCCGATCCCTTTCCACCACGCCGTCTTCACGATGACGCAAGCCGCTCCGTCCGTTCCCCCGCTGGACTCCTCCGCCGCACGCTTGAACCGCAACGACCTGCGCACGCTGGCCCTGGCCGCCCTCGGCGGCGCGCTGGAGTTCTACGACTTCGTGGTGTTCGTGTTCTTCACCAAGGTGCTGGGCCAGCTGTTCTTTCCGCCCGATATGCCGCAATGGCTGGCGCAGGTGCAGGTCTACGGCATCTTCGCCGCGGGCTATCTGGCGCGGCCGCTGGGCGGCATCGTGATGGCGCATTTCGGCGACCGCACGGGACGCAAGCGGATGTTTACGCTGAGCGTGTTCCTGATGGCGCTGCCCACGCTGTGTATCGGCCTGCTGCCGACCTATCAGCAACTGGGTTCGCTGGGCGTGCTGGCGCCGATGCTGTTGCTGCTGCTGCGCGTGGTGCAGGGCGTGGCGATCGGTGGCGAAGTGCCCGGCGCCTGGGTGTTCGTGGCCGAGCATGCGCCGCCCGGACGCGTGGGCTTCGCCTGCGCCAGCCTGACCTCGGGTCTCACCGCCGGCATCCTGATCGGCTCGCTGGTAGCCGCGGGCATCAGCAGCATGGGTCCTGAGAACGTGCTGGCCTACGGTTGGCGCTGGCCCTTCATCCTGGGCGGCGTGTTCGGCTTCTTCGCGGTGTGGCTGCGCCGCTGGCTGAGCGAGACGCCCGTGTTCGCGCAGATGCGCGAGCGCAAGGAGCTGGCCAGCGAGCTGCCGCTGAAGCAGGTGATGACCGGCCACCTGGGCGGCGTGCTGCTGAGCATGCTGGTGACCTGGATGCTGACCGCCGCGGTGGTGGTGGTGATCCTGATGACGCCGACCCTGGCGCAGAGCAGTTTCCATCTGCCGCAGCAGCTGGCCTTCCATGGCAACAGCCTGGCGGCGCTGATGCTGTGCTTCGGCTGCATTGCCGGCGGCGTGGCGGTGGACCGGTTCGGGCGCGGCTGGTCGCTGCTGGTCGGGTCGGTGGCGCTGCTGGTCACCACGTATCTGCTGTATCGCGACCTGGGGCAGGGGGCGGAGCATTTCATGCTGCTCTACGCGCTGGCCGGCTTGTGCGTCGGCGTGGTGGGCGTGGTGCCGGCGGTGATGGTGGCGGCGTTTCCGCCGGCCGTGCGTTTTTCCGGACTGTCGTTCTCGTACAACATCGCGTATGCGGTATTCGGCGCGATGACGCCGCCGTTGATTGCGTATCTGGCGGCAAAGCTGGGGGCGATGGCGCCGGCGCATTATGTGGCGTTGACGGCGGTGATCGGCATCGGTTGTGCGGTCTATCTGTTGACGACGCGTCGGGAATTCCACGAGCGTTGAATGCGCAAGGCGCCGGCGTAGGTTGGGGTTCGCCGATGGCTCAACCCAACCTACGCCGGATGTTCTCTAGAAATCGAGTTCCTGCGTCGCGCACAGATAATCAATCATCGGCGCCAACCGCTTATACGTTTCCACCATCCACGGCCGCAATTCCGCCGAACACGCCAGCTTCTCATCAAAGCCTTCGCCCGCCGCAAAATCCTTCCGCTTCAGATCCTCGATCAGCTCATGCGCCGGATCGAACCCGCGCGGCGGTCGCGTCAACGTCTCGCCCCAGAACGTGAAATGCTCGCGGAAGGTCTTGCTCTGCGTGGCCTTCTTCCACGCTGCCGGGTTATCGGCCAGAAACGCGCGGATACGCTTCAACGCATCCGGCTCCGGATGCCACATGCCACCACCCGCGAAGCAATCGCCGGGTTGGATATGCACGTAGAACGAGGGTGCGGGGATCTCGTGCTTGCGCTCATGAAAGAAGCGCGCCCCCTGCCACGGCTTGTACGGCTGTTTGTCATTGGAAAAGCGCGTGTCGCGATGAATGCGGAACAGCGAGCCGCCGTTCTTGCGTGAATCAGCACGGTAATGCGCACTGATCTTGCTCAGCGGCGCCTGCATATCGGCAATCAGCAGCAGGAACGGATCACGCACATCCCGTTCGTATTCCGGCTTGTGCGCCAGAAACCATTCGCGGCTGTTGTTGCGCTCGAGCGCGCGGAGAAAACGGAAAGTGGCGGGCGTGAAGTAAGCGTTGGCCATGGTCGATGAGGGTCAGGCGGGCAGGGGCGCAAGGTCGGCGGCGAGCAGTTCGCCCCAGACCTGCAGTTGATCGAGCAGGGCGAGTTTGCCGGCGTCATTCGCCAGCTCCATGCGCAATTGCTCGAGGCGGGCGAAGTAGTCCGGCAGGGTAAGGCCGGTGAGTGCGTTGGGTTTGAACAGGCGCTCGCGGCGGAATGCGTCCCAGCGTGCGCGCTCCTCCGGCGTCAAGGTCTCCGGCCAGTTGCGCGCGCGATAGCGGAACAGCAGCTCCGGGTAGCGCGCATCGCGGAATGGGAAGGCGCGCGTACCAAGCTGCTCCGGCGGCGTGGCGCGCACTTCGGCTAGCAGGCGCTTGTCGGAGTCGGGCAGGAAGCCACCGTAGATGGCCAGCTCCGGATCGGCCGGCGGCGGCAGCTCGCTGGCGCGCTGGAATACGCGGCGCAGCTTTTCGGCCAGGCCCTCGGTGGCGGCCAGGATGTCGCGGTTCGCCAGGCCGCGCTCCACGTCCAGCTGCAGGCGCGCGGTGTCCGTGCCCTTGAGCACCGACAGCGGCGCCAGCGCCGGCGAGCGGTTGGCGCGCACGGTGCGCAGCGGAATGCGCTCCACCCCTTCGGGCAGGTCGGCGCGCGGGGTGAACATGCGGTCGGCGATCTCCTCCTCGTCCAGCGCAAGCAGCAACGAAGGATCGCCGGACAGGTCGTACACGATGATCTCGCCCGGCCGCGTCGGATGCGCCGCGATCGGCGCGACCATCGCCAGGCAATAGCGGCTGGCCGGGTAGCGCGAGGACACATGCAGCACCGGCGTCATGTTCACCACGTCGAGCAGCTCGAACACCTTCTGCTTGCGGCGCAGCGCGTAATGCCAGTCCCACAGGCGCGGCTGGCGCACGCGGATCAGCCGGGCCAGGTCGATCAGCGCATGCACGTCGGACAGCGCGTCGTGCGCGCGCTCCTGGGTCAGATGGTTGGCGGTGGCCAGGTGCTCCAGCCTGAAGCTGAGCGTGCCGTCCTCGCGCGTCGGCCAGGCGATGCCCTCCGGCCGCAGCGCGGCGCACATGCGCACCAGGTCGATCAGGTCCCAGCGCGAATTGCCGTTTTCCCATTCGCGCCCGTAGGGCTCATGGAAGTTGCGGTACAGCATCTGCCGGGTGAACTCATCGTCGAAGCGCAGCGAGTTGTAGCCCACCCCGCAGGTGCCGGGCGCGGCCAGCTGCTCGTGCACCCGCGCGGCGAATTCGGCCTCGCCCACGCCGTCGCGCTCGGCCTGCTGGGGCGTAATGCCGGTGATCAGGCAGGCCTCGGGGCTGGGCGGCATCTCGCGCGGCGGCCGGCCGAAGAACATCACCGGCTCGCCGACGATTTCCAGCTCCATGGTGGTGCGGATGCCCGCGAACTGCAGGGGGCGGTCGCGCCAGGGATCGGCGCCGCTGGTCTCGTAGTCGTGCCAGAAGAACGTCTGCATCCGGGGATGATCGCATGGCCGTCCAGAGGTGTCCGCCTGCACAGTTATGGCCGGCCAATGGGCATACGCCGCCCAGGGCGGGCGCCGGCTGCTGCTAGACTGCGCGCCCAGGAGGGAGCATGAGCCTAGCGAACGAAGAAAATCTGATCTGGATCGACCTGGAAATGACCGGTCTGGATACCGATAACGACTCGATTCTCGAAATCGCCACCATCGTGACCGACAAGGAGCTGAACATCCTGGCCGAAGGCCCGGTGTTCGCGATCCGCCACGAGGTGGAGCGCCTGGAGGCGATGGATGCGTGGAACCGCAACCAGCACCGCAAGTCCGGCCTGTGGGAGCAGGTACTGGCTTCCGCCGACGATCACGCGGCCGCCGAGGCGGCCACGGTGGACTTCCTCAGGGCCTGGGTGCCGGCCGGCAAGTCGCCGATGTGCGGCAACTCGATCTGCCAGGACCGCCGCTTCATGCACCGGCAGATGCCGCGGCTGGAGCGCTACTTCCATTACCGCAACCTCGACGTGTCCACGCTCAAGGAGCTGTCGCGCCGCTGGTCGCCGAGCATCTGCAAGAACTTCAGCAAGGAATCCGCGCACACCGCGCTGTCGGATATCCGCGACTCCATCGAGGAGCTGCGCTATTACCGCCAGTTCATGGGCGCGCTGGGCGGCGCCGGTTGACGGCCGCGCCGCAGGCTTGAGCCAGGAGTGACCATGTCCGCCGCCGATCTCTTCGCCACCGTGCTCGACTGCGCCGGCCGACGCCTGGTGCTGGACCGACCGCGCGTGGTCGGCATCATCAATGTCACGCCGGATTCGTTCTCCGACGGCGGCAGCCACGCGACCACGGAAGCCGCTGTTGCGCATGGCCTGCGGCTGGCGGAGGAGGGCGCGGACATGCTCGACGTGGGTGGCGAATCGACCCGCCCCGGCGCCGACGATGTGCCGCTGGAAGAAGAACTGCGCCGGGTGATCCCGGTGCTCGAGCAGCTCGCCGCGCGCACTGCGCTGCCGCTGGCCGTGGATACCTCCAAGCCCGAAGTGATGCGCGCGGCGGTGGCCGCCGGCGCGGGCATGATCAACGACGTTTACGCGCTGCGCCGCGAAGGCGCGCTGGATGCCGTCGCCGAACTGGGCGTGCCGGTGTGCCTGATGCATATGCTGGGCGAGCCGCGCAGCATGCAGGACGAGCCGCGCTACGACGACGTGGTGGGCGAAGTGCATCGCTTCCTCACCGACCGGCTGTTCGCCTGCGAGCTGTCCGGCATCGACAAGCGGCGCGTGATGGTCGACCCGGGCTTCGGTTTCGGCAAGACGCTGGAACACAACCTGGCCCTGCTGCGCGCGCTGGAGCGTTTCGGCAATCTGGGCAGCGGCTGTTATGTGGGTCTGTCGCGCAAATCGATGATCGGCAAGCTCACCGGCCGCGACGATCCGGCGCAGCGCACGGCCGGTTCGGTGGCCGCCGCGCTCATCGCCGTGCAACGTGGCGCCCGTATGGTGCGCGTACATGATGTGGCCGCTACGGTCGATGCTTTGGCGGTATGGCAAGCCGTGGCTGCAGGGGAGCCCGCGGTGCGCCGGGACACGCGTCCGGCTGCGCCGCGCTGGCCCGACGACGAATAACTCAATCGCGCAAGCAGCGCGTCGAAAGGATCCCCATGAGCGAACGCAAATATTTCGGCACCGATGGCATTCGCGGGCCGGTCGGGCAGTGGCCGATCAGCGCGGATTTCATGCTGCGGCTGGGCCGCGCGGCCGGCATGGCGCTGGCGCGCGATACGCGCGAGGGGCGGCCGAAAGTGCTGATCGGCAAGGACACCCGCGTGTCCGGCTATATGTTCGAGGCCGCGCTGGAAGCGGGCCTGGTCGCCGCGGGCGTGGACGTGGGCCTGCTCGGTCCGATGCCGACGCCGGCGGTGGCCTTCCTCACGCGTTCGCTGCGCGCGCAGGCGGGCATCGTGATCAGCGCTTCGCATAATCCGCACCAGGACAACGGCATCAAGTTCTTCTCCGCCACCGGCGAGAAGCTCTCGGATGAGCTGGAGCTGGCGATCGAGCACGGCCTGGATGCCGAGTTCACCACCGAGGCGCCGGAGCGCCTGGGCAAGGCCAGCCGCATCGACGATGCGGGCGGGCGCTATATCGAGTTCTGCAAGCGCACCCTGGTCGACAGCGAGTTCACCCTGCGCGGCCTGCGCATCGTGCTGGACTGCGCCAACGGCGCGACCTATCAGGTGGCGCCGAAGGTGTTCTCCGAACTCGGCGCCGACGTGATCGCCATCGGCCATAAGCCGGACGGCTTCAATATCAACCGCGGCGTGGGTTCGACGCATCCGCAGACGCTGCAGCTTGCGGTGCTGGAACACCACGCCGACCTTGGCATCGCCTTCGACGGCGACGGCGACCGCGTGCAGCTGGTGGACCGCGAGGGCGTGCTGGCCGACGGCGACGACATGCTGTTTATCCTGGCCCGCGCCTGGGCTGCCCAGGGCCGCCTGAAGGGGCCGGTGGTCGGCACCTTGATGAGCAACTACGGCCTGCAGCAGGCGCTGGGCGCGCTGGATGTCGACCTGATCCGCGCCAACGTGGGCGACCGCTATGTGCTGCAGAAGCTGAAGGAACACGGCGGCCAGCTCGGCGGCGAGACCTCCGGCCATATCCTGTGCCTGGACCGCGCCAGCACCGGCGACGGCATCGTGTCGGCGCTGGCCGTGCTGGAGGCGCTGGGCGGGCGCGACCTGGCCGAGGCGCGCCAGGGCCTCTACAAGATGCCGCAGATCATGATCAACGTCCGCGCCAACGGCGCGCGCGAGTCGCTGCACAGCGACGAGGTGAAGCAGGCGCTGGCCGAGACCGAGGAAGCGCTGCGCGGCCGCGGCCGCGTGGTGCTGCGCGCCTCCGGCACCGAGCCGCTGGTGCGGGTGACGGTGGAGGCCGCCGACGAGGCCGAGGTAAGGCGGATGGCGGAGCAGCTGGCGGAAGTCGTAAAATCCGCGGCCGAACGCTCGTGAGCCAGCGGGGGACGGTCCCGTAACGCCGTCTTCTGCCCAGGTCGCCAAGGATTGGCCCGACGTGCCCCGCCCCTGCGGTGGCGGGATCGACAAATCGACCGCACGCCTACCTGTGGATCACGACACATGAATACGACCGTCAAACGGGTTCCCACCCTCGACATCCGCCGTTACGACACCGACCGCGCCGCCTTTGTCGCCGAACTGGGCGTCGCCTACCGCGAATACGGTTTCTGCGGCATCAGCGGCCATGGCATTCCGGTCGAACTGATCGACAACGCCTACCAGGCGTTCCAGCAGTTCTTCGCGCTGCCCAACGAGGTCAAGCTGAAGTACCACGTGCCCGGCACCGGCGGCGCGCGCGGCTACACCCCGTTCAAGGTGGAAACCGCCAAGGACAGCAAGCACGCGGACCTGAAAGAGTTCTGGCACGTCGGCCGCGAGATCCCGCGCGACTCCCGCTTCGCCGAGGTGATGGCGCCGAACCTGTGGCCGGAAGAAGTGCCGGCGTTCAAGCCCTATGGCTATGGCCTGTTCGAGGCGCTGGACCAGCTCGGCACCCGCGTGCTGCGCGCGCTGGCCCTGCATATCGGCATGCCGGAAAACTATTTCGAAGATAAGACCGACCAGGGCAATTCCATCCTGCGTCCGATCCACTACCCGCCGATCACCGAAGAGAACATCCCGAACGTGCGCGCGGGCGCCCACGAAGACATCAACTTCATCACCCTGCTGGTCGGCGCCAGCGCCGAGGGCCTGGAAGTGCTGACCCGCGAAGGCGAGTGGCTGCCGATCACCACCGAGGGCGACGCCATCGTGGTGAATATTGGCGACATGCTGCAGCGCCTGACCAATCACGTGTATCCGTCGACCACGCACCGCGTGGTGAACCCGCAGAACGCCAATGCGCGCAAGCCGCGCTATTCGGTGCCGTTCTTCCTGCATCCGAATCCGGATGTGGTGCTGGACCCGCTGGCGCAGTGCGTGACGCCGGATAATCCGCGCCGTTACGACAGCTCGATCACCTCGCACGAGTATCTGCAGCAGCGGCTGCGCGAGATCAAGCTGATTTAAATCGGCTGATTTAAACCGGCTGATTTAAAGCGCGCTGATTTAAAGCGGGCTGATCTGATCGCGGCCCATGACTTCCGGTCGGTTCGCACCGGCCGGGAGTCGGCTAGCCTCGCGGCACTTCGACACGAGGATGCCGCGATGCGTACGCCGCTGTTGCTCGCCATGATGCTGGTCTGCGGCGCTGCCGCCGCCGCGGAATCCTCGACGCCCATCCAATCCATGCAGCCTTTGCTGGGCAGCTGGCATTGCGCCGGCGTGTTTCCGGCCAGCGGCAAGACCATCGCCTCGACCATCCGCTTCGACACCGAGCTGGGCGGTGCCGGGGTGCTCAAGCATCACGACGACATTGCGCCGAATACCTATCGCGCGGTGGAAGCGTGGACCTATGACGCCAAGGGCAAGCAGTTCAATGCCGCCATCGTCGACAACTTCGGTGGCGCGCGGCGTTTCAGTTCCGCCGGCTGGGAAGGCGACACGCTGACGTGGACATCGGCGCCGGAAGTGCAGCCGGCGCAGAAGTTCGTCTATGTGCGTGCGGCGGATGGTGCGCTGCGCGTGGATTGGCAGGTGATGCGCGATGGCCACTTCGTGGTGGGCGACACGCTTACTTGCAGGCGTCAGTAACTCAAAACGCGTCACCCCAGCAAAAGCTGGAATCCAGCACCTCAAAGGAACTCGTCACCCCAGCGAAAGCTGGAATCCAGCGCCTCAAAGGGACTCGTCACCCCAGCGAAAGCTGGGGTCCAGCGCCTTAAAGGCAAAAGGCACTGGGTTCCGGCTTTCGCCGGAATGACGGGCCATGGAAGCGACACGTTTTTGTCAGCGATCTTCAATGCGCGGCGGCCTGCCTATAGCGCCGCGATTCGCGCGCCGACAGCACCAGCGCCAACCGATCCGGCATCAGCTTCACCAACGCCTTGATAAAGCGATTGACCCGGCCGGTGACGCGGACGATATCGCCGCGCTCGACCGCGTCGCAGCCTTCGCGCACGACTTCCTCGGCGGTCTGCCACATGAAGCGCGGCATCTGGTTCATCAGCTCGCGCGTGCCGGTGACGTCGTGGAATTCCGACCAGGTGAAGCCCGGGCACAGCGCGCAGACGTGCACGCCCAGGTGGCGGTTCTCCAGCGCCAGCGATTGCGAGAACTTGATCAGGTAGGCCTTGGAGGCGCCGTACAGCGTATGTCCTGCCGTACCGGGCACATGGCCGGCCAGCGAGGCGACATTGACGATGCGGCCGTAGCCGCGCGTGCGCATGCCGGGCAGCAGGCGCCAGGCCAGTTCCGTGGGGGCGGTCATCAGCACCTGGATAAAGGCGGCGTGGTCTTCCCAGGTATTCGCCTCGAAGGTGCCCGGCAGGCCATAGCCGGCGTTGTTGATCAGCCAGTCCACGGCGAGCTTGCGTTCGGCCAGGGCGGCTTCGAGTTGCCGCGGTGCGGCAGGGTCGGCAAGGTCGGCCGGCAGCACGGTCACCGTGCAGTTGTGCTTGGTGCGCAGCTCGCCCGCCAGCGCTTCCAATCGGTCCGTGCGGCGGGCGGTCAGCACCAGGTCGTGTCCGCGCGCGGCCAGCTCGCGCGCGAAGGCGGCGCCGATGCCGGCGGAGGCGCCGGTGATCAGGCTCAGGGGGCGGGACTTCGGCATACCGGTTCCTTCGGTGCTGGGATAAAGCGCGATCTTGCTGTCAGCCGGCCCAACGCGCCAGCGGGTGCGCCGTTGCCGGCCTCGGGAGCGCTCGCTAAGCTGCCGCGTTTTGAACGAAGGGAGACGCGCCATGCGCAAGAAGCTCGTTGCCGGTAACTGGAAGATGCACGGCAGCCGCTCGATGGCCGCCGCGCTGGCGAGCGAGATCGCGGCCGGCCTGCCGGCGTCGATCGACGCGGTGGTATTCCCGCCGTTTCCCTATATCGCCGAGCTGGCGGCGCAGCATGCGGGCTCCGGGCTCGGCTTCGGCGGCCAGGATGTGAGCGAGCACGAGGGGCAGGGCGCGTATACCGGCGAAGTCTCCGCGGCGATGCTGCAGGACGTCGGCGCGCAATGGACCCTGGTCGGCCATTCCGAACGCCGCCAGTACCACCACGAAAGCGATGAGCTGGTGGCGCGCAAATTCGCCGCCGCCCGCGCCGGCGGCCTGACTCCCGTGCTGTGCGTGGGTGAAACGCTGGCCCAGCGCGAGGCCGGCGAGACCGAGGCGGTGATCGCCCGCCAGCTGCTCGCCGTGCTGGCGCTCAATGGCGTGGCCAGCTTCGATACCGCGCTGATCGCCTACGAACCGGTCTGGGCCATCGGCACCGGCCGCACCGCTACGCCGGAGCAGGCCCAGGAAGTGCATGGATTCATCCGTAGCCAACTGGCCCGTGAAGATGCTATGCTTGCCCGTCTGACTCGGCTGCTTTATGGCGGCAGCGTCAAGCCGGCCAACGCCGCGGAATTGTTCGCGCAACCGGACGTAGATGGGGGGCTCGTCGGAGGTGCATGTCTGACCTCGGCCGATTTCCTCGCCATCTGCGCCGCAGCGCACTAAGCGCACGGACTTACTGGAAACCATGTTCGTCATCTTCAGCGTCTTCTACATCCTGATCGCCGCGGCGATGATCGTGCTGATCCTGATGCAGCGCGGCGCTGGCGCCGACGCGGGTTCCGGCTTCGGCGGCGGCGCGTCCGCCACCGTGTTCGGCGCGCGCGGCTCGTCCAGCTTCATGACGCGCGCCACCGCCGTGCTCGCCGCGCTGTTCTTCCTGCTCAGCCTCGGCATGGGTATCTACCTGAGCCGTCATGGCGCTCCGCAGAACAGCGGCGCGGATCTGGGCGTGATGTCCGGCCTTGCCAACCCGCCGGCGGCCACGCAGAATGCGCAGCCCTCGGCCCCGGCCGGCACGGAAGTCCCGCAGGCCACCAAGCCGGCCGGCGAAGTTCCGGCAGCGACGACGCCCGCGCAGAGCGGCGACGTTCCCGCGGCGACCGCTCCGGCCAAGTCGGCCTCGACGCCGGAAAAGAAGTAAGCAACACACCTGCCCAGGTGGCGGAATTGGTAGACGCACTACCTTGAGGTGGTAGCGACGCAAGTCGTGGGGGTTCGAGTCCCCCCTTGGGCACCAATCGAAGTTCCATGGCCTCTTAAGGGCGTCCACGGAATACACGAAACCCCGCATAGCTGCGGGGTTTTTTGTTTCCAGGCGTTCAACGGCGCCCGGTGGAGTTCTGGATATGAAATCGGGCGTGATTCGCTTGCGCCGGCTTACTCGATTCGCGCGAAAGAGAAGCCGCTTTGAGGCGGCTTCTCTTTCGGCTCTATTGAACAGCCCTGCAAATCACGCTTTCTTCTTTGCCTGCTGTTTCGGCATCTTCTTGAGTGCATCCAGGTGGACCTGCAGAGCCGCGGGCGAAGGCGATCCTTCGGGCAAGCTTTGAATCGCCGTATCGCGCATGGATCTCAGGATGCTGACGCCACGCGTGAATGTTTCTCTGGCTGCGTCGGGTTCTTTTAGGGCTCTGCCGTAATAGACGTTGAAAAGCGCTTTAAGGTTGTCGGCATAGGCATCGTTGATGATGTCCTGATCAGACCTTGTACCGGGCATGGCTCGTTCCTTCGCTGGATGATTGGCAGTGTTCAAGACGCTGGCTCGCGCATGCCTCTCCCGTTCAAAAGAGGCGACGTCGACCGTGAGCACCATGGCCGACGGTGCTTGGTGAACGTAGCGCCAGATCGTGCGTGGGACCAGGGCAGACGCGCTGGGATCGGAGTTGGCCCTAGTGTCTTCCTGCGGTTGCGGAAAGGGCGAGGTACGGCCATGTAGGAATTCCCCTACACCACAAAGCGCCTTTCACCTCTACAACAACCTAGGCGTAATCCGGAAACTATCTCTGTCCGGCAAGTCAGGCTCCTTTGCCGATGCCCCGGACCTAAGGACGTAGCGGCTATGGATGGCTGCAGGCCCCAAGGATGGGGCTTTTCTTCTAAGGGGCACGGGAAGGCAGCCGGTTTACGGCACCCTGGTTTCACGCTTGGAAGCACAACCCGCCGGATGGCGGGTTTTTTGTTGGCTGCTCCACAGGTCCATGCAATGGGTCGGATTTCGGACAACCCCTGTTCGGCATAATCCGAGCTTTGCCCGGACCAGTACGCCCACCCTCGAGGGACCGATGAGCGACGACCTGCATTTCTCCAGCAACTATCGCGATCTCTGCCAGCAATACGGCACCGGCGCGGGCTTCCAGTTCGAGTTCTATTGCCAGAGCTGCAGCGACACCTGGCGCTCGCCGTTCGCGCCTTACCGCAGCGGCCAGGCCTCGGGCTGGATGCGGGAGATCGGCAGCTTCGCCAGCAATCTGCTGGGTGGCGTCGGCGGTAGCATCGACAACGCGGTGGAAGGTCTGGCCAAGGCGGGCTGGGGCACGTCGCGCGATGAGGCGTTCAAGGACGCCATCGGCGCGGCGCAGCATCATTTCCATCGCTGCGCGCGCTGCAACCACTATGTGTGCGATCGCTGCTGGAGCGTCGACAAGGGCCTGTGCGAAAACTGCGCGCCCGATATCGCCACGGAAGTGCAGGTCGCCCGGCACCAGGGGCAGCTGCAGGCGGCCAAGGACAGCGCCGCCGAATTCGGCAAAAGCCAGGCCGGCAAGGTGGACGTGAAGACCGAGCGCCAGCTCGTCTGCCCGCAATGCGGCTGCGAGGCGCGCGGCGGCAAATTCTGCCCGGATTGCGGCCATCGCCTCGGTGATCCTTCGCAGTGCGGCGGTTGCCATGCCGAGTTGCCGGCGGGTAGCCGGTTCTGCCCGGAATGCGGGCAGGCCACGGCGACGGGAGTGCGCGGCGCCTGATCGCCGCAGCGTCGGTGTCGCTGGCGAAGCTGACGACGCTCATCGGAATTCCCCTACAGGAACTTGCGCTATTCGCCGCTAGGTGCGACTTAGGAAAAGGCGCAATCTGCATTTGCCTCGTGAGTCAGGCGGCGGGTTCTAGGCTCGTGGCAGCCGATGACCGGGGTGTTCTTCTGTTATGGCTCATGCCCCTGAGCCCTAGGCTTTGGCGCCCCGCACTCCGGGGCGCCTTTTTGTTTGCGCGCCACGCGGATTCGGCCGGTGGCAGCCGCCGACAGGGCGACTTTTTGGGGGCGGAACTCATTGCCGCGACAGCAGAAAACGAGGCTCTCAACTCATCGGCAAGGATGAAACTGAGACTTGGACCACAAATATGTAGTCCATCACCTACACATCAGCGTGCCGCTCGCTGATAGGACGCTTCGTCCTGCCGAGGCATGCTTCTCACGCTGGCATATCGGACGTTGCACGGATGCGCGTTCGATCCCGGCGTACTTATTTCTCCGAAGGGGCACGCACGATGATCATCTACGCGCTCAAGCCATCCACCGAGGGCCAGTGGAATATCTGCCGCTCGGGCTTCTGCCTGTTCAGCGACCTGCGTCTGGGGCCGGCGATCACCCTGGCGCGGGAAGTCGCTCGCGACGAGCACGCGCGCTCGGGCCGCTCGGTCTGCGTGGAAATGCCGGGGCTGGGTTCGGCCATCCGGCTGGCGCAGTACGAGGAACGCTCGATCGAAGGGTTTGCCGTCGCCGGCTGCTGATCTTCCGGCGCGGCGCCATCCGCTTCTTGTCATTCCCGCCCAGGCATGGGCAAAGTGGCGCGATTCCCTCCCCAGGACGCCGCCCATGCTTCTGTCCCGCCGTGTTGCCGCTGCCGTGCTGCTGGCGCTTGCCATCGCGCCGCTGCAGGCCGCCACGCTGCTCGTCAACGCCCGCGTGCACACGCTCGATCCCGCCAATCCGGAGGCCACCGCGCTGGCCTGGGACGGCGAAGGCCGCTTGCTCGCTGTAGGCAAAACGGCGGAACTGCAGGAGAAATTCGCCGGCGCGGAGTCGGTGGACGCGCACGGTGCGACGGTGATCCCTGGCCTGATCGATGCCCACGGGCATGTGCTCGGCTTAGGCATGGTCCGCGGGCAGGCCGATCTGGTCGGCGCGCGTTCCAAGGCCGACATCGTCCAGCGCCTCAAGGATTTCGCAGCGAAGCTGCCGAAGGATGCCTGGTTGCTGGGCCGCGGCTGGGATCAGAACCTGTGGCCGGATAAGCAGTTTCCCAGCGCAGCGGATCTGGACCAGGCGTTTCCGGATCGCCCGGTCTTCCTCGAACGCATCGACGGCCACGCCTCCTGGGCCAATACCGCGGCGATGAAGAAGGCCAGCAAATCGCTCGACGGCGATTGGCAGCCGGATGGCGGCCGCATCGTGCGCGTCGGCACGCGCGCCACCGGCGTGCTGGTCGACGGCGCGCAGCCGCTGGTGGGCAATGCGATTCCGCCGCGGACGCCGGCACAGACGCGCGAGATGTATCGCCGCGCCTTCAAGGAACTGGTCGCGCAGGGCCTGACCGGCGTGCACGACGCCGGTGTCAGCCTGGACGATTTCCGGGTGCTGCAGCAGATGGCGAAGGAAGGGGATATCCCGCTGCGCCTGTACGAAATGGCCGACGGCAACCATGCCGCGCTGGAATGGCTGTGCATGCAGGGCGGCCAATGGATCGACGCCAGCGGCCACCTGCGCATGCATACGGTGAAGCTGTACATGGACGGCGCGCTGGGCAGCCGCGGTGCGGCGCTGCTGCAGGACTACAGCGACGAGCACGGCAACCGCGGCATCTTCGTCACCTCGCCGGAGGATTACCGCGTTGCAGTCGAGAAGGCGCACAAGTGTGGCGCGCAGGTGGCCACGCATGCGATCGGCGATCGCGGCAACCGCATGGTGCTGGACACCTATCAGGCTGTGCTGGGCAAGGATGCGCAAGGCGATCACCGCTGGCGCGTGGAGCACGCGCAGATCCTCGCGCTGGAGGACATCCCGCGCTTCGCCCAGCTGCATCTGATCGCCTCGATGCAGCCGACCCATGCCACCTCCGACATGCCGTGGGCCGTGCAGCGCCTCGGCGTCGAACGCTTGAAGGGTGCCTATGCCTGGCAGCGCTTCCTGCACGAACAGGTGCCGCTGGCTTTCGGCTCGGATTTTCCGGTGGAAAGTCCTGATCCGATGCTGGGCATCTACGCAGCGATCACTCGGCAGGATCTGAAGGGCCAACCGCCCGGCGGCTGGCTGCCCGACCAGAAGGTCAGCCGCATCCAGGCGCTGGCCGGGTTTACCCGCACCGCGGCTTATGCGGCCTTTATGGAGCGCGAGGTGGGCATGCTGAAGGAAGGCATGCGCGCGGACTTCGTGGTGCTCAATGCCGATCCGCTGACTATCCCGCCGCGCCAGATCGCCGATCTCAAGCCGCTCAGCACCTGGGTCGACGGCAAGGCCGTCTATGACGCCGGAAAAGCCGACGCCGCGCGATGAACTGCGCGGCGCCGGCCGGGGTGGAGCGGGGGAGGGACGGGACTTAAGCGGCCTTGCGGATCGCCACGCCGATGCTGGCCTGGGCGGTCTTCAGCGCTTCGGTCTTGTGGTCGGCGCTGACGTTCACGCCTTCGGCGCGGACGAATTCCACGTCGGTGACGCCGAGGAAGCCAAGCACCGCGCGCAGGTAGGGCTCCTGGAAGTCGAACGACTGGGCGGCGGTGCCCTGGCCGTAGAAGCCGCCGCGGCTGGAGGCGATGATCACGCGCTTGCCCTTGGCCAGGCCCTCGGGGCCGTTCGCGGTGTACTGGAAGGTCTTGCCGGCGATCGCGACGCGGTCAATCCAGGCCTTCAGCGAGCTGGAAATGGAGAAGTTGTACATCGGGGCGCCGATCACGATCACGTCGGCGGCCAGGAACTCTTCCAGCACGGCACTGCCGAGCACGGCGGCTGGGTCGGCGGCATCGGCGACCGGACTCCAGTGCGGCAGGGGCTGGGCGGCCAGGTCGCGGTAGGTCACTTCGGCGCCCGGCTGTTCGCGGACCAGCTCGGCTACGATGGACGCGGTCAGGCCGCGGGAGACCGAGTGGTTGCCCAGGGCGCTGGAATCGATATGCAGGAGTTTCATGGCTATTCCTCGTTCGAGGGCCGGTCGGTGTGCCGGCGACGGGAATAACGATATTCTTGGAACAATCGCCCGATAAGACGGGTGATCACGAACGAATTGTTTCATATTGGAAACGACGATGAGCGTACTCGACGGCGCCCTGCAGGACCTCAACGACCTTTATTTCTTCGCCTCGGTGGTGGAGCACGGTGGCTTTTCGGCCGCCGGGCGGGCGCTGGGCATCCCCAAATCCCGTCTGAGCAAGCGCATCGCCCAGCTCGAGGAACGCCTGGGCGTGCGCCTGCTGCAGCGGACCACGCGGCGTTTCGTGGTCACCGAGGTGGGCGAGCGCTTCTATTCGCATTGCCGCGCCGTGCTGGAAGAGGCGCGCGCCGCCCAGGATGCGGTGGACGAGCTGCGCACCGAGCCGCGCGGCGTGGTGCGCGTGAGCTGTCCCAATTCGCTGGCGCAGACCATCGTCGCCCACGTGCTGCCGGACTTCCTGGTGCAGTACCCCAAGGTGCAGGTGCGCCTGCAGGCCACCAATCGCCGCGTCGACCTGATCGGCGAAGGCGTGGATGTGGCGATCCGCGTGCGCGCCAAGCTGGATACCGATGCCACCCTGGTGATGCGCACCTTCGGCCAATCGCGTGTGCTGATCGTGGCCAGCCCGAAGCTGCTGGATCAGACCGGGCGTCCGAAATTGCCGTCGGATCTTTCGGCGATTCCCGCGCTGGCGATGAACGAGCACGAGGGCGCGCATAGCTGGGAACTGCTGGGCGCGGACAGCGAGCGCGTGGTGGTGGATATCCAGCCGAGACTGATCTGCGGGGATTTCTCCGTACTGCTCGAATCCGCGCGGCGCGGCATCGGCGTCACGCTGCTGCCGGAATTCGTCTGCGCGCCGGCGATCACCAACGGCGACCTGGAAGTGCTGCTGCCGGATTGGAGCGTGCCCGAAGGCACCATGCACTTCGTCTACCCGACCCGCCGCGGCCTGCTGCCCGGTGTACGCGCCTTCGTCGATTTCCTCGCCGAGCGCCTGCCGCAGGCGACGCTGCAGAAGCATGAGCAATGCAGCAAGCGGCCCTATCCGGACGTCTGAAAAACAGACCGGCGGAGAAGCCTGAAACCTGGTGCGTGCTAGCATGCCATTTGGACTTCCAAACACTTATAGAGCCTCGATGCGTATCGACACCAAGCTTCCGAAGGTGGGCACCACCATCTTCAGCGTGATGAGCCAGCTCGCCGTCGAGCACAAGGCCGTCAATCTGGGCCAGGGCTTTCCGGATTTCGAACCGCCGGAAGCGCTGCGCGATGCGATCACCCGCGCGATGGCCGAAGGGCGCAACCAGTACGCGCCGGGCATCGGCCTGCCGACGCTGCGCGAGCAGATCGCGCTGAAGACCGAGCGCATGTACGGGCATCGCGTCGATGCGGCCAGCGAGGTCACGGTGACCTCCGGCGCCACCGAGGCGCTGTTCGCGGCGATCGCGGCGGTGGTGCGCGCGGGCGACGAAGTGATCGTGTTCGATCCGGCCTACGACAGCTACGAGCCGGCGATCGATCTGCAGGGCGCGAAGGCGGTGCATATCCCGCTCACCGTGCCCAGCTTCGGCATCGACTGGCAGCGCGTGCGCGACGCCGTCACGCCGCGCACGCGGATGATCCTGGTCAACAGTCCGCACAATCCGTCCGGCGCCGTGCTGTCCGCCGCCGATCTGGACGAACTCGCGGCGATCGTGCGCGATACCGAGATCGTGGTGCTGTCCGACGAGGTGTACGAGCACATCGTGTTCGACGGCGGCCAGCATCAGAGCGTGCTGCGCCATGCGGAGCTGGCCGCGCGCAGCATCGTGGTGTCCTCGTTCGGCAAGACCTATCACTGCACCGGCTGGAAGCTAGGCTACGCGGTGGCGCCGGCGGCGCTGTCGGCGGAATTCCGCAAGGTGCACCAGTACCTCACCTTCTGCACCTTCCATCCGGCGCAGGTGGCCTTCGCCGAATTCATGGCCAGTACGCCGGAGCATTATCTGGAACTGCCGGCGTTCTACCAGGCCAAGCGCGACCGTTTCCGCGCGCTGATCGCGCCGTCGCGCTTCAAGCTGCTGGACGTGCCGGGCGGCTACTTCCAGCTTGTCGATTACTCGGCCATCCGCGACGAGCCCGACGTGGCGTTCTGCGAATGGCTGGTGAAGCAGGGCGGCGTGGCGGCGATTCCGCTGGCGCCGTTCTACGAGACCGCGCCGGACACGCGCCTGGTCCGCCTGTGCTTCGCCAAGAGCGACGCCACCATGGACGCCGCCGCGGAGCGCCTATGCAAGCTCTGACCGTCAGCCTGGTGCAGGGCGCCACGCGCTGGCACGACGCGCCGGCCAATCGCGAGTACTACGGCGCGCTGGTGCGCGGCGTGGCGGGCAGGAGCGATCTGATCGTGTTGCCGGAGACCTTCCTGTCCGGCTTCAGCAACGACACCCGCGCCAGCGCGGAAACCATGGACGGCGAGGGCGTGGCCTGGCTGCGCGCGCTGGCGCAGGAAGCCGGCGCCACCTTGTGCGGCAGCCTGGCGATCCGCGAAGGCGACACGGTCTACAACCGCCTGCTGTGGGTGCGCCCGGACGGCAGCTTCGCGCAGTACGACAAGCGCCATCTGTTCCGCATGGCCGGCGAGCACACCCGCTATGGCGGCGGCCGCGAGCGGCTGATCGTGGAGCTGAAGGGTTGGCGCATCCTGCCGCAGGTCTGCTACGACCTGCGCTTTCCGGTATGGCTGCGCAATCGCCGCGTGGAAGCCGCCGCCGGCGGCATGGATTACGACCTGGCCATCTTCGTCGCCAACTGGCCGGCGCCGCGCCGCCAGCCCTGGCGCACGCTGCTGCGCGCGCGCGCGATCGAGAATCTCAGCTATGTGGTGGGGCTCAACCGCGTCGGCGTGGATGGCAACGATCTGCCGTATGCGGGCGACAGCGCCGTGCTCGATGCGGTAGGCGAGCCGCTGATCGAACTGGGCCCGCAGGAGCAGGTGGCGACGGTGACGCTGGACCCCGCGCCGCTGCTGGCGCATCGCGAGCGCTTTCCGGCGTGGATGGATGCGGATGAGTTTTCGCTGCAGCCGTAAGTCGGGTCTTGCCTTTTGACGCGCCGTAGCCTGCTTTTGCTCGTCATTCCGGCGCAGGCCGGAATCCAGTTTCGATATCGCTCGATTGGCGCGATATCGCGCTCGGCAATCCGCCAACGTATTCAGGCGACAGTCGAGCGTTGCGTTACTGGATTCCGGCCTGCGCCGGAATGACGGAGAGGTTTACGCCCGCGTCGAAAAAAAGCCGCCTTTCGGCGGCTTTTTCATGCACTCAGAGTATCCCCAGCACCGACTCCGGCGGTCGCCCCAGCTTCGCCTTGCCGTTCGCGACCACGATCGGCCGCTCGATCAGCCGCGGATACTGCGACATCGCCGCGACCAGGTCATGCTCGCTCAACGAAGGATCGTCGAGGCCCAGCTCGGCGTACTCCGTCTCACCCTTGCGGATCAGTTCGCGCGCGCTCATGCCGAGCTGGTCGAGCAATTGCACCAGTTCCTCGACGCTGGGCGGCGTGTCGAGGTAGTTGATCACCTCGCACTGGCAACCACGCTCCTGCAGCAGCGCCAAGGTCGCGCGCGACTTGGAGCACTGGTTGTTGTGATAGATCCGGACCGCGTCCATCGCGAAACTCAGCGATTGCCGCCGCGCGGACCACCGCGGCCGCCGCCCTGCGGACGGCTACCGCCGCCATGGCGATTGCCGCCGCCCTGGGGTGAGCGATTGCCACCGCCCTGGGGCGAACGATTGCCACCGCCGCCCTGGCCGCCCTGGCCACCCGGACGATTGCCGCCGCCGCTGCGCGCCTGCGGACGCCCGCCCTTGTTGCCCTGGCCACCCTGGCCGGCATAGCCGCGATTGCCACCGCCACCGCCGCCGAAGCCGCCGTAGGGACTGCCGCCGCCCTGGGCCTGGCCGGCAGGACCGCGCTTGCCGCCGCCGCCACTGCCACTGCCACCGGTACCGCTGCGACGATTGCCGCCGCCGTAGCCCTTGCCCTGGCCGCTGCCACCACCGCCTTCACGGCTCTCGCCGGCAAACCAGGTGCGCACCGACGGCAGCTCCTGGCCCGGCGCGACGCCGCGCTTGCCGCCGCCAGTGCGGCGACCGGCATTCGCATTCGGACCGCGCTCGGGGCGCGCGACATTGCCGTTCACTTCCTTGCCCGGACGGCGGCGCTGCTGCTTGCCGCGCGCGGGTTCCTCGCGGATGCGGTCGAACGCGCGCAGCTCGCGCGCTTCGTCGTGGTACGCGCCGCTCCAGGAGCCGCCGGTGCCGCGCTCGGGGCGGTACTCGGTGACGTTGCGGGTGGCGCGGCGCTGATGCAGCACGGGGCTAAGCGTCAGCACCGGCTGCGGCGCGCCCAGGCCGCTGACCTGGCGCAGCTGCTTCACGGCTTCCTCGCCCAGCGTCTCGCAGTCGCCGCGGCGCAGTGCGCGCGGCAGTTCCACGCTGCCATAGCGGATGCGCTTGAGGCGGCTGACCAGGAAGCCCTGCGAATCCCACAGGCGGCGCACTTCGCGGTTGCGGCCTTCGCGAATCACCACGCGGAACCAGCTATGGCTGCCGCCGCGGCTGATCACGGCGATCTCGTCGAAGCGCGCGGGGCCGTCTTCCAGCTCCACGCCGGCCTTCAGCTTTTCGATCATTTCGTCCGGCACTTCGCCGTGCACGCGGCACAGGTACTCGCGCTCCAGGCCGCTGCGCGGATGCATCAGCGCATTGGCCAGCTCGCCGTCGGTGGTGAGCAGGAGCAGGCCGGTGGTGTTGATGTCCAGGCGGCCCACGGCGACCCAGCGCGCACCTTTCAGGCGCGGCAGCTGTTCGAACACGGTGGGGCGGCCTTCGGGATCTTCGCGGGTGGTCACCACGCCTTCGGGCTTGTGGTAGACCAGCACTTCGGTCTCGTCGCGGTTGTCGGTGGCGACGACGAACTGCTTGCCGTCCAGCACCACGCGGTCGCCGGCATGCACGCTGGCGCCGATGCCGGCGGCGTTGCCGTTGACTTCGACTTCGCCGGCCTGGATCCGCTGCTCGAGCATGCGGCGCGAGCCCAGGCCCGCATTGGCCAGCACCTTGTGCAGGCGTTCTTCCAGGGCGGGCGCGTCGGTGGTGCGCGTGTCGCGCTTAAGGGTCAAAAGGGATTTCTGCGGCGCATTCATGCGCGGTACTCCTCGGTGTCTTTCGTGGCGTCGCCGTTGCCGGCATCCGCTTCGTTCGCTGCCTCGGCGGCAGTGAGGGTGGAAGGTTCGGCGGGGGTGTCCTCGCCGGTGTCCGAAGGCGCCGTCTCTACGGCAGCGGCTTCGTGGTGTTCTTCGATCGCGGCGGCAGGCGCCGCGGGTTCGGTGATTTCGGCTTGTGCGGTTTCCGGCTGGCCGGAGACGTGGAATTCTTCTTCGCCTTCGGTGCGGCCGTGGTCTTCGTTCTCGTCGGTCGCTTCGGCGTCGTTTGGTGCGGTGGCGGCTTCAGCCTCAGCTTCAGCCTGGGCCCGTGCTTCCGCCTCGGCCTCCGGATCGATCGGCAGGTCGCGGATCACGCGCGCCGGCAGATCTTCGATAAAGCGCAGCTGCGGGTCTTCCATGTCGCGGATCTCCGACAGCGGCGGCAGCTCGTCCAGCGACTTCAGGTTGAAGTAGTCCAGGAAGGCGCGGGTGGTGCCGAACAGCGCGGGCTTGCCCGGCACGTCGCGGTAGCCCACCACGCGGATCCATTCGCGCTCCTCCATCGTCTTGATGATGTTGGAGGACACCACCACGCCGCGGATCTGCTCGATCTCCGGGCGGGTGATCGGCTGGCGGTAGGCGATCAGGGCCAGCGTTTCCAGCAGGGCGCGCGAATAGCGGCTGGGCTTTTCCGTCCACATGCGCGAAATCCACGGATGGACCTCCTGGCGCACCTGGTAGCGGAAGCCGGAGGCCACCTCGCGCAGCTCGACGCCGCGGCCGGCGCAGTCCTCGCCCAGCGCTTCCAGCGCGCGCGCCAGCTGCTCGCGGTCGACTTCGTCCTCTTCGCTGAAGAGGTCGCCCAGCTGCTGCACGGTGAGCGGCTGGGTGGCGGCGAGCAGGGCCGCCTCGATGATGTTCTTCAGTTGCTCGATCTGCATGGCCTGATCGGATGAGGATGCTTGAGTTGAGGTGGATTCAATCGGCCGCCGAAGCCTGTGCGGGCGCTTCGTCGTCGATCAATTCCTCGGCCTGGGTGACCTTTGCCTTCACGTAGATCGGAGCCAGCGGCTCCTCCTGCACGATTTCCACCAGCATTTCCTTGGCCAGTTCCAGCATGGCCAGGAAGGTGACCACCACGCCGAGCCGGCCTTCGTTCGGATCGAACAGCGTCTCGAAGCGGTGAAAGCTGGCGTCGCCGAGCTTGCCCAGCAGCTCGCCCATGCGCTGGCGCACGCTGAGCGCCTCGCGCCGGATGGCGTGATGCCCGAACAGTTCGGCGCGATGCAGCACGTCCTTGAGCGCCAGCAGCATTTCCTTGAGGTCCAGCGGAGGCGGCAGCTTCACCACGGTGCGCTCGCCGCTGTCGGCGTGCACCACCACCGTGTCGCGTTCCACGCGGGGCAGGGCGTCGATGTCCGCCGCCGCGCGCTTGAAGCGCTCGTACTCCTGCAGCCTGCGCACCAGCTCGGCGCGCGGATCTTCCTCTGTGCCTTCCTCCACCGGGGGCCGCGGCAGCAGCAGCCGCGACTTGATCTCGGCCAGGATCGCGGCCATCAGCAGGTACTCGGCGGCCAGCTCCAGCCGCATGTCCTGCATCATGTCGATGTATTCCAGATACTGCCGGGTGATCTCGGCGATCGGGATATCCAGGATGTCCAGGTTCTGCCGGCGGATCAGGTACAGCAGCAGGTCCAGCGGTCCTTCGAAGGCTTCCAGGATGACTTCCAGCGCATCCGGCGGGATGTACAGGTCCTGCGGCATCTGCAGCACGGGTTCGCCGCGCACGATGGCCAGCGGCATTTCCTGCTGTTGCGGTACCGACGCGAAAGCGTCCTGCGGTGCTGCCACCGGCTGAGGCTCGACTGGCTCAGTGCTCATCAATACATGTCGTTGGGCCGCCCGTGACGGCTAGCAGTGCGTTCAACACGTTCGGAACCGTTCGATTCCACCGGCATTCGCTGAGGCTGTCCCCCGCTCTCGGGCGGCGGCCATCCGGCGGTCACCCGTGAAACTCCTTAGGCTCGATCACCACGGACGCGGCTGGCATCCGTCGCGGCGCTTCATGACGAAACCGCGCCTGCGGCGGTATCGGTCAGGCTGGCCGTGAGCATTTCCTGCATGCCGAACCGCCAGGCGATCCACGGCAAAAGCCAAGCCCGACCGCGCGATGCTTTGCGCCAGGGCGTGAACAGGAGGTCTGCTGAGTGTCGGGCGGGTGCTCCGGCGGCGTCTGGCTCAATCGGCAGGCGCACCCTGTAACCCACGTGCGATCAAGGTTAACGGCTGCATGCGGCCAAGTCCAGTATGCGGACGACCTACCAGGCGTGCGGCGACCTCGGCAGAATGCGCCGGATGCCTGCTCCAGCGCGCTTGATGGTGCATGTCGCCGCGGCCTGCGCGCTATCGGCGAATGGGCAGCATGTGACCCGGCGCGTCTGACCCGGGCGTTGCAGCCAGGTTGCAGGGAGCCGTCTACAGAAGCAGGGCAAGGCTTCAGCCCGGGCCGGAAGGGGCTGGAACGGGCCGAATCGCCGCTGCGGCGCCAATCCCGATGCATGGGCAGCAGATATTTACGAAGTGGCACGACGCTTGCTTAACGCCACGGTACAGAAAGCTCGGTGCGTGCAGAACCGCGTACCAGCGGTGGGGATGAGTCCATTTCACAGGCACTAGTGCCCGCCACGCATAAGTTGGACGGACGCTGCACAGCAGCGGGGATGGGAGGGAAAGGCATGACCAAAGCCGGCGGCAAACACCATAGCGATGGTCCGGAGCAGCTGCGCCCCGCGCGGATGCGCATCGAGACGACCGTACTGATGAGCCGCGGCAGCCAGTCACAGCCGACGGAACTGGTGGACATCTCGGCGACCGGCGCCCTGCTGCGCCGCCCGCTGGGGTGGCAGGGGGAAGTAGGGCAGAGCTGGATGCTGGACATGATTTTCGGCCACGACCTGCACATCCATCTGGAAGCCCAGGTGGCGCGCATCTCGGACCGGCACATCGGTTTTGCGTACACGCGCATACCGGAGGACAAGCAGGTGCCCTTGTGGAACCTGCTGGGCGGCTACGCCGACATTCTGGAGACGTGGCACGACGATTGATTCGTCGCGGCGACCGCTTGCGGCGCCCGCGTTGCGCAGCGCGGGCTATGAAGCCTGGAGTCTGTCCGGCCACCCTGGGTCGGACAGGCTCCTCGCGACAGTTCAGGCCGCCGAGGCGGCGCTCTTCTTCTCGTCGCGCAGTTCGCGGCGAAGAATCTTGCCCACATTGCTCTTGGGCAGCGCATCGCGGAATTCGATCAGCTTGGGACGCTTGTAGCCGGTGAGGTTCTCGCGGCAGAACTCCTTGAGCGCTTCCACCGTCAGGTTCGGGTCCTTGCGCACCACGAACAGCTTCACCACTTCGCCCGAATGCTCGTCCGGCACGCCGACCGCGGCCACTTCGGCCACGCCGGGGTGGGTCATGACGATGTCCTCGACCTCGTTCGGATACACGTTGAAGCCGGACACCAGGATCATGTCTTTCTTGCGGTCGACGATATAGACGTAGCCGTTCTGGTCCATGCGCGCGATGTCGCCGGTATGCAGCCAGCCGTCCGCGCCGAGCACCTTGGCGGTCTCGTCGGGGCGCTGCCAGTAGCCCTGCATCACCTGCGGCCCCTTCACCATCAGCTCGCCGACTTCGCCGATCGGCAGCGGCTGGTTTTCCTCGGACCAGATCGCCACGTCGGTGGAAGGAATCGGCAGGCCGATCGAGGCGTTGTAGTCCTTCAGGTCCAGCGGATTGATGCAGGCCGCGGGCGAGGTCTCGGTCAGGCCGTAGGCCTCGGCCAGGGTCACGCCGGTCACCTTCTTCCAGCGTTCGGCCACGGCGCGCTGCACGGCCATGCCGCCGCCCAGGCTCAGGTGCAGGCGCGAGAAATCCACTTCCGCGAAGCCCGGCGTATTGAGCAGGCCGTTGAACAGCGTGTTGACGCCGGTCAGCGCGGTGAAGCGCGACTTCTTCAGCTCCTTGACGAAGCCCGGCATATCGCGCGGATTGGTGATCAGCCAGTTCAGGCCGCCCAGGCGGGTGAACACCAGGCCGTTCGCGGTCAGCGAGAAGATGTGGTACAGCGGCAGCGCCGTGATGATCACCTCTTCGCCCGGCTTGGCATTGGTGCCGATCCAGGCGCCGGCCTGCAGCATGTTGGCGACCATATTGCCGTGCGACAGCATGGCGCCCTTGGCCACGCCGGTGGTGCCGCCGGTGTACTGCAGGAAGGCGAGGTCGTCGTGGCCCAGCGTCACCTTCGGCGCCGGATGCGCGGCGCCTTGCGCCAGCGCATCGCGGAAGCGCACGGCATGCGGCAGATGGAAGTCGGGCACCATCTTCTTGACGTGCTTGACCACCAGGTTCATCACCTTGCCCTTCAGCCCCAGCAGGTCGCCGAGGCCGGTGGTGATGATGTGCTTGACCTCCGTTTCCGCCACGACCTGCTGCACGGTGGCGCCGAAGTTGTCCATCACCACGAGCGCCTTCGCGCCGGCGTCCTCGAGCTGATGCTTGAGTTCCCGCGCGGTGTACAGCGGGTTGGTGTTGACCACCACTAGGCCGGCGCGCAGCGCGCCGAACAGCGCGATCGGATACTGCAGCACGTTGGGCATCATGATCGCGATGCGATCGCCCTTGCCCAGTTTCAGCACGCCGGTGAGATAGCCGGCGAAGTGGTGGCTCAGCTCATCGATCTGTCCGTAGCTCAGCTCCTTGCCGAAGCTGTGGAAGGCGGGGCGGTCGCGGAACTTCGAGAAGGCTTCCTCCAGCACCGCGGCGACGGAGGCATAGGCATTGAGGTCGATCTGCGCGGGTACGCCTTCCGGGTAGTGGTCCAGCCACGGACGCTCGTTGCTCATGTGTTTTCCCTGCTCCTGTATCGAATGCCGTCGTCGCCGTCGCGCGCATCCGGCATCATGGTGACGAGGCATTGGAGCATACGCCCGCGTACAGCGGCAAGCCGCGCCGCAGCGGGATTTCCAGGCGATATGCGAGGGGTGGGCGAGGGGTGGGCGAGTCGATGCGCAAGCTGCTTTTTCTGCTGTTTTTCGCTGTGCTGGCGACGGGACTGGCCGCCTGCCGGCGCGCGCCCGACGAGGTGCGCATCCGCCAGGCGATCGAGGCCGCGCGCACGGCGGCAACCGAGGTGGATGGCAGCGGACTGATCGCTGTGCTGAGCGAAGACTTCGACGGCAATGGCAATGCCGGCGCGATGAATCGCAAGGACCTGGGCAATCTGCTGCGCCTGGCCAGGTTCCGAGGCGAGACCGTGCATGCGGTGCTCGGTCCGGTCGAAGTGGAACCGCGCGGCGACCGCTACATCGCCCGCTTCACCGTCACCCTGGGCAGCGGCGGCAAGCTGTTCCCCGCGGAGCTGGGCATGTTCAAGGTGGAGACGGGCTGGCGCAGGGAAGGGCGCGAGTGGCGCTGCTTTACCGCGAGCTGGGAGCAGCAGCTCTAGTTGTTCTTTTCTCCAAGGCTTCCACGACACATCCCTCGTCATTCCAGCGAACGCTGGAATCCAGTGCCTTCAAGGCCCTGGACCCCAGCGTTCGCTGGGGCGACGAGGTTGTGCGCCGGCGAACCCTCAGGCCGCCTTCTTCCCGGCCAGCTGCCGCAGCACGTACTGCAGGATGCCGCCGTGGCGGAAGAACTCCCGCTCCTTCGGCGTCAGCAGCAGCACCTTCACGGTGAACTCCTTCCTGCTGCCGTCCGGCGCGGTGGCGGTGACCTTGGCCTGCTTCGACTCGCCGCCATGGAGGCCGGTGATGTCGAACACTTCCTTGCCGGTCAGGCCCAGCGACTGCGCGCTCTGGCCGTCTTCGAACTGGCAGGGCAGCACGCCCATGCCGACCAGGTTGGAACGGTGGATGCGCTCGAAGCTCTCGGCGATCACCGCTTTCACGCCCAGCAGCAAGGTGCCCTTGGCCGCCCAGTCGCGCGACGAGCCGGTGCCGTATTCCTTGCCGGCCAGCACCACCAGCGGCGTGTGCTCCGCCTTGTACTTCATCGCCGCGTCGTAGATGGCCAGCTGCTCGCCACTGGGCACGTGCACGGTGTAGCCGCCTTCGACGCCGTCCAGCATCAGGTTCTTGATGCGGATATTGGCGAAGGTGCCGCGCACCATCACGTCGTCGTTGCCGCGGCGCGAGCCGTAGGAGTTGAAGTCCTTCGGCTCCACGCCCTTGCTGATCAGGAAGCGGCCCGCCGGGCTGTCCTTCTTGATCGAGCCGGCCGGCGAAATGTGGTCGGTGGTGATGGAGTCGCCGAACAGGCCCAGCACGCGCGCGCCGTGGATGTCTTCGACCTTGCCCGGCTCGCGCGTCATGCCCTCGAAGTACGGCGGGTTCTTGATATAGGTCGAATCGCCCCACTGGTACACCGAGCCGTCGGGCGAGGCGATATGGTTCCAGCGGTCGTCGCCCTTGAACACGTCGGCGTAGTTCTTGGCGAACATGGCCGGATTGATCGCGCCGGCGATGGTGTCGGAGATCTCCTGGTTGCTCGGCCAGATGTCCTTCAGATAGACCGGCTTGCCGTCGCTGCCGGTGCCGAGCGGATCCTTGCTCAGATCCACGTCGAGCGAACCGGCCAGCGCATACGCCACCACCAGCGGCGGCGAGGCGAGATAGTTCATCTTCACTTCGGGATGCACGCGGCCTTCGAAGTTGCGGTTGCCCGAAAGCACCGACGCCACCGCGAGATCGCCCTCGGCGATGCCCTTGCTGATTTCCGCCGGCAGCGGGCCGGAGTTGCCGATGCAGGTGGTGCAGCCATAACCCACCACGTAGAAGCCGACCTTCTCCAGTTCCTTCAGCAGGCCGGTCTTTTCAAGGTAATCGGTGACCACCTTGGAGCCCGGCCCGAGCGAGGTCTTCACCCAGGGCTGCGCCTTCAGGCCCTTGGCCGCGGCCTTCTTCGCCAGCAGGCCGGCGCCGAGCATCACGGCGGGGTTGGAGGTATTGGTGCAGGAAGTGATCGCGGCGATCACCACGGCGCCGTCGCCGAGGCGGAAGTTCTCGCCGTCCTTTTCCACCAGCACGCCGCTTTCGGAGACGGCATTGGCCGGATTGCCGATCGCGGCGGAACCGCCTTCGCTGATGAAGTTGGAGGTATCGCCATTGCGCGGACGGCGGTTGGCGGTAAGCGGGCCGAGCGCGTCGCGGAAGCTCTGCTCCACGTCCTGCAGCAGCACGCGGTCCTGCGGACGCTTCGGGCCGGCCAGCGAGGGGCGCACGTCGCCCAGGTCCAGTTCCAGCGTGGTGGTGAATTGCGCGTGCGGCGTGTTCTCGTCGTGCCACAGGCCCTGGGCCTGCGCGTAGGACTTCACCAGCCCGATATGTTCTTCGCTGCGGCCGGACAGGCGCAGATAGTTCAGCGCTTCCTGGTCGATCGGGAAGATGCCGCAGGTGGCGCCGTATTCCGGCGCCATATTGCCGATGGTGGCGCGGTCCGCCAGCGCCAGATCCTTCAGGCCCGGGCCGAAGAACTCCACGAACTTGCCCACCACGCCGAGCTTGCGCAGCATCTGGGTGACGGTGAGCACCAGGTCGGTGGCGGTGACGCCTTCGGGCAGCTTGCCGGTGAGCTTGAAGCCCACCACCTGCGGAATCAGCATCGACGAGGGCTGGCCCAGCATCGCGGCTTCGGCTTCGATGCCGCCCACGCCCCAGCCCAGCACGCCCACGCCGTTGATCATGGTGGTATGCGAGTCGGTGCCGAACACGGTGTCCGGATAGGCCCAGGCCTGGCCGTCCTTCTCGCCGGTGAACACCACGCGGCCCAGGTACTCCAGGTTCACCTGGTGCACGATGCCGGTGCGCGGCGGCACCACCTTGAAATTGTCGAACGCCTTCTGGCCCCAGCGCAGGAACGCGTAGCGCTCCTGGTTGCGCTGGAATTCGATCGCCACGTTCTGCTCCAGCGCGGATTCCGAACCGTACACGTCGACCTGTACCGAATGGTCGATCACCAGTTCCGCCGGCGCCAGCGGATTGATCTGCTTGGCGTCGCCGCCGAGCTTCACCACCGCGTCGCGCATCGCCGCCAGGTCGACCACGCAGGGCACGCCGGTGAAGTCCTGCAGCACCACGCGCGCGGGCATAAAGGCGATTTCGGTATCCGGCTCTGCCTTCGGATTCCAGCGGGCGACCGCTTCGATCTCCTTGGCGGTGACGTTGACGCCATCCTCGTGGCGCAACAGGTTCTCCAGCAGGATCTTCATCGAGTAAGGCAGGTGCTTGATGTCGAAGCGCTGGCCGAGCTTGGCGAGGCTGGCGATCTGGTACGAGCTGCCGTTGACCTTGAGGGTGTCGCGGGTGGCGAATGAATCCAGCATGGGGAGAGCTCCTGTTGCTTGAGTCTGCGGCGCACGGGGACGTGGCCGGGGGATCCTAAAGCTGCGCACGTGAGCGGAAGGCGCAAGCGCGGGCCATCCGCTGCATCGATCCCGTGCTCATCGATTCTGGGAGTTTGAGGCAAAAGGCGCTACGCGCAAGTTACCCGTCCGGCTATTTCGCGCAGGTCTCATTGCAAGATATCGAACGCAGGCGGAAACAACGTCTTGCGTTGCGGCAGATGGCCCGCGGCTGGCAAAATAAGCGGCTGAAACGAGCCCCGGAAGCGGCTTGGGGAGCGGCTTCGCAGCCCTTCGCCCGATCCGGCCGCCGTTCCGCTTCCCGCCACGCCAACGGACGAGAACCATATGCTCAACGCCTATCGCCAACACGTCGCCGAGCGCGCCGCCCTCGGGATTCCCGCGCTGCCGCTGACGGCTCAGCAGACCGCCGACCTGATCGAGCTGCTGAAGAACCCGCCCGCCGGCGAGGAAGCTTTCCTGGTCGACCTGATCAGCAACCGCGTGCCGGCCGGCGTGGACGACGCGGCCAAGGTCAAGGCCTCGTACCTGGCCGCCGTGGCGTTCGGCAAAGAACACTGCACGCTGATCAGCCGCGAGAAAGCCACCGAACTGCTCGGCACCATGCTGGGCGGCTACAACATCCATCCGCTGATCGAGCTGCTGGACGACGCGCAGGTGGGCGGTATCGCCGGCGATGCGCTGAAGAAGACCCTGCTGATGTTCGACGCCTTCCACGACGTCAAGGACAAGGCCGACAAGGGCAATGCGAACGCCAAGAGCGTGCTGCAGAGCTGGGCCGATGCCGAGTGGTTCACCAGCCGTCCGGAAGTGCCGCACAGCCTCACCATCACCGTGTTCAAGGTGCCGGGCGAGACCAATACCGACGACCTGTCGCCGGCTCCCGACGCCACCACCCGTCCCGACATCCCGCTGCATGCGCTGGCCATGCTGAAGAACAAGCGCGAAGGCGCGCCGTTCCAGCCGGAGGAAGACGGCAAGCGCGGCCCGATCCAGCAGATCCAGGACCTGGCCAAGCAGGGCCATCTGGTCGCCTATGTGGGCGACGTGGTCGGCACCGGCTCCAGCCGCAAGTCCGCCACCAACTCGGTGCTGTGGTGGACCGGCGAGGACATCCCCTTCATCCCGAACAAGCGCTTCGGCGGCGTGTGCCTGGGCAGCAAGATCGCCCCGATCTTCTACAACACCATGGAAGACGCCGGCGCGCTGCCGATCGAGCTCGACGTCTCCCAGATGGAGATGGGCGACGTGGTCGAGCTGCGTCCCTATGAAGGCAAGGCGCTGAAGAACGGCGCGGTGATCGCCGAGTTCCAGGTGAAGTCCGACGTGCTGTTCGACGAAGTGCGCGCCGGCGGCCGCATTCCGCTGATCATCGGCCGCGGCCTTACCGCCAAGGCGCGCGAGGCGCTGGGCCTGGCCCCGTCCGCGCTGTTCCGCCTGCCGCAGAACCCGGCCGACACCGGCAAGGGCTACACGCTGGCGCAGAAGATGGTCGGCCGCGCCTGCGGCCTGGCCGAAGGCGAGGGCGTGCGTCCGGGCACCTACTGCGAGCCGAAGATGACCTCGGTGGGTTCGCAGGACACCACCGGCCCGATGACCCGCGACGAGCTGAAGGACCTGGCCTGCCTGGGCTTCTCGGCCGACCTGGTGATGCAGTCGTTCTGCCACACCGCGGCCTATCCGAAGCCGGTGGATGTGAAGACCCACCACGAGCTGCCCGCCTTTATCTCCACTCGCGGCGGCATCTCGCTGCGCCCGGGCGACGGCGTGATCCATTCCTGGCTCAACCGCATGCTGCTGCCCGACACCGTCGGTACCGGCGGCGACAGCCATACGCGCTTCCCGATCGGCATTTCCTTCCCGGCCGGTTCCGGCCTGGTGGCTTTCGCCGCCGCTACCGGCGTGATGCCGCTGGATATGCCCGAGTCGGTGCTGGTGCGCTTCAGGGGCGAGCTGCAGCCGGGCGTGACCTTGCGCGACCTGGTCAATGCGATCCCGCTGTACGCGATCAAGCAGGGTCTGCTCACGGTCGCCAAGCAGGGCAAGAAGAACATCTTCTCCGGCCGCATCCTGGAGATCGAAGGTCTGCCGAACCTGAAGGTGGAGCAGGCGTTCGAGCTGTCCGACGCCTCGGCCGAGCGCTCTGCTGCCGGCTGCACGGTGCGCCTGGACAAGGCGCCGATCATCGAATACCTCAACAGCAACATCACCCTGCTGAAGTACATGATCGCCCAGGGCTACCAGGACGCCCGCTCGCTGGCCCGCCGCATCAAGAAGATGGAAGAGTGGCTGGCCAATCCGCAGCTGCTGGAACCGGATGCGGATGCCGAATACGCCGCGGTGATCGAGATCGACCTGGCCGACGTGCACGAGCCGATCGTGGCCTGCCCGAACGACCCGGACGACGTGAAGTCGCTGTCCGACGTGGCCGGCGCCAAGATCGACGAAGTGTTCATCGGTTCCTGCATGACGAATATTGGTCACTTCCGCGCGGCGTCGAAGCTGCTGGAAGGCAAGCGCGATATCCCGACCCGCCTGTGGGTGGCCCCGCCGACCAAGATGGACCAGCAGCAGCTCACCGAGGAAGGCCACTACGGCGTGCTCGGCACCGCCGGCGCGCGCATGGAAATGCCGGGCTGCTCGCTGTGCATGGGCAACCAGGCCCAGGTGCGCGAGGGCGCCACGGTGATGTCGACCAGCACGCGCAACTTCCCCAATCGCCTGGGCAAGAACACCAATGTGTACCTGGGCTCGGCGGAGCTGGCGGCGATCTGCTCGCGGCTGGGGCGTATTCCGACCAAGGACGAGTACATGGCGGATATCGGCGTGATCAACGCGAATGGCGAGAAGATCTATCGCTATATGAACTTTGATCAGATTGCGGAGTTCAAGCAGGTTGCAGACACCGTCGTCGCCTGACCATGGAATCCTTCTCCCATCGGGAGAAGGTGGCGGCAGCCGGATGAGGGTACGACCGGAGCGGAGCGCATCACTCCTGCGCTTCGCCCGTACCCTCACCCCAACCCCTCTCCCGACGGGAGAGGGGCTTTCAAGCCCGGCCCTGTGCCGGGCTTCGTCGTTTATGCTTTGCGCCGCCTCGATGCGGGGCAGGGCGGCGAGGCGCGGGCAGCAGGATGATTTCCACTCAGTTATCGGCCGTCTCCTTGCGCGACCTGATCCTGGTCCAGGCGGTGCGCCGCCATGGCAGCTTCAACAGCGCGGCGCGCGCCATGCATATCAGCCCCTCCGGCCTGTCGCACCAGGTGCAGAAAGTGGAACAGGCGCTGGGTACGCCGCTGTTCGAGCGCGGCGGCCGCCGCGTGGTGCCCACCGCGGGCGGGCAGCGTCTGCTGGAGCAGATCGATGCGGTCTTGCTGGCGGCCGACCATCTGCAGCAGGCCGCTCGCGCCGGCGAGACCGCTTTCGGCGGCGAGCTGCGCCTGGGCGTGCTGGCCACGCTGGGGCCATATCTGCTGCCGCACCTGATCGCGCCGTTTCCGCAGCATTTCCCCGGGGCGCGCCTGAGCCTGTCCGAAGGCAAGCCGCGCGGCCTGCTGCGCCGCCTGCAGGAAGGCGAGCTGGATGCGGTGCTGGCGCAGCCGGCTCCGCCGGTCAGCGGCATCGCCATGCGCCCGCTGTTCTTCGAACCATGGGAAGTGATGCTGCGCGCCGACCATCCGCTGGCCAGCCGCCGCACGCTGACGCTGGATCAGCTCGACGCCGACGACGCCACCCTGATGGCGGAAAGCCGTGCCGACGATGTGCTGGGCGGCGGCCATGTGCAGGACGTCAGCCTGGAAAGCCTGGCCGCCCTGGTCGGCCTGCGCGGCGGCTATGCGCTGGTGCCGGCGCTGGCGCACGAGCGGCTGGCCTCGATGCCGGAAGTGGCTCTGGCCAAATTCAAGGGACAGGCGCCGGGGCGGGAGATCGCGCTGTACTGGCGCGAGGCTTCGCCATGGGACGCGGATCTGCAGACCTTCGCCGAGCTGCTGCGCAAGCTGGCCAGGCAGCGGCCTGGGCTGAAGGTCATCGACGCCTGAAGGTGATCAGCAACGAGGTTCAGGTCTTGAGCAAAACCTTCGTCACCCCTGCGCAAGCTCGGGCCCGGAGCGTTGGAGGCACTGGATTCCAGCTTTCGCTGGAATGACGGGGGCGCGACAACGAGGTTCAGGTCTTGAGCAAAACCTTCGTCACCCCAGCGAAAGCTGGGGCCCAGAGCGTTGGAGGCACTGGATTCCAGCTTTCGCTGGAATGACGGGGGCGCGACAACGAGGTTCAGGTCTTGAGCAAAACCTTCGTCACCCCAGCGAAAGCTGGGGTCCAGAGCCTTGGAGGCACGGGATTCCAGCTTTCGCTGGAATGACGGGGCGCGACAACGAGGTTCAGGTCTTGAGCAAAACCTTCGTCACCCCAGCGAAAGCTGGGGCCCAGAGCCTTGGAGGCACGGGATTCCAGCTTTCGCTGGAATGACGGGGCGCGACAACGAGGTTCAGGTCTTGAGCAAAACCTTCGTCACCCCTGCGCAAGCTCGGGCCCGGAGCGTTGGAGGCACTGGATTCCAGCTTTCGCTGGAATGACGGGGCGCGACAACGAGGTTCGGGTCTTGAGCAAAACCTTCGTCACCCCAGCGAAAGCTGGGGTCCAGAGCCTTGGATGCGCTGGAATGACGGGGCGCGACATACCTTTGGGTCGCGTCAGCCGTTGTCCAGCGTCACCCCGGTCAGCAGCCCGCGCGCCAGCATGCTGCACTGGCGGCGATAGAACAGCAGCTGCCACTGGCGCCCGCCGATCTGCCGCCACAGCACGGCCGAGCGCACCGCCGCCAGCAGGCTGGCGCGTACCTTCTCCACCACCTTCGGCTGCTGCAGCTGCTGCGGATTGCCGGTGACCATCACGCGCGGCTTCAAGGTCGACAGGGTCGAGGCGTACAGCTCGGCCAGGCGCTTGACCACCTGCGGCGAATCCTGGCCGAAGTGCTCGACCTGGCGCTGCGCGGCGACGATGCCTTTCTGCAGATCGTCGAGCAAGGAGCGATGGCGCGACAGGCTGCGCTCCAGCCGCATCACGGTGACGGCCATGCGGGTGACGCCCATGTCGCGGCCGGTGTCGTCGAGCTGCGCGATCAGCTGGCGCAGGCCCAGGCGCACGCCGCCGACATTGCCGTAGACGCCGACCACCGAGGGGGCATCGATGCGGAACACGCTGCCGACGCTGCTCTCGAACGCGCTCTCGTCGCAGCGCCCGTCGTTGGCCAGCTGCTGGGTGAGCGTGGCGGCCTGGAACAGGCCGGCGAGAGCGAGCACGCGCTCCTCGGTCATGGCATAGGTTTCAAACACGTTGTACGGACTCTTCGGGGACGGGGGCGGCGTTCCAGCCGCCGTAGGGAGCGTCGGTGCGGGCGATCACGGCGCCGCCGAGGCAGGCTTCGCCATCGTAGAAAACTACGGACTGGCCGGGTGTGACGGCGCGCTGGGCTTCGTCGAAGCGCACTTCCACGCCGGTGGCATCGACGCGCACGGTGCAGGCCTGGTCGTGCTGGCGGTAGCGCGTCTTGGCCGTGCAGCGGAATTCGCCCGCGGGCGCGGCGCCGGCCACCCAGGTCGGCGTTTCGGCGTACAGCCGGTGCGAGTGCAGCCAGTGGTTCTCGCCGCCCTGGGCCACGTACAGCACATTGGCGCGCACATCCTTGCCGACCACATACCAGGCATCGCCGCTGGCGCCCTGGCGGCCGCCGATGCCCAGGCCGTTGCGCTGGCCCAGCGTGTAATACATCACGCCCTGGTGTTCGCCGATGCGTCGGCCCTCGGGCGTCTGCATCTGGCCGGGGCGGGCAGGGATGTACTGGCTGAGGAATTCGCGGAAATCGCGCTCGCCGATAAAGCAGATGCCGGTGGAATCCTTCTTGGCATGCGTGGGCAGGGCGGCTTCCAGCGCCATCCGGCGCACGGCGGATTTCTCGATCTCGCCGACCGGGAACAGCGTGGCGGCGAGCTGGCGCTGGCCGAGCGCGTGCAGGAAATAGGTCTGGTCCTTGCTGGCGTCGACCGCGCGCAGCAGGCGGTACTGCCCGTCGCGCTGGTCCACGCGGGCGTAGTGGCCGGTGGCGATTTTCTCGGCGCCCAGCGCGCGCGCTTCGTCGAGGAAGGTCTTGAACTTGATCTCGCGGTTGCACAGCACGTCCGGATTAGGCGTGCGGCCGGCGCGGTATTCGGCGAGGAAATGCTCGAACACGCCGTCCCAGTACTCGGCGGCGAAGTTGCGCGCATGGAACGGGATGCCCAGGCGGCCGCAGACCGCGACGGCGTCCTTGCGGTCGGCATCGGCAGTGCAGGGGCCGCTGCGCTCGTCTTCTTCCCAGTTCTGCATGAACAGGCCTTCCACCTCGTGGCCGGCCTGTTGCAGCAGCAGGGCGGCGACCGAGGAGTCGACGCCGCCGGAGATGCCCAGCATGACCTTCACGGATAGCGGTCCTCGGGCAGCAGGCTGCCCAGCGCGGACAGCGGCACCCGCTGGCCGGCCAGCCAGGCATCGATGCTCTTGAGCACCAGCGGACTGCGCAGGCGGTCGCCCAGGGCGGCCACTTCGGCGCGGGTCAGCCACAGGGCGCGGCGGATGCCGTCGTCCAGCGGACGGTGGGGATCGTGCCGGACCGGGCTGGCGGCGAAGCTGAAACGCAGCACGCTGTGACCGTGCTCGGTGCTGCGCCACTGGTGCACGCCGACCAGCGCGTCGAGCTCGACCGTCCAGCCGGTTTCCTCCAGCGTCTCGCGCACGGCGGCGGTGACCAGGCTTTCGCCATCGTCCAGATGGCCGGCAGGCTGGTTGTAGGCGAGGCGGCCATTTACCTCTTCTTCCACCATCAGATAGCGGCCGCCATCGGCCACCACGCAGGCGACGGTGACGCGGGGGCACCACACAGGGGAAGAGGCCGGTTTTGGGGAGGCATTCATGGGCGAGGGATATAGCGCCGAAACCGGCACTGGAAAAGACGCCATTGTGCCATCACCTGAAAGTCCTATTCCGGACCGCGGAAACCATCGCGCGGGCCGGGCGGTATACTGGCCACAAGATCGAGACAGCGGAACTCATGGCGCACGAACCCGAACACGAGCAAGGCACAGGGCATGGCCTGGCGTTGGAAACCTCCCGTCCGGAGGTGGCACGCCCGCCGCTGTTCCAGGTGGTCCTGCTCAATGACGATTTCACCCCGATGGATTTTGTGGTGGAGGTGCTACGCAGCTTCTTCGGCCTGGACCAGGAGCGCGCAGTGCAGGTGATGCTTCACGTGCATACTCGCGGCAAGGGCGTGTGCGGGGTCTTCACGAGGGAGGTGGCCGAAACTAAGGTGACCCAGGTGAACGAATATTCACGTGCCCATCAGCATCCGTTGCTATGCACTATGGAAAAGCTGTGAGCGTCCCCATTTCGTGGTCATCGCGGCGTTAGCCGCCCTGCCATCCAAGCGGAGAAGGTCCGGATGTTCAGCAAGGATCTCGAAGTCACTATCGGCCAGTGCTACAAGCAGGCCCGCGAGCAGCGCCACGAATTCATGACGGTGGAGCACCTGCTGCTCGCGCTCACCGAAAACCAGTCGGCCCTGGGCGCGCTGCGCGCCTGCGGCGTCGACCTGCCACGGCTCACCCACGAGCTGGAAAAGATCATCGCCGAGACCGTGCCGGTACTGCCGCACGGCGACGAGCGCGACACCCAGCCGACCCTGGGCTTCCAGCGTGTGCTGCAGCGGGCCGTGTACCACGTGCAGTCCTCCGGCCGTAAGGAAGTCACCGGCGCCAACGTGCTGGTGGCGATCTTCGGCGAGAAGGATTCCCACGCGGTGTACTTCCTGCACCAGCAGGAAATCACCCGCCTGGACGTGGTCAATTACATCTCGCACGGCATCGCCAAGATCGGCGACGAGCCGTCCTCCGGCATGCCGGGTACGGACCGCGAAGGCGAGGAGGGCGGCGATCCCAAGGGCAACCCCTTGAGCGAGTACGCCGCCAACCTCAACGAGCTGGCCCTGGAAGGCAAGATCGATCCGCTGATCGGCCGCCAGGACGAGATCGAGCGCACCATCCAGGTGCTGTGCCGCCGCCGCAAGAACAATCCGCTGTACGTGGGCGAGGCCGGCGTGGGCAAGACCGCACTGGCCGAAGGCCTGGCCAAGCGCATCGTCGACGGCGACGTGCCGGAAGTGCTGGAAAACGCCACCATCTGGTCGCTGGACCTGGGCGCCCTGGTGGCCGGCACCAAGTACCGCGGCGACTTCGAGAAGCGCCTGAAGGCGGTGATCACCCAGCTCAAGAAGCAGCCGGGCTCGATCCTGTTCATCGACGAGATCCACACCATCATCGGCGCCGGTTCCGCCTCGGGCGGCACCATGGATGCGTCGAACCTGATCAAGCCGATGCTGGCCTCCGGCGAGCTGCGCTGCATCGGTTCGACCACGTTCCAGGAATTCCGCGGCATCTTCGAGAAGGACCGCGCGCTGGCCCGCCGCTTCCAGAAGATCGACGTGGTCGAGCCCACCGTGGCCGACAGCATCGAGATCCTGAAGGGCCTGCGTTCGCGCTTCGAGGAACACCACAACGTGGTCTACACCAACGAGTCGCTGAAGGCGGCGGTGGACCTGTCGGTGAAGCACATTCCCGACCGTCTGCTGCCGGACAAGGCGATCGACGTGATCGACGAAGCCGGCGCCCGCCAGCGCCTGCTGCCGGTCGATCAGCGCACCGGCAAGATCGACGTGCCGGAAGTGGAATACATCGTGGCCAAGATGGCGCGCATCCCGGCCAAGCAGGTTTCGGCATCGGATCGCGACGTGCTGCGCAACCTGGAACGCAACCTCAAGATGGTGGTGTTCGGCCAGGATGCGGCGATCGAGGCCTTGGCCTCGTCGATCAAGATGGCGCGTTCCGGCCTGGCCGACCCGTCCAAGCCGATCGGCTCCTTCCTGCTCGCCGGCCCGACCGGCGTGGGCAAGACCGAAGTGACCCGCCAGCTGGCGATGCAGCTGGGCATCGAGATGATCCGCTTCGACATGTCCGAATACATGGAAGCGCACTCCGTCTCGCGCCTGGTCGGCGCACCTCCGGGCTATGTCGGCTTCGACCAGGGCGGCCTGCTGACCGAGGCGGTGACCAAGCACCCGCACGCGGTGCTGCTGCTGGACGAGATCGAGAAGGCGCATCCGGATGTGTACAACATCCTGCTGCAGGTGATGGACCGCGGCGTGCTGACCGACACCAACGGCCGCGAAGCCAACTTCAAGAACGTGATCGTGGTGATGACCACCAATGCCGGCGCCCAGCAGGCGGCGCGCCGCGGCATCGGCTTCGTGAAGCAGAGCCACACCACCGACTCGATGGAAGTGATCCGCCGCACCTTCACGCCGGAATTCCGCAACCGCCTGGACGCGGTGATCCAGTTCAATGCGCTCGACTTCGAGCACATCCTGCGCGTGGTGGACAAGTTCCTGATCGAGCTGGAGAGCCAGCTGTCGGAGAAGCACGTGGCGCTGGACGTGGACGCCGACGCCCGCCGCTGGCTGGCCGAGCATGGCTTCGATCCGCAGATGGGCGCGCGTCCGATGGCCCGCGTGATCCAGGAGAAGGTGAAGCGTCCGCTGGCCGACGAGCTGCTGTTCGGCAAGCTGTCCGAGGGCGGCAAGGTGCGCCTCAGCGTGGCCGAAGGCGAGCTGAAAGTGGATACCGAGGAAGCGGAGAAGCTGCCGGCGGTCGTCTCGTAAGCCGTCACCGCGGCAGGCAGAAAGAAAAGGCCGCGCTCAAGCGCGGCCTTTTCGTTTTCGGAACCCGGCTGATGGGCCGGTCCGGCGGTCCTGCCCATCCAGGCAGGCAGCCGGATTACCTCATGCCGGATTACTTCATGCGATAGGTGATACGACCCTTGGTCAGGTCGTACGGAGTCATCTCCACCTTCACCTTGTCGCCGGTGAGGATACGGATGTAGTGCTTGCGCATGCGACCGGAAATGTGGGCGGTGATCACGTGCCCGTTCTCCAGCTGCACGCGGAACATGGTGTTCGGCAGGGTCTCCATGACCGTGCCTTCCATTTCGATGACGTCGTCTTTGGCCATGCGTTCCGGTCGGTAAGGGAGCGGCCGTCGCGGCCGCGCAAGCGGGCGATTATGCCATGGAATGGCGGATGGTTAAAGAATCATCAGCCGAAGTGCTCGTCCAGCTTGCGGCGGATCTCCTGCTCCACCATCCCCTTGAGCGGGGCCAGCATCATGCCCAGCTCGGCCCGGACCTGGATGGCGTCCGCGCCGACCTCGATCGAGCCGTTGACGCCGGGCCGCTGGAAGCTGAGCGTGTCGCCCTGCCACTGGCCTTCCATGCCGAACTTCTCGCGCATGCGCGCCGCCACCTGCTCGACCACGGCGCGGGCCTCGGGCATGGAAAGCTGATGCGGGCGGCGGATGTCGATCTTGGGCATGGCAGGTTCCTGCGGAGAAAACACGCATAGTAGCGGCGATAAGCACACATGGCGCAGCGAACGCCGCGTATTCAGCAGTCACCGCATGGAGTGGATGCGGCTATCTGCTAGAGTCCCCGCGGTCTCTAGACTGGTTCACAGATGCGCATCGAGTTTCCTCATTCGGCCCGCGAAGATTTTCGTTGGGAGCAGCCGCTGCTGAGGATCGGCAGCGCGCCCGACAACGATCTGGTGCTGGCCGCCCGGCAGGCCGGCGGCCACCATCTGCGCATCGAGCTCGATCGCCGTGGCTGGGTGCTGCGGGTGCTACCGCAGGGCAATCGCATCTATGTGAACGCCCGTCCGGTGCGCGAACGGGCGCTGCTGCGTGCGGGTGACATCCTCAGCGTCGGTGACTGCCGCATGCTGCTGTGCTCCGATGAGCAGCCCGAAGCCCGCGCTCCGCTCGAGGCCGTGTCGGATTCGGCCCGTTGCGCCGTCGCCTTGAGGGCGATGGGCGGTCCGCTGTCGGGCCGGGTGATCCCGGTGGATGGCGTGCTGGAATTCGGTCCGCTGGGCCGTTATCCGCTGGAACTGCCGCAGGGCGAGACGGCGTCGTTGCGCCTGGCCTGGAAGGACGGGCAGGTGTGGCTGGAATCGCTGCAGGCTTCGGAGCGTTACCCGCTGCGCGTCAACGGTGCGCCGGTCGAGCGGGTCGCGCTGCATCCCGGCGACCAGATCGGCCTGGCCATGCATCGCTTCGTGGTCGATGCCCCCGGCATGGAGCGCGAGCCCGAACTGCCGCCGCCTCCGCCCGAACCCACGCATCTGCCCGAAGAGGACGCCGGCCCGCGCGGCGAAGTGTGGTGGCTGATCGTCACCGCCGCCGTGCTGGCGCTGGGCATCGCGCTGATCCTGCTGGTTCGTTTCTAAAGCAACCATCGACTGCGTAGTTTTGCCGGTTGACGCTGGGTTGTTGCGGCGCGGCATAATGCGATGCTTATCCCCTTCAAAGGCGTCGCACGTGAGCAGGGTCTGGAATTTCAGCGCAGGACCGGCCGCCATTCCCACCGCAGTGCTGGAGCGCGCGCAGCGCGAACTGCTCGACTGGAACGGCAGCGGCGCCTCGGTGATGGAACTGTCTCATCGCGGCAAGCGCTTTATCGGCTTGGCCGAGCAAGCCGAAGCCGATCTGCGCGAGCTGCTGAACATCCCGGCGGATTACGCCGTGCTTTTTCTGCAGGGCGGCGCCACCCAGCATTTCGCGCAGATTCCGCTGAACCTGGCTGGCGAAGGCGGCAGTGCTGACTACATCGTCAATGGCCACTGGGGCGAGAAGGCCGCCAGCGAAGCCACGCCGTACGTGCGCGTAAACATCGCGGCGACCAGCAAGAACGAGCACTACCTCAAGCTCCCGCCGCGCGCGAGCTGGCAGCTCGACCCGCGCGCCGCCTACGTGCACTACACGCCGAACGAAACCATCCACGGCGTCGAGTATCACGAGGTGCCGGAGGTGGGCGAGGTGCCGCTGGTGGCGGACATGTCTTCCAATATCCTGTCCGAACCGCTGGACGTCAGCCGCTTCGGCCTGATCTACGCCGGCGCGCAGAAGAACATCGGCCCCTCCGGCCTGGTGGTGATGATCATCCGCCGCGACCTGCTGCAGCGTGCCTCGCGTCCGATGGCGAAGATCTTCCGCTACGCCGATCACGCCGCCAACGATTCGATGCTCAACACGCCCAATACCTGGGGCTGGTATCTGGCCGGGCTGACCTTCCAGTGGCTGAAGGAGCAGGGCGGCCTCGATGCGATCGCGCAGCGCAACCACGCCAAGGCCGGGCTGCTGTATCAGGCCATCGATGGCTCGGACGGCTACTACCGCAATCCGGTGGAACTGTCCGCGCGTTCGCGCATGAACGTGCCTTTCACCTTGCACGACAGCGCGCTGGATGCGGACTTCCTCAAGGAATCCGAAGCGGCCGGCCTGATGGCGCTGAAGGGCCACAAGGCGCTGGGCGGCATGCGCGCCTCGCTGTACAACGCGGTGCCGCTGGAAGCGGTGCAGGCGCTGGTGCAGTTCATGCGCGACTTCGCCGCGCGGCATGGCTGATCGCTTTTACCGCCGCCGATAGGGCACTATGCGCTGTCCCATTTGGACATCTTTACCCCCGAATCCCTGCCGTTGAAACCCAGCCCATGACCGAACAGAAAGTCTCGCTCGAACAGGTGCGCGAACGCATCGACAGCATCGACCGCCAGATCCAGGAGCTCATCGCCGAGCGCGCGACCTGGGCCCAGGAAGTGGCGCGCGTGAAGGGCGAGGGGCTGTCGGCGATCGATTATTACCGTCCCGAGCGCGAGGCCCATGTGCTGCGCATGGTGGTGGACCGCAACCGCGGGCCGCTGTCCGATACCGAGATGGTGCGGCTGTTCCGCGAGATCATGTCGTCCTGCCTGGCGCAGGAAGATCCTCTGAAGGTCGGCTTCCTCGGCCCCGAAGGCACCTTCAGCGAGCAGGCCGTGCGCAAGCACTTCGGCCATGCCGCTTACGGATTGCCGCTGGGCAGCATCGAGGAGGTATTCCAGGAGGTCGCCGCGGGCCATGCCGATTTCGGCGTGGTGCCGGTGGAGAACTCCGGGCAGGGCATGATCCAGATCACGCTCGATATGTTCCTCACCTCCGCGGCCACCATCTGCGGCGAGATCGAGCTGCGCGTGCATCAGTGCCTGCACTCGCAGGGCGGCAAGATGGAAGACATCAAGCGCGTCTATGCGCATGCGCAGTCGCTGCAGCAGTGCAAGACCTGGCTGCGCATCAACCTGCCGGGCGTGGAATGCATCGCGGTCAGCAGCAATGCCGAGGCCGCTCGCATGGCGCGGCACGCGGATGATGCGGGGGCGATCGCCGGCGAAACGGCAGGGCGCGTATACGGCCTGAAGACGCTGGCCACCGGCATCGAGGACCGCGCCGACAACACCACCCGCTTCCTGGTCATCGGCCGCTCGCTGTTCCCGCCCTCGGGCAACGATCGCACCTCGCTGCTGATCACCGTGAACGACAAGCCCGGCGCGCTGTACGACGTGCTCAGCCCGTTCGCCAAGCATGACGTCAGCCTCAACCGCATCGAGTCGCGCCCGGCGCATACCGGCAAGTGGCAGTACGCGTTCTTTATCGACGTGTCCGGCCATGTGCAGGACGCGCCGATCCAGGCCGCGATGCAGGAGATGGGCGGCGCCGCCGCGCAGGTGCGCGTGCTCGGTTCCTACCCGGTGGCCTTGCCCTGATTCCTGACCGCGGCGGCCGCCGGCCGCCGCCCGGAGAAGCTTTGTGACCCGACTCGACTGGTTGAGCCAGCCCGCCCGCGCGCTGCACGGCAGCGTGCGCGTGCCCGGCGACAAGTCCGTTTCCCATCGTTCGATGATGCTGTCCGCGCTGGCGGAAGGCCGTTCGCATATCCGCGGCTTTCTGGAAGGCGAGGACACGCGCGCCACCGCGGCCGTGCTGCAGAAGCTTGGTGTGCGCATCGAAACGCCCAGCGCCGGCGAGCGCGTGGTCGACGGCGTCGGCCTGCACGGTCTGCGCGGCACCACGCAGGCGCTTGACTGCGGCAACGCCGGTACCGGCATGCGCCTGCTCGCCGGCCTGCTCGCGGGGCAGGCGTTCGACAGCACCCTGATCGGCGATGAGTCCCTGTCCAAGCGCCCGATGCGCCGCGTCACCGAGCCGCTGGCCGCGATGGGCGCGCGCATCGATACGCAGGACGGCCTGCCGCCGCTGCGCGTGCATGGCGGCCAGCCGCTCAAGGGCATCCGCTACACCTTGCCGGTGGCGAGTGCGCAGGTGAAATCCGCGCTGCTGCTGGCCGGCCTGTATGCGCAGGGCGAGACGGAAGTGATCGAGCCGCATCCGACGCGCGACTACACCGAGCGCATGCTCGCAGCGTTCGGCTGGCCGATCGAATTCGAGCCGGGCCGCGCGCGCCTCAGCGGCGGCCATCGCCTGCGCGCCACCGACGTGGAGGTGCCGGCGGATTTCTCCTCGGCCGCGTTCTTCCTGGTCGCCGGCAGCATCGTGCCGGGCGCCGAACTGCGCCTGCCGGCGGTCGGCCTCAATCCGCGCCGCACCGGCCTGCTGCAGGCGCTGCGGCTGATGGGCGCGGATATCACCGTGGAGCACGAGCGCGAGAGCGGCGGCGAACCGGTGGGCGACCTGATCGTGCGCTACGCACCGCTGCATGGCGTGGATCTGCCCGAAGCGCTGGTGCCGGACATGATCGACGAGTTCCCCGCGCTGTTTATCGCCGCCGCAGTGGCGCAGGGCCGCACCGTGGTGCGTGGCGCCGCCGAGCTGCGCGTGAAGGAATCCGACCGCATCGCCACCATGGCCGCCGGCATGAAGGCGATCGGCGCCGGCATCGAGGAAACGCCGGACGGAGCCATCATCGATGGCGGCGCGCTGCGCGGCGGCGAGGTGGACAGCCATGGCGACCACCGCATCGCGATGAGCTTTGCGGTTGCCGGCCTGGTGGCGCAGGAGCCCATCCGCATCGCGGATTGCGCGAATGTCGCCACCTCGTTCCCCGGCTTTGTCGAGCTGGCCAACGGTTGCGGCTTCGCGTTGCGCAACGCGGACTGAGCGGGGCCGGCCACTCGTCTCGGTACCGCCCAGCGGTTAGGCTTGGCGGCCTCCGTCCGAGGTCGCCATGTCCGCACACGTCCCGCCCTTCATCGTCGCCATCCCCGCCCGCTACGGCTCTACCCGCTTGCCGGCCAAGCCGCTGCGCGAACTGGGCGGCGTGCCGATGGTGGTGCGCGTGGCCCAGCGCGCCTTGCAGGCCGGCGCCGCCCAGGTGGTGGTGGCGGTGGATGATCGCCGTGTCGCCGATGCGCTGGCCGGGCAGGATGGCATCCAGATCTGCATGACCCGGGCCGACCATGCCTCGGGCAGCGACCGCCTGGCCGAATGCGCCGCGCATTACGGCTGGGCCGACGACGCCATCGTGGTGAACCTGCAGGGCGACGAACCGTTCGCACCCGCGGCCGGCATCCGTGAAGTGGCGCGTGCGCTGGCCGAGGACGATGCGCCGATGGCCACGCTGGCCACGCCGATCACCGATGCGCACGAACTGTTCGATTCGAACGTGGTGAAGCTGGTGCGCACGGCCGCCGGCCGCGCGCTGTACTTCAGCCGCGCGCCGCTGCCGTGGGCGCGCGATGCCTTCGCCGCCGGCCGCGAGCAGTTGCCGGCCGAAGTGCCGTTCCTGCGCCATATCGGCATCTACGCCTACCGCGCCGGTTTCCTGCAGCGCTACACGGCGCTCGCGCGGACGCCGCTGGAGCAGGCCGAATCGCTGGAACAGCTGCGCGTGCTGGAACATGGCCACGCCATCGCCGTGCGCCTGACGCCGGAGCCGTTCCCGCCGGGGATCGATACGGAAGCCGATGTCACCCGCGCCGAGCAATGGCTGGCGGGGCAGGGATGACCGCGCCGCGCGTTCTCTTCGTGTGCCTGGGCAACATCTGCCGCTCGCCGCTGGTGGAAGGCGTGGCGCGCCAGCGCTGCGTTGAAGCTGGCCTTGCGGTGGAAGTCGCCTCCTGCGGCACCGGCCACTGGCATGTGGGCGAGGGCGCGGACCCGCGCATGGTGCGCGCGGCGGCCGCGGCGGGCTTCGATCTTTCGTCGCATCGGGCGCGCCAGCTGCAGGCCGCGGATCTGGACGAATACGACGTCGTGCTGGCCATGGACAGCGACAATCTGCGCGGCATCCGCAGCCTCGTCACGCCGCACTCACGCGCCGAAACCGGCCTGTTCCTGCCCTGGGCCGACGCGGCGCCGCCGCAGGACTTCCCTGATCCGTACTACGGCGAGGCCGCGGGTTTCAGCGCCTGCGTGGCGCTGGCCGAGCGTGGCGTGGCCGGGCTGATCGAGCGGCTGCGCCGGCGCTGAGTCCCGCCATTGCAATGGCGACGCCGGCCTCCATAAGAGAGGGGCGAATCCCGTTAGAATTCACCCTATGCAGCCCACTCCGCCGCAGGCCTTCGACGGCAAGGCCTTCGTCAGCACCCTGACCACCTCGCCCGGCGTCTATCGTTACTTCGATGCCGAGGGCGAACTGCTCTACGTCGGCAAGGCGGGCAATCTCAAGAAGCGGGTCGGCAGCTATTTCCTCAAGCCGCGGATGGAACCGCGCATCGCCTCGATGGTCTCGCAGATCGACCGCGCCGAGATCACCATCACGCGCACCGAGGGCGAGGCGCTGCTGCTGGAATCGCAGCTGATCAAGTCGCTGAAGCCGCGCTACAACATCCTGCTGCGCGACGACAAAAGCTATCCGTATATCTACCTCTCCAGCAAAGAGGATTATCCGCGGCTGGCCTTCCACCGCGGCGCCAAGAACCTGCCGGGCCGTTATTTCGGGCCGTATCCGAGCGCCTTCGCCGTGCGCGAAAGCCTCAACCTGATGCAGAAGCTGTTCAAGGTGCGGCAGTGCGAGGACAGCTATTTCAAGAACCGCTCGCGGCCCTGCCTGCAGCACCAGATCGGGCGCTGCACCGCGCCGTGCGTACAGCTGATCACGGTGGACGATTACCGCGATGACGTGCGCCACGCCGAGATGTTTCTGGAAGGGCGCAGCAGCGCGGTGATCGATGAGCTGGTGGCGTCGATGGAGCAGGCCAGCAAGGCGCTGGAGTTCGAGCGCGCCGCGTCCATGCGCGACCAGGTCGCTGCCTTGCGCGGCCTGCAGGCCCAGCACCATGTGCATGGCGCCAGCGCGGATATGGATGTGATCGCCTGCCGTATCGAGGCCGCCATGGCCTGCGTCAGCGTGCTGTTCTTCCGCAATGGCATCAGCCTGGGCACGCGCGACTTCTTCCCGCGCCTGCCGCTGGATGCCGAGCCGGGCGATGTGATCGCGCAATTCATCGCGCAGTACTACCTGGACCGGCCAGTGCCGCGCGAGCTGATCCTGTGCGAGCCGATTCCGGACCAGGACATCCTGGCCGAAGTGCTGACCCAGCAATCGGGCCGCACGGTGGAACTGAAGGCCAGCGTGCGCGGCGAACGCGCGCGCTTCCTGCAGATGGCCGAACGCAACGCGCAGGCCTCGCTGACCGCGCGCCTGGCCAGCCGGCAGACCTTGGGAGCGCGCTTCGACGATCTGCAGAAGCTGCTGGAGCTGGATGAGCCGCCGCGGCGCCTCGAATGCTTCGATATCAGCCACACGATGGGTGAGGCGACGGTGGCCTCGTGCGTGGTGTTCGGCCCGGAAGGGCCGGAGAAATCGCACTATCGGCGCTTCAATATTTCCGGCATTACGCCGGGCGATGACTACGCGGCCATGCACCAGGCGCTGACGCGGCGCTTCCGCAAAGTCGCCGAAGGCGTGGGCGCCAGCCCCGACATCCTGCTGATCGACGGCGGCAGCGGCCAGGTGGCGCAGGCGCTGGATGTGCTGAAGGAGCTGGGCATCGGCCATATCCGCGTGGTCGGCGTGGCGAAAGGCCCGGGGCGCCGCGCGGGCGAGGAGACGCTGATCCTGGCCGATGTCGGCCGCGAGCTGCATCCGGGGCCGGCCTCGCCGGCGCTGCATCTGGTCGCCGCGGTGCGTGACGAGGCGCATCGCTTCGCCATCAGCGGCCATCGCAAGCGGCGCGAAAAAGCGCGCGAGCGCAGCGTGCTGGAAGAAGTGCCGGGCATCGGCGCGCGCCGGCGCACCGCGCTGCTCAAGGCCTTCGGCGGCCTCGGCGGCGTGGAGGCCGCGGGCGTGGAAGAACTGACCAAGATCAAGGGTATCGACCGTGGCCTGGCGGAGCGCATCTATGCGGCCCTGCATGGCTGAACGATCGTTACTGTGGGCCCGACGGGCGCATGTGACACTGCGTCGATGAGAGCTAAGGAACCTATGCGCATCAACCTGCCAACCTGGCTCACCCTGTTTCGCGTGGCGTTGTTGCCGGTGATGGTGGTGGTGTTTTACTGGCAGTTCCCGGGCCACAACATCACCGCGGCGATAGTGTTCGTGCTCGCCGCATTCACTGATTGGCTGGACGGCTACCTGGCGCGTCGGCTGAACCTGACTTCGGCGTTCGGCGCTTTCCTGGATCCGGTGGCCGACAAGCTGATGGTGGCGGTGACGCTGTTCCTGCTGGTGGAATCGCATCGCGGCGGCTGGGCCGGCGTGCTGATGGCGGTGACCGCGGCGGTGATCGTGGGGCGCGAGATCAGCGTGTCCGCGCTGCGCGAATGGATGGCCGAGATCGGCATGCGCGCGGCGGTGAAAGTGGCCTTCGTCGGCAAGCTCAAGACCGTGATGCAGATGATCGCGCTGGTGGTGCTGATCGTGCAGCACGAGAAGAGCGCCGAAGCGCTGCGGCTTTATCACATCGGCGAAGCGCTGCTGGTGGTGGCGGGCGTACTGACCATCTGGTCCGGCCTGTATTACCTGCGTGCTGCATGGCCGATGCTGCGCGGCGATCCGCCGCGGCAGGAGCCGGCGAATGAAGAAAACGGAGCCGTGTGACAGAGGCTTGACGATCGCGCTTTAGCCATTACAATGCGCGACTCCGATGCGGGAATAGCTCAGTTGGTAGAGCACGACCTTGCCAAGGTCGGGGTCGCGAGTTCGAGTCTCGTTTCCCGCTCCAGATTCGATGAAAGCCCCGGTAAATCCGGGGCTTTTTCGTTTTCGGGCCCCGGGCGGATCCGGGCCGGGCATGGGGTGAAAACGGTAACGGCGCGCAAATTAATCCGTCGCCGCCTCTTCACAAATCCCCATCTTCTGCTATGATTTCTGACTCCGATGCGGGAATAGCTCAGTTGGTAGAGCACGACCTTGCCAAGGTCGGGGTCGCGAGTTCGAGTCTCGTTTCCCGCTCCAGTTTTTCAGCAAAACCTCGGACCGCCGGGGTTTTGTTTTTTAAGGCGAAGCGTGATCTTTCCGGTTACGATTCGCCGGCAATGGCCAGGTGGCAGAGTGGTCATGCAGCGGCCTGCAAAGCCGTGTACGCCGGTTCGATTCCGACCCTGGCCTCCATTGCGATCGTTCAATGAGCCCGCCTGGTGCGGGCTTTTTGTTGCCTGCAGGAGTGCCGCCGCAACACGGGAAAGACGACGCCCGTTGTGCACGGCGCTCGCTGCGGGGGCGGAGAAATGCCTGCATGCTAGGATGCGCCGCGATATCGCCGACAGGCGCATCGCTTGGCACCTTCTCTCAAGCCCGGATGGCGAAACTGGTATACGCAAGGGACTTAAAATCCCTCAGCCGCAAGGCTATGCGGGTTCGACCCCCGCTCCGGGCACCACGCATTGCTCTCCTTGGTTCGATGCTTGCGCCATGAAGCACAGCTGTCCGCGAGCTATCCGAAACAGCAACAACGGCATGGCGCCACAGTCACGACAGTGAACGCCATCAGCCACTTTGTACGGTTTCCTTCACGTCTCGCGTTGTCCCACGGAAATCTCCGCGGACAATGTTCCGTGGATGAAAGAACTCAAAGGCGAGCACAAAGGTTTTCAGTACGACATTTCCTTTGTAGGGGATGCACAGCGGACGGTGTGCGTGTTCGCCGTTCGCGCAGGCGCGGACATCGTCGATATCCGCTCGGAAGTTTTTCTCAAGCTGCCGCTGGGGGCGGCCGGGGAGCAGGTCATACGGCAACGCGTTCACGAGCACATCGACCAGCTTGCCTGACCAAGGCCCGCCCTTCGATGTAGGGGAACATCGCGGACTCAGCTCGGCCGGAAGCAGGCGAGCGGTCGGAATCACTCCTAAATGCATGCCTCCGTTCGGATATCTGCTGTCAGCCGGCACAGTCGTCATATGCAAGGCATTTCCTGGCGCCAGCGCACGTTGAGGGGGGCTTAAAAGCGCGAAAATCATCACGGAGCGATAACACACGCCAGCTTATGACGACACTCCGTAGGTCATGACTGACAGACCCGGTCATAACGATCGAAGATACTTACGCAAGTCCAGGCGGTAGCGGTCGGCGCTCCGGGAAAGGGAGGCGAGAAGAAGCTTTTATGTTGGTGGACGCCACTTACAGGGGGGTGCTTGCATCGCACGCGCATGCCGCCTACTTTCAGGAGCTTGATGCACGGAGGGCGGGGACGTGATCAATCTGGTTCTAATCGACGATCACGAGCTCGTCCGCACCGGCTTTCGGATGATCCTGCAGCAGCAGCCGGACGTGCATATCTGCGGCGAAGCGGGTACGGCAGAGGACGGGCTGAAGCTGATCCGTGCGCATGAGCCGCAGATCGCGCTGGTCGACGTGCACATGCCGGGCATGAGCGGCATCGAGCTCACCGAGCGCGTGGCACGGGCCAAGATGCCGACGCAGATCATCATCATCACGGTGGTGGACGACGCGCGCTTCCCCAAGCGCCTGCTCGAGGCAGGCGCCACGGGCTACCTCACCAAGGGCTGTACCGCCGAGGAGCTGCTGTGCGCGGTGCGCCAGGTGGCCGGCGGACGCCGCTACCTGGCGCCGGCAGTGGCCCAGCAGCTGGCCCTGGCGACCCTGGATGGCGAGGCCTCGCCGTTCGATGCGCTGTCCAGCCGCGAACTCGAAGTAGCGATGATGCTGGTGCGCGGCAAGGCGCTTACCACCATCGGCGAGCAGCTCAATCTGAGTCCGAAGACGGTATCCACCTACAAGCAGCGGCTGATGGAGAAGCTGCAGGTGGACCATATCGTGAGCCTGGCGCATCTGATGACCATCCATGGCCTGCTCGATACGCATAACAACCAGATCGGCGGCGGCTGATCGGCCAGTCTCGATCGGTGACTTGCGTGCAATGCGCAGCATAAAAAAAGCCGGGCGATAAGCCCGGCTTTTTCGTTGCGCGCGATGCGGCGGATCAGCCGTTGGAAGCGTGGCTGTCTTTCTTTTCGTGCGCGGTGTCGGCGTCCTGGTCAGCAGCGTGAGTCTCATGGACTTCAGCAGCCGGGGCAGGGGCCGCCGGTTCGGTTGGCGCCGGGGCTGCGTGTCCGAGCAGGTCGCCCTGCTTCGGCAGATGCGCGACCGGCTCGGCCGAGCTGGCTTCCGGCTTCGGTGCGTCCTGCGCGGGCTCGTCGGCGATGACCGGTTCGTGCTGCACGGTCTCGACGACTTCTTCCACCGGGACTTCCGGCTCGGCCTTGGCTGCTTCGACGACATGCTCGACCGGTGCAGGCTCGACCGGTGCAGGTTTGACCGGTGCGGTCTCGACGTGCACCGGCTCGACGACGACCGGCTCGGCCGGCGCCGCTTCGGCCGCAGGCGGCTCGACGGCAGGCGTGACAACCACCGGTTCGGACACCACGGTTTCGCCGGCGAACAGCGAGACGGATTCCACCACCGTCACCGGTGTGGCGGCGCGGATCTCGCTTTCGACCACAGCGACCGGCGGCGCCGACACATCGGCGGCGACCGGCGTTTCTTCCACCGGCACATGCGCCACGACCGGTGCGGCGTGACGCTCAGCGACGGCTTCCGGTTCCTCGGTTTTCACTGGAACCGGCGGCAGGGCGGGCAGGTTGAACGCTGCCGGCGCGGGTGCCGGCGTTTCCACCACTGGGATATCGAGTTCGGCGCGAGCCGCCTGCGCGTGGTCGAACGTCGAGGACTCAACGCTTTCGACGGCGATTACGGCAGTGGCAGCGGCGGCAACAGTCGCGGCAACAGTAGAGGCGGGACGCGCTTCACCGGTGGCGGTCTGCTCCACGCCGTCTTCCTCGCGATCCTCGTCGTCCAGATCGAACTCGTTGTCCAGCTGTCCCTCGGCCGTACCGCCCTGAGCGGCATCCTCATGGCGACGGCGGCGGCGACCGCCGCGACGGCCACGGCGGCGGCGCGGCTGACCAGCTTCGCCTTCGGCGGCGCCCGGATCGATCCCATCCGGCGCCACGGCGTCGGTTACGGGCTTGGCGGCGAGCGCGGCATCCTGCGCGGCTTCATCGGCGGGCGCGGCGGCCGGGCGCTGAACCTGCGGGGCGGCAGGCTGCTGCGGCGCGGGCTGCTGCGACGCAGGCTGCTGGGCCGTTACCGCCTCCGCCTGCGGCTGGGCGACCGGGCGCGGCTGACGCGGTTCCTGCGCCTGCGGCTGTGCGGGCTTGGCCTGTTCCTGGCGCTGCTGCTGCGACTGCTGCTTGCGCTCGCCAGCCTGTGCCTCGGTGGCCTTCGGCTGCTGCTGGCGCGGCTGCTGTTCCTGCTTGCCCGCCTGGCTCTGCTGCTGACGCTGTTGCGGTTCGTTGCCGCGCTGGCGGTTGCCCTTGCCTTGCTGCTGCTGCGCCTGGCCCTGCTTGGGCTGTTGCTGTTCGCGGCGCTGCTGCGGCTGCTGTTGCTGGCGGTTCGACTGCTGCCCGCGGCCACGCTCGTCGCGGCGCTGGTTGCGCCCGCCGCCGGCGGACGGAGCCGCCTCGCGCTTGGCTGCCGGCGCGGGCGCCGGGGCAGGGGGGCTGCGGAACCAGCCCAGGAAGCGGGAAATCAGGCCGTTGCTCGGCGCCGGCGCAGCGGCCTGGCGCGAGACCGGCTGGGTCATCTGCGGGAAGGCCGGTGCCGGCGCGGTTTCCTCGCGCACGGGCGCGGGGGAGGCCGGCACGATGCCGCTGACGGCGGGCTGTTCGCTGCTGCCCAGGGCCTGGCCCATCTTCGGGATCGGCGCAGCTTCCACCACGGTCCGGCGCTCGTAGCTGGGCTTGCTGTGCTCGCCCATGTCTGCTTCGCGGATGCGCTGGATCTCGATATGCGGGGTCTCGAGCTGGTCGTCGGCCACGATCACCACGTGGACCTTGTTGCGCAGCTCCACCTCGACCACGCCGGCACGCTTCTCGTTGAGCATGAAGTTGGCCACCGCCGGCGGGGCCTGCACCAGCACCTGGCCGGTGTTGTCCTTCATGGCGTGCTCTTCGATCAGGCGCAGGGTCGACAGCGCCAGCGATTCCACGCTCCGGATGTGGCCGTGGCCTTCGCAGCGCGGGCACACGATCTGGGTGGCTTCGCCCAGGCTGGGGCGCAGGCGCTGACGCGACATCTCCAGCAGGCCGAAGCGCGAGATGCGGCCGACCTGCACGCGGGCGCGGTCGAGCTTCAGCGCGTCCTTGAGGCGCTCTTCGACCTCGCGCTGGTGCTTGGGGCTGTCCATGTCGATGAAATCGATCACGATCAGGCCGCCGGCATCGCGGATGCGCAGCTGGCGGGCGATTTCCGCCGCCGCCTCGCAGTTGGTGTTGAACGCGGTTTCCTCGATGTCGCTGCCCTTGGTGGCCTTCGAGGAGTTGATGTCGATCGCGGTGAGCGCTTCGGTCTGGTCGATCACGATCGAGCCGCCGGAGGGCAGGCGCACCTGGCGGTCGAACGCGCTCTCGATCTGGGTCTCGATCTGGTAGCGCGAGAACAGCGGGGTGTCGTCGCGGTACAGCTTGAGCTTGCGCAGGGCATTGGGCATGACCTGTTGCATGAACTCGCGCGCGTCGTTGAACAGCGCTTCCTCGTCGATGAGGATCTCGCCGATGTCATTGCGCAGGTAGTCGCGCAGGGCGCGGATGAACAGCTTCGATTCCTGGTAGATCAGGAACGGCGCCTTCTGCGCGCTGGCGGCGGCCGAGATGGCCTTCCACAGCTGCAGCAGGTAGTCCAGGTCCCACTGCAGTTCCTCGGCGTCGCGGCCCATGCCGGCCGTGCGCACGATCAGGCCGACGTCGTCCGGCACCGTGAGGTGTTCCAGCGCTTCCTTCAGGGCCTGCCGGTCCTCGCCCTCGATCCGGCGCGAGACGCCGCCGGCCTTCGGGTTGTTCGGCATCAGCACCATGTAGCGGCCGGCCAGGCTGATATAGGTGGTGAGGGCGGCGCCCTTGTTGCCGCGCTCCTCCTTCTCGACCTGGACCACCACTTCGTGGCCTTCCTTGATCAGGTCGCGAATATTCGCCTTGTTCGGATCCAGTCCCGGAGTGAAATATTCCCGGGCGATTTCCTTCAGCGGCAGGAAGCCATGGCGCTCGGCACCGTATTCGACGAAGCAGGCTTCCAGGGAGGGTTCGACGCGAGTGATGCGGCCTTTGTAGATGTTGGCCTTTTTCTGTTCGCGGGAGGGGATTTCGATGTCGAGGTCGTACAGGGTCTGGCCATCGACGATAGCCACACGCAACTCTTCACGCTGAGTCGCGTTGATCAACATACGTTTCATTGTAATTTTCCTTGGCTTGCCGCGCGTCGCGTGCCGCGGTGGCGCCTTCTGGGCGGCCTGCCGGGGATCGCGCCGCAGCGGGGAAGCGGCAAAAAGACGGCGCCGTTACCGGCTCCGGGGTATTCGTGGCAGCACGCCAGCCGCTTCGGTTTGTTAAGAATTTCTCTTAACAATCGGACAAACGGCAACCCGAACCGTTACGATGAAAGGGAGCAGCGACCGGCTGCCGGGTGAGCGGCCGGCGCTATCCTCGCCGGCGTCACGGGCGGGCGTCCCGGCCCGGACCGGTTTCGGCGGGCTAGGACGTAGCGCCGGCCGAGTATCCTATTTAGTCAGGTTTTTTTCAATGCAGACGGCAACTTCCCACGACGCACCTCACGGAGTGCGTCAAGTCGAGATCGGCCCGGAAAGGGACGGCCAGCGTATCGACAACGCCCTCATGACCCTGCTCAAGGGTGTACCGAAAAGCATGATCTACCGTCTGCTGCGCACCGGCCAGGTGCGCGTCAACGGCAAGCGCGCCAAGCCGGATACCCGTCTCGCCGCCGGCGATATGCTGCGTATTCCACCGGTGCGGATGGCCGCCGAGAAGACCGGCGAGCCGCCGCCCTCGGCCGGGCTGATGGAAGCTGTCGCAGAGGCGGTCATCTTCGAGGACAAGCACTTCCTGGTGATCGACAAGCCGGCCGGCATCGCCAGCCATGGTGGCAGCGGCGTCAGCCACGGGGCGATCGAGTTGCTGCGGGCGGCCCGTCCGAACGAACACCTGGAACTGGTCCACCGCCTGGACCGCGATACCAGCGGCGTGCTCGTGTTCGCCCGCACCCGTGCCGGCCTGACCGGCCTGCAGGCGCTGATCCGTTCCAACGAGGTGACCAAGCAGTACCTGTGCCTGATGGTCGGGCACCCGGGCAAGGCGAAGTTCGACGTCAATGCGCCGCTGCTGAAATCCGTGCTCCAGGGCGGAGAACGGATGGTAAGAGTGGCCGATAACGGCAAGGCCTCGCTCACTTTTTTCCGCGAGATGGAGCAGTACCCCGGCGCCCGCCTGATGCAGGCGACCCTGGGTACCGGCCGCACCCACCAGATCCGCGTGCATGCCGCGCATATCGGCCATCCGCTGGCTGGCGACCCGAAATATGGCGATAAGGAAGCCAACAAGCGCTACCGCGAGCTGGGCCTGCAGCGGCTGTTCCTGCATGCCGCGCATATGAGCTTCGAGCTGGACGGGCGCGCCTACGGCTTCTCGGCCCCGCTGCCGGATGACCTGAAGAATTTCCTCGATGTGCTTGCTGTCAAAGGAAAAAATCCTCCGGGCTACCGGCCTAGAGGAAAAAACGCGCACTGACTTCCAGCGAGCGCAGCACTCCGCCGGCCAGGCCGCTTTCCACCAGCAGCGCGCAGCCGGCGTGGGCCAGGACGATGGGCAGCAGGCGGCGCGAGCGCAGGTAGCACCACGCCCACCACAGTTCCGCCAGGAAACACAGCTGCATGAGCGTCCCGTTCGGCGTGTGCAGCAGGGCGAACAGCGCGGCGGTGCCGAGGATCGGCAGGATTTGCCCGCCGGTCCAGCGTTCCAGGCGGCGTGACACCACGGCCAGCATCAGCCACTGCTGCAAGGCCGCCCACAGGACATATAAGAAAGCGTGCCGCCATTCCGGCACCGCGAAGTTGTGCCCGAATGCCATCGCCAGGCCCCAGGCGACCGGCAGCAGCGCCAGCGGCGCCCAGCGTTCCAGCGCCTTGCCGCCGGTCCAGTGCCGATCCCACACGGGCTGGCGCCGTTGCCGCCGCGCCGCCCAGATCAGGGCGGTGATGAGGGCGATCATGGCGGGCAGCGTGGCCGGCTGGTATTGGCCCCACTGCAATCCGGCGATCAGCCAGAGCGGACCGGCGATCACCACCGCGACTTCCACGGCCGGATGAAGCCGGCGCCGATCGGTGAACGCCAGCAGCAGCAAGTAGATCGCGCAGATCAGCCAGCGGATCCACGCGGGCGCGGCGGCCGGAGCGGCGGGCGTCGGCACGTCGCCCGCCGGAACGATAAGAGCAGCCGGCCACAGGCCACGAAGGCGATCGCGCAGCGCCAGCGCGCTTTCGGCGGAGCCATCGCGCGGCAGCCAGACCAGCGGCACGGCCGGCATGGTAGGTGCAACGGTCAGCTGCTCGAGCAGATCGATCGGTCGTCCCTCTCGCAGATCGACTGTAGGCGTGGGGCCGGGCAACCGCACCGGCCCGTCGGCGCGCAGGCTCGCCTCGCGCAGCTCCAGGGTGTCGCCTGCCGGCAGTTGTACGCGCAGGCGGAGCAGGTAAGCCACCGTCGTCGGCGATGCGCAGGGCGAACCGTCCTCATGCCGCCAGTCGAGCTTGCGCAGATCGAACACGAAGGTGGCTGCATCGGCGGTGGGCATCGTGACGGTTTTTGCGACGCAGGCCGGCTCCTGTGCCCGGGGCTGGACGACGAGCGACAACTGCCACGCTTTGCTTGCACGCGCGACCAGCCACAGCTGCGGCCAGTTCGCCAGATCCATCGGCCGCGTCACCGGCAGGCCCAGCTCGAAGGCCTGGCCGTCGTGGCTTTTCACTTTCAGGCCGGTGCTGCCGGCCTCGACGATGGCGTTGCCGAACGGTCGCCGCGCCACCAGATCGCGCGGCTCGCGCAAGCTCCATCGCCACAAGGGTTCGCGGGCCTGCAAGGTGTGCAGCTCGTGCGCGGCTTCCTGGCGCAGATGGCGCTCGGTCATCCAGTCGGACAGGGCGCGCATGCCCAACAGCAATAAAGCCGCCGCCAGCACGAAGCCGGCGACACGCAGCACGGCAGACAGGCGCGTGCTCAAGCTCAGCGCGCCAGCAAGGCCTCGACGCGCGCGGCGCAGATAAAGTCGTTGAGCGAAAGTCCGCCCACGTCATGCGTCGACCACAGTACCTGGCAATGGCCATAGCCGGCTTCGAGGTCCGGATGGTGGTCTTCCTGGTTGGCCATGAAGCCGACGGCGTTGATAAAGCCCAGCGTGTGATGGAAATCGCCGAACTTGAAATCCTTCACGATCGCCTTGCCCTCGGCGGCCACCCGCCAGCCCGGCAGCCTGGCCAGCAGCGCTTCGATCTGTGCGCCGTCCAGCGCATGTTCCTTGCCCTTGCGCGGGGTGCAGTGCTGGCTGGCGAGGTCGGCGTAGCTCATGGTCGGACTCCGGAAGATTCAAAACGCGAAGCGTCGAAGTTGCGTGGCGAAAAGTCAAAACCATGCAGTCCGCCCGAAAGAGGACTAAAATGGTGCTGTTTCCCGGTAGCGGCTTCAGCCGCAGGCCGGATGGTTTCCCCGGAGCAGGCATGATCGACATTTCCGAACGCGCGCAGCGGCATTTCCTGCGCCTTCTTTCGCAGCAGGGCATCGAGGGCTTGAGCATCCGCCTGCGCGTCACCGCGCCCGGCACGCCGGCCGCCAATTGCGAGCTGGAGTTCTGCGAGCCGGACGAACTGACCGGCAACGAATGGACCATCGAATGCGAGGGCTTCCTGTTCCAGATAGAGGGCGACAGCGCGCCCTGGCTGGACGGCGCCAGCATCGACTACGAGTCCAATGCCACCGGCGGCCAGCTCAATATCCGCGCGCCGAAGATCAAGGGCGACATGCCCGGGATGGAAGCCGGCCTGGTGGAGCGCGTGCGCTACGTGCTCGACGCAGAGGTCAATCCGCGCATCGCTGCCCACGGCGGACGCATCAGCCTGTTGGAAGTGAGCGCGGAAGGCGTGGTGGTGCTGCAGTTCGGTGGCGGCTGCCACGGCTGCGGCATGGTGGACGTCACGCTCAAGCAGGGCGTGGAAAAGACGCTGCGCGAACGCGTGCCGGAAATCACCGAAGTGCGCGACGCCACCGATCACGCCGGCGGCAGCAATCCGTACTACAGCAAGCGGGAAGGGCACTCGGCGATGGGCTGAGCACAGCTCTCCACGGTGCGGCCAAAAAGAAGGCCCGCGCGAGCGGGCCTTCTGCTTAAGCGGCGAGCGAAGACTTACTTGTCGCCCTGGATATGTCCGTTGAGCGTGCCGAGCTTGGTCGGCTGCGACGAGAAGTAGGCCGCCACATCCTCGATGTCCTGGTCGGACAGCGTGGCGACGAAGCCCTTCATGATCGCGTTGTTGCGCGCGCCGCTCTTGTACTCGTGCAGGGCGCGCTGGATATACATGTTGTACTGGCCGGCCAGGCGCGGGTACTGCGGGTCGACCGAATTGCCGTCGGCGCCATGGCAGGCGAAGCAGGCAGCGGCCTTCTGCTTGCCGGCGTCGACATGGCCGTCGGCCTGGGCCTGGAGGGAAGCGAACGCCAGGACGGCGCCGAACGAAAGCAGGGTGAGCGCACGATTCATCGGAATCCCTTGGGCTACTTACTTGGCGAGGCTGGACAGATAGGCGGCGATGTCCTCGATGTCCTTGTCGGACAGGCTCTGCGCCTGGGCACCCATGGTCGGATGATTGCGGTCGCCCGCCTTGTAGCCGTGCAGGGCATTGACGATGTACTGCGCGTTCTGCCCGGCGATCTTCGGCACGGGATAGCGCGGATAGGCGTTTTCGTAACCCTCGACGCCGTGGCAGCCATTGCAGGTGTAGATCAGTTTGCGGCCGGCGGCCTTGTCGCCTTCGGCATGCGCGCTGCCAGTGACGAGTAGAGCGGCAGCGACGGTCAGGCCGAGCAATTGCAGTCGAGTCATCATCATTCCCACGATTCCGACGGGTACATGGTGTTAAGTCTCGGAAGTATAGTCGGTGGGTCCGAGCAGGGACAATAACGTCCGCGGGGCCGGCGCACGGCCGGGCCAATGACACTTGAAGAGAGGGAGCAGGCATGGTGGGGAATGCGTCGAATGGCCGCCGGGCGGCTTTCCGGTGGGTGCCGGGCCTGATCGCCCTGCTGTTCGCAGGGGCCTTGCTGGCGAAAGAATCGCCAGCTTCCTATCGCATCGTCGGCTACGTGGCCGATGCCGATCCGCTCCCGGCCATCGACCCGGCCAAGGTCGATGTCCTCAACTACGCCTTCGGCACGCTCGATGAGCAGGGCCACATCGTGCTGCGCAGCCCGCATGCCACGGCATCGCTGGCCAGCCTGGTCGCGCTGCGCCAGCGCAATCCGCAGTTGCGCATCGTGCTGTCGGTGGGCGGCTGGAGCGCGGGGCATTTCTCCGAGGCCGCATTGACGGCGGCTTCGCGCCAACGCTTCGCCGACGATGCGGCCACGCTGATCGAGCAGCACGATCTCGATGGCCTGGATGTCGACTGGGAGTACCCGACCTTGCCCGGCGGCAATATCAGCCATCGCCCGGAAGACCGCCGCAACTTCAGCCTGATGCTGGAAGCGGTGCGCGCGCGCCTGGATGCCTTGAGCAAGCAGCACAAGGCTCGGCATTACCTGCTGACCATCGCCTCGGCCGACAACGAATTCGTCGCCGGCATCGAGCTGGCCCGCGTGGCGCGCTCGCTGGACTGGTTCAACATGATGGCCTACGACTTCCACAACAGCCTGACGCCGACTACCGGCCATCACGCGGGCCTGCATCCGTCGAAGTTCGATCCGCCCGATGACCGCGCCGCGGACAAGGCAGTGAAGCAGTATCTCGCGGCAGGCGTGCCGGCCTCGAAGCTGGTGCTCGGCGTGCCGTTCTACGGACGCGCCTTCACCGGCGTCGCGCCGGAACACAACGGCCTGCAGCAGAAATACGGCAAGTTCTTCGGCGCGCCGTCGTGGCGAGAGCTCACCTCCGACTACATCGGCAAGAACGGCTACGTGCGCTATTGGGACGAGCAGGCCCAGGTGCCGTATCTATGGAACGAGAAGACGCGCAGCTTCGTCAGCTACGAAGACCCGCAGTCGCTGGGCCTGAAGGCCGACTTCATCAAGTCGCACCACCTCGGCGGCGCGATGTACTGGGAACAGAGCCTGGACAAGAACGACGAGCTGCTCGACGTGCTGGTCAAAGGCCTGCACTGAGTCCAAGCGTCAGAACAGGCTCTTGAAGATATGGATGCCGGCGATGTATTCGCCGGCGATCGTGCCCACGCACACCAGCAGGAAGTTGAGCAGGGTGCGCGCGACGCGGTTCTTCCACCAGCCGGTCCAGTGGCCGATATCGTCACGCAGGGTTTCGAAGTCGGCCACGCGCGGCTTGCGGATCCAGGCCTCGGCCATCGCGCTGATCGCGCCGGAAGGCACGCCGGGGCGGAATGGCTTGATCGGTCCGGCCACCGCCGCGGCGAGCACGCTCAGCGGATGGCCGCCGGCGATCACCGCGCCCAGCGCCGAGAAGCCGGCGGTATACATCACCCAGTCGCGCAGTGCCTGCGCGCCGAGCGCCGCGTTGCGGTGGAACGCGACGGCAATGGCCGCGAACACCAGCAGCACCAGGCCGATGGCGATCCATTTCGGCCAGGGCGACTTGGCCGGCAGCTTCGCCAGCTCGCCGGCCTGCGCTGCGGCATCGCCTTGCTGGGTGCGCAGCAGTTCGCATAGACCCTTAAGGTGGCCCGCGCCGATCACCACCAGCACGCGCCGCGGCTCGCCGCCGTAGCCGGCCAGGCTCGCTTCCTCGCGCAGGCGCGCGGCCATATAGGCGTCGCGCTCGGCGATCAGGCTGCGGTAGAGCGGTTCGGACTGGCTGGCGAATTCGCTGAAGGCGCTTTCCAGCATGTCGCCCTGCTTGAGCTTTTCGATTTCCTTTTCTTCGATCGCCTCGCGCTCGAACACGCTGGCGAACAGGCCGGCCATCAGGCCGAAGCGCTGCCAGAAGCCCACGCTGTGCCAGGCGCGCTTAAGCGTGGTGCCGACTTCGCGGTCGACCAGCCACACCGGCACGCTGCGCTGTTCGGCGCCGTCCATCGCCGCCTTCATCTCGGCGCCTGGCTCGATGCCGAACTGGTCGGCCAGGCGCTTCTGGAAGGTGGACAGCACCAGGCTGGCGGCGACCATGCCGGCCTTGCCCTGGCGGATCACCTGGAACAGATCCATCTTCTTCAGCGCATCGGGATCGCGCATGCCTTGCGCGCGGCTGGGACACAGCTCCACGGCGACCGCGTCGAAATGCTCGCGCTCCAGCAGTTCGCGCACCGCGTCCACGCTGGCGCGCGACACATGCGCCGTGCCGAGCACCACGTATTCGACGCCGTCGCGCAGCACGCGCTCGATCGGCTGGCCTTCGAGGGCGGCGGGCAGGGTGGTGTCGGTGGCGTCCAGGCTCATGCGTAAGGTCGGTGCGTAGGGGAAATCAGTGCATGGGGTCGGCGGCCGCGGGGTGCAAGCCGCGCGACCACCGGTCGTGGCTCAATCGCGGAAACGCTTCAGCAGATCGGCGTAGGCGTCGATGCGGCGGTCGCGCAGGAACGGCCAGATGCGGCGCACGTGCTCGCTGCGCGCCATATCGATCTCGACCACCAAGAGTTCGCGCCCGTCCGTGCCGGTCTTGCCCAGGAACTCGCCCTGCGGACCGGCCACGAAGCTGGTGCCCCAGAACTGGATGCCGGCGCCGACACCCGACGGATCCGCCTCGTAGCCGGTGCGGTTGCAGGCCAGCAGCGGCAGGCCGTTGGCCACCGCATGGCCGCGCTGCACGGTGACCCAGGCTTCGCGCTGGCGGTCCTTCTCGGCCTGGTCGTCGTTCGGATCCCAGCCGATGGCGGTGGGATACAGCAGCAGTTCCGCGCCGGCCAGCGCCATCAGGCGCGCGGCTTCGGGATACCACTGGTCCCAGCACACCAGCACGCCGAGGCGGCCGACGGCGGTGTCGATCGGATCGAAACCCAGGTCGCCCGGCGTGAAATAGAATTTTTCGTAGAACGCCGGATCATCCGGAATGTGCATCTTGCGGTACTTGCCGGCGATCTTTGCCGAGCGGTCGAACACCACTGCGGTGTTGTGGTACAGGCCGGTCGCACGCTTCTCGAACAGCGAGGCCACCACCACCAGCTTCAGCTCCTCGGCCAGCTTGCCGATGCGCTCGGTGCCGGGGCCGGGAATGGTCTCGGCGTGGTCGAATTCGCTCACCGACTCGTGCTGGCAGAAATACGGGCCGTTGTGCAGTTCCTGCAGCAGCACCAGTTCGGCGCCGGCCTTGGCGGCTTCGCGCAGGCCGGCTTCGATCGCGTCGAGATTGGCGTCGCGGCTGCCGCGGTGGGTTTCCTGCAGCAGCGCGACCTTGAGGGTCTTGCGGGTCATGAGGGAAGTCCTGCTCGCCGGGGGCGAAAGGACGCAATTGTAGCGGACTCGCCCCGGGCGTTCCGTCAAAACCCGCGTGTCGTGCTCCCTTGCCTCAGCGGCCGTAGCGCAGCGTGACCTGCGCCGTACCCACCGTGTGCTGGCGGATCATGAAACCCGCCTTGGCCGGCGATGCGTCGGCGGGCAGGCCCAGGTCCGGCACATCCAGTGCGTGGATGGTGAAGACATAGTGATGCGGCTTATCGCCCTGCGGCGGGCAGGGGCCGCCCCAGCGGGTGTCGCCGTAGTCATTGCGCAGCGCGAACGCGCTGGCGGGCAGGGCGCCGCCCTGCGGCAGACCGGTGCTGGCGGCGGGCAGGTCGAGCACCACCCAGTGCCACCAGCCGCTGCCGGTCGGCGCGTCCGGATCGTAGACAGTCAGCGCCAGGCTGCGCGCCTTGGCCGGCACGCCTTCCCAGTGCAGCGCGGGCGCGAGGTTCTGTCCCGTGCAGCCGAAGCCGTTATAGGTGTGGCGCTGGGCGAAGCCGCCATCCGCGCCGGCATCCACCGCCAGCTTGAAATCCGCCGCTTGTGCCGACACGGCGGCCGCGGCAAAAAACAGGGTGCTCAGAAACGTACGCATGCTGTCCTCCATCGAAGTGGAGCGCAGCATGCGCGTTTGCCGGTGCGCCGCATGCCCGCGAACGCGCAAGGCGTCGCCCGAAACGCTCAGGCGGCGAGGCCGTCGCGTGCGTTCGCGTTTTCTTCGTCGCGCAGTTCCGATGGCAGGCAGCCGAAGCGTTCGCGGAAGCGTTCCGCGAAGCGCGAGGCCGACTGATAGCCGCATTCCAGCGCCACCCATTTGAGCGGCTGCGCACTGCCTTGCACCAGGGCGAGCGCATGGCTCAGCCGCACTTCTTCGAGCACTTCGCGGAAACCCGAATCTTCCGCGGCGAGCCGCCGCCGCAGCGTGGCGGCGCTCATCGCCAGCCGCGCGGCGACGTCTTCGGCGCGCCAGTCGTCGCCGGGCGCGGTCGCCAGCAGCATGCGCACGCGCTCGGCGGTGGGTTCGCCGTCGCGCGGCACCGGCATGAAACCGCAGAAGGCCAGCGCTTCCAGCAATTCGCCGACGCGATAGCGCAGCAGTGCCGGCGTCAGTGCTTCGCGCAGGCCTTGTTCGGCATGCGCAAATGCTTGATCCAGCGCGGCGCCCGGCGGGAGGCGCGCCCAGCGGCGGGGCGGCAGGTCGACGCGGGGATAGGGCAGGTCCGAAAGAATGCTCAGGCAACTGGCGGCATAAACGCCAGCGGGCGCGGGGATGTTCTCGATATTGAGCAGTTGCCCGGACGCCACCGCGAGATATTGGCCCGTGGCGACTTCCACGCCGTCGGCGCCATCATCGATCCGCTTGCTGCCGCTGCCGATGCGCACCACGGTCAGCTCGGCGAACGGCGCCGAAGCGATGCGCTGGCGCAGCCGCGTATAGATATCCAGGCGGGCCAGGCTGGTCATGGCGGAAGGCCTTCTCGTAGGGCGAGGGCACGCACTGCGCCGCTCGATCGTTCCTCAGTGTAGTCCCGCTTGCGCGGACGCGGACGGAGACTGGCGGCGTCCGCGCAAGCTTGGCCTGCTCAGCCGTAGATGCCCGCCGGCAGCTGCATGGTGATGCAATGCAGGCTGCCGTTCTGCCAGATCAGCGGACGGCACGGCACCTGCACCACCTCGCGCCCCGGATGGGCCTCGCCGATGATGCGCGCTGCTTCGTCGTCGGCCGGATCGCCATACGCCGGCACCAGTACGCCGCCATTGACGATCAGATAGTTCGCATACGAAGCCGCAAGGCGGCGGCCTTCATCGAGGATCGGCTTGGCCCAGGGCAGGGGATGCAGCTGGTACGGCTTGCCGTCCGTGGTGCACAGCGCGGCCAGTTCGCCGGCCATGCGCGACAGCTCGTCGTGGTGCGCATCGTCCAGATCGTCGCAGGCCTGGAACACGATGCTGCCGTTCGGCGCGAAGCGCGCCAGCGTGTCGATATGCGCGTCGGTGTCGTCGCCTTCCAGATAGCCGTAATCCAGCCACAGGATGCGGCCGGCATGCAGGCCGTCGCGCAGGATCGCACTCATCTCCTCGCGCGACTGCTCCGGATGGCGCTGCACCAGGCAGCGCCAGGTGGTCAGCACGGTGCCGGCGCCATCGCTCTCGATGCCGCCGCCTTCCAGCGCCCAGTCGATGCGCTGGTGCGCGGCGCGGCCGAACACGCCGGCCTGCACCAGCCCGGCCACAAGCGCGTCGTCCTGCTCGGCGCCGAACTTGCCGCCCCAGCCGGTGAAGCGGAAATCGGTGAGCTGGAAGGCGCCTCGGTCGTCCTTCAGGGTGATCGGGCCGGAATCGCGCAGCCAGGTGTCGTCATACGGCAGCTCGATCAGGCGCACGCGGTCCAGGTCCACGCCGGCCGCGCTGAGCTTCGCTTCGGCATGCGCGCGCAGCTGCGCATCGGCAACCACGATGATCAGCGGCTCGAAGCGCGTGACCGCGGCGGCCAGCGCCACATAGGTGGTCTCCACCTCGGCGAGGCGGTCCGCCCAATCGGTATCCGCGTGCGGCCAGGCGATCAGGACGGCCGACTGGGGCTCCCATTCCGCCGGCAGGCGCAGGGTGGCTTGGCTCATGAGAGGGACTCGCGTTGCAGGAGGAAACGCGAATTGTAAGGCGCGGCTGTGACGAATGGAAAAACGGGCCGCGCCTGGCGCAGCCCGTTCACGACGGCCAGCCGAGGCGGCGCCTCAGTTCACCGAATCGGGATTCTTGTTGTTCCCGGCCGGCGTATTCAGCACCGCATGGATCACATGCTCGTGCTCGAAATACACGATGAAGTTCGAGTAATCCCAGCGATTGATCACCGGATGCTTGGCCGTATCGCCGCCGCGCGGCGTGAGCTTGCGCTTGGGCGCGCCGAACTTCTGCTCCACCTGCGCCATGCTCATGCCGCGGGCGGGAAGGTTCATGCCCTGTTCCTGCTTCACGCGATTGATCAGCAGGTTGTCAGCCCGGGCCGCCTGCGGCGCGGCGGCGCCGGCGGCGAGCAATACGATCATGGGCAGGCTGATGCCGAACTTGGTCATGGTCCCCTCTCCACGTTGACGGGGGCAGCCGGGCTGCGCCTCCGCACGTCATATGTATGTCGAATGCCCCCGAGCGGCAGCGGCGCGAGGCCGCTGCGCAGTGCGGCGTCGTTGTAGCAGAAACCGCGGCGGGGACGCTACGAGCACCGCGCGCGACTGCGATGGGGTGGGCATTCCGGCCTTGGGCCGGGTGCGCTGTCCGCTATCATGGGCGGTCGCGGGCGGCTGCACGCCCCTATGGATGATGTTGTTCCGATGATCTCCTTCCGTCATTTCGCCCTGCGCCGCGGCGCCCGGTTGCTGCTTTCCGACATCGACCTGGTGATCCAGAGCGGCTGGCGGCTGGGTGTGGTCGGCCGCAACGGCTGCGGCAAGTCCAGCCTGTTCGCCGCCCTGCAGGGCCAGGTCGAAGCCGATGCCGGCGAACTGGATCTGCCCTCGCGCCTGCGCCTGGCCTCGGTGGCGCAGGAAACGCCGGCGCTGCCGGATCCGGCGATCGAATACGTGATGGGCGGCGACGAGGAGCTGGCCATCGCGCTGCGCGACGAGCTGGACGCCCAGGCGCGCGGCGATACCGAAGCCATGGCCAAGGCCCATCACCGCATCGAGGAACTGCACGGCTACGACGCCCGCGCCCGCGCCGGCCGCCTGCTGCACGGCCTGGGCTTCGCGCCGGAGACGCACGAACGTGCGGTGCAGGAGTTCTCCGGCGGCTGGCGCGTGCGCCTGAACCTGGCGCGCGCGCTGATGGCGCCGTCCGAACTGCTGCTGCTCGACGAGCCCACCAACCATCTGGACCTCGACGCCGTGCTGTGGCTGGAAGAATGGCTGCGCCGCTACCAGGGCACCTTGCTGGTGATCTCGCACGACCGCGAATTCCTCGACGGCGTGATCACCCACACCCTGCATCTCAACGAAGGCCGCGCCAAGCTCTACACCGGCAACTACAGCGCCTTCGAACGCCAGCGCGCCGAACATCTGCGCCTGCAGCAGATCGCGCACGACCGCGAACAGGCCGAGCGCGCCCACCTGCAGTCCTTTATCGACCGCTTCAAGGCCAAGGCCAGCAAGGCCAAGCAGGCGCAGTCGCGCATGAAGCGGCTGGAAAAGATGGCCGGCACCGAGGCGGTGCGCGCCGAGCGTTCGTTCCGCTTCCAGTTCGCCGTGCCCGAGCGCCTGCCCGATTCGATGCTGCAGCTGGAAGAGGTGATCGCCGGTTATCCGGACGAGCACGGCGGCGCGCCCGCGGTGATCCTGCACGACGTGCGCTTTCGTCTCGAAGCCGGCGACCGCGTCGGCCTGCTCGGTCCGAACGGTGCCGGTAAGTCCACCCTGGTGAAGACCCTGGTCGGCGAACTGGCTGCGCTGGGCGGCGAGCGCAAGACGCATAAGGACCTGAAGATCGGCTACTTCGCCCAGCACACGGTGGAAAGCCTGCACGAGGGTTCCAGCCCGCTCCAGCATCTGCAGGACAAGGCGCCCGGCGTCGGCACGCAGGTGCTGCGCGACTTCCTCGGCGGCTGGAATTTCGCCGGCGACCGCGCCTTCGAATCGGTGGACGGTTTCTCCGGCGGCGAACGCGCGCGCCTGGCGCTGGCGCTGATCGCCTGGGACAAGCCCAACCTGCTGCTGCTCGACGAACCGACCAACCATCTGGACCTGGACATGCGCGAAGCGCTGGCCGACGCGCTGGCCGATTTCGACGGCGCGCTGGTGCTGGTCTCGCACGACCGCCACCTGCTGGGCATGGTCTGCGACAGCTTCTGGCGCGTCGCCGACGGCAAGGTGGAAGGCTTCGACGGCGACCTCGACGACTACGCCCGCTGGCTGCGCGCCCGCGGCGCGTCGCCGAAGAAGGCCGCCGGAGATACTGGCGGTGCGCCGACCATCTCCGCCGCCGACCGCCGCCGCGCGGCCGCCGCGCAGCGCGAGAACGAAAAGGCCACGCGCCAGAAGGTCAAGAAGCTCGAGACGCGCATGGCCGCGATCGACGACGAACTGGGCAAACTAGAAACAAAGCTGGCCGAGCCCGGCGTCTACGGCGGCTCCACCACCGAGCTGATGAAGCTGGGCCAGCGCCAGGGCGAGCTGCGCCGCGAGAAGGAAACGCTCGAAGCCCAATGGCTGGAGCTGTACGAACTGCTGGAGGCCTGAGGCGATGGCGGACGCGGCGCGACCGCTGGAACTGTGGCTGCCCGACCTGCCGCGTTTCGAGCCGGATCATCCGCTGCGCGCCTGGCTGGCGCGCGCCGATCGCATCGATGACGGTCCGCGTGGCTTTCTCGGCGGACTGGCCGCCTATTTCGATTGCGCCGACGGTTTCGCGCCCGCCGCGCTGACGCGCGAACTGCTGGCCGGCGATGCCGGCGAGGCCACCTGGCTGAGCGCCGACCCGGCCTGGATCCAGCCCGATCTCAATGGCGCGCGTCTGCTCGCCTGCGGCCAGATGCAGCTGGATATCGACGAAGCCCGTGCGCTGGCCGAGACGCTGCTGCCAGTATTCGCCGACGCCGGCATGACGCTGGAAGTCGGCACGCCGGACCGCTGGCATGTGCGCGTGCCGCCGGGCCTGCCGCTGCCCGCCTTCGCCTCGCCCGACCAGGCGCTGGGCGAAGACCTTGCGCAGCATCTGCCGGAAGGACCGGAAGGGCGCCGCTGGCGCGCGATCCTTACCGAGGTGCAGGTACTGCTGCATCAGCATCCCTTGAATGCGCAGCGCCGCGAGCGCGGCCTGCCGCCGGTCAACAGTCTGTGGCTGTGGGGCGGCGGGCATTTGCCGACGCTCGTGCGCAGCGTCCTGGCCGGCTGCGTCAGCGACGACGTGCTGCTCGGCGCCTTGGCGGCGCGGGCGGGTGTCGAGGTCGTGCCGCGGACGCCCGAAGCGATCGCCAGCGCCGGCGCCGGCTGGCTGATCGATCTGCAGGATCTGCAGGCCAGCGAGATCGGCGGCAGCTGGTGGCCGCTGCTGCAGCGACTCGCCGCGTCGCCGCTGCGGCTGTCTTTCGCCAGCGGCGAGCGCTGGCTGCATCGTCCCTGGCATCGGCTGCGCTTCTGGCGCGGTGGCGGTCGATGAGTCCGCGCCTCAGCCTGCGGCGCCGCGTGCCCAAGGGCGTGCCGCAAGGGTGGAGCGATGCCGTGCATCCGGTGCTGCGCCAGATCTATGCGGCGCGCGGCGTGCTCAGCCCGGCCGATGCCGACCACCGGCTCGCCTGCATGCTCACCCCGCACCAGCTCGGCGGCATGGAGCGTGCGGTGGAGCTGCTGATCGAGGCGATCCGCGGCGACTGGCGCATCCTGATCGCCGGCGACTACGACTGCGACGGCGCCACCGGTACCGCCGTGGCCGTGCGCGGCCTGCGCATGCTGGGTGCGCGCCACGTCGACTACGCGGTGCCGAACCGCTTTATCCACGGCTATGGCCTCAGTACCGCCCTGGTCGAATCGCTGCAGCCGCAGCCGCAGCTGATCATCACGGTCGATAACGGCGTGGCCAGCCTCGCCGGCGTCGCCACGGCGCAGGCCAAGGGCATCCGGGTGATCGTCACCGATCACCATCTGCCGGGCGAGCAGTTGCCCGCGGCCGATGCGATGGTCAATCCCAATCTCGCCGGCGATGCGTTTCCCAGCAAGGCGCTGGCCGGTGTCGGCGTGATGTTCTATCTGCTGCTGGCCTTGCGCGCGACGCTGCGCGGGCAGGGCGCGTTTGCCGAGGGCAAGGAACCGGATCTGTCCGCGCTGCTCGATCTGGTCGCGTTGGGCACGGTCGCCGACCTGGTGCCGCTGGACTACAACAACCGCGTGCTGGTCGAAGCGGGCCTCAAGCGCATCCGCGCCGGGCGTGCCTGCCCGGGTATCGCGGCGCTGGTGGACGCCGGCAAGCGCAGCATCGCCACGCTGTGCGCCAGCGATCTGGGTTATTCGGTGGGGCCGCGCCTCAACGCCGCCGGCCGCCTGGAAGATATGCGCCTGGGCGTGGAATGCCTGCTTACCGACGATGCCGGTGTGGCGCGCCGCTATGCCGAGCAGCTCAGCGCGATCAACCAGGAGCGACGCGAGCTGCAGGCCACCATGGTGGCCGAGGCCGAGATCATGGTCGCCCGCGCCGCCGATATCGATGCGGTCGGCGTGGCGCTGTTCGAGCCTTCCTGGCATGCGGGCGTGGTGGGGCTGGTCGCCTCCAAGCTGAAGGAGCGGCTGCATCGGCCGGTATTCGCTTTCGCCCCGGCCAGCGAGGACAACACCGACGAGTTGCGCGGCTCCGGCCGTTCCATCGCCGGTTTCCATATCCGCGATGCCCTGGCCGCCATCGACGCGCGCCAGCCCGGCCTGATCGAACGCTTCGGCGGCCACGCCATGGCGGCGGGGCTGAGCTTGAAGGCCGCCGATTTCGCCCGCTTCGCCGCCGCCTTCGATGCGATCGCGCGCGAATGGCTGGACGAGGAACGCCTGGAGCACGTGCTCTACACCGACGGCGAACTCCCGCCCGGTGCCGCCACCCTGGAACTGGCGCGCCAGCTCCGCTACGGCGGCCCCTGGGGCCAGGCCTTCCCCGAGCCGGTCTTCGACAACGAATTCGCCTGCGCGAGCTGGCGGGTGATGGGCGAAACCCATCTGCGCCTGAGCCTGAGCGATCCGCGCGACGGCGCCGTGCTCGATGCGGTGATGTTCGGCGCCTATACCGGCCAACCGCCGCCGACACGCTTGCGCGCCGCTTACGAACTGACCATCAACGACTGGCAGGGCCGCGAAAGTCCGCGCCTGCTGCTGCGCCATATCGAAGCGCTGTGATTTGTTGCGTGCGTCTTCACGGCGCGTAGCTGCCGGCGCAACGAGCGGCGCGCTTGGATAAGCCCAGTCTCTTCATCAAGGAGCTGGAGCCATGATCGTGCAGATGACCGGACTGCCGCCCGGCGTGATCGGTTTCACCGCGCACAACCAGGTCACCGCGGCGGACTACGAACGGGTAGTGATCCCCGATATCGAGGCGGCGTTCGCGCTCAACCGCAAGCTGCGGGTGATCTTCCATATCGACCAGGACTTCACTGGTTTCGACGCCGCGGCGATGTGGGACGACGCCAAGCTGGGCTTCCGCCATTTCAGCGGATGGGAACGCGCCGCCCTGGTCACCGATGTGGGCTGGATGCGCAACCTGGCCAAGGCGCTGGGGTTTCTCTCGCCGGGAGAGTTTCGCCTGTACGAAACGGCCCAGTTGGAGGAAGCGCGGAACTGGGTCAGCGCACCGAATGAGTGATCGGGGCAGGGGAATGAAAAATTCCTCTTGCGCGGCGCAGCATGGCTGTGCTCTAGTCGGCCGCATGTCTTCCGTCTTCGCCAGCCAGCGCCATGCCTTCGCCGCCTTCGCGGCGAATCTGCGCGCGGCTGCCAACGGCCTGAATAACAACAACGCCAATAATCCCCGCATCGACGGGTGGGCCGGCGTGTAGACACGAAACAAGTCTAGAAATCCACGCAAAAGGGCCCGCCACCAGCGGGCCCTTTCTTTTTTCCAGCCCTTCAGTTTTGCGCGTCATCTAACCCAAGGAGCGTCAGTCATGTGTTCGATTCTCGGCATGTTCGACCTGCAACCCGGCGACGATCTGGCCGCCCTGCGCCGCCAGGCGCTGGAACTCTCGCAGCGCCAGCGTCATCGCGGGCCGGACTGGAGCGGTGTCTTCGTCGACGCGGGCGTGATCCTGGTGCACGAGCGCCTGGCCATCGTCGATCCCGCCAGCGGCTCGCAGCCTTTGCGCTCGCGCGACGAAACCCTGGCCCTGGCGGTGAACGGCGAGATCTACAACCACCGCGAACTGCGCGCCGCCAGCGGCTACGACTTCACCACCGGTTCGGACTGCGAGGTGATCAACGCGCTGTACCGCGAGCTGGGGCCGGAGGCATTCCTGGCGCAGGGCATCAAGCAGCTCAACGGCATCTTCGCCTTCGCGCTGTGGGACAGCGCCGCGCAGCGCTATCTGATCGCGCGCGATCCGCTCGGCGTCTGCCCGCTGTACTGGGGCCACGATGCGGAAGGGCGCCTGTGCGTGGCTTCGGAGATGAAGGCCCTGGTCGGTGTCTGCGCGGATGTCTCGGCCTTCCCGCCAGGCCATGTGTACGACAGCGCCACCGGCGAAGTGACGCGCTACTACCGCAGGAACTGGCGTTCCTATGAAGTCACCCACGGCCAGCAGCTGGAACCGTCCGAGCTGCGCACCGCCTTCGAGCAGGCGGTGCATCGCCAGCTGATGACCGATGTGCCCTACGGCGTGCTGCTTTCCGGCGGCCTGGATTCCTCCCTGGTGGCCGCCTGCGCCGCGCGCTTCGCCCGCGAGCGCATCGAAGACGACGACCGCAGCGAGGCCTGGTGGCCGCGCCTGCATTCCTTCGCGATCGGCCTGGAAGGCTCGCCGGACCTGGCCGCGGCCCAGGTCGCCGCCGAGGCGCTGGGCACCGTGCACCACGGCTTCGTCTATACCTTCTGGGAAGGGCTGGACGCGCTGCCGGAAGTGATCCGCCATATCGAGACCTACGACGTCACCACCATCCGCGCGTCGACCCCGATGTACCTGCTGGCCCGCCGCATCAAGGCGATGGGGGTGAAGATGGTGCTGTCGGGCGAGGGTTCGGACGAAATCTTCGGCGGTTACCTGTATTTCCATAAGGCGCCGTCGCCGGAGGCCTTCCACGAGGAAACCGTGCGCAAGCTCGACGCCCTGCACAGCTTCGACTGCCTGCGCGCCAACAAGGCAATGATGGCCTGGGGTGTCGAGGCGCGCGTGCCGTTCCTGGACCTGGAATTCCTGGACGTGGCGATGGGGCTGGACGCCAAGTACAAGATGGCCGGCCACGGCCGCATCGAGAAGGCGGTGCTGCGCGAGGCCTTCCAGGGTGCGCTGCCGGATTCGATCCTGTGGCGGCAGAAGGAGCAGTTCAGCGACGGCGTCGGCTACGGCTGGATCGACGGGCTGAAGGCGCATGCCGAGCAGGTGGTCAGCGACCGCGAATTCGCCGCTGCCTCCACCCGCTTTCCGCACAACCCGCCGGCCACCAAGGAGGCCTATCTGTATCGCCGCATCTTCGAGCAGCACTTCCCCGGCGAGGCCTGCGCGGCCACCGTGCCCGGCGGCAAGTCGATCGCCTGCTCCTCGCCGGCGGCGCTGGCCTGGGATCCGGCTTTCGCGGCGGCGGCCGATCCGTCAGGGCGCGCGGTACGCGGGGTGCACCAGCAGGCGCTGGTGTAAGCCGCGCCGCTGCGCAGGTTGGGCTGAGCCGCAGGCGAAGCCCAACCTACCCCAGGGTGCTTCGCGCCTGTTATCCTGTTTGGCCATTTTCCCAGCCAAATCCATCCATGATCGAGACCAATCCGATCCTTGCGAAGATCGCGGACCTCAAGGGCCGCGTCGAGTCGCTTAGGGGGTATCTTTGACTACGCCACCAAGCGTGAGCGTCTCGAAGAAGTAAGCCGCGAACTGGAAAGTCCCAATGTCTGGGACGACCCGCCGCGCGCACAGGAGCTGGGCCGCGAACGCGCCCGCCTGGAGACCATCGTCAGCGGCATCGACACGCTGACCGCCGGCCTCACCGACGCGGGCGACCTGCTCGAGATGGCGGTCGCCGACGACGACGAATCCACCGTGCTGTCCATTGTCAGCGACCTCGACAAGCTCGACGCGCAGGTGGGCAAGCTGGAATTCCAGCGCATGTTCTCCGGCAAGATGGATGCCTCCAACGCCTTCGTGGACATCCAGGCCGGCGCCGGCGGCACCGAGGCGCAGGACTGGGCGGAAATCCTGCTGCGCATGTATCTGCGCTGGGCCGAATCGCGCGGCTGGAAGGCCGAGCTGCTGGAAGTCAGCGGCGGCGATGTGGCCGGCATCAAGTCCGCCACCTTCCGCGTGGAAGGCGATTACGCCTACGGCTGGCTCAAGACCGAGATCGGCGTGCACCGCCTGGTGCGCAAGAGCCCGTTCGACTCCGACAACCGCCGCCACACCAGCTTCACCTCGGTGTTCGTGTCGCCGGAAGTGGACGACGACATCGATATCGAGATCAATCCGGCAGATCTGCGCACCGACGTCTACCGTTCGTCCGGCGCCGGCGGCCAGCACGTGAACAAGACCGAGTCGGCCGTGCGTATCACCCACATGCCCTCGGGCGTGGTGGTGGCCTGCCAGACCGAGCGCAGCCAGCATGCCAACCGCGACCGCGCGATGAAGATGCTGAAGGCGAAGCTGTACGAGCTGGAGGTGCAGAAGCGCAACGCCGAGAAGGACGCGCTGGAAGCGACCAAGTCCGATATCGGCTGGGGCAGCCAGATCCGCAACTACGTGCTGGACCAGAGCCGTATCAAGGATCTGCGCACCGGCATCGAGCGCTCGGATACCCAGAAGGTGCTGGATGGTGACCTCGACGAATTCGTCGAAGGCAGCCTGAAGGCCGGCCTGGACGCGGGCGCCAAGCGTATCGACGCGTAAGCGCAGCGGCCGTCGTCCATCCATTGCATCTGTCGGACCATCGAGGAGTTGCCCGCATGAAACGCAGCAGAACTTTCTTGGCCATGGTTGTTGGGATGACGCTGGCGGCCGGCGTTGCACAGGCGCAGCAGGAAAGCACCGGCCAAAGCATCAAGCAGGACGCCAAGGCGGCTGGCCATGCGGTCGGCGACGCCGGCCGCGATGTCGGCCACGCGACCCGGGACACCGCCGTCAAGGTTGGCCATGGCGCGCGGGATGCCGGCGTCGAGGTCGGGCATGGCGCGCGCGATGCTGGCCTTGAGGTCGGGCATGGCGCGCGCGATGCTGGCCTTGAGGTCGGACACGGCGCGCGCGATGCCGGCGTCAAGGTCGGCCACGGCGCCAAGGACGTCGGCCTGAAGATCGGCCATGGCGCGCGTGACGGCTGGAACGCCACCAAGCATGCGGTCAAGCACGCGGTCGGCAAGGAAGATTGACATGCCCGGACAGCGCGTCTCGCGAGCCGAGGACACCAGGAAGGAATCCCGCGTGAGAATCGCAACGATCGCCCTGTTCGCACTGGCCATGCTCGCCGCCGGCACGCTGCACGCGGAAAGCCGCCTGCTGCGCGGCACGGTGGGCAAGTATCCGATCGTGATGCAGCTGGACGAGTCCGACGGCGACGTCTCCGGCACGTATTTCTACGAGAAGTACAAGCAGGACATCCCGCTGCGCGGCGCGCCCGACAAGCAGGGCTACAAGCTCAGCTCGGCCGCATACGACAGTGACCAGGCGAAGTCGGACCATTTCCTGCTCAGCAAGACCGGCGACGGCTTCAAGGGCAGCTTCACCAGCGGCAAGGGCACGAGCATGCCGGTCGAGCTGCATGCCGTGGCCGCCGGTTCGGTGCAGGCGCCGCGGCCGGACCTGAAGTTCGCCCGCCCGCTGCCGGATTACGAAAAGCTACGGCTGGCTGATCTCCATGTCGTGCCCGGCAAGCAGGAAACCGTCGGCGGCAAGTACCAGATCCAGTGGTTTTCCGAGCCGCTGTCCAAGGTCAGCATGTTCCATGTGACAGGCGGCTATCCGGACGCCGCCATGGCAGCGATCAACCGCACCATCGACGCCGGCTTCTACACCGGCCTGCAGTCCTACTTCGGCTGCGCGAACGGCGAGGGCGGTTCGGGCGTCGAAGCGCTGGAGGTGTCCAGCCATTACCTCAACGAGCGCTTCGTCAGCTACGCCGTATCCAGCAGCTGGAGCTGCTATGGCGCGGCTCATCCGGATTTCTCCGTCGACGGCACCACCATCGACGCGGTCACCGGCAAGGGACTGGCGCTGGAGGACCTGTACTGGCTCGGCACCGGCAACAAGCCGGCCGAGCATTCCGACGCGTGGTTCCAGTACCGCGAGAAGGTCTACGCGCCGGCCGTGGTGAAGCTGCTCCAGCGGCTCTATCCGGACGCCATGAAAGGCGGCGACGGTGACGGCTGCGACTACACCGATCCCGGCGTATGGGATTTCGGCCCCTGGTATCTCACCGACAAGGGCCTGTACGTCGGCGCCTACTTCGCGCGTGTCGCCCGCAATTGCGACAACCCGGATTGGTCGGTCATCCCGTACAGCGTCCTCAAGAAGAACAACCCGGCACTCTTCGGCCATTAGCCAACACTCAGGCCGCCATTGCTTCGGCGGTCGACACCCACGGAACCACCATGAGCGAACCGACAGATAACCTGCCCATCGACGAGAACAAATCCGATGTGAATAAACTCGTCGCAGAGCGCCGCGAGAAACTTCGCGCGCTGCGCGGGCAGGGCGTCGCGTTCCCGAACGACTTCAAGATCGACGCCTTCGCCGGCGACCTGCAGGCCGAATACGCCGACAAGGACACCCACACCGCCGAAGCGATGGACGCGCTCGCGCGCCGGGTGAAGATGGCCGGCCGCATCGTGCTCAGGCGCGTGCAGGGCAAGGTCAGCTTCGTGCAGGTGCAGGACATGTCCGGCCGCATCCAGTTCTTTATCCACCAGGGCACGGTGGGCGAGACGACCTACGACGCGTTCAAGGGCTGGGATTCCGGCGATATCGTCGGCGCCGAGGGCGTGCTGATGCGTACCAAGACCGGCGAGCTGTCGGTCAAGGTCGACACGCTGCGCCTGCTGACCAAGAGCCTGCGCCCGCTGCCGGACAAGTTCCACGGCCTGGCCGACGTGGAGCAGCGCTATCGCCAGCGCTATGTCGACCTGATCGTCACCGAGGAATCGCGCCGCGCCTTCGTGCTGCGCTCGAAGATCATCGGCTATATCCGCAAGTGGCTGGAGGCGGAACCCTATCGCTTCATGGAAGTGGAAACGCCGATGATGCAGATCATCCCCGGCGGCGCCACGGCCAAGCCCTTCATCACGCACCACAATGCGCTGGATCTGGACCTCTACCTGCGCGTGGCGCCGGAGCTGTATCTGAAGCGCCTGGTGGTCGGCGGCTTCGACCGCGTGTACGAGATCAACCGCAATTTCCGCAACGAGGGCGTGTCGACCCGGCACAACCCCGAATTCACCATGCTCGAGCTGTACCAGGCTTACGCCACCTACACCGAGATCATGGACCTGACCGAAGGCGTGATCCGCGATGCCGCGGCCAACGTGATCGGCAGCACGCAGATCCACTGGGACGGCGCGGATATCGACCTGGGCCCGGCCTTCCGCCGCTGGTCGATGGAAGACGCCGTGCTGGAACACAACCCCGAGATCCGCCGCGAGGAACTGCGCGACCGCGACGCCATGGCCGCGCACGCCAAGCGCCTGGGCTGCCAGGTCAAGGCCGGCTACGGCTGGGGCAAGCTGCTGCTGGAAATCTTCGAGAAGACCGTCGAGCACACCCTGATCCAGCCGACCTTTATCACCCAGCATCCGGTCGAGGTCTCGCCGCTGGCGCGCGAAAGCGACACCGACAAGGGCATCACCGACCGCTTCGAGCTGTTTATCAACGGGCGCGAGCTGGCCAATGGCTTCTCCGAGCTCAACGATCCGGAAGACCAGGAAGCGCGCTTCCGCGCCCAGGTGGCGGCCAAGGACGCCGGCGATGACGAAGCCATGCACTTCGACGCCGACTACATCCGCGCGCTGGAAGTGGGCCTGCCGCCCACCGGCGGCCTGGGCATCGGCATCGACCGCCTGGTGATGCTGCTGACCGGCGCCACCTCGATCCGCGATGTCCTGCTGTTCCCCTATATGCGCCCGGAGGCCTGAGCCATGTGGTACGCCATCGTCGGTACCGACGTTCCCGCTTCGCTGGAAAAGCGCGGCTCCGCGCGTCCGGCCCATCTGGCCCGCCTGCAGCAGCTGCAGGCCGAGGGCCGCATGCTGCTGGCCGGGCCGTTTCCGGCCATCGATGCGGAAGACCCGGGTAGCGCCGGCTTCACCGGCAGCCTGATCGTGGCCGAGTTCGCTTCGCTGGCCGACGCACAGGCCTGGGCCGATGCCGATCCTTATGTGGCGGCCGGGGTTTATGCTTCGGTGTCGGTCAAACCCTTCCGCAAGGTGCTGCCCTGAGATGACTGCCTCGATGGCCGCTCAGATCCGCGAACGCCTGCTGGCCGCCTTGGCGCCGGTGGAGCTGGACGTGGCCGACGAAGGCCACAAGCACGCCGGCCACGCCAACGAGGGCAAGGGCCATTTCCACGTGCGCATCGTCAGCCCCGTGTTCGCCGGCAAGGCGCCGCTGCAGCGCCACCGCATGATCTATGCGGCGCTGGAGGGGCTGATGGACAACGGCATCCACGCGCTTTCCATCGACGCGCGTCCGCCGGACACCTGAAAGCCTTTCAGTACCATGGACATAGGCCTTATTCTTGAGGCCATGTCTTGCTGCCCACGCGCATTGCGACCCCGCCCCGCGTTTGGCACAGTGCCCCATCGCCCGAGCCCTTGCTAGCCGGGCCTCTCCGTAGAGCTGCCGCGGAATCTGCATGCGCCTGACCACGATCAAACTCGCCGGCTTCAAGTCCTTCGTCGACCCGACCACGCTGCATCTGCCGACCAATATGACCGGCGTGGTGGGTCCGAACGGCTGCGGCAAGTCCAATATCATCGACGCCATCCGCTGGGTAATGGGCGAGAGCGCGGCCAGCCGCCTGCGCGGCGATTCGCTCACCGACGTGATCTTCTCCGGCTCCAACTCGCGCAAACCGGTGGGCCAGGCCACGGTCGAGCTGATCTTCGACAACAGCGACGGCACCATCCAGGGCGAGTACGGCCAGTACGCGGAAATCTCAGTCAAGCGCCAGGTCACCCGCGACGGCCAGTCGGCGTATTTCCTCAACGGCGCGCGCTGCCGCCGCCGCGACATCACCGATCTGTTCCTGGGCACGGGCTTGGGCCCGCGCAGCTACTCGATCATCGAGCAGGGCATGATCAGCCAGATCGTCGAAGCCGCGCCGGAAGAACTGCGCGTGCACCTGGAAGAAGCCGCGGGCATCTCCAAGTACAAGGAGCGCCGCAAGGAAACCGAGAGCCGCATCAAGTCCACCCGCGAGAACCTCGACCGCGTGAAAGACGTGCGCGACGAAGTGGACAAGCAGCTCGAACACCTCAACCGCCAGGCCCGCGCGGCCGAGCGCTGGAAGGCACTGAAGGAAGAACAGACGCGCAAGGAAGCCGAGCTGCGCGCGCTGGAATACCGCGGCCTGAAGAGCCAGCACGACGGCGAAGGCGCCGGCCTGTCCGCCGCCGAGATCGAGATCGAGAAGCGCGTGGCCGGGCAGCGCCACGTGGAAGCGCAGCTGGAAAGCGTGCGCGAGCGCCACACCGCCGCCAACGAGCATCTGGGCCAGGTGCAGGGCGAGGTGTACAAGGTCGGCGCCGAGATCGCCCGCGTCGAACAGCAGGTGCGCTTCAACCGCGAAACCGCCGAGCGCCTGCAGCGCGCCCAGGCCGAGGCCGAGCGCGAACACGAGGAACTGGCCGCGCATATCGCCACCGACCGCGAGCAGACCGAAAGCCTGCGCCTGGCGCTGGCCGAGGGCGAGCCCAGGCTCGAAGCCCTGCAGCAGATGCAGGAAGACACCGGCGACGCGCAGCGCGACACCGAAACCAAGCTGTCCGACTGGCAGCAGCGCTGGGACGTCTACACCCGCACCGCCGGCGAATCCGCCCGCGCCGCGGAAGTGGAGCGCACCAAGCTGGCCTATCTGGACCGCCAGTCCATCGACCTGGCCAAGCGCCGCGAAGCGCTGGAGGGCGAGCAGAAGGCCACCGATATCGAAGCGCTCGATGCTTCGTTCGAACAATTGCAGGGCGAGCACGAGACCCAGCGCGAACGCCTGGAAACCCTGGGCGGCCTGCTCGACCAGCACAAGCTCGGCCACGAGCAGGTGCTGGACGAGGAGCGCCAGGTGCAGTCCGCGCTCAACGAGGCGCGCCAGCAGCTGCAGTCCGCGCGCGGCCGCCAGTCCTCGCTGGAAGCGCTGCAGCACGCTGCGCTGGGCCAGGAAGAGAGCGCCGCCAGCGGCTGGCTGTCCCGCCTGGGCCTGGACAAGTCACGCCGCCTGGGCGAATCGCTGCAGGTGGAAGCGGGCTGGGAGACCGCGGTGGAAACCGCGCTGGCCGGCTTCCTCGACAGCGTGCTGGTCGACGGCGCGCACGACTACGCCAAGGACTTCGGCGACCTGAAGGACGCCGACCTGGCTCTGCTCGATGCCGCCGATGGCGGCGTCAACACCGCCGGCACGCTGGCTGCGCACGTGCGCGGTCCGGCTGCGGCGATGTCGATCCTCGGCCACGTGCTTACCGCCGAGAACCTGGATGAAGCGCACCAGCGCGTCGCCGGGCTGTCCGCGCTGGCGCCGTACCAGTCGGTGATGACCCGCTCCGGCGAATGGCTCGGCCCTGGCTGGGCCCGCGTGCGCCGCGCGCAGGGCAACCAGGTCGGCGTGCTGGCGCGCGAGCGCGAGATGCGCCTGCTGGGCGAGCAGATCGCCACGCTGGAGGCGCGCATCGAAGAAGCCACCGGCCAGCTCGATGATCTGCGCACGCGCAAGTTCGAAGCCGAGCGCGCGCGCGACGACGCCCAGCGCGAGCTGTACAACGCGCATCGCCGCCAGTCCGAACTGGCCGGCCAGTTGCAGAGCCACCGCGGCAAGATGGAAACCGCTCGCGCCCGCGCCGAGAAGGTGGCCGGCGAGCTGGGCGAGATCATCAGCCAGCTCGACGAACTGCAGGCGCAGATCCGCGAAGCGCGCGCGCGCCTGGACGAGTCGGTCAACCACATGGGCGACCTGGAAGACCAGCGCCGCGAGCTGGAAAACGAGCGCCGCGCGCTGCTGGAAGCGCGCGAGGAAGCCCGCATGAACGCGCGCGAAGCCGCCGACCAGGCGCACGCGCTGGCGCTGTCCATGGAATCCAAGCGCTCGGCGCTGAATTCGCTGGAACAGGCGCTGTCGCGCATGGACACGCAGATCCGCCAGATCGCCTCGCGCCGCAGCGAGATCGACGAACAGCTCGCCGCCGGCTCCGATCCCATCGCGGAACTCGAAGCCGAACGCCAGACCTATCTGGACCAGCGCCTGCTGGTCGACAAGCAGCTGGTCGAAGCGCGCCGCGGGGTGGAAGACTGCGACGCCGAATTCCGCCGCCTGGAGCAGGAGCGCCAGCGCATCGAGCAAGGCCTCAACAGCTTGCGCGAAAGCCTGTCGCAGAAGCGCCTCGCCGCGCAGGCCCTGCACCTGCGCGCGCAGCAGCTGGCGGAGGCGATCACCGCTTCGGGCCTGGAACTGGAGCCGCTGCTGGCCGAGCTGGCCGAAGACGCCGACGCTTCGCAGTGGCGCAGTGCGCTCACCGATATCGGCCAGAAAATCGTCCGCCTCGAGCCGGTCAACCTGGCCGCGATCCAGGAGCACGCCGAGCAGAGCGAGCGCAAGAACTACCTGGACAACCAGCTGGCCGACCTGACCTCCGCCATGGAAACGCTGGAAGGCGCGATCAAGAAGATCGACCGCGAGACCCGCCAGCGCTTCAAGGAAACCTTCGACCGCGTCAATGCCGGCGTACAGGAGCTGTTCCCGCGCCTGTTCGGTGGCGGCCACGCCTATCTGGAGCTGACCGGCGACGACCTGCTCGATACCGGCGTGGCCATCATGGCGCGACCGCCGGGCAAGCGCGTCTCCAATATCTCGCTGCTGTCCGGCGGCGAGAAGGCGCTGACCGCGGTCTCGCTGGTGTTCTCCATCTTCGGCCTCAACCCCGCGCCGTTCTGCCTGCTGGACGAGGTGGACGCGCCGCTGGACGAGGCCAATGTGGGCCGCTTCTCCAGCATGGTGAAGGAGATGAGCGAGAAGGTGCAGTTCATTTTCGTCAGCCATAACAAGGCCACCATGGAGGCCGCGTCGCAACTGTGCGGCGTGACCATGCGCGAGCCCGGCGTATCGCGCCTGGTGCAGGTGGACCTGGCCGAAGCGGCCAAACTCGCAGGCGCAGCCTGAGGACCCCGACATGACCATGCAACCCGTGCTTGCCTTCGCCTGGAACCCTTCGGTAGGCATTCCGCTGCTGATCGTGGGCGCGATCGTGCTGGGCCTGATCTGGCTGTTCGGCCAGCCGAAGAAAGAGCAGGGCCGCCGCCGCGCGCCCGCCGCAGGCGGCGAAGAGCGGCGCGAGCCGACCTTCGGCGACGACGTCGACATCGCCGACGACGCGCCCTCGTTCAACACGCGCGACGAGCACGCCGCGCACGACTTCCGCCTCGATCCGCTCGATCCGCCGCGGCCGAAGCAGGGCGAGCTGGACATGGGCCTGCGCGAGGAGCTGGAAAAGCTCGGCGCCACGCTGTCCAGCGAACGCGTCGCGCCGGCGCCGGTAAGTGCCAAGCCGATGGGCGCCGCGGCTTCCATCATCGAGGCGCTGCGCGCGCCGCCGGAGCAGTTCCTGGCCGCGCAGGGGCATGTCGACGAGCCGGTGAAGGCTGCGCCTGTCGAGCCCGCACAGCGCGCGCAGGCAGCGGTCCCGCCGCCGTCTGCGCCGGCCCCGGCCCCCGCGCCGCGCGTGCCGCCGCGCTCCGAAGTCGGACACCGCCCGACGCAGCTGCCGGTGGAACGCATCGTCACCCTGTTCGTGGTGGCGCGCGAAGGCTCGGTGTTTCTCGGTCCCGATCTGATCGTGGCGGCCGAGAAGGCCGGCCTCGAATTCGGCGCCATGGGCATCTATCACCGGCTGCTCGACGGCAAGCGCGAACACGGGCCGATCTTCAGCGTGGCCAACATGCTCAAGCCGGGCAACTTCGACTTGAGCCGCCTCGACGCGCTGCGCACGCCGGGCCTGAGCTTCTTCATGACCCTGCCGGCGCCGATCCCCGCGCTCGATGCCTGGGACACCATGCTGCCCACCGCGCAGCGCCTGGCCGAGCTGCTGGATGGACAGGTGCTGGACGAGGAGCGCAACGCGCTAGGCCGCCAGCGCATCGCGCATATCCGCGACGAGCTGCGCGGCTGGGACCGCGATCACGAGGGCAAGGAAATCATCTTCGGGCGCTGAGCCCCGCAGGTTTTGCGCCGGCTTTACGGGCCCGCTCCCAGGTGGCGATGCCGCCGCGGAGCGGGCCTTTTCGTATCCGCGCTGCCGCCGCGTTCGTGCCGTCGGCGCGTCGATGCCCGCGGCGATGATGTCGGACGCGGCATCGGCGGCCGTTCTGCCACCCCTGCAAATCAGGCCCGGCGCTGGCGGGCAGGGTGGCGAAAGCGCGTCTTTCATGGGGAAAACCGCGGTTCGAGATGACTCGATCGTAAAAAACACCATGCCGTAAGACACATTTATGCGTTTGCGTCTTGGCGTCGTCGCTCGCATGCCATACATTCCACCTGCCGAAAGGCACAGGTTTCCACCAAACCCATCAAAACTACGGGGAATGTATGGCCAAGAAAGCCGCCAAGAAGACCACCGCCAAAGCCGCCGCCAAGCCGGCCGCGCTGAAGCCGATCAAGGAAGCTCTGAGCAAGTCCGGGCTGGTCGCTCACCTCGCCGAAACCACCGGTGTGGTGGCCAAGGACGTGCGCGCTATTCTCGGTGCGCTGGAAGGTGCCGTTGCCGGTTCGGTGCACAAGAAGGGTCACGGCTCGTTCACGCTGCCGGGTCTTCTGAAGATCACCGCGGTCAATGTGCCGGCCAAGCCGAAGCGCAAGGGCATCAACCCCTTCACCAAGGAAGAGCAGTGGTTCGCCGCCAAGCCGGCCACGGTGAAGGTGAAGATCCGTCCGCTGAAGAAGCTGAAGGACGCGGCAGTCGGCTAAGCCGTCTGCTGGTGAAAGACGCGGCAGCGCGAGCTGCCGCGTTTTTTTGTGCCCGCGTTCTGTGCCGGAAGGCGTGAGCGGAGGCGGAGTGTGATCGCACTGCTTTTCAGACTTTGCCTTTGGGAATAGCCGGATTTGTGCATGTCTGGCGTGTGGCGTCCGGAGTCGATTCCCTGAGCTTCCTGTCGCGCTGCTATAAAGCCCGCGACAACGGATGACGGCGGCGCAGATGGAAGCGATGGCTTCACGGGATGAGCGGGCCGCGTGGCGGGTGGCCGTGCTGGAAGACGATCGCCAGCTGCGCGACGAGGTGCTGGTACCAGGATTGAGGAAGTTCGGCTTTCAGGCGGTCGGTCTGGGCGGAGCCGCCGAACTCTATCGGCGCATGCTGGCCGAACGCTTCGACCTGGCCGTGCTGGACCTTGGCCTGCCGGACGAGGACGGCCTTTCCGTGGCGCGCCATCTGCGACGCTGTTCGGATATCGGCATCGTGGTGCTGACCGGTCGTGCCGCGGAACACGACGAGATCCGCGCGCTCATGGCCGGCGCGGATATCTATCTGCGCAAACCCGCGGGCATGGCGCTGCTCGCCGCCAGCCTGCGCAGCGTCGGGCGCCGGCTGCACGGGGCATCGCATCAGGACATCGCCGCGCGGCAGGTCGATGCGAATGCGCGTATGCATCCGGAAGAGTGGCGCCTGGCCACGGATGACTGGAATCTGGTAACTCCCGCCGGCGTGGTCATCGCCTTGTCTGCTGCCGAGCGCTGCGTCGTGCGCCAGCTGTTCGCCGCCGGCGGCGCCGCGGTGACACGCGAGGCGCTGATCGGCGGATGGCATGGCGACGACCATGAGTTCGATCCGCATCGCCTGGACATGCTGATCTATCGCCTGCGCCGCAAGGCGAAAGCGCTGGGTGTGCCGGTGCTGCCCCTGGTCACCGTCCGCGGTGCCGGCTATGCCTTTATTGCGGGTACGACTTCGTAGGCCAGGTGGGCCGGGGCGGGCGCCAGCCTGTCGCGTGGCATCGCCTGGAAGCGCCGCATCGAATCTTTCGCGCCGCCATATGCCGCGCCTTGATTTTCGGTAAGGCCGCCGTTGCTCCTTCCTCAACTAGGAAGGCTCGTAAAAAGCGACATCCTCGTCGTGCGCGGTGTGAGTTTCTCTCCACCCGCGATGCCACCGCTTTCCCATCTCAATGCCCGCAGCTATCGAATCCGTGCTCCGCGGTTATCGGTGGAAACACTTTCTACCGGTTACAGGCAGGTGATGTCCGGTTGGAAAGCGTGAGTGATGCAGCCCCCGACATGCGGAAAGCTGATCACAGCTGACACAGGCCGGCGACCTGAAGAAGACCGCGGCCTATGTCTCTGCCTCTCACGAGTCACGGAGCGACGTATGAACAGCATTCAAAACAAATCCTCGAAGGCATCCCTGGCGGCTATCGCCCCGGTGTCCGGCAACGCCGGAGGTTCGCGTTGTCCACGCCCGGGCTTCGGCGTGCCTCTCCTCTTGGCAGGAAGCCTGCTCGCGGGCAGCGTGCTGGCCGAGGAGGCCAGGCAGGTGGTCGCGAAAGCCAAAGCCCCCGGCCAGATACAAGAGCGAGGTGAGCCGGCGCCGGACGGCAGCCATGCCGATGGCGGCGGCATCGCGCGCGGCCGTGATGCCACCGCCATCGGCAGCGGCGCACAGGCGCTGGCCAGCGGCGCCTCCGCCTTTGGCGCGCTCGCCAGGGCAGACAAGATCGCGGCTTCCGCGTTCGGCAATAACGCCCGCGCAGCCGATACCAACAGCACCGCCACCGGCGCCAACGCGCAGGCGCTGACCGCGGCGGCGAGTGCGTTCGGGGCCAATGCGCAGGCGCGCGCGAACGCGGCAACCGCGCTCGGCTACGACGCGAAGGTGCGCGAGGGCGCCGCCGACAGCGTCGCCCTTGGCGCCCGCAGCGAGGTGACGGCGCGCAATGCCGTGGCTCTGGGCGCCGGTTCCGTCGCCGACCGGGCCGGCACGGTATCGGTCGGCCGCGCCGGCGTCGTGCGCCAGATCGTCCAGCTCGCGGCTGGCACCGAGGCGACAGATGCGGTGAACAAGGCACAGCTCGATGCCTTGTCCGCCGCCGTCGGCACGGCGCGCCACTATTTCAAGGCAACCGGCACGCAGAACGGCGATGACGATGCATCTGCCGAGGGCCAGGGCACGACGGCCGCGGGACGCAACAGCAAGGCCAAGGCCAGCGGTGCCACGGCGATGGGAGCGGGCAGCTTTGCCGGCGGCGCCGCCAGCTCGGCGTTCGGCCAGGGGGCCATTGCTTCGGGCGCGCAGTCGACCGCACTCGGTTATGGCAGTTCCGCCCAAGGCCTTGGTGACGTGGCCATCGGCGCCTCGATCGCTCGCGGCAGGCACAGCGTCGCCATCGGCACGGACAATGTGGCCGATACGTTCTATGCCACGGCGCTGGGCTCATCGAGCCGGATCGAACGCGATTCCTGGAACAGCGTGGCGATCGGCCATGAGGCCGTGGTGTCGGCCGATTCGCCCAGCGCGATCGCTATCGGCACCGGCACACGGATCGGCCAGAACGGCTTGGCGAGCATGGCCATGGGGTTTCTGGCCAGCGTGGAGGGGCGACAGTCAGTTGCTATCGGCGGGGCCGGCAGTACCGATTACGGTGATGGGCGCGTGACCAGACATCCCACGATGACGAAGGGCGCATCCGCGACCGCGCTGGGCAGCGCCGCGCTCGTCACGGCTGATCGCGCCAGCGCCTTCGGCTTCGGCGCGTATGCACCCGCTGCTGGCGCCGTGGCGTTGGGCGCACGCTCGATCGCTGATCGCGCAGACACGGTCTCGGTGGGGCGCAGCGGTTACGACCGCCAGATCACGCATGTGGCGGCAGGAAGCGAGGACGCGGATGCGATCAATCTCTCGCAGCTGCGCGAGGCAGGCCGCTGCTTCAAGGCCAGCGGTGCCGCGGGTGGCCATGACGAAGCATTGGCGGATGGTCCGTATGCCACCGCATCCGGCGCCGGCAGCTATGCGGCGGGCGAGGGAGCATCCGCTTATGGCAGCGGGGCGAATGCGCTGGACGCGCAAAGCATGGCATTGGGTTACGGCGCAGTCGCGCGGAGCGCCGGTTCCATGGCGATCGGCGCGGCCGCTTCGACGGTGGATGAGGATGCCGTGGCCCTGGGGACGTTGGCCGATGCCTCTGGCGCCGGCGCGATGGCTCTGGGCGCCCGCGCACAGGCGGCCGAGGTGGATGCGCTGGCGCTAGGCGTGCTCTCCGCTGCCTCGAACGAGTTCAGCAGCGCCCTGGGTTTCGCCAGCACTGCTTCGGGTGACAGCGCCACTGCCGTGGGCGCCAGCAGTGTTGCGCAAGGTGAAGAAAGCCTGGCGCTGGGAACGGGCAGCTATGCCGAGACGGCCCGCAGCATTGCCCTCGGTGCGCATTCGCACGCCGATCGCGCGGATGCCGTGTCGGTCGGCCAAGCCGGCGAGGAACGCCAGATCATTCATGTCGCGCCCGGCACGGCAGACACTGACGCGGTCAATCTGCGCCAGTTGTACGAGGCCGTCGATGGCAGCGGTGTCATTGGTCGTGTAGTGCGTTACGACAACACGGAGCAGGCGCGGATCACCCTGGATGGCGCTGCCGGCACCACGCTCGACCATGTCCGCGCCGGTGTGGTCGCCGGCGGCAGCAAGGAAGCCGTCAATGGCGGACAGCTGTTCGAGCACGGCGATCAGATGGCGCAGTTGCTTGGCGGCGGCGCCATGATGACCGGCGGCGGACTGTCCGGTCCGCTGTATGCCATTCAGGGCAACCGCTACTACAACGTCGGCGACGCCTTCAGCGCGGTCGACGGCAAGCTCGGCGAGCTCGATTACCGGGTGAATCGGCTCGAGGGAGTGAAGACCGTCAAAGGGGCGGACTTGAACCTGCGCTCCTTGGCCGGCTCCACGCAAAGCGTGTTGCCGTTGCCAGAGTCGGCGGCACCCGCGCTGCATGCGAGCACATCGCCCGCAGCGGCGCCTGCAGTGCCTGCGGCTGCCGCCGCACCGGCCATCGTCCCGAACGTAGCCAAGGGAGCTGCACCCACCGACGCAGCCAACGTCAGTCAGGTCCAGGAGGCGCTGGTGACCGCCAGGCAGTACTCCGATGGCACCGCCCGGCAAGCCGCGAGTGAGGCTAAGGCCTATACCGATCAACGCACCGCCAGTCTCGTCGCCAACGCCGATTTCGACGCCTTCAAATCGGACGTAGGCACCCGCTTCAATGCACTCGGCACCCGGCTCAATCGGGTCGGCGCGATGGGCACGGCACTGGCCGGCATGGCCGGTGCGATCGCCTCGGCAGCCGGCACGGACAGCCGGGTCAGTGCGGCCGTCGGCGGCTATCACGGACAAGGTGCGCTGGCAGTCGGCTTCGCGCGGCGCCTTCCAGGCAACGGCGCTGTCCTGCTAGGTGGGTCAATTGCCGGCGGCGGCGAATCCAGCGGCACGCTGGGCGTGAGTTTCGGCTGGTAAGACATCGCGCGCTCTCTTCGCGGGAGCGCGCTACCGCGTTGGCGGCCCGGCCGTGCGCATGCAGCGCGGCGACCGGGCGTCTCGGGCCTGCGCCCGGCCGTGGCCGCCTCTTCTGAAGCAATGCTCGATTTCCTTTCCGAGGTCATTCGCATGAAAAGACATCTCGCCTGCCTTTCGCTCCTGGGCGCTACGCTGGCGCTGCTGACACCGTTCGGCCAGACGCGTGCCGCTGCGGACACGCTTCGATCGACGTCGTCCGGATTGCGAGACAGCGCCATGAGCGAGCGCTTCATCGTCACCTATCGTCGGGACAGCACGGAGTTTCACAACCCTCAGGCAGTCGTGCAGAACGTGATTGCCGCTGTCGGCCGGGCCAATTTGGACAGGGCCTTCGTCGGCCATGGCCAAGGCAGCCATGCCGCGCCGTTGTCCACGCATTACGTGCGCAAGCTTGCGGTGGGTGGCGACCTTATCCGTGTTTCGCGCCCGCTCGACGATGGGCAGGCACGCAGCCTGATGCGGGCGATCGCAACGGATCCCGCCGTGCTGCATGTCGAGCGCGACTTCAGGATGCGCGCGTTACGCGACGTGTCGTCCTCCCGCCTCGCCATGCCTTCCGCAGCAACGCCCAACGACCCGCTCTATGCCACCCACCAGTGGCATTACAAGGGACCGCCAGGCGGCGCCCATATCGACCAGGCTTGGGAACTCGCTGATGGCAAGGACGCCACCATTGCTGTACTGGACACCGGCATCACGCGGCATCCCGATCTGGACACCTCGCTGGCCGACGCTGGTTACGACTTCATCACGGATGCCTTCGTTTCCGGGCGGGAGAGCGATGGCCGCGTGCCAGGCGGATGGGATCCGGGTGATTGGGATAACGAACCACGATATGCGAGCTGCCAGGAATCGCCAGGGGGAGACTCGAGCAGCTGGCACGGCACACATGTAACGGGCACCGTGGCTGCGCTGACCGACAACCGACTGGGAGGCGCCGGCATCGCGCATAAGGCGAAAGTGTTGCCTGTCCGCGTGCTGGGCCATTGCGGAGGCGATGTGTCGGATATCGTCGACGCCATCGTCTGGGCGGCAGGCGGACATGTCGACGGCGTGCCTGACAACGCGCAGCCCGCGCAGGTGATTAACATGAGCATGGGTGCGGCCATTTCCGGCGGCTGTACGCAGACACCGAGCTTTCAGCGTGCCATCGCCGAAGCAAATCGCCGCGGTGTGATCGTGGTGGCGGCTGCGGGGAACTCCGCTGCCGACGTCAGCTCGGAGGTTCCGGCGAGTTGCCCCGGAGCCATCGCCGTCGCCGCCAATGATTCCGCCGGTGGGCAAGCCTTCTATTCCAATACGGGTTCGGGTATTGCGCTCGCGGCTCCGGGAGGCGACGAGGCGGAGGAAGGCGATCCCACTGGATTCGTCTGGTCCACCATCAATCTGGGGGCAAGGGGGCCGGCTGAGCCCGGCTATGCCGGTCACATCGGCACGTCGATGGCGGCGCCGCATGTCGCCGGTGCCGCTGCCTTGATCATCAGCGCCGTCATGCAAGCAGGCTTGCCGTCGCTCACTCCGGGCCAATTGCAGAAACTGCTGGTCGAAACGGCCCGCCCTTTTCCGGTCACGCCGGATCAGCCGATCGGCAGCGGCATCCTCGACGCCCGGGCGGCGGTGGCCAGAGCGGTAAGCGGTGAGGAGCTGCCTGTCATCAGCCTGCGGCGAGGCGTGCTTATGTCAGATCAGGCCATTGCGGAAGGCGAAAGCTTGCTCTATGCCATCGAGGTTCCTCCGGGTGTGCGTTACCTCAATCTGCGTACCCTGGGCGGAACAGGCGATGCGGCGCTGTATGTGAAAACCACCGTGCCGCCGGCCGCGAACGGCGCAGATGCGGATGCCAGCTCCGACAAGCCGGGCAATAACGAAGCGGTGGTCATGGCCCGCCCGCAGCCGGGCACCTGGTACCTGCGTGTCCGCGCCAGGCAGGCGGTGGGAAAGCTGGCCGTGCTGGGCAGCTACATGCTTTGAGCCGGCTTCGAGCTGCGGTCTGCGCAGGATCCCGCTTGGCGATGCGCGCATGTGGATGTCTATACGGCCGAACGCATGAGCTTATGCGGATCGATCATTTCGTCGACCCGGCAAAACCCGGCAACCTGCCTCAGAAGCCCATCCGTCCGAACGGGGCGCTAGCAACCTGCTGACGCTCTCTGAATGCGGTGCATGGGACAAAGCCGCCAGGGCGGGGTGCGCAAGCTTCCCCGCCCATCCGTATCCGCCGCCGGAGCCCGACCTTGAAACGCCTAGGCCCGACCCTGCTCTTCGCCATCGCCGTACTCGCCTTCGGCGCCGCCCACGCCCAGGACGTGCGCCTGCTCAACGTGTCCTTCGATCCGACCCGCGAGCTCTACAAGGAGGCGGACGCCGCCTTCGCCGCTTCCTGGAAGCGCCAGACCGGCAAGGACTTGCGCATCACCACCTCCAACGGTGGCTCAGGCAAGCAGTCGCGTGCGGTGCAGGACGGCCTGGAAGCGGACGTGGTCACGCTGGCGCTGGCCTGGGATATCGATGTGCTCGCCGACCGCGGCCTGCTCGCCAAGGACTGGCAGTCACGCCTGCCGGAACACAGCACCCCCTATACCTCGACCGTGGTCTTCCTGGTGCGCAAGGGCAATCCCAAGGGCATCCGTGATTGGCCGGACCTGATTCGCGACGGCGTGCAGGTGATCACCCCCAATCCGAAGACCTCCGGGGGCGCGCGCTGGAACTTCCTGGCCGCCTGGGGCTGGGCGCAGCGGCAGCCCGGCGGCAATGCGGACAAGGCGCGGGCCTACGTGTCCCAGCTTTATAAGCACGTGCCGGTGCTGGACACCGGCGCGCGCGGCGCCACCAATACGTTCGTCCAGCGCGGCATCGGCGACGTACTGATCGCCTGGGAAAGCGAGGCGCTGCAGGCGCGGCAGGAACTGGGTGCGGACAAGTTCGACGTGGTGGTGCCCTCGCTGACGATTCTGGCCGAGCCCCCGGTCGCGGTGGTGGACAAGGTGGTCGACAAGCATGGCACCCGCGCCGCGGCCGAGGCCTATCTCAAGTTCCTGTATTCGCCCGAAGGCCAGGTCCTGGTCGCCAAGCACTTCTACCGGCCGCGCGATGCCGCCGCGGCAGCGAAATACGCCGCAAGCTTCCCGCCGGTGAAAACCTTCACCCTGGCCGAACAGTTCGGCGACTGGCGCAAGGCTCAGGCTACGTATTTCGCTGACGGCGGCGTCTACGACCAGCTCAGCGAAGCAGGGCGTTGACATCATGACCCGCCGCGCCTTGCCGGGATTCGGCCTCAGCCTCGGCATCACGCTGGCCTGGCTAGGCGGGATCGTGCTGCTGCCGCTGATCGCACTGGCCTGGAAGGCGGCCAGCCTGGGGCCGTCCGCATGGTGGGCCCACCTGGGCACGCGCCGCGTGCTGCTGGCATTGCAGCTGAGTTTCGGCGGCGCTCTGGTCGCCGCGGCGATCGACCTGCTGCTCGGCCTGCTGCTGGCCTGGGTGCTGGTGCGCTATCGCTTCCCGCTGCGTCGCGTGTGCGACGCATTGATCGATCTGCCCTTCGCGCTGCCCACGGCGGTGGCTGGTATCGCGCTCACTGCGCTGTATGCGCCGAACGGGTGGGTCGGCCATCTGCTGCAGCCGCTCGGTGTACAGGTCGCTTACACGCGATTGGGTGTGCTGCTGGCGATGGTCTTCGTCGGCCTGCCGTTCGTGGTGCGTACGCTGCAGCCGGTGATCGAGAGCCTGGAGCGCGAAGTAGAGGAGGCCGCGCTCACCCTCGGCGCTTCGCCGTGGCAGAGCTTTCGCCGCGTGCTGCTGCCACTGCTCGCGCCGACCCTGCTGACCGGCTTCGCGCTGGCGCTGGCGCGCGCGGTGGGCGAGTACGGCTCGGTCATCTACATCTCCGGCAATCTGCCGATGCGTACGGAGATCGTGCCGCTGCTGATCGTGCAGAAGATCGATGCCGGCGACGACACCGCGCCGGCCGCCTTGCTCGGTGGCGTGATGCTCGCGATGTCGCTGCTGGTGCTGCTTGCCGTGAACGGCCTGCAGCGCTGGAGCCGACGCTGGAGCGGAGTGACCTGATGTCCGCCATAGCGATCCACGCACTGAGCCACGCCAGCAGCCGTTCGCGCAGCGGGCGCTGGCGGCATCTTGTACTGATCGCGCTGGCCTTGCTGGGCATCGGCGGCCTGCTGGTCCTGCCGCTGCTGGTGGTCTTCGCCGAGGCGTTCGCCAAGGGCTGGGCCGTGTTCGCTGCCGCCGTGACCGATCCGGATGCACTCGCCGCGGTGCGCTTGACGCTCACCGTGGCAGCCATTGCGGTGCCGGCCAACACCGTATTCGGCCTCGCTGCCGCGTGGCTGCTGGCGCATCACCAGTTCCGCGGCAAGGCGTTGCTCGCGGCGCTGATCGATCTGCCGTTCTCGGTCTCGCCGGTGGTTGCCGGCCTGGTCTACGTGCTGGTGTACGGCGTGCACGGCTGGTTCGGCGGCTGGCTGGAGGCACATGGCGTGCGCGTGATCTTCGCCTGGCCCGGCCTGGTGCTGGCTACGGTATTCGTGTCGTTTCCGTTCGTGGCGCGCGAACTGATTCCGCTGATGCAGGCGCAGGGCAGCGACGAGGAACTGGCGGCACGTACGCTTGGCGCCGGCGGCTGGCAGATCTTCCTCCGCGTCACCCTGCCCAGGATCCGCTGGGCGCTGCTCTACGGCGTGCTGCTGTGCACGGCGCGCAGCATGGGCGAGTTCGGCGCCGTGTCGGTGGTATCCGGCCATCTGCCCGGCCTCACCAATACGTTGCCGCTGCAGGTAGACCAGGTCTACAACGGCGGCAGCGACAGCGCGATCGCCTCCGCTTTCGCGCTGGCCTCGCTGCTGGCCTGCCTGGGTCTCGTCACCTTGTTGGCCAAATGGCTGATGGAATGGCGCCACGGCAGCGAACTGGCGCACTCACTACGACGTCCCGAGTCTTCCGCATGAGCCTCTCGATCCGCCAACTCACTCGCCGCTACGGCGCTTTCGCTGCGCTGGACGAGATCTCCCTCGATATCGCCGAGGGCGAGTTCGTAGCCTTGCTGGGCCCCTCGGGTTCCGGCAAGAGCACCTTGCTGCGCATCCTCGCCGGCCTGGACGATCCCGACCGCGGCGATGTGCTGCGCGACGGCACCGATCTGCTGGCCCTGCCGGCGCAGCGCCGCGGCATCGGCCTGGTGTTCCAGCACTATGCGCTGTTCCCGCATATGACCGTTGCCGACAACATCGCCTTCGGCCTGCGCGTACGGCCGCGCGCGCGGCGTCCTTCGCGGCGCGATATCGCTGCCCGCGTCGAGGATCTGCTGCGCCGTGTGCAGCTTGAGGAATTCGGACGCCGCTATCCGGCCCAGCTTTCGGGCGGTCAGCGCCAGCGTGTCGCACTGGCGCGCGCGCTGGCCGTCGAGCCGTCGCTGCTGCTGCTCGACGAGCCGTTCGGCGCGCTGGATGCCCAGGTGCGCGGCGCCTTGCGCGTTTGGCTGCGCGAACTGCAGCGTTCGCTTGGTCTGACCACGGTGCTGGTCACGCACGACCAGGACGAGGCGCTGGAGCTGGCCGACCGCGTGGTGGTGATGAATCGCGGACGCATCGAGCAGGTCGGCGCTCCGGGCGAGATCTACCGCGAACCGGCGACACCCTTCGTGCACGGCTTCGTCGGCCGCGCCAACCGCATTCGTGGGCATGTGGAGCGCGATCGCCTCCATCTCGGCGGACATGTTTTTCATGGCGAGTTGCCCGCCGAACTCGCCGGCCACGAAGTCGAAGCCTGGCTGCGGCCGGAACATCTTTCCCTGGCTCCCCGTGGCCTGGCCGGATGGAACGGCCGGCTGCTGCACCTGGATCTGGCCGGCCCTGTAGCTCGCGCCCGCCTGGCCATGCACGGCGATGGACTGGTGCTGGATGCCGAATGGAATGCCGCCGATGTCACCACGCACGCGCTCGCTGTCGGCGATGTGGTGACGGTGCAGCCACGCGAATTCACCTTGTTCGCCGATGCCGCCGGCGCGCGGCGGCATCGTTTCGTGCCCGCTCCGGCCAGCCTTCACGCCGACTCGCATCCGATCGATTTTGCCGCCTGGCTGCATCGCAAGGCCTGAGGGGCGCCCCAGGCCCGCTTTGAACCCTCGGTCAAAGTGCCGCGCAGGGTCGTTTTTGGCCTTGTGTCCACCATCGCGTCGGCTCGTCGTTAATCGTGAACAGAGCAGGGCGTTCGTATTTCCTGTGGCCGCCGCGTGAATTCCTGGGGAAATGCGGGAAATCTGACGGCCAGTCTTTCAGGAGACTTGCATCCGCCCATGCGGATAGACGTCCTTTCACGGCGAACAGGGGCTGACTGGAATTATTCCTATGACCAATGGTCTAGCCGTCGGTTATGGCACGCTTTTTTCTTACGTCATCCGCAGGACAGATATCGGATGCACACTGACGCCGGCCGTTGCAGCGTGGCAAAATACGCATCCGGACGTCGGTAGCTTTTCGCGGTGGGGTCCTCTTGGGCTCGATCTCTCGCCCAGCTCGCTCAACGATTCGAGCGTGAAGCACATCACACATTTCAAGACTTGCTTCTTTGTTACCGGTCCGACGACGTAACGCGCAGGGTTTTTCGTTCGATCATTGCAACTTGAAGCCCGGGACGTCGGGGAGACGGCCCACACAGGGCTGACGATCCAGCGACAGGCACAGGCGGCCGACGAAAACGGTCGCAGGACGATGGCGACGACGGGGAGGGAGGCTATGCGGGAGGAATCGATCCGGTTCGTATGGTGGCGCCACCTGCTGGTGGCCGTCGGCTATGCCGCCGCGTACGCCTTGCTGCGCAGCGTTTCGGTATCCAACTGGAATCTGCCGGCCAGCCTGCGCCTCGCCGCACTGCTGCTCGTGCCCATGCGTTACTGGCCCGCCCTGGTGCTGGGCGAGGCGATGCCGGTCGCTTACCAGGCCTGGCTCAGCCACGGCTTGTACGGTTGGGCCTGGGCCAGCTTCGCGGCGTTCCCGCCGATCGCGCTGTGCGCACCCTTCATGGCCTGGTTCCGCCGGCGCATGAGCGTCATGCAGCCGGATGGCCGCGTCGATATCCCCGCTGTCCTGATCGCGGCCCTGGCCTGTGCGGTGCTGACCGCTGCGGGCAATGTCGCCGCGCTGGCTTCGGTGCACATGCCCGCGGGACAGCCGGCGCCGACGATCACGGCGCGCATCGTATTCGGTTATTTCCTGGGTAATTACCTGGGCGCCCTGACCCTGGCACCGCTGGCGCTCGCCGTGCGCGGCTGGCTGGCCGGCACGCGTCCGGGCGTGGCATGGGCGACGCTGCGCCGCAGCGGCCTGCTGCGCGACGGCGCGATGAGCCTGCTGCTGCCGCTGACCGCGCTGGCCGGCATCGGCTATGCCAGCGAGAACGCGGACGCCATGCAGGTGTGCCGCATCGCGATGTTCGTACCGGTCGCCTGGCTGACCATGCGCCATGGCTGGCGCGGTGCGGCCTTCGGTGGCGCCGCCGCCAGCTGCGCGGTGGCGCTGACGTCCACCATCGTGCGCGACCCGTCGGTGATCCAGGCCCAGGCGATCATCGCCTTCGCCATTTCCACCTTGCTGATGCTCGGCACGCGCCTGGCGCATACCGCCGGCGGAGAAGCCGCCGCGCAGCGCGAGCGCGTCGACCGCGAATACGGCCTGCTGCTGGCGCAGCAGGGCCTGTACCAGGAAGAGCTGCGCATGAAGCATGCGGCCGAAGCGCTGGAACAGGTGCGCCAGTCCATGCGCGACATGCAGAATCGTCTGCTCGATCATCTGCGCGATCGCATTCCGGCCAACGAGGAGCGCGCCTATTCCCGCCAGGCAGCCTTAGCCCAGCACGAGATGCACCGCCTTACCAATGCGCTGTATCCCCGCGTGTGGCGCGAGCAGGGCGAGACGTCGACGGTGCAGCTGCGCGATGGTCCGGTGGCGATGGCTGCGGCGGCGATCGGCGCCACCTACGAATGCGAACTGGTCGGCCAGGATCTGGATCATCTGGCTTCCGATGTCCACATGACGCTTTATCGCCTCGCCGGCGAGTCGCTGGTGTACGCGCTGAGCCGCCAGCCGACCCGTCATGTGGATCTGGTGATCCGCGGTGGCCACAGCCAGGGCATGCGCTGGGTGGTGATGCGGATGGATTGCCATCGCGCGTCGGCGACCGATGGTGGCATGCGCCTGGCGCAGGAGCAGTGGAAGAAGGCGATGTCGCTGCTGGGCACCAGCGGGCAGGGGATCGAGACGATCCGCGAGCGTGCGCAGATTTATGGTGGGGATGCGCATGTGCGGGAGAATCCGCTGGGGTTGCGGGTGACGGTGCTGCTGCATGATGCGTTGCGGAGTCGGGTGGATGGGGCGACGAGGGCGTCGGTGCCCTGAGTTTTTGGCGCCTTTGGTGGCGCATTTTTGCCTGATTGGTTTTGCCTGATTGGCGTAGACGCTTCGCTTTTTCTTCTTCTTTTGATGCGCTTGCGCGTCTGCCGCGCTGTTCCCGCTCCCTTCTGGGGTGACGGGCTGGGGCTCGGCTCACCGTTTCCTTTTTTCGTCATGCCGGTGTAGGCCGGAATCCACCATGCTCGTCATCCCAGCGAAAGCTGGAATCCAGTGACTGGTTCGCTCGGTAGTCGTGCTGGCGCACATGTGTCTCGCCTTTGGCGAGTGTTTCGTGCCGCTGCCGCGGCACGAGTTACTTTTTCTCTGCTTGCCCAGAGAAAAAGTAACCAAAAAGAGAGGGCACCCTGCGCGGCGCCCTCCGGTGGCTACGCCACCGGAGGGTACGTGAGGGCTGGCCGGGCTTTTTGATCGGGCATCCTGCCCGAGTCAAAAAGGCGAGGACATCCATGTCCTCGCCCCCTTCGGGGCCTTTTCGTCCAGCCCTCACCGCCGTGCCAAGGGGCCCGAAGATCAAGATCAAGATCAAAAGCAGCGTCAAAAGCCAGAGCTGAAGCCGAGCATCGGGCTTCGCCTCGCCCTCGCTCTCGTTCCTGCGCGTTGCGTATGCGTGATGCGCGCACAAAAAGGCGCGAGTGAAATCACTCGCGCCTTCTGTATCACTCGAACAATCGCGTCAGTTCACGCGCGAGCTGCATTCCACCGGATCATTGCAGGTTGCGTCCACCGCCTGCATCGTCATGACGTTGTTGGCTTGCGGTGTCGCCTGCACCTTGACGTCGCTGTCCTGATAGACGATTTCGCCCTGCGTGTTGGCGGGGGCGGGTTGTGGGTCCTGGGGTGTGGCGACGCGGGAGGCGTCGGTGCCGATGGGCAGGACCAGGAAGCTGCCGCTTTGTGCGGCGAAGGCGGCGCGTACGTTGCCGTTGAGGTCGTTGATCTGTACGTAGCGGATGCCGTTGCGTTCGAATACGTAGACGTGCCAGCGCGGACTTGAACTGACGTCCTGCGCATTGGGCCAGGATTGGCCCAAGCCATTTTGAGTCGGACCATTCTGATTGGCCGCCATGGCCGGTCCGCAGACCGCCATTCCCGCGAGCAGCGCGATAGCTGCGAGCGCTTTAAAACCATAAGTCGGCAGATGCCGCATATGCGTCCCCTCCATTTGCTAACTGAGTAAATTTAAGAAGATGCCGTAAGGAAGCATCTGATTTCAACCAGCACCACGGCGTGGCACTGTGCAGTGGTTTGCGCTTCTGTGAAGGAAGCTACAAGTACCGAAAATGTGAACTGCGTCAAAATATTGATCAAGGCTTTGCCAAATGTGCGTGAATTTGGCGGCTGATTGATAAGTGGCTTGATGAAAACGGATAAGTAGTGCGTTTAGTCCGTTTCGTAACGATTATTCGCGCTTCACCCCATAATCATCGATATTTCACCCAGAGAAAATAAATTCAATTGCAAGCAATTAGCCGCGGGCCTTATTCAAGCTGGACATAATCGAAGCAATGCCGCGTGCTGCGGGCACGCATGAGTGCCGGGTGATTTCGAATAATCAGCGCTGCATTAATTTCGCTAACGACATCGCGTCGAACGGCGCACACGCCTTCTGATCGTTATCGAAATAAACATATACATCGCGCGAGGCGCGTTCTGGCGCCTTGCTGTCGGGCGCGGCGCGATGCGCGTCGCGCGGTTGTGCTCCCCTCATCCATGCATGTATGCGCCTAGCCCATGCGTGCAGCGCAGCCGGTGTGTAACCACTCGAATAGAGCTTCTTGTCGCCATGCAGGCGCAGATATATGAAGCCGCCCGTGACATCCTCCAATAAGGGCCAGCGCCTGGCTGTATCGGCCACCACCAGCGCGATGCGATGTCGGCGCAATTGCGCGATGAAAGCGGGATTGCGGAAGCTCTCGTGTCGCACTTCCATCGCGTGACGCAAGCGTCGTCGCTGGTCCGTTTCAACGGCAGTGCGATCTTTCGGCAGACCGCTGTGTCGCCGCGCCAGATCCGCAGCGCTTTCGGTGTCCCTCGGTAACTGCGCGAGAAACTCCTCCAGCACTTCTTCGTGGTAGCGCAGGCTCGGCGGAATCTGCCACAAGATCGGCCCCAGTTTCTCGCGCAGGCACAGGACGCCGGACGCAAAGAAGTTGGCCAGCCCTTCTTCCGCATGGCGCAGCCGGCGGATATGCGTGATATAGCGCGGGGCCTTCACCGCGAACACGAATCCGCGAGGCGTGTCATCGCGCCATCGTGCATAGCTGGATGGCCGCTGCAGGCTGTAGAACGAGCCGTTGATCTCGATCGTCGCCAACTGACGCGAGGCATAGGCCAGCTCCTCGCGCTGCACCAGATCCTCGGGATAGAACACTCCACGCCACGGCGTATAGCGCCAGCCTGAAACGCCGATGCGAGCCTTGGCCATGCCGATACCTGGCTAGCCAATGCCCATGTCGCGCTTGGCCGCGTGGCGTTCGGGGATGAAGTCGCTGACGGTATGCATGCCGTCGCAGTGTGGGTATGTGCACTTCAAGTCGGTCGCACGCAGTCGTGAACAGACTGATGCATGCGATGTGTGCCTGCGAAGCGTCGGTTTGCATATTGATCGCCATACGGAATGTCGTTGCCCTCTTCACGGTCGACCAACACGCTATCGACCTTCTGCTGACTAGATTTCCAAGGAAACTCGACATCAGGAGCCAAGGCATGAATGAACGGAACCGGCGTTCGAACTTCCGCGTCGCGGCCAAATTATCGACAGCCGTACTGCTAGCCTGCGGCAGCGGAACCGCCGCCGCGCAGCAATCTCCCGCGCTGGACAATGTGAGCGTGTGGCTGGGCGGCTTCTACGCCAATACCGATACCAGGATCAGCGCCAACGACCGCAATAATCTGGTTCGCGGCCATATCAATCTGGAGGACGACCTCGGCTTTCCCGATCACAAGACCAGCCCGCGAGCACGTGTCGACGTCTTGCTCGGCGAGCATCAAGGCTTTTCGTTCGACTACTACACGATCAATCGCGAGGAAAGCCGTTATCTCGCGCGCCAGATCAATTATCGCGGCGTGACCTACGGCGCATCGGCCAAAGTCAGCGGCAAGCTGAACTTCGATTTCGGCAGTGCGGCTTACCACTGGTGGTTCGGCAGCGGCAATGGCGTGTTCGGTCTGGGCGTCGGCGCGGCGTATTACGGTGTGAGTACCCGTATCAGCGGCGAGGCCAGCGCACTAGGCCAGACCGCGCAGGCCAGTTCGAAGAGCGACGATAACGCCTGGGCACCGATGCTGCAGGTCGGTTGGCGTTATGCGATCAACGACCAGTTCCGCGTATATGTCGATGCGTCGGGCGTGAAGAAGAATGGCGGCAAGCTGGGTGGCCATATCTACAACGGCGCGGTCGGTCTGGAATGGTTTCCCTGGAAGAACGTGGGTGTGGGCGCGGAGTACGGCTACACCAAGATCAAGATCAAGCAGCGTCATAACGCGTACGACGATCAGTTGGACATGAAGGTCAATGGACCTTCGTTGTTCCTGCGTCTGCGCTTCTAGAACACCACTTGCCGACAATTTTCAGGCGCAGGTTGGGGTGAGCCAAAGGCGAACCCCAGCCTGCGCCGACTTGCGCTATCTGCGCCGCTGCCCGGCTCTCTTCGCCGCTGCCTTCTTCGCTGGCACTTTCGCCTTCGGCCGCGCAGCCTTCCTGTTGCGCCAGGCCACCTGGGTGGCGCCGGCCGTAGTGGTGGAGGTGTATTTTCGCGGCTACGGCAATCACGGCCTGCTGCGCCAGCCCAGCCTGAAGACGGTGCGCCTGGACAAGAGCATCGGCGATCTGGAGAAGGGCGATCGCCCGGCCACCGTGAAACGGGGCGGCGAGCCAGTCCGCGACAAGCGCCGCGCTTCCACTGCGAAGGAATCAGCCATGGTGACCATCACCCATCCCGAGCGCGTGATCTACGCCGATCTCGGCATCACCAAGCAGGACGTCGCCGATTACTACCAGGCCGTGATGAAGGCTTTCCTGCCCGGTGTCGCCGGGCGACCGGTCTCGGTGCAGCGTTGTCCCGAAGGCACCGCCGGCGACTGCTTTTTCCAGAAGCATATGCTGCAGGGTCTGCACCATGTACGTGGCGCCAAGTTGAAAGAGCAGGGCGGCGGAAGCTCCGTCTATCTATGTCCCGACGATGCCGGGGCGGTGCTGGAGCTGGTGCAGTTCGGCGCGATCGAATTCCACCCCTGGGGTGCGCTGGCCAGCGATCCGGATCATGCCGACGTGATGGTGTTCGACCTCGATCCCGCACCGGACGTGAAATGGCCGCGTGTGGTCGCCGCGGCGCGCCTGCTGCGCAAACTGCTGGAGCAGGTGGGTCTGACCTCGTTTCTGCGTACGACCGGCGGCAAGGGCCTGCATGTGGTGGTGCCGCTGCGCCCCGCCTGCACCTGGGCATCGGTCAAGGGTTTCGCGCAGGCCTTCGCCGACGTGCTGGCGCAAAGCTGTCCGGACGAGTTCATCGCCCAGGCCAGCAAGAGCCGCCGCGGCGGCCTGATCTTCGTGGACTATCTGCGCAATGCGCGCGGTTCCACCAGCATCGCCACGTATTCGCTGCGCGCGCGCAAAGGTGCGCCGGTGGCGGTGCCGCTGCGGTGGGAAGAACTGGGGAAGCTCACGGGCGGCGACGCCTTCGATATCCATACCGCCGTGCAGCGCTTGAAGCGGCAGCGCAAGGATCCGTGGGCGGGTTTCGCGGAAATTGAGCAGAGCGTCGAGGATATCGATGCGAGCCTGCTCTCGATGTAGCGGCCCATGAAATAACCGGCGCAGGCTGGGGTTCGCCTGCGGCTCACCCCAACCTGCGCCGTGGGTGGTGGCGGAGCGGCTTACGAATGCAGCATATGCTTCATCCTGCTCATCTGATCATGCCCGCTGCGCACCGAGATATTGGCGTCGGCAATGATCGCGCGCGTATCCGACGTGACATCACCATCGTCCAGCGCATGCTCGAACTTGTGCTTGATATGGTCCTCGCCGCGCTCCACTTCGTCGATCACCGCCTCGTCGCTCTTGCTCAAGCTGTTGCGCAGATTGGTGAATACGCGATGCGCCGAGGCGAGCACGGTGCCGCTGTCCTCCGGCTTTCCGCCCAGGAAGGCGACGCGCTGCTGCAGCTTGCCCACCACCTGTTCGCGCTCCGCGGCGCGGTCGCGGAACAGGCTGGCCAGCTGCGAGCTCTTGGTGTCCTTGGAAGCTTCGCTGTAGCCATCGGCGCTGTCGAGCGTGGTGGCGATCAGGTCGTTGAGAATCTTGACGTCATGTTCATTGGTGGCAGTCATGGCTAGTCTCCGATGGGATAGATGAACGTTCGGCGGTCGATAGCGTTGCGTGGCACGGTTGCTGCTGCATGAGAGATGCCACCGCAGACGGGAGAAACTCCATGACGCTATCGACGATCCTCTTGGTCGTGCTCATTCTGTTGTTGATCGGCGCCGTGCCGGCGTGGCCCTATAGTCGGGGTTGGGGTTACGGGCCCAGCGGCGGGTTCGGCGTATTGCTGATCATCGTGGTCGTGCTGCTCCTGTTGGGCGTGCTGTGACCTTCGCCCTGCCGATGCGGCGGCGGTGCCGCCGTATCTTTCGTCGCAACATCCATGCCAGCGTTCGTCAGCGCGCGAGGGGCTTCAGTGCGGCGCGCATGCGTTCGGACACCTGCTCGATGCTGGTAGTAAATGCATTCCAGGGAAGAAATTACACGCCTGTCCGCGGGCAGGGCAGGCTGACGGGCGCGGGCTTCGACGCCGCGTTCACGGCAATAGACAAAGCTGCTGGCCTGGTCCATGCGCATCGCTCACTGCTTGTGCGCAAGCTCGCCGTTCGACGCGTAGCGGGCGAGCTTGTTGTAGATGGTCTTGAGGCTGATACCCAGCACCTCGGCGGTGCGGGTCTTGTCGTGCTTGAAGTACTCCAAGGTGCCGAGCAGGGCGCGCTTCTCCATTTCCTCCAGTGACATGCCCACGTGCATGTCGAAGCGGGTCTTGTCGCGCAGCGGCGCTTCCATCGCCTCCAGCGAGGACGGTACTTCGATGCAGTCCTCGGCCAGCACGAAGGCGCGCTGGATCACATGGCGCAGCTCGCGCACATTGCCTGGCCAGGCATGCCCCATCAGCCGCGTCATCGCCTCGGCGGAGAACTGCCGGTCGGTGCCATAGCGTTCGTTGAGGCTCGCCAGCATGTGCGCAGCGATATACGGGATGTCCTCCGGGTGTTCGCGCAACGCAGGCATGCGGACGGGAAAGTCCATCAGGCGGTAATACAGATCCTGGCGCAGCAGGCCCTGGTCCACCGCTTCGGCCGGCACCCGATTGCATGCCGCCACCACGCGTACGTCCACCGGCAGGCTCTTATGCGAGCCGACGCGGGTGACGCGGCGTTCCTCCAGCACGCGCAGCAGATGCGTCTGCAGCGCCAGCGGCATCTCGGTGAATTCGTCCAGGAACAGCGTGCCGCCTTCGGCCTGCTCGAAATAGCCGGCGTGATCGCGCACGGCGCCGGTGAAGCTGCCGCGCTCGTGGCCGAACATTTCGCTGGGCAGCAGATCCGGCGCGATCGCGCCGCAGTTGACCGCAATAAAGCGCCCGGCGCGGCCGCTCAGTTCGTGCAGGGCCCGCGCTGCCAGTTCCTTGCCGGTGCCGCTCTCGCCGTGGATCAGCACGGTGATATCCATCGGCGCCACGCGTTCGATCTTGTCGAACACCGCGCGCATCGCGCGGCTATGCCCGATCAGCGCGCCGCAGCGCGGTTCGCGCTCGCCGTCGGCGTGGCGCAGCGCGGCGCTGGCGCGCGCGCGATCCAGCAGTTCCTCCAGCTTGTCGCCGCGGATCGGCTTGACCAGATAGTCCGCCGCGGGCAGCCGTACGCTGCGGATGGCGCTGTCCACGCAGGGGTAGCCGGTTACCACGATGGCCTGCCCATGGCGCGACAGTACGATATGTTCAAGCAGATCCAGCCCATTGCCGTCGGGCAGGGAGACATCGATCAGCGCGAGATCGTAGGTGTGCGCCGTGGCCGCGTCGCTCGCTTCGGCGAAGCTCGTGGCGGAAACCACTTTGCAACCCTTGAGTTTCGTGTGCGCAGTGGTCGCCTGGAGGCATCCGGGATCGTCGTCGACCAGAAGAATCGTTGGTGCAATGGATGTCATGAAGTTCTCAAGGGACGTGAGCCGGCGTGATCGCGCATCGGCGCGACCTTGATTGCGTGCATGTATGGCGCGGGCTGTGCGGCGCCACGCAGGCATCGATGGTGCATGGGCTCGGGTGCACGCGTCGTCTAATTCGTGTGGACATGCCGGTAGAGCATGAACGGTAGCCATGGCGATGGCGTCGCTGCCCTTTGATCGACGGTATTCGCCGATATTTCGTCCATGTATCTCGTACATGGGAGGTGGCTGCCTCAATGTCCGAATTGCCTGTGGTCATACTGGTGCCCGATGAATGCGGCGATGTGGAAACCGCGGCGGAACGCCTGCGCGATACCGGCCTGCGCAACCCGATGGTGCAGGTGCGCAGCCTGGACGATCTCGCCGCGCGGCAACGAGTACATCCGATGGAGATGGCTTTCCTGATCGTGCACGCCGACATATGCCGCGAATTCGGCGGTGGCGACGCGGGAACGTGCCTGCCGGTCTATCCGGCCTTCGCCGTGGAGACAGTCGACCGCCGCCTGATGGCATCGATCTGGTTGTCGCCGGACGCCGCCGCCACGCCGCCCGTGCCATTCGACGCGCCCGCCGTCGTGCGCTCGCTGCAGCGGCTTGGCCTGCGCTGGCTGGTGATATGAAGGCGCCGCATCAGAACGGCTGCGTGCCCTCATCCTCCACTTTCAGGCGGTTCTCCACCTCGCTCACGCCGCGCACGCTCGCGGCGATCGCTTCGGCATCGCGCCGCGCCTGGCTCGACGGCACCATGCCCGCCAGCACGACGCGGCCGCCGGCCACGCTTACTTCGATCTCGCTGGCATCCACATCCGAGTCGCCCGCGAGGCGTTCGTTGATGGTTTCGAGCAGTTCGTCGTCATCCGAGGGGGCGCGATCCGGTGGCGAAGATTTCATGGTTTGATCCTCGTTGCATACGTTGCTTATGCACAGGCATACAAGCGTCATGCCAAGGTCTGATGACGCCGCGTATGTTCACTCGCGCATTCACGCCACGCCGTACCCGATTGCATGCCTGCTTTACGCGCGGCGCCTCATCCTGCACCTGCCTGCGGAGGAACACCGCCATGAACGATCGTGACCGCAAAGACGTGAAACATCCTTTGGATGCGCCGCCGAAAGGGCGGGAGAGCGAAGCCGAGCGCGAGGCGCGCAAACGCAAGGAGAGCGAAAACCAGGACCAATCCCTGGAGGAGACTTTCCCGGCCAGCGATCCGGTGTCGCCGTTCGTGCCGGCGAAGGCGCCGAAGGACGATTAAGCGAGGCACTGACTTCTGCCGTCATTCCGGCCTGCGCCGGAATGACGGCTTAGCGCGAACCGAGTCGTGTGGTTCAGTCGACCCCGGCCAGCGTATAGATCTTGCTGAGCAAGGCGCCCATATCGAACGGCTTGGTCAAGATGTCCATGCCTTCGCCCAGCGGCGGCCCCTGCTGCAGCACCCAGGAATCCGCATAGCCCGTGGTGAACAGCACGCGCAGGCCCTGCCGGTGCGCCGGCGCCTTGTCGATCATGGTGCGGCCGCTGATGCCGGGCAGGCCGACGTCGGCGATGGCCAGGTCCAGCGGCTGCGATGAGCGCAGGATCTCCAGGCCGCGAAAGCCGTTATCCGCCTCGATCACCACGAAGCCCATCTCGCGCAGGCGCAAGGCCACCGGCTCGCGCACGGCGGGTTCGTCTTCCACCAGCAGGATCGTGGATTGCCCCTCCAGCTTGCGTGGCCGCTGCGGAACCGGTGCGGCGATGTCCTGTGTTTCCGGGCCAACCGGCAGATACAGCGTCACCGTCGTGCCATGGCCTGGTTCGCTGCGCATGCGCACGGTGCCGCCGGATTGCACCGCAAAGCCATACACCATCGACAGGCCCAGGCCGGTGCCATGATCCTTGGGCTTGGTGGTGAAGAACGGATCCATCGCGCGCTTGAGCGTCTCGTCATCCATGCCGCAGCCGTTGTCGCTGACCACGATCGCTACATAGCGGCCGTTGGCGAGGTGCGGAATGTGCAGCTGGCCGTCGAGGTTGTCGATCTGGCCGGTGGCGATGGCCAGCAGGCCGCCGTCGCGCATGGCGTCGCGCGCATTGATCGCGAGGTTGAGCAGGGAGCTTTCGAAATGATGCGGATCGCAGCGCACCAGGCAGGGATCGCGCGGGAAATCCAGGCGCAGCGTGATCGATTCGCCGATGGTCTGCCGCAGCAGCTGTTCCATGCCCAGGATCGATTCGCGCACGTCCACCGCGCGCGTGACCAGCGGCTGGCGCCGCGCGAAGGCCAGCAGGCGGTGGGTGAGGGCGGCGGCGCGGTCGGCCGCGTGATGGGCGTTGTCGATAAAGCGCATCGTATCCGGCAGCGCTCCCTGGCCGGCGCGCAGCTTGGCCACTTCGAGCGAGCCGATGACGCCTTGCAGGAGATTATTGAAGTCGTGCGCGATGCCGCTGGTGAGCTGGCCCAGCGCCTCGATCTTCTGCGACTGGAACAGCTGGGCGCGCGCGTCTTCCAGATGCCGCTCGTTGTCCTTGCGCAGGCTCACGTCGCGGGTGACCAGGGCGAAGCCCAGCAGGCGGTTGGACTGGTCGTGCACCGCATCGACGATCACGCTCGCCTCGAAGCGGCTGCCGTCGCTGCGCACCTGCCAGCACTCGGCCGACGCCTTGCCCTCCGCGCGCGCCTGCTCCAGCAGCAACCCGGGCGTGCCGGCTTCGATTTCTTCGGGAGAGAAGAACACCGCGCAGTGCCGGCCCACCACGTCCTCGGCCTGGAAGCCGTTGATGCGGCGCACGCCGCGGTTCCATTCGGTGACCAGGCCTTCCAGGTTGAGCATGCAGATCGAACAGTCGGACACGCTGTTGACGAACAGGCGGAAGCGCCGCTCGCTTTCGCGCAGTCGTTCCTCGGCCATGCGGCGCTCGGTCATGTCGCGCAGCACCTTGGCGAAGCCGATCAGTTCGCCGTCCTCGTCGCGGATCGCATCGAGCGCGACATAGGCCCAGAAGCGGCTGCCGTTCTTGCGGATGCGCCAGCCTTCCTCGGCATGGCGGCCGACGCGGGCGGCGATCGCCAGCGCGTACTCTTCGCGGTGTGCGAGACGGTCGGCGGAAGGATAGAACTCGGCGGCGGAGCGGCCGATCACTTCGTCCGCGCTGTAGCCCAGGATGCGTTCCGCGCCCTTGTTCCAGCTCGCGATGCGGCCGTCGCGGTCCAGCATGTGGATCGCGTAGTCGACGATCGAATGGACAAGCAGCTCGTAGGAAAGCTGGGTAGCGGTCGGCATGGATGACTCCTCTGGCCGGGTCCGCTCGGCGAGGCCGGACGGGAATATCCCAGATACATCTGCGGTCGGCGGCTCCGTGGCGCGGCGCCGGCGGCCGATTCCCGTCACGACGCTTCGGCGCGCCGCTGAGGTTGCTCTGCGGCGGCGCGTCCGCAGGCTTCGTCGATCGCCGACAGCAGCTGCCGACGCCCATAGGGCTTGGGCAGGAAGGTCGCGTGCGGGTGCGACCAGCCGCTGAAGGGGTCCATATCGCCGGATACCACCACCATCGCCGCATGCGAGCCTTGCTCGCGCAGCTTGTCGACCAGGGCGGTGCCGCTCATGCCGTTGCCGAGATTGATGTCGGTGAACACGATGTCGATGTCGTCGCGCGACAGCGCCACGCGGAAGCCTTCTTCCGCATTGTGCGCACGCACGACCTGATAGCCCGAGGAGGTCAGCAGCACGCTGGTGACTTCCAGGATTTCGGGCTCGTCTTCGATAACCAGGATGGTGGACATGCGCAGGGGATTCGCGTGCTGACTAGGGCTTTGGGACTGTAGCGACAGGCGAGGTCATGGTGGCGTGACGGCCGCGTGCATGCGAAGAATCGTTTGCGCGAGCCTGGTCGCCTGGCACGGACTTTGTTCATCTGCGCGGCGTTTCGCATGCGATCCGCCATGGCTTCGCCATCGTCGCCGCACTCGCGGCGATCGGCAGGCCGCAGCTGATCATGTCCATGCCGTTCGTGCCGTACACATGACGGGTTCCCGCCGCTCGGCCTCAGCTGTCCGCACTAGAGATCGTCAGCACCAAAGAGCAGCGGCCGCGTTCACGCGCCTTGCGCGCCACGGCGGGAACACTGCGGAACTGGGGCGAAGGGGATGGATCTCGCCCTTGCTCCCACGCGCCGGAGGAACCCGTGTCCATGGCTGAGAGCTCCCTGCGTACTCGCGATGCAAGACGCGTGCTGGTCTACGCGCCCATGGGCCAGGCGCCCGGCGGCCATGAGCTGGCCTCCCACCTGTGGGTGGCGGAGCGCCTGGCCGGATTGCTCGGCATGAGCTACGGCGGCATCGGCCGCGATACCGAGCGACGCCCGCATGGCGAACGCTATGTAGTGCCCTATCGCACCCTGAATGCGCGCGAGGCGCGCCGCTTCGGCATCAGCGGTCCGCCGGATCTGTTCGGCGGTGTGGTCAACGAGGATTTCGTCGGCACCAAGCTGATCACCCACGGCCTGGTGCACGCCGGCAGCGTGGCGCCGCCGGGCTGGTCGGAACGCTTCGCGCAGCGCGTCGCTGACGTAGTGCTGCCCGGCTATTCGGTGTTCACGCCGGGCGACCTGCGCACGGCCGTGGCGCAACTGCTGCGCGAGGGCAGTGTGCGCATCAAGTCGCCATGGGATGCCGGCGGTCTCGGCCAGCGCGTGGTCGCCGCACTGGATGAGCTCGGCCCGCTGCTCGAAACCGCCGGCCCTGGCCCATGGCTGGACGGCGGCTTCGTGGTGGAACGCAATCTGGACGAGGTGGCCACGGTCAGCGTCGGGCAGGTGATGCTCGAGGGCATCAGCGCCAGCTATGTCGGGCGCCAGCGGCTCACCCGCAACCATCAGGGCCTGTCGGTCTACGGTGGCACCGACCTGCTGTGCACGCCCGGCGGCCTCGAAGCGCTGCGCCAGCTTCCGCTCACTGGCGACCAGCGCCTGGCGGTGGAGCAGGCGCGCTGCTATCACGACGAAGCGCTGCAGTGCTTCCCGAATACCTATGCCTCGCGCGCCAACTACGACGTGGCACAAGGCCGCGACGCCGGCGGACGCTGGTATTCGGGCGTGCTGGAGCAGTCCTGGCGCATCGGCGGCGCCAGCGCGGCCGAGATCGAAGCGGTGAGCGCGCTGCTGGCCTATCCCGCGCGCCGCACCGTATGGGCCGCCACCCGCGAGAGCTACGACCCGCGCGAGCCGGTGCCATCCGACGCCAAGATCGTCTACTACGGCGAGGACGCGCAGGCCGGCTTCCTGATCAAGTATGTGAGGACCAAGCGCAGTGCCGGTACGTGACGACGTCATCCATATCACCATGCGCGGCCGCGAACTGGCGGGCACGCTGATCTCGCCCGCGCCGCGCATGCCCGCCGTGCTGATGGTGCACGGCTGGGGCGGCAGCCAGCGGCAGTACCGCGCCAATGCGCACAAGGTCGCCGCGCTCGGTTGTGTCTGCCTCACCTTCGACCTGACCGGCCACGTCGCCACCGCCAGCCAGCGCGATACCGTGTCGCGCGAGGAAAACCTGCACGACATGCTGGCCGCGTACGATTTGCTGGCCTCGCACCCTCTGGTCGAGCACGATTCCATCGCCGTAGTGGGCAGCAGTTACGGCGGCTATCTCGCCGCCCTGCTGACCGAGCGCCGCCCCGTGCGCTGGCTGGGCCTGCGCGCCCCGGCGATCTACCGCGACCAAGACTGGACCGTGCCCAAGCGCCTGCTGGCCCGCGTGCAGAAGCTGGCGGATTACCGCGGCCAACCGATCGCCGCCGAGGACAACCGTGCCTTGCGCGCCTGTTCGCACTTTGCCGGCGACGTGCTGATCGTGGAATCCGAACACGACGAAATCGTTCCAGCGCCGGTGCTGGCCAGCTACCGCGGAGCGTGCACGGCGACGCATTCGCTTACCTATCGCGTCATCCGCGGTGCTGACCATAGCCTGGGCGACGAGGCCTCGCGCGAGGCTTATAGCTCGATCCTCGTGCACTGGCTGGAGGAGATGATGCTCGGTGCGAAGGAGCAGATGCGCGCCGCGGCAGTGAAGGTGCGCGGAAGCGAAAAGCAGGAAACGTCGCTGAGGCGGGCCGAGCGATGAACCGTGCCGGCGCAGAGCCCGACGGGCTCATGCATCGCTGGAGTTCGCCATGCGCATGGCCCTGATTGGATCATTCGCTATCCGCAAGAAGAACACGCAGAACCCTTCTCCGCATGGACAGATTGACCACGGGCAGCATCTGGCAATCGACGAATGGGGTGCTTCTCTTGTCACGTGGAGGAAGGCAGTCGGGGAAGCCCCCTAGAGACAGATAGCCGCCTGGGCTTGCGATGGCGAAAACGTCGTCCTCGCAGTTGGGGCCAACACCGCCTTGGGCGCTATCGTCGCTAGATGGCCGGGGGGTTGGGCACAAAGAAGGGCCGCGCGGAGCGGGTCCCGGCATAGGGTAAGCGCCGGGGTTTGCATAGGTGTCACGGCTGACGTAATGCGGATTTCGCCTGCTGAAGTCCAGATCGGTCGATGCGCGTATCGCTCCAGGCAGCGGCGGCGTTCCTGTGGACATCAACGAATCGACCGCGATGATCATGTCCGCGGTGATTGCACGGTCGCTTACATACGTCTGTTCCCATCCGAAGTCCTCGATCACTTCGTCGATGTCGGACGTATCCGTGCCGGCGGAGAGCCTGCGCTGTCGCAGGTCGCGCAGGCTAAGGTTGGCACTGTAGAAATTCTGATCCGCACGGATGCGATAGATGTATCCCTGGACGAGTCCTCTCTGAGCCATATATATGCCGGCGATCTGGAGCGCGACATGCGAGTCCGCCGTAGTCGCGATGAGTCCGGAATTGTCAGTCCCGCGCGATCGCATATAGCGCCGTGTCAGGCGATCCATCAGATCGAGGTTAGTGCCCCGCGGTGCGAAGCCGGTGGCGAAGATCTCCTGCGGTGGCCTGGTGTCGAATCGATAAACGAATGCCGTCTGAGCAAAGCCGGGTAGAGCGGCGATGGCAAGCAGCATCATGAGGCACGCACGGATACATCCGCTCGGCATAGGTAGATTCATCGGGCGAGCCTCGTAGAAGTCAGAGGGAAGCACGCAGCGGATACCTTTCATCATGCCGCTGCATTTCATCGACGGCAGGATAAGCATCAAGCCGCAAGTATCCATTTCTGATGCACGGTAATCGGCGGATCGGATATCCGATCAGGCTGTCGAGGATCCACGCCGCGATAACGCAGATGGTTTCCGGGTCATCTTCATCATCGGCCGTCGGCGGTGAGTGCGGGGCAGGCTTTCTCCCCATGGGCAGAGATTCGAGATGCCCTGTGTGCTCACACGATCGCATCCTCTCCTTGACGACATGTTCATAGCCATAAATCCATCATCGAGTCGCGCCAGGCGCGCTCCGACCCATCGACATGCGGCAACCCGCCGCGAGGATTTCCTGATGGCGCGCGCCGCGCTGCCGTACCTGAAGGAGGGGGCCAGCATCTCCTTCAGGCGCTGTCGGCTACGTGGATAACACATGCCAAGACGAATCGAGCCAGAACGAATGGAAGCCGTGCTGCCTCTGGCCAAGCCGCTGGAACACATTCCCTCCGGCTCGCTCGCCGCCTGGCACCCATCGTACGTGCTGCACGTGCGTGACGACGACGCGCCCGAGCGCACCTATGCGGAACTCGTGGCCGACCTGCGCTGGTTGCCGCGCGCCTTGCCGCAGGATGAACGCGAGCGCGGCTGTGGAAGAGTCCGTTGACCCTCTGCACGCATCGCTTTCAATCCCCGGTACGCACCATGCAGGCGTGCGGATCGCTGCTGTGCGGTTCATGCACCCAGTTATCGACGCGCCGCACAGATCCGCGGCGCGCGGAGGAAAGGCAATGAAGGCAAGAGACATCATGACTGCGCAACCGCGCTGCTGCTCGGCCGAGGACACGCTCGAACATGCGGCGCGGATCATGCTGGAGGAAGACGTCGGCGAGGTGCCCGTGATCGACGAGCGGCGGCATCTGGCGGGCGTCATCACCGATCGCGACATCGTGGTGCGCTGCGTCGCCAACGGCGAGCGCACGGACCAGTCCCGGGTGAGGCAGTGCATGACCGCACCGGCCAGGACCTTGCAGGAAGATGCCACGCTGGAAGAGATCGCCAACCTGATGAAGGGCGAGCGCATCCGCCGCGTGCCGATCACCGACCGCACCGGCGAAATCTGCGGCATCGTCGCCCTGGCCGACCTGGAACGCACCGATGCCAGGTCGCTGAAGGCCGAAGTATCCGAGCGTGTATCCACGCCCCACTGACCGGCGCGCCAAGCGGATGCCGCGCCGGCGCGCGACCTGTCTTCCACGACGACACGAGGCTTCTCATGAAACGCTTCAGTGCTTACGCCACCACCGTTCTTACCGCCGGCCTGCTGGCCCTGGCCGGCTGCTCCGGCCACGACAACAGCGACCAGAGCGCGCAGCCAGGCGCTGCCGCATCGTCAGCGCCTGCCACACCGGCCAGCACGCCGGCGGCGATGCCGCCTCCGGCCACCTCTCCGTCCAGCTCGACGCTGCCGCCGGCCTCCCATAGTTCGCCGAGCCCCGCGCCGGCCACCACAACCGCGCATTGATCCGATGAAGGCGCGGCGGGATTTAGTACATGACCTTTCTTTTCGCTGCTTGCGATCGTGATATCCGCATTTCCCGCCGCGCCATGGCGACGCTGTTCGCGCCATCGACGTTCTCCTGGATCGGCATCGCCGGACCCGGCGACGTACCCGCACCCACACCCGATCCGGTAAAGCCGCCGGGCGCGCCGGCGCCATCGCCGCCGACGCCCGGTTCGCCGGAGATTCCGCCCTTGCCCGAACCGCACGATTCGCCGATCACCGATCCGGATATCCCGGCGCCGGTGATCGACCCGGTGCCGCCGCCGGAGCAGCGGCCGCGGGCCTGGGGCCGAGGCGAGGCGCGCTGCTGATTCGCCGCACGCCTGCCTCGGCGATGTTCAGAACGACATCGACCAGTTCGCGCGGATCGCATGGTCGCGAGCCTGGTCGCCGAACTGGCCGCTGTAGTCCAGGGCCAGCCAGTTCTCGGCGCCGAGTGCCTTCACGATGCCCGCCTGCAGCAGGGTAGTGGCACGCGCCAACGGTGCGCCTTGCACGACGAAGACATCGCCACCCCCCAGCGCCATGCTGGCGAGGGGTTGCCGGTCGCCGCTGGCGAAGCGGCGGCCAAGTCCGGCACGAAGCTGCCATCCGCCGCCTTCTCCGAAGGCAAGCTGGAAGCGGGTGCCGGCGGTGGCCAGATTCACCTGACTGCTGCGTGCATCCGCGCTGAGTGCGGCCACGCCTCCGTTTTCGCGAAAGCCCGGGGAACGCAGGCGCATCTGCGCCCATTGCAGGTAAGGCTCGATGGTCCAGCCATCGCGGCTTATGCGGTAGGTGCCTTCCATGAACGACTGCGTGCTGTGAGCGGTATAGGCGGCGTGGGTCCGGTCGTTGAAGCCGGGGAAGCGGATCTGCCGGTTCTGCTCGACCTGGTGGCGCGTTGCTGTCACTCCCGCGGTGAAGCCGAACGTTTCCCATTGCCGGCCGGCATAGATGCCCGCACTTTGATGCCGGATGCGGCCGTCATCGCCCAGGCCGGTGCGGGTGGACAAGCGGCCGGCGCTGCCCGTCACGCCCACTCGCCAGCTGTTATCGAAGCGATAGTCGTAACCGACGATAAGCTGCGGGCCGTTGTAGCTGGCCTGCGCTACGCGATCGTGATCCCGCAGCCGTCCGTTGGCTTGCTGCGCGTCCACCCAGACGCCCTGGGCATGACGACCGGTCTCGCTATCGTTCGAGTCCAGATTCCCGCGCGCCAGGGCCGCCTGGCGCAGGAAACGACCGTTTTCGAACATGACGGAACGCAGGCTCGCATAGGTCTCGCCGCTCAATGCGCTCAAGGCCGCGGGTGCTTGCGCTGCTGTCAGCTGCGTCAGCGGGCGCGGCAGGCCCTGGCGGAAGGGCAGCCTGTCGGCGGCTTCCGCCACGGCGCGCTGGTTCGGCGTGACCGCGGCCGAGGCCAGCGCTGCGCCGCGCACTACATCCACGCTGACTTCCTTCGGCGCATAGCGCAGGCCGAACTGCAGAAACGGCAGCAGCGGATTCTGTGCGACACCGGCGTACTTGCCGCGGACGCCATCGGTTGCGCTCAACACGGCGAACGAATCGCCCAGGCCATAGTTACCTGGCGCATGCACCACTACCATCTGGCCGCCCATGAGCACGGCCTGGCCGGTGACGTCGAGATGATTAGACGCGCCGGCCGGCGTGATGTACGCGATGTAGCGCGACCCCGGGGCCTGCACGTAGCGGCCCTGGATGGCGAGGCTGCCGCTGCCGTCGGCCTGGCCGGGAGCGAGCGTGCCTTGCATGTAGACCTCGCCGAGGACACGGCCGTGTCCGGTCAGCGTGCCGTCGGGGCCGACCGGCAGCCGCATGGTGGCGAGGCTGCCGTTGAGCAGCAGCGTTCCTCCAGTCACCGTGGCGGGATAGACGTTGTCGCTGCTCAGCTCCAGCACGCCTTGCTGCAGTTCCAGCCCGCCGAAGCGGTTGCTGCCGCTGAGGCGCAGCCAGCCGGCGCCCGCTTTCACCAGCTTGCCGGGACCGCCGATATCGTTGCGCCAGTCATCCCAGGCTTCGCCTTCCCAGACTTTCGCTCCGCCCGCGCGCCGGTCCATGGTGACCCGCGTGTCTTTCAGGAGCTGGCCGGGACCATCGATAGCCTTGCGCAGATTGAGCAGACCCCAGCCGTAGATTTCTTCCGGACCCAGCGGGGTCGCCGTGGTGAGCAGGACGTCGCGTACCTGGGGCGGCGTCAGATATGGGAAGCGTTCGAACAACAGGCCTAGCGCGCCGGTGACGTGCGGGGCCGCCATGGAGGTGCCGGTGAGTGGCGCGTATCCAGGCTTCGGCTGATGCGTTTCAAGCGTGAAGGTGTAAGGAGAATCGTCCGAGCCGTCGCCGCTGATACTGGTCAATTTGGCCTGAGGAGCCTGATCGACGGTCGAATAGATATCGGTGCCTGGCGCCGAAATGCACCAGCGACTGGTATAGCTGCAGATGCTTGAGGAGTCGTCTATTGCGTAGGAGCCATCCGGCTTGCGCTTCACATTGGCGACACTCAGCCAATAGGGTTCGGCATCCGTTCGAAGCGCAGGCAGTCCAGCTTCGACACCGGGGATCGCGCCGCCTGCATTGCCCAGCGCCCAGACCGTGATGACATCGTGCCGAACTGCACCGTCGGCGAATGCGTCAAATGTGTTCTTGTCGCTTGCATATTGGTCCCGCACATCCTGCATCGTCGCTCCCAGCGGAAGCGGGTGGCCAAACGACATGTTGGTAGCGTGCACCTGATGCTGGCCGAGCTGACGGTAGTAGTCTTCGACATTCTCCTCGTCGAAAGACGGGCCGTTGAATGTTTTTGGTGAATTCGTATCCGGATCGTAGGTGGTCAGGCTGTCGGAGAAGTACTTGGCTGCCACCAATCGAGCACCGAAAGCCACGCCATGCATGCCCGATCCATCGCGCTGTGCAGCGATAGTGCCGGCGACATGTGTTCCATGGTTCCCATATTCGGCCTGTATAAGTGCAGTGTCGGGGCCTGTAGGGGAAATCTGCACGGAGACACTGGGTTGATCGCCCTGCGTCAGGAAGCATCCGCCGATGACGTGATACTGACCGGTCGAGCAGGATGGATCGCCGAGCTGCAATGCGGTGAGCTTGCCCTGGCCGGCAAATTCCGGGTGGCCGGCGTACATTCCGCTGTCGAGCACGCCGAGCGCGATGTTCCGGCCGGACAGTCCTCGCGCATAGGCGTAGTCCGCTCCGATGGCCAGCAGGCCCCAGTCGCGCAGGAACTCATCGCTGTGCCAGCTGACCGGGGCGCCGATGGATCCCACGACCGGGATATCGGCCGGTCCTGCATGTGCCGGCGTACCAATGCCTAGCAGCATGGGGCCGAGCAAAGCGCCCAGCGCGATGGCTAATCGATGGCGCACCGGCGCGGACCATGGCTGCGGTTTTGCAGTCTGGTTCGATGCAACAGTAGGGCTTTTCAATGCTGTCATCAGGTGTTGACCCGTAATGAATATGCAAGCGATACCCTCGCCGGATCGCGAATTACGAGTCGAACGCCAATGAGACAGCTGACTCGCCGGAGCGGGCTCAGGTATCAGGCGAGGGGGTTGTTCGCGTAGCTACGCGATGCGCAGAACCTACGTGCCGGTGGCGATTCACGGCTACTAGAAAATTCTAAGCAAAGGTCGCAGGAAACCAAGACAGGTCAACGCTGAAGCAGCCCCGGATATATGGATACCGCAGCGCGATTCGGCAGCGCTGCAAGTCATGGTGATTTGCGGCGTCGCGTGCCTTGGGCCTGCGTGCCGACATAACCGGCCAGATGTTTGCCGGTGAGCGTGGCGTGCGTGTCGATGAGTTGCGCAGGCGTGCCTTCAAACACTACGCGCCCGCCGTCGTGGCCGGCACCGGGCCCGAGGTCGATGATCCAGTCCGCATGCGCCATCACTGCCTGATGATGCTCGATCACCAGCACCGACTTGCCTGTGTCGACCAGCCGGTCGAGCAGGCCGAGCAGCTGGTCCACGTCGGCCAGATGCAGGCCGCTGGTCGGCTCGTCCAGCACATACACATCGCCTTTTTCGCCCATCTGCGTGGCCAGCTTCAGCCGCTGCCGTTCGCCGCCGGATAGCGTGGTGAGCGGCTGGCCCAGGCCCAGGTAGCCCAGGCCAACATCCGCGAGCCGTTCGAGGACGGCGTGCGCCGCCGGCACATGGGCCTTGCCGGTACCGAAGAACGCCACGGCTTCGTCCACCGGCATCGCCAGTACCTGGCTGATGTCCTTGCCGCCGAACTTGTATTTCAGCACCGCGGCCTGGAAACGATTGCCTTCGCATTCCTCGCAGACGCTGGCGACGCCGGCCATCATCGCCAGGTCCGTATAGACCACGCCGGCACCGTTGCAGGTGGGGCAGGCGCCTTCGGAGTTGGCGCTGAACAAGGCCGGCTTGACCTTGTTGGTTTTGGCGAAGGCATTGCGGATCGAGTCGAGCAGGCCCGTATAGGTAGCCGGATTGCTGCGCCGCGAACCGCGGATCGGCGCCTGGTCAATCGCCACCACGCCGTCCTGGTTCGCAACCGAGCCGTGGATCAGCGAACTCTTGCCCGAGCCCGCCACGCCGGTAAGCACGACCAGCACGCCCAGCGGAATATCCACGTTGACGTTCTTCAGATTGTGCGTCTTCGCGCCGCGCACTTTCAGCGCGCCGGAAGGCTTGCGCACCGACGGCTTCAGCGCCGCGCGATCGTCCAGATGCTTGCCGGTCGGCGTGCCGCTGGCGCGCAGCTGCTCGACACTGCCCTCGAATACCACGGTGCCGCCGGCCGAGCCGGCGCCGGGGCCGAGATCGACCACATGGTCGGCGATCGCGATCACTTCCGGTTTGTGCTCCACCACCAGCACCGTATTGCCCTTGTCGCGCAGCTGCAGCAGCAGCTCGTTCATGCGCTGGATATCGTGCGGGTGCAGGCCGATGGTGGGTTCGTCGAATACATAAGTGACATCGGTCAGCGCGGAGCCGAGATGGCGGATCATCTTGCAGCGCTGCGCCTCGCCGCCGGACAGCGTGCCGGCCGGCCGCTCCAGCGAGAGATAGCCCAGGCCGATCTCCACGAACGAATCCAGCGTATGCAGCAGCTTGGCCAGCAGCGGCGCCACCGACGGCTCCTTCAGGCCGCGCATCCAGGCGGCCAGGTCGCTGATCTGCATGGCGCAGGCGTCGGCGATATTGAGCTTGCCGATCTTCGACGAACGCGCACCTTCGCTGAGCCGCGTGCCGCCGCAGTCGGGGCAGCTGCTGAAGGTGATGACGCGCTCGACGAAGGCGCGCACGTGCGGCTGCATCGCATCGACGTCCTTGGCCAGCATGGATTTCTGGATCTTCGGGATCAGGCCCTCGTAAGTGAGATTGATGCCGTCAACCTTGATCCTGGTCGGCTCCTTGTAGAGCAGATCGTGCAGTTCCTTCTTGCTGAACTTGCGGATCGGCTTGTCCGCATCGAAGAAGCCGCAGCCGCTGAAGATGCGGCCGAACCAGCCGTCCATGCTGTAGCCAGGAATCTTCAGCGCACCCTGGTTGAGCGACTTGCTGTCGTCATACATCTGCGCCAGGTCGAAGTCGGTGACCGCGCCGCGTCCTTCGCAGCGCGGACACATGCCGCCGGTGCGGTTGAAGGTTTCCTTCACCGTTCTGGTTTTCGCGCCGCGCTCGATGGTGATGGCGCCGGCTGCTTTCACCGTCGGCACGTTGAAGGCGAATGCGCTGGGCGGGCCGATATGCGGCTTGCCCAGGCGGCTGAACAGGATGCGCAGCATGGCGTTGGCATCGGTGGCGGTGCCGACGGTGGAGCGCGGGTCCGAGCCCATGCGTTCCTGGTCGACGATGATCGCGGTAGTCAGCCCTTCGAGCACGTCGACATCCGGCCGGGCCAGCGTCGGCATGAAACCCTGCACGAAGGCGCTGTAGGTTTCGTTGATCAGGCGCTGCGATTCGGCCGCGATGGTGCCGAACACCAGCGAGCTCTTGCCCGAGCCGGAGACGCCGGTGAACACGGTCAAGCGGCGCTTGGGGATTTCGACGCTGACGTTCTTGAGGTTATTGACGCGCGCGCCGTGGACACGGATGAGGTCGTGGCGGTGGGTGGGGGTGGGTTTGGGTTTGCTCATCGTCCGTCCTCGATCACGTGGAGCGCTTCGTTTTGCCTCGACGTAAGACCCCTCTCCCGTCGGGAGAGGGGTTGGGGTGAGGGTACGGGCGGAGTGGTGCGCATCACTCCGCCCGTACCCTCATCCGCCTGCCGGCACCTTCTCCCGGAGGGAGAAGGGTTTCAATTTGTATGTTGCTAGATAAGCTCAGCGCAGCTGCTGAATTCGCAACATGTTTCCGGCCGGATCGCGCACTGCGCAATCGCGCACACCATACGGCTGATCCGTCGGCTCCTGCACGATGTCCGCATCACGCGCCTGCAGCTTCTCGAAGGTGGCCGCCAGATCGTGCGTGGCCAGCAGGAGGATGCCGAAGGTGCCCTTGGCCATCATCTCGGCGATGGTGCGGCGTTCGTCGTCGGTGATGCCGGGGCTGGCCTCCGGCGGATACAGCACGATATTGGTGGCGGGCTGGCCGGCGGGGCCGACGGTGATCCAACGCTTGCCGCCGTAGCCGACGTCGTTGCGCACTTCGAAGCCGAGCGTGTCGCGGTAGAAGGCGAGGGCGGCGTCGGGGTCGTTCTGGGGGAGGAAGCTGGAGTGGATGGTGATGTCCATGGCGACGGTCTCTTGGCCTCGTAGGTCGGTTGGCGTGGGTCTGTCCACGGCGATCAGTCTGTCAGGGCTCGGTTTCCGGCGCTTCTCGATTCCTGATCGGTCGCGTGACTTGCCTGGCTACGCAGGAGGGCAGGCCTTCGGTGGTTTCGGCTTGCTGCTTGCGGTAGGCGCCGGGGGACATGCCGACCAGTTCGGTGAAGCGGGTGCTGAAGGTGCCGAGGGAGGCGCAGCCGACTTCGAGGCAGACGTCGGTGACGGGGAGGTCGCCGCGGCGCAGCAGGGACATGGCGCGTTCGATGCGGCGGGTCATGAGGTAGGAGTAGGGGGATTCGCCGTAGGCGAGTTTGAATTGGCGGCTGAGGTGGCCGGCGGACATGCCGATGTCGGTGGCGAGCGCTTCCACGTTCAGCGGTTGCGCGTATTCGCGGTCGATGCGGTCGCGGACGCGGCGGAGGCGGGCCAGGTCTCGCAGGTGTTGCGGCGGGGTGGGCTTGGCGCTCATCGCGGTGATCGTGTCACGCGTCAATGGGCGGCTCAAGTGTGCCTTGCTCGTCATTCCAGCGTAGGCTGGAATCCGCTTTCAGCTCGTCATTCCAGTGCAGGCCGGAATCTGCTTTCAGCTCGTCATTCCAGCGCAGGCTGGAATCTGCTTTCAGCTCGTCATTCCAGCGCAGGCTGGAATCTGCTTTCAGCTCGTCATTCCAGCGTAGGCTGGAATCTGCCTTTAGCTCGTCATTCCAGCGTAGGCTGGACGAGCGCGTAGCGCGAAGAACGCCCGCAGGGCGGCCCCGAAGGGGTGAGCCAAGCGAATCATCCAGTGACTGTATCGCTCGATTGTCGTGCTGACGCACACGGGTCTCGCCTTTGGCGAGTATTTCGTGCCGCTGCCGCGGCCCGAGTTACTTCTTCTTTGCTTGCCCGTAGTCAAGTCTATATAAACTTTTCTCGTGTGCGAAAAAAAAGCGGCCATCGGGCCGCTTTGTAATGTCTCAGTTTACAGCGCTTGGTGGACCGGAGAACACCCGAAGGTGTCCTTGCCCTACCAGGAAATTCTTGTAGCAGGCGAGCGTGACATTCCAGGCCTCCCGGGCAACGGCGGGGCCCTTTTCGATGACCTTTCCGTTTTCGTCGATGATAGCGAGCGTCGCTTTCCGTCCCTCCCGGGTTTCAGCGGAAAGGCCTTCGAAGCAGACCGCAGTAAGGACAGCCTGAGTCAGGCTGCCGGTTGAGGGGATGCCGATCATGCATGCTCCAGCAAGGGGAAGGGGAATACGAGCGTTTCGGCAGAGGTCACCAGGAAGGTGCGGTGACGTCCACGAGCGCGGTCATGGTGATAGCAAGCAGCATTACGCTCGTCGCAGCGCCCGGCAAGGAGAGGCCGTTCTGAATGCGGGCTCCCAGAACAATGGGTGTGCGACATAGCGGAAAGCGTGGCGAATGAGGTCACTATCGTCGGCACGGTGAGTCACCGGGGCAAGCTCGCCTAGGTGTATGAGTGGGTCTGTACACAAGCGACGGCACTGCGAAGGCGGCGACGAGTAGAAACACCTTCCAAGAAAGCGTCTATCCAACTGACCGGGTGGGTGCGACGGGTGGTCGCGTGTTGACGAGTGCCGCCCTAGGTACCACCGGCGCGGCGTGCAGCCGCGCGAATGGAGCACATTTGCTTGTGGGGGAGCGCGCGGACGTAGTTGTAATCGGCCACGTACATCTACCAGAACGCCGTAGTGTTGGCTTCCAGCAACGGACGAATCAAAGCCGCCGCTGGCACAGCGGCGCGGGCAACGCGTGGCTGGCATTTACCGGCGCTCCGTCATGCTGGCAAGAGGGCGTTACGCCATATGCTCGAAGACGGCATGGGATTCAGCTTGGTGCCGTCGCGGCCGGTGATCGACAGCAGCCGGGGCGGCAGTTTGCCGCGACGGTGCGCGGTGGCGGGGTGTCATAGGAAATTGGTTGGCAACGCCGGCTTCTCATCTGATCCGTCACTAGCAGAGTCGATGTCGTACTCAGGCACGAGTGGCTGCCGCAGGGCGCGGAGGCCTGTCGCAATACTCGATCAGAAGTTCGGTGAGGACCCGTACCTTCCGCGCAGCGTGCTGACTTGGCGGGCGGACGACATAGGCACCTGCCGGCGGCGGCGGGTGACGTGACATGACCGGTATGAGAGCCCCGGAGGCTACATATTCATCGGTCAGCCAATCGGGCAGGTAAGCGATACCAAGCCCCGCTACGGCGGCCACGACCAGGGCTATGCCGTTGTCAGCCTTGAAACGCCCCTGCGGACGAATAGTAATGACCTTATCGCCATCCATGAGCTGCCAGGCTTCGGTGCCCTGCATGAGGGCCTGATGGGCCATGAGGTCCTCCAGTACTTCCGGCGCTCCATGCACCTTCACATAGTCCGGACTGGCTACAAGCTTTCCATAGACCGGACCGATGCGCCTTGCGATCAAGCTGGAGTCCGGAAGATAGCCAACCCGTATCGCGCAGTCATAACCCTCCGTGATCAGATCGACGAAGCGATCGCTGTAGCAGGTTTGGATGTGGAGCTGAGGATGGCGTCGAGCCATTTCCGCGAGCATGGGGGCGAAAACCGTAGGGCCGAAAGAAAGCGGTGCAGCGATGCGCAGGCGGCCGCGAAGATCCCCTTCGGGAAGGACCGTTTCCCTGGCTATTTCGATTTCGGCACAGGCCCTGGCTGCATAGTCTCGGAACGTGGCACCGGCCTCTGTCAAAGCAGCCCCGCGAGTGGACCGTGCAAGCAACTGGACGCCAAGCTCCGCTTCAAGTCGGGCGAGTCGGCGGCTGACGATCGACTTGGACAGACCTAGCCGAAGCGCAGCGGGCGAAACTCCTCCCGCATCAGCAACCTCTACGAATGTCCGTAGATCTTCGATGTCCATTGCGCGTTCCATTCTCTGCAACCTTGGTGGTCATGGAATGGTACTGCCGTAGCGAATGCAGAAATAGAACAGTGCCAATGGCGACTTGGCCTCACCCGTACAACTCGCTAGTCAGCTCAGCACTTGGCCATTGGCGATGCATCCATTCGATACGCATCAAGTGTTCCACTTTTCGCGACACAGCTCGTCACGGAGTGCTACTACCGTGCCGAACATGAGGCCAGCACACTGTTGCTTCCAAGCAGCGTCGCAGTCCGCAACGGGTGCGGACGCAGGAAAACAGAATGGCAACCAATGAGCTCCCTCAGCAGGAATTGGCTGGAAAACATGCCCTCGTGACAGGGGGCTCGCGTGGCATCGGTGCAGCGATTGCACTTGCGCTGGCTGAGAAGGGCGCGGATGTGGCGGTAACGTATGAACGTTCGGCCGGCAGCGCGGCGCAGGTTGTCCGGGCGATCGAAGGGAAGGGGCGCAGGGCCGTCGCTATCCAGGCTGATAGCGCCGATCCAGAAGCAATACAACGATCAGTGGACGGCGCCGTCGGCGCGCTGGGCGGTCTGGACATCCTCGTCAACAACGCCGCGATTGCGCGCTACAACACTATTGCCGATTTCACGGTCGAAGATCTCGATGCGCTGCTTGCCGTTAACGTGCGCGGGCCGGTACTTGCGTCGAAAGCGGCGATTCCTCACCTCAAACAAGGCGGCCGTATCATCAACATCGGTTCAGCGGGCGCCGACCGTATCGTTGGCGTACCCGGCACCGTCTATTACATGACGAAGGCCGCGCTTCAGGCATTCAACCGTGGTCTCGCGCGCGAACTGGGATCCCGAGACATAACGGTAAATCTCGTTCAACCAGGATCAACAAACACCCACTCGAATCCTGAGACGGGCGAATCCGCGGATTATCAGCGTAGCCTGATCCCGCTCGGCCGCTTCAACCAACCAGAGGATGTCGCAGCCGCGGTCGCCTTCCTCGCAACACCCGCAGCCCGCCAGATCACTGGGGCGATCCTCACTGTGGACGGTGGCGCGCTCTCATAAGAGCGTAATCACCAGGCGCGCTCCGGCGTCCGGCCAAGTCAGATATCCAGATCCTGCTCAAGGCCCTTGAGCAGAGCGGGCGATCCTGCATCGTTTTGCGCGGGACTTACGACGGGCCGCGCGACCCCTTGCTTTTCTGAATACCCATTCCTTTCCCCCAACGGCAACAAAGGAAATGCGCATGACTTTTCGAAATGGTCTTGATTCGCTTCTTCGCCCCGAAGACTCGGTCCTCGTGCTGATTGATCATCAGCCCTATCAGCTCGCGAACTTGAACAGCCATGATCCGCAAGCTGTGGTCAACAGCACGACCGCGCTGGCGAAGCTGGCTAAGGCGTTCGAAGTCCCCACCATTCTCACGAGCGTGATCGCGGCCCGTGGGGGTTATCTCTTCAAGCAGATCACCGACGTATTTCCGGACCAGAAAGTCATCGATCGCACCTGGGTGAACACCTGGCAGGACGAGAACGTGGTGAATGTCGTCAAGGCGACTGGCCGCAAGCAGCTGATCATCGCCGGCCTGTGGACCGAAGTCTGCGTCGCAATGCCTGTCATCCAGGCCGCCGGCGAAGGCTGGGACGTGACCGTGATCACCGACGCGTCGGGCGGGATTTCGAAGGAATCTCACGAAGTTGCCATCCAGCGAATGATCGCGGCCGGTGCGAATGTGATGACCGTGATGGCGCTCGCTGGCGAATGGCAACGCGATTGGGCGCGTACCGGGCATGTCGAGGCACTGACCGAGATTCTCATCCAGCACTTCAGCGGCAGCGGCATTGCGTATCTTTGGGAGCAGCAGTTGCTCAAGACGCCCGTCGAGAAGAGCGCGGGCTGACCGGGATGGATGGCGAGGATCGGCCTGGTATGGCGATGCTCGCCATCCGTTTTGATCGAGTGGGAAGCGGGTCAGGGCGTCTACCGTGCCGCGACGGGAATCGGCATACGAGCACGCGGTTGCCGCATGTCAAATGGTGGCGACTGTTTATGGCCGCGGCCACGCCATTCGCGGCAAGCGCGCAGGTATCGACCAATCTAGAGCGCGCTCCGACGCTGACAATCGAGCGCTATTCTGAAGATTGGTCCGCGCTCGCTGATCCCGCAAACCGCACGGGGCGTTGGACAGAACCATTCAAATACATCCCCTTCAGCGAGGACCGCACGATCTACCTCACGACCGGTGTCGAGGCGCGATCACGCTACGAAGGCTATGAGAACGTGAACTGGGGATCATCGCCGGACGACAGCTACCTCTGGAGTCGCCTGATGCCCTACGCTGATCTTCACGTCGGGAAGGTCCGGGTGTTTGTGCAGCCGATCCTGTCGGCGATCTCAGGGACAGACCGTATGAAGGGGCCGGCGGACGCGACCGGCACCGACATGCTGCAGGCGTTTGTCGATGTCGAGGTTGCGGTGCCGGGCGACGCCTCGCTCCGCCTGTCGGCAGGACGAAAGCTGGTTTCGTTTGGATCGGGACGCTTTATCGACAGGCGGTATGGAACCGGTGTTCCGCTGCCCTTTGAGGGATTTGAAGCGATCCTCAGCGGCGAGGCGCATCAGTTGACGGGTTTTTACCTTCAGCCAGTCGACACGCGACTCGGAGGATTCAACGACCGGCGCTCGCGCAATAAGGCGGTTTGGGGGATTTACGCCACGCAGTGGATCGATGCGACGCATTTAAACGGCTTCGACGTCTATTACATCGGCCTGCGAGATCGAAACGCTATTTTCGACCAGGGCGCTGGCAAGCAGTTGGCGCATACTTTCGGTTCCAGAATCTTCGGAGACGACGGCGCCTGGCACTGGAACGTCGAGGCGGCGTTCCAGCTTGGCACATTTGCAGGTCACCGCTCGAAGGCGTGGGGTGCGGGAGCCGAGACGGGGTATCGCTTCCGGAGCATTCCGCTGCGGCCAGAGATTGCTCTCACTGCCGATATCGTCTCGGGCGACGACGATCCAAACGATCCGAAGCTGGGAACGCTGAACTCGCTTTTCCCGAACGGGAAGTATTTTGGAGCGTTATCGCCGATCGGCCCGCGCAACCTCATTCACGTGCGCCCTTCGATCTCGATACATCCGCACAAGGATGTCGCGGTATCGCTCACCGCGGTGGCCTACTGGCGTCAGAGCACCGCTGACGGAATCTACGCGATCTCAGGGTTTCTGGTGCGCAGCGGCCGGCAAAGCGATTCGCGTTTCGTTGGCAAAGAGATCGAGCTGGCCACAAGCTGGCAGGCGACACTTGAGCTCAACTTGACCGCGTCGCTCAGTGCTTTTGATCCCGGACCGTTCATTCGTGACACCGGGCCAGCACGCACGATCAAGATGGTCGGTACCCAGGCGACGTACAGGTTCTAGCCTTGCGGCCGCTGACGTCCAAGGCCGTCTCTAAGGGCTCTCGACATATCCCATCCAACAGCGGTCTAGTGCCATCGTTAAAGGCCAGTGCCAAGGTTAAAGGCGGCCAATGCCAAGATTAACCGCGCGGACCCGGGCCTCGGCGGCTGTCGCCCGCGGTAGCTCACCTGGCCGGCCAACGCCCACGTTTTGACATCATTTAGATGATTAGCTAATCATCTCATCATGAGTAGAGTGTTCAGAGCCCTTTCCGATCCCACCCGCCGACAGGTGCGGGAATGTTGAAGATTTCCAGGTCGCGCCAGAACTGCAGCACGCGGAGGGGTTCGTCAGTGACAGTGTTCAAGCGACAGCTTCAGTGGTCGGAGCGGCCCGAATCGCAAGGCGTGCGGCCGACTCTTTCACTGGGTATCCCCTCGTGATCAATCCAACCCTGGCCTTTGCCCTCGTCCCGCAAAACGGCGCCATTATGCCAATGGCATAACGCCCCTCATTGTTCTTGAGTAACAGTGAAGAGGACATCAGGCGGGGAAGAGGCGTTCTCCCGGGCTAGAGCCGGGCCGGGCGCGCCTTCGCCTGCCTGCGGTCGCAGGAATGGTTAATTTTTGACCAAACAGGGTGGTTTGACCCTGGCGCGCACGGTCGTCCCCCCTCCTCGCCTGCGCACTTCTACCCTTGCTTCTGATGCAATGACGCATTGCTGCCATGCAAGTCCTGACCTGACCTCGCGAGGCGAAACGAGTGGCATCGGAACGATGCAGACTGATGCGCCTGGAGGCCATAGCGTGCGTCAAAGTGCGTCGCCACGGTAGGCGATGGATGCGCTGTTAATGGCGGTCTGGCGGCGTCACCCCCCGCACCAGGCGTAGTGATCCACTCCGATCAAGGCGTGCAGTACGGCAGCGACGACTGGCGTCGATTCTGTCGCGAGCATGGTCTGGAGGTCAGCATGAGCCGGCGCGGCAATTGCTGGGATAACTCCGTAGCGGAGCCGTTCTTCAGCAGCTTGAAGAAGGAGCGGGTGCGAGGTCGCGTCTACGGCAGTCGCAAGGAAGCACGCAGCGACCTGTTCGATTACATCGAGGTTTTCTACAACCGGCAGCGCCGCCATGGACATCTGGGAGGCCTTGCGCCAATGATGTTCGAGGCGGCTAACTCAAAATCCAGCAGCTAACCGTCTACGAAAGCGGGGGCGTACCAAACAAAGAAGGCGACTAATGGTCACCTTCTTTGTTGTGACCGGTTTGAGTATTCGTGGGTCACCGGTTGAGCGCTAATGACTGAGTCGCACCTTCTTGATTGCGGCGTTCCAATAACGAACAGCTTCGATATGCTGTTGCCTCGTTAACCATACTTTGTTCTTGGGATCGGTTGGATCGCCTCCGAGAATGACTGGAGTGATCTCCGCCAGTTCCATTCCCAGAGGTCGGCGGGCACGAGCACTAGCTGCGGCATCCTTCGTCATTTCGTGGCTTCCACGAACATCGAAAAACGTTGAGAAACTGAAACTACAACATCGCGACCCATGCCAATGAAAGGTACACGAACAACCGGCATGGAGGCTTGAGAAATGTCCCACCCATATCCCTCGCCTCCACCACTAGACCCGAACAGAACTATCCCAGGAGCGTACTCGGAAACTTCGTATTCTTGGTTGAAAGAGGCTACTTCCTCGATCCGCCAGATAATGAGATAACCGTCTTTTAGGAAGCCTTCACCGCCGTTATGAATGCGGATAAATGCCTTGTAGTCAGCCGGAAGAGCGAAGCCAAGTTCCGCTTCAGCAAGCTCGATGCTGCGCTCTTCAGCAGGTTCATTTAGCGGTCCATCAAGCATCGCCATCACCTCGATCAATTCATGCCGCCCTGGACATAGCGCTGTAGTGTATTCCACCAAGGAGTCACTTGTCGTTGATGTACATCTCTTGGCAAAAGTACCTTGTTGGCAGGATCGACCGGATCACCGCCAAACCTAACGGGTTGGACTTCATGGACATCCACTGGCTGTCCAAACAAATCCAACTCGCGTCGTATCTTGGCATTGGCAGCGTTTGCTTCTTTTCGGGCGGCTTCATATTCAGCAGGGTCAAGGAATCGAAGCGGCCCCGCTGGTCTTGGCAGGCCCGCAGGATAGCCCTCCCAATCGATGATCGAGAATGAGCGGGGTGGGATCGGCGTGTCCTTTATGTCCTGGCCGCGCTCAAGAGCTTCTGGCGCATAGCACGCACCGCCAGCAAGTTCCCGTTCCGCCCTTATGTCGGCTATAGGCCTAATCACTTGGTTCGGACCAAGCCTCATGCCTAAGGACTCCATGAGTCGTTCGCGTTCTAGCGGGTCTTCCTCCGCTTTATCAGCTTCTTGCTGCAGGCCATGCGGGTCAGTGAATTGCAGGGGGCTATTGCTAACGTAGCCATACGTGCTTAGGCCGCCGTCGAGCCCGGCCGGGTCGCTTTGGATGTATCGCCCGCAGGCCGCGCAATAGTCCCGAAATCCGTTATGTACAAGGCCGGATTCTGCATCCGCGTACTGACCAGGGAGGCGCAGATTGAAAACATATCCCAAGGAAGCGATCGGTGCCTGTTCGCCGAATGGATTGCTTTGCAGCCCCCACTGCCAGAGCGTAGCGCCCGTGGCGTCAGTGATAACGCGGGGCGTGTTGAGCCCATCGGCGTGAACGTAATTCACCGTGCTGGAGGTGCCCACCGTATCCACCACGGCAACCGGCATATCTCCTAGCCAGAGGTAGTCCCTGTTCGTGGTTCCGTACTCGCCCACGAGTTGGCCGCTTTCGTCATAGACAAAGCGTTCGCTGATGGCTTGGGGAAGCGACGCCGTCTTTGCAATGCGCTGACCTGCAGCGTTGTAGGTGTAGTTGCCAACGGTCTGGCCGTTCCGCCGCACCACGATCAGCCGATTGCGTCCGTTGTACCCATAGCCAAATGTCTCACCACCGGTAGCGTTGCCGGTGACGTTGCCGTTGGCGTCGTAGGTGAATGCGCTGCTGCCGATACTGGTGAGCCAATGGCTATTGGCCTGATAGCCATAGGTGCCTGTCGCCAGGCCAGCACTGGCCTTGCTGAGGCGATCGCCAGTCTTGCTGTAGGTGTAGGCCTCGATGGCGGTGCCGGAGGGGCCATTGACGCTTGTTAGTCGATATAAGGGGTCGTAGCTGTAGGTCTCTGTGGCGGGATTGGCGCCGGAGCTGTTACCCAGGGCGACGATGTTGCCCATTGCGTCGCGTGCGAAATGCAAGCTCAGCACCGGGCTGACCACGTCAGTGACTGCGTAGTTGGCGTCGTAGGTGCGGGTCACCGTCTGTCCGTTACCCAGGGTGTAGCTGGTGACGGGGCCGAACGGCAGGTACGTGATGCTGGTGACGACGTTTCCTGCACCCGCGCCCGTCACGCCGGGCGGAAGAACGGTCATGCTGCTGATTCGGCCGGCAGCATCGCGGACATACTGAATGGACGTACCGATCGGGGTCAGTGTGCTGGCAACGCGTCCGGCCAGGGTGTAGGTAGATCCCGTCGTGTCCGTCTGCGTGCCTTGCGTCTGGCGCTTCTGCATCATGTTGCCGCCGGCGTCATAGCAGTACGTGGTGGTAACCGCGTTCTCCACGATCCGGGTTAGCTTGCCAACCGGATAAGAGGTCGTGCAGCCGGTCGTGGTATTGGGCTCGTCGTAGAAGTACGCGATATTGAGCGAGCTGTCGGTGTACGTCCTAGCCGTCTGACGATTCAGGGCGTCATAGGTGCTCGCGCTCGTCACGCCCTTCGCGTCGGTGCGCTGGATAGCATTGCCGGCGGCGTCGTAGACGTAGCTAGTTGTGCCAGTGTCCGGACTTTGTACCGACTTGAGATCGTCAAGGCCGTTGTAGCTGTAGATCGTATTTAGCCCATCGGGGTCGCCCACGCCCTCCAGATGATCGCTGGCGTCGTAAGACGAGATGCTCTGTGTGTTCTTCGTGGCCGCGTCAGTGCCGTTGTAGTTGTCGATGGTGCTGACTAGGCGGTGCAGGGCGTCGTAGCCGCGCATCCGCTGAATACCTGCTGCATCAGAACTGTGAATCGGCTGGCCCGACGTGCTGTAACCGTCGGGATAGTTGTAGCTGAGGATGGTTCGATTGAAGGCATCGACCACCGTCAGCAACTGACTGAGCGCGTTGTACGTACGCGAAACGGTTCGCTTCAACGTGTTGGAGCTATCGAACGTCTCTTCCTTTAGGCGATTGCCGGTGGCGTCCAGGGTGTAGTGGATGCGATTGCCGACGGCGTCCGTAATGTCCGTGACGCGGCCAGCGTCATCGTAGGTGTAGTTGGTGGTAACGCCATCGGCATCTTTGGACTGCTTAACGTTACCGATGGCATCGTAGGTAAGCGTCGTAGTGGCCGGGGTACCCGTGCTATCACGCGTCACGGTGAGGGGCCAGCCCTCGGGGGTGTAGGTCATCACCGACACGACGCCATTCGGGTCGGTCGCCCGTCCCGGGTTGCCGTACATGTCGTAGGTGTCGTAGCTCGTCACGTGACCCAGCGGGTCCGTCACCGTGGCGACACGTCCCTGCGCATCGTAGGTGAAACTGGTGACATCGTTGACGTCCGTGCGCGGGCCGTCCACGGTGGCCACCCAACCCTGGGTATTGTAGGTCTTGGCCGTCGTGCGATCCGGCGTCGTGGCGTGCGCCATGGCCATCAGCAGGCCAAGGCTGACCAGGCTCCATCGAAATCCCTTTTTCATGGTCGTCATTCCTTGGTGGCGTGCACGCTGGTGCTCAGCGGACGGCCCTGAGTGTCATAGGTGTAGGTGATGACACGGTCCGCGGTGGTCACCGTCAGCGGAAGGAAGCGCGTGGCATTCCAGGTAGTGGTGATCGTGCGCTCCTGCGGCGTGCCCTTGGCTTCGACACGGGTGATTTCGCGTCCCAATGTGTCGTATGTGTAGGTCGTGATCGTGCCAATAGCATCCGTCTTGGTATCGACCTGGCCATTGGCGGTGTAGGTGTAGCTGGAATTGCTAGCGGGGCAGCCGACTGCAGGCTCACCCTGCACAGCCGTCACGCGCTTGACGCCTTGGATGATCTGGTAGTGATAGGTCGTGCTGTTGCCCAGGGCGTTGGTGACCGTGGTCGTACCATCCGTGTTGTAGGCGATGGTGACCTTGTCAGCGCCGATGGCCCGCTGGTTCGAGATGGCGCGCCCCTGCGCGTCGTAGGCCCACGTAGCGGACCGAATGCCCCGCTCATCGATGATCCCGGTCAGTAGACGCGGATTATTGGGATCGTCATAGATGTAGGTGCGCGAGGTGGTATGACCGGACCAGGTGCGGGTGACAGCCGTCATGCGGAACGTCGAATCGAGCGTATAGGTCATGGTCAGTCCGCCGACCGCGAGGCTCTGCAGGTAACCCTGCTTTTTGGCGAACTGAAGGGTATGTCCGCGCGAGTCGGTAACGGTGGCGGTCACCGTCAGGCCATCCGAAGACGTGACGTACGTCAGCGACTGGCTAAGGCCATTCGCGAACTTCCAGCGGGTCAATTTGCCCTGCGCAGTGAAGGTGAACTGCTCATTGTCGGGCGAGGTATAGACCCACAGCCCGCTGACTTTCGCCATCGAGCCAAGCTCAGTCGGCTCAGGTGTAGCGACACCATTGGTCAGCTTGAAAAGTGCCTGGCGGCCGTCGCTGAAGGTAATGACCAAGGCCTTGGTGTTGATGTAGAGCGACGTTTCATACGTGGAGATCCAGCGCCCGGAGGCGCTGTTATAGCTGCGCACGAAGCGGAGTTCCCCATCAGCATCGGCATAGTCCGTCTCGGATTCATAGATATTGCCCGTGCCGACATTGACAGGGTCGCCGCACGAAACGATGCCTGCCACGGCAACACTGGTGGGGTCACCCATTTCCTTGCGCGCTTGATCTTGATCCGCCGACTCGCACTGCCCCGTTTGGGGGTTGTAGGTCTGATCGTTCGTGCAGCCATCGCCACCGCGCGTGATGGTGTGAGCGAAGGTAGACGACGAGTTGAGGAGCGGGCTGTAGGCGACGGTAGAGCAGTTGTAGAACACGAACTTCGGCGGGTTCGAGTTCGGCGACAGCGTGGGCGCCTGGTAGGGCTGTGGCTGCGTGTACGACAGGGCGGCCAGTTTCGGTACGTCCGCCTGGTATGCCGCCTGGCACGCCTGATCGGGCGTGGTGTAGTGCGTAGCGGAAGCATTTGCCGGATCGTCATCCAGCACGAAGTAAAAGTCTTCTGCCAACACGGTGGTGCTGGCGAAAACCAACAGTATGAGTAAGGCGATGCGCATCGGTTGATCCTTCCTTAGACGAGGCATAGATGGCTTCAGTAGGAGGCTTGGGCGCGCCAACGTGAACAGCGTTCACAACGCTGTCTGGCTGCAATTCGGGTGGTTGTGCTTGAAGCGGGGCGGCGATCCCGGCGGAGTGCGCTCGCCGAGATGCGTAAGGTGTGCTGCGTGCGCGAGGTAAAGAGCGCGCCGCTGTTGAGTGATCATCCTGATCTCCTGAGCCTATTCCTGGCATCCATGGCGATTCCACACCATGGGCAATATCCATATCGACGCTACCTAACGCACCCCATCGCTCTTCGCGAAAGGGTGAGTACAAACCATGACAGCATGTAGTTCAACACCGTCAAAGAAGTGTGAAATTTTCTCGATGCCGGCTCGATCGGCCTCGAATGACCGGGGTAATTTTAGTGGCCCTGCCCACAATAGGTGACCAATTCAGACCGTTATGACTTTGGCGCGCGCGGTCGTCCCCCCTCCTCGCCTGCGCACTTCTACCCTTGCTTCTGATGCAATGACGCATTGCTGCCATGCAAGTCCTGATCTGACCTCGCGAGGCGAAACGAGTGGCATCGGAACGATGCAGATTGATGCGCTGTGAAGTGAGGCCATAGGGTGCGTCAAAGTGCGTCGCCACGGTATCTGACCCGATACGCCGATGAGCCGCGCCAGGCTGATTCTGGCGGGCTGTGGAAGATTTCGTCGAAATCGATCTCCAAAGGGTGCGCAGGTGCGGCGGGGTAACTGCGCGGCGCAGGGGCGTGCTGACGCTCGCGCCAGGTCAACGCTCTTCCACCGTTGAAGACCAGGGCGGCAGCGGACGCTTGCCGCTATATTCTGGAATGGTCCGCTTCCGACCCATAGCCGACTTGGCGTATCGGAGGGGCGGGTCTACAGAAAACGATAGGATCGAACAATGGAATTGACGTCCAGCAGTCATAGAAGCCTGTGGTGGTACGTGAAGTTTATCTTTGCGTGCCAAGCGGCGGCGTTCGCACTTTGGCTTCTGATCGCTGTCGTTGCGATGCCCTTTGTTGGCAACAAGCTGTTTGACATGTACTTCGATGGGCGCGCTTATCTGTTCCTGCCTCTATATCTGGTGTGCGCCCCGGTAGTCTGGAAATATCTTCGCTGAACTTTCCGCTTCCGACCCACAGCGGAAAGTTCAGTCAGCACAGAAAAGGGAAGGCCATATGATAGGAAATGTCGACGTCGCGAGGGTGGTGAGCGACTTGATGCTTGAGTACTCGGAAAAGCTAAATGATTCGATCATTCTCGTCATGGAAAATTGCCCTGAGGACGAGTTCAAGCGATATCGTTTGGCGGCCGCAAAGGTCTTGGGTGAGATGCTCCTTGAGGTCATGAATCCTCTTTACGCACGACATCCTGAACTCAAGCCCAGCCCACTGTTCCAAACAAAAGCCAGATCCACTCAGCGATACCGCGGAGTGAATCTGACTTCATTTCCACCGGTCAGGCAACCTCGGTTTCCCGCAGGAAGTCCAGCACCGTACGCGCGTACATCTTCGGATGTTCGATGTTGGGTAGATGGACCGCCGGCATCATTACCAGACGCGCTCCGGGCACCGTCGATGCGATGTGCTCACCGTGGCTTGGCAGCGTGACGGTGTCGTCCGTGCCGGCGATCACCAGCGTTGGCCGATCGATGAGTGCGATCGTTCGCCGCATGTCGGTGTCGCGCACCGCGGCATAGAGGCCGGCCAGCCCTTTGGGCGGAGTGGAGAGCAGCATGTCACGGAACGGCTGCACCTCCGGGTGCATGACTTCGAGCATGGACTGCGGAAACCAAGCGGCCAGGAAGCCCTCCGCCACGGCGGTCATATCGGGCGAGGTCTTCAATGCATTGATACGTGCATCGAATTCGCTGATCGGCCCCAGTTGGGCTGAAGTGTTGCTCAGGATAAGCCGATCGATACGGTCCGCCGCATGGATGCCAAGCCATTGGCCCACGAAGCCGCCAAGCGATAAGCCAAGGAAATGCGCACGCGCGATATCGAGCGCATCGAGCAGCTCGACGACGTCGCGGCCCAGCCGATCCATCGAGTAGGCGCCCGGCGGAGCATCCGACTTGCCATGCCCGCGGAAGTCGTAACGCAGCACTTGGAAGTGCTCGATCAGCGCCGCTATCTGGCCATCCCACATATGCAGCGTCGTACCGATGGAGTTCGACAGCACGAGCACGGGATCGTCGTCCGCGCCGTCGAGGCGGTAAGCGATACGGCATCCGTCGCCGGCGGTGATGAAGGTGGTGTCATGCATGATGTGCTGCTCCTGGGGAATGGAATGTGGGGGGGGGGGGGGGGGGGGGGGGGGGGGGGGGGGGGGGGGGGCTGCGCCTGGCGACAACCGACCGGGCATGCAGCCTGTTTTTCACCGTCAGAGTTCTCTTCACAGCGGACCTCTCATCCACTGCGCTTGACACGTTACATAAGCGCTTATATATATGTCCACATGACGCCAGGACTAGGTACACAACTGCGCCATCTGCTCGAACTGCTCGATGGAGCCGTGGAAGAGGCCTATGCCTCGGCGGGCCTCCGCTATCGACCGCGATTCACACCCGTGATGCGCGCGCTGATGGTGTGCGAGCCGAGCACGATCGGACAGATTGCGGAGTCCGCGAAGATCAGCCAACCCGCGGCCACCCAGACGGTCGCGTTGATGGTCAAAGAAGGACTGCTTGTCTCCGAGCCCGGGACGGACGACAGTCGTCAGCGACAGATACGCCTGTCGCCGCGCGGCCGCGCCATGCTGCCCAAGCTGCGTGATTGCTGGAAGGCCACCCAGATGGCCGCCGACAGCCTCGACGCCTCGCTGCCGCGCCCGTTATCGCAGTCTCTCGATGAAGCCATCAAGGCTTTGAGCGTGGAATCGTTTGGTGGCCGCGTGACGAAAGCACGGGCCAGCCTGTCCGGTGCAAAAACTCTTCCGGCTAAAAGCTCTGCAGGAAAGGGACGTGCCGAACCAGGCAAGAGCGCCGCAAAGAAGAAACGGACAGGCGATACGTAACAGCGCGAAGAAGTACTTGCCACAAGCCTCATAGCCACTTCTGGAAAGACGCCAACTATGAAACGCATCCTGCTGACCGTATCGTTGGCATTCGCCTCCTGCTGCGCCAGTGCCGCCGATCCCGACGCTGCCGTGGTAACCGCAGAAACTCAGCACGAGGTGATCGAACAGGCCGCCAAGGTGATTCAGGATCGCTACGTGGATTCTGCGCTGGGACGCAAAATCGCCCAGGCGATTCGGCGGCAGGCTAGTACCGATGCGTTCGCCCATGATCGCGATCCCGAGACATTCGCCCAGGCGCTGACCGCCGAGCTGCGCCGCGTTTCCAACGACGGGCATTTCCGCATCAATTACAGCGCACAGCTCATCCCGCTGCCGGATGCAAATGCATCCGCCCAGTACGAAGAAGCTGACGACAGCTGGGCCGGCCCGGCGATCAATCACGGCTTCGAAAGCGTGCGGCGCCTGGATGGCGATATCGGCTACCTGGACATGCGCGTACTCGCACCGCCACGCATCGCCGCCGACATGCTGCAGTCGGCCATGACCTTGCTGGCACAGTCCAAGGCCCTGATCATCGACTTGCGCAATAACGGCGGCGGCGACAGCAGCATGGATCTGCTGATGGCTGCTTATCTGCTGGACCAGCCGGCGGAGATGAGCGCCATCTACGACCGCCCCAGCAATCGACTCACGCGCACCATGTCGCCAGTGTGGGTGCCCGGCCGTCGCTTCGGCGGCAGCAAGCCCGTCTATGTGTTGATCTCACACAAGACTTTCTCCGCGGCCGAGGCCTTCGCTTACGACCTGCAGGCCATGAAGCGCATCACCGTCGTAGGCGAAACAAGTGGCGGTGGCGCACATCCCTATGAACGTCGACGCCTCTCCGATCATTTTCTGATCAAGCTGCCGGAAATGTGTTCGATCAACCCCATCACTGGTACGGATTGGCAGGGTACGGGAGTCAAGCCGGATGTGCCTACGGCGCCGGAACTTGCTCTAGATAAGGCGCTTGAGCTGGCGCGCGCAGCAGTGGCGCAACAAGCTGGATTGGATAAGAAGCCAATGCACTGAGGTGCCGAGCTCAAGGTAACCGCTTTGGTTTGAAGGTAGATGCTCCGATACCGGCTAGCTCGCCCCCAAAAAGAGGCCAGAAGTTAAAGCGGAATCCGCATTTGAAGTTCCCTGGGCCATGATAATTGGCTCCGCTATGGGTCAGAGGCGGACGCAGCAACTTCACGCGGGGATGCCGATTCGCTTGTCAGGTCACTGAGTCGGCCACAACGTCACAGGAATCCCGTGAGCCGTTAACAGCACATCCAATTGGCTGATCATCCAGTCCCTGTCCTCATCGCTAGCGGACGAGACAGCGAACTGCACCATACTGCGAACTTCCACGAAGAGTTCGCCCTCATCATCAGTGTGGCGTTCCTTTGCCTCTGAGATCGTGGCCTCGATGTCGTCCAGGATCTCACGGAGCTGCGTGCGGGTCTTCATGGTTCTCAGGAATAGCTGCTATGGGTCAAACGCAGACATTAACCCGAAGCCCCTCGGATCTCATAGTGGTGATCGCTAGGAAGGTATGAGGACTATCAATCAACGGTGCGCGGTAGCATCCCAATGCGCCAAGCTGATGAACGGCCATGGCCGCTAACTCCCGAGCCATCGCCTCTCCTTCAATCGAAAAGGCTTCCTTGTCCTCGAATAAATCAAATCCAGTGACTGCTTTGAGCCTCTTCAATGGGAGGGCTCTTTGGCGGATTTCCCGCCTCAGGGAGGAATTGCTCCAAGCCCACTTCCAGCTGCTTAACGCCGGGGAGAAGGTGCCAATTACGATAACGTCGGCTTCAATCGCCAACTTGTCGTTGTGGTCAAAAAACTGAAGTTTGGCCGTCTCCTGTTCAAACCACCAGCGCTTCATATCCCCAAGCGCATAGGCGTGGCTCATCTCAACCTGCTTCAATCTCAGGTCTTCGTTGACCTTCGCGCGGAACGCCCCATATTCATCGTCCGTCATTGAAGGTGCCTTGTGCACGAGAATGAGCCTAGCTTCCCGGTCAATGAGAGCTACCCAATCGCCGGGTACGGAATGCTCTGGCGCGTGCAGACCTGATCGATCAAGTTAAACAGCCAATCATCGTCTTCGTGAGCGCATTGCGTTAGCAGGCATTGAAACGCGCCGTCCGGCCGCCGGAAGAAATCCGACTCACTGGGATTGCTGGAATGCAGCTGCATGATCCCTGCCTCAATGCGGCTTAGCATGCTGCGTAGCTCCTGCCTTGACTTCAACATGGCGGCGTCTCTTAAGTGGTGGAGAGAAGCCCCCCTTCTTCTGATATCAATGGAGAATTGGTGTCTCGTGGCGGCGATGGTAGTCGTCGATACTTGTAAGAATCCGTTGACGAATCGCACCTTCGCAGTCAAATGTTCCAAGGCTGCAAAGGAAGTGGTTTGCAACAAATGTCACTTCCCCATCGTCGTCTTCAAGGCTCGCCGACCATCTCACGGCATCCCTTTCACGGTGGTAAATGGCAATGTAGACCAAGCCACGGTAAGAGCCTTGAATGCCCGTCATGATCGAGACCTCTACCAGCGAGCATGGAGTGATCCATGAGATATGAGTGGAAGACTTACCTACCCATGTCGATCGTTTCAGAGAGGCTCTCTGTCGGCTAACAATTCATGCGATTCGGTGGAATCGATCTGCCGGTAAGCCAGGCCTAAAGAGCGCTCCACGGATCGAATCTGCAGAGCACCGGACGAATGCCGTAACAATTCTCGCCTCAATAGCTCGTTCTCTTGCGCGAGGCGTTGATTCTGATCGAGAAGGGTATCAAAACGCCCCTCCTGACCGGTGGCGTGAGCATCGTTGGATATAGTCATGAGTATCTCGATAGATGCAATCGGCGAACCAGCTTGGTGTCATCGCATATTGACTCCCGATTTGTATCTTGCGGCGCTGCGACGACCGCGTCGGTACGGTGGCGCACCGATGATAAGCCTCGGCGTGCGCACACTTCGCATTGAGAGTCGCACCGGAAGGAAAGCGGACGTCCCTTCATAATGGGGACACCAATTGCGGCAACGTCGGCACTTACCTGTCCGACTTCACGGCTTGCCGGGGAAGACCAGCGGCATGCCACTGTGCCATGGGCACGCGTTCAAAGTCGCACCCAACATTCATTACTGTCCAGGGCCCGCCCAGCGCATCGACGGATGTCACCAAGTTGCCGTTGGCATCGTAGGCGCCACTAGCGCTGGCATCGAAGATGGTGTGGTTAAAGCCGTCAATGATCTTGGTGAGTCGACCCAAGTTATTGAACGTGCGGGACAGGTGGCGGCTCGGGCTGGAGCTGCCCACGGCATACGTGGCCTCGTCCGTGCGGTTGCCCGCGGCATCCAGGGTGTAATGGATGTGGTTGCCTTGGACATCGGTGATGTCGGTCAGCCGATGCGCGTTGTCGTAGCCGTAGGTGACCGTCACGCCATCGGCATCGGTGACGGATTCGACGGCGCCATACGGCTTATAGGTGTACGTCGTCGTTGCCCCAGCGACCGTGCGCGTTTTGGGCCAGCTATAGGTCAGGTCGGTGATCACGCCATTGGCATCGACCTGTCGGGTCGGCCGTCCTGCCTGGTCGTAAGCGGTGTTCGTGGTCACGTGGCCCAGTGCATCCGTGACCTGGTAGAGGTCACCCGCCCGATGGCAGGCGCCGCCCGTGGTGGCGCAGCCAGAAATGGCACCATCCGCCCCTATGTGCGCGATGCCGTGGGGGCGTTGGGCGGACCGAGTGACGCCGTGAAGGGGCGTTGCATGCGATCCAGTGCGAACATCCCGAAGGTATCGCGCTATCGGGCCGAGCGAGAGCGCGTGGATTCGCGCACGGCCCACCCTTGGTGGAAAGCACAGGAAGAGGGGCCCTTATCGCCAACGCCACCTTGGGTCATGCAATCATGCCCCTGGTGAGCGCGGCGCTGGCTCGAAGTAGCCCGACACATCGACGAAGGTCTCCACAGCAGCCTGATTGGCGTAATCCAGTTCCAGTATCGCCTTGATCGCGGCCTGCTGGTCGGAAGCTTTAGCGTAGTAGCGCGCGCAGATCGCATAGCCGACGTAGTAGCCTAGATCGCGCGTGCCGAACGGATTCTCCGTGGAGTTGTACAGCCAGTCGCTGTAGTCGTTGCCGAGCATGTCGCGCTTGAAGGCTTGCTTGACCGCCGCGTCGTGGGCCGGGCCATAGGCGATGTAGTCCAGTTTCGGCAGACGCCCGGTCACCCGTTCGGCGACGAAATCAGCCGCGCCTTCGTAGACGGCCTGGGCGAGCAAGGTCTGGCGCTCGCCGTGCTGCTGGGTGTGGACGAATTCGTGCACCGCGAGCAGATCCAGGCTGCTCAGTGGCTCGCTGGCGAAGTAGCCGGCGAAGAAGCGCTGCAGCCGTTCCGGCATCTGGGAGGTGTCGCTGCTGGCCTCGCCGGCAATCATCTCCGCGCCGAGCAGCACCTTATCGTCCAGCGTCGTGCCGGCGGAGCGTAGCGCGCCAATCTCCAGGTAAACAGTGGCAGGGCGCATGGCCGGATACAGCCGGCGGAAACGTTCCAGGTGCTGGTCCAGGCCTGCCAGCGACTGGCGCACCAGCGGCATGCGGGGGCGAATGCTGTCCCAGTACTTCGGGTATTGGCGGATCGCCTGTACGTAAGTCGCCGCCGTGTAGCCCTTGGCTTGCATGAAGGCCTTTAATCCGGGCGTGCCCTTGTCGATGTAAAGCGCTTGGAACTGCGCTTGCTGTTGGGTTGGGTCCTCGATGTTGCGAATCGCATCGTAAGCCGTCCAGAACCGATCCAGGTCGTCGGCAACGACATGCGGCGTGCCGGTGGTGGATGCCGTCGCCACCCGCATGACCGGTACTGTCGAAACGGCCACGATCAATACCACGGCAAAGAGCCAAAGCTTCATGCTGTTCTCCCCAAGAGGTCGGGCTTGGCGTTCTGTGAGCGGTGCCCGGCACGACCGCAAGGCCTTAGATGCCGTGCGAGTCCAGAGGGTTTAGAGCTAAGACGAGTGGCTATAGGTGCCAGAGCGGGCACCCGGCGATGGCAAATGGGCGCCTGTGACTTGGTTCTGGCGGGCGGTCGTCCCCCTCCTCGCCTGCGCACTTCCACCCTTGCTTCTGATGCACTGACGCATTGCTGCCACGCAAGTCTTGGCCTGACCTCGCAAGGCGATATGAGTGGCATCGGAACGATGCAGATTGATGCGCCTGGAGGCCATGGCTGCGTCAAACTGCGTCGCCACGGTATTTCGCCCGATACGCCGACAAGCCGCGCCAGGCTGATTCTGGCGGGTTGTGGAAGATTTCGTCGAAATCGATCTCCAAAGGGTGTGCGGGTGCGGTGGGGGTAACTGCGCGGCGCAGGGGCGTGCTGATGCTCGCGCCAGGTCGACGCTCTTCCACCGTTGAAGACCAGGGCGGCAGCGGACGCTTGCCGTTATATTTTGGAAAGGTCCGCTTTCGACCCGAAGCGGAATTCCTCGAAAAGCTGGGTCAGGTTCATTTGCCACAGGAGAAATGAACCTGACCCGCTTTTCTCTCTATCGGAGCAGAGACTCGAATGTTGAGGCTTCGCCTCCATAGCGCGAATGGTTCGCGGCCATGACGGCCTTCTTCAGCGTATCGACATTGATGCCAGAGGTGATCGCATGATCCCCGCTGCCGCCATTAGCGTGGGTGTAGTTCCACACGACGACATCCAGATAGACGGGTTTGCGCAGAGGTTTTGCCTTGAGAAGTTTAAGTAGCGCATCGGCAACAGCGGGGTATGGGGTGGCTCTGTTTCCCAGCCAATCCCGGATCTGTGTTTCGGAAATGCTGTAATCGACACCCGCCTGCCGCAGCGATATCAGCACATCGCTTGAATGCGCCGACAGCGGGACGCTCATCGTGCCGAGGCCGCCGCCTCCGCAGCTGACCGCCTGAGCGGAGACGATCCAATGGCAATCAGGGCCGGCAGCGCTTCCCCTGAAATTGCCGCCGTTGTTCACGCAGGCGACCACCGACGGATCATTTCTGCCTTCGCAGCCGATCGCATCGGGATCGATTGCCAGGATCGTATGGACATGCCCGTCGGCCAGGGCCATGACCTGTGGCGTGTCTTCGGGATCGGGGCAGAAGCCCGACTCCGAGTACATGGCATCGATCGGCCCTATCGTGTTTGAAGATCCGGTGGTTCGATCGAAGTTCCAGAAGTAGAGCCGATGCTGATCGGGGTGGCAGTTATAGATATGGACCGAGCGAAACCTCCCGGGTACGGCCGGCTTGCTCGGCGCCGGGCTTGGAGGCTGGGCGTCAGTGACTGGATAAACGTTGATGAGGTACCGGTTGCCGGTAATGGCGAACTGCAACAGATCAGCGCGTCCATCGCCGGTCACGTCGGTAAGAGCGATGGTGCCGAAGAAGGTTGCGTAGAGATAGGGAATATGTGCCCATGTAAAGGGATTCGCATTAATGAAATGCGTGCCATCGGAAAGGCTGACCAATACCTCCAGCTGCGTCCAGCCTGGAATGCCCCAACCTTTGGTCAGTACAATGTCGGCACGGTGATCCCCGTTGACGTCGCCAACCAGGCACTGTTCGTTGTCGATGCAGAAGAAACCGTGCCCATAGCGCACATCGGTGAATGCGCTGCCCGTGGATCGAGCGATCAGCACATTGCCTTTCTGGTTGCCCGTGGCATGCGGCTTGAACAGGATGGCATCTGCCTTGCCGTCACCGTCCACGTCGCCAAGCGCGCATTTCTCGCCACGCACGCAGAAGTAATTGTTCCATATTGCATTCGGGCCAAATGATGAGCCTTGCGACAACGAGGTGAACACGGTGCCGAAGTCCTGGGTGATCGCGACGATGTCTGCGCGATGATCCCCATTGATGTCGCCGACTAGGCATGTCTGCACATTGGCGCACCAGCTGCTGTTCCAGACGCGGGGCGCGTCGAAGGTAGAGCCGTTAGATAGAGCCACGGCCGCTGTCGCTGCGCCCGCGACCCCAGCTGGCCCGCGGCTGAAGATCACCAGGTCGTCGAGGCCATCGCCATTTACGTCGGCGAGTTCGACCTGGTTGTCGATTCCCTGCGGCAAGCCGGAGGCGGCGAGCCGCGGCGTACCGAAGGTTCGACCATTCGACAGCGCGACGTAGGCTTGGCCTTTGGCGTAGTTGTAGATCACCAGGTCCGCGCTGACATTGCGATCCACGCGGCCGAACAGCATCCGTGCCTGATCGCCGCCCACGCTGGATGCGGGCAGATCGAGCCATCGCTGCGCTTCGCCGAAGCGCAGCGGGGCCGCTTGCGCGAAGGAGCACAGGTGCGTAAGCACAAGAAACAAGCCGATCTTCAATTCGATGCGGGTATACATCGCAGCCTCCATGCGGGCATTGATCAAGCCACGTAGCGACAGTGATAGGGGTTGACCGATTTCAGAACGACGCGCTATTTGGCGCGCAGCATGCTGGCGCCGGATGACGTGACATCCAGCGGCTGGTGTTTGTAGATCGAATGGAAGTTCGCCCCGCAGCCAGGCGAGTCGGTGAGAAGCCACCTTGCACGTCCCATATGTGCTCCCTCTGCTCCCTGGAGAGGCCTCCTGGCCAGCACGGCCATGATGGGAGCCTCGCGCCGCCGATTATGTGGGCGCCTGTCGCCTGGTGAACAGCATCCCTGGCCAAATGGCATAGGCGTGGCGCAGGTAGCACCGGGCCGGCGTGGCACGCGGCGGATTGCGCGTTGCCTGGTTCGAGGCCGGTCCGGTCAAGCCGGTTGGAGATGATTACCCTACGACCAACGGTCTACGGACACCGTTCGCCCTGACGGCGGGACCGGGCCAAGCTGAAGCCAGCCGCACCCGGTCTACGTGGCTGCTCCGAATGGAGCAAGCTCTAGTTATGCGACTATCCTTGAGGCCGCTTCCGAGCCGAAGCGGGCCATCGTCAATGTGAGCGGGGAATGCCTGGATGTTCGCTATTCACTCGAACTCTTCGGATAGGGAAGTTCGTTTCCTCGGTCGCCGGGGAGACGAATTCATCGTGGAACTCGCGGGTCGTGGAATCGCCGCGACACAGTGGGTGTCGGCCTTCACTGATTCCGATGGGTTGGCTCGGTGGATGGAGGAGCTTGCCGCCAATGAGCTACCTTGGAACGGGGAGAGGTCCTGGGCAACCCTTGAAGGCGAGTTCGAGATATCTGCCACGAGCACTTCAGGGGGCGCGATAACATTCGTGGTGACGATAAGTGGGCTTCCCGGTAGCAACGAGGAATGGCGAGTATCGGCTGGTATCGGAAGCGATCTCGGCCAGTTGCCAACCCTTGCGCAGGCTGCGCGCCACTTCTTTGAAGATGGTGTGGGCTGACAGGCTCTTGCCATTTACGCTTTCGATAAGGTCCACTTTCGACCCATGGCGGTCCCTGCAAGGCATCTATTTTTTTGCGAGGATGATGGCGCGGTGGAAAGCACAGCCATTGAAATGCAATCGCCCAACGTCAAGCCAAGGACTTCTGTTCGATGGCCGTTCCGGATCCTTGCGGCGCTAGTCGTACTAGCCGGTGGGGTGGCTATTGTCGGCGAAGTATTTGCCGGCTCGTCGCGCCAGGAATTCTCAAAATGGCAATTGCTCGCTAGCCTTCCCGGCATGCACTGGCTCGTCCGCCTGGCTTGGTGCGCTGCTATCCAAGGTACGTCGCCCGCGAATCCGAGCTGGCCGTTCTCTACTGATCGAGTTCTGTTCTGCTACATGGCGATTTGGATGGCCACATATTTCTTTGCATGAAAGGTCCGCTTACGACCCGAGGCGGCCATTCACAATCGAAGTTTCGTTGATACTCGCCATCCGATGGGTTCAATGCACTACGTAGCTCAAGCCGTACTTGGCCTGGCCGTTATAGCCTTCGTAGTTTCGTGAGCAACGGCGATCTGGAACATCATGCTCCTGCGCTCAGCAAACCGTCGGAATGGAAGGCCCTCGCTCGCCACAAGTGAATTTTTTGATACAAGGTCGACAGCGGGACTGCTAGCGCCTTCCGGCGCACGAAATGCAAAGATTTGGAAGTCCGCTTCCGACTCGGAGTGGACATTGCGCCATCGTCAAATGACCAACAGGTACGGAGCCAGGCATGACCGATGCTGACGACCAGTTTCAAATGTGGTTGATGGATATGGACGAGGCTATTGAGAGATTTCGTCACTCCGTCTCTGAAGACGTCGCTACGGCCTTAGATTTCACGCCGGAATCTCTGAAGACGCTTGAGAGCATTGTTCTGGCCAAATACAGCTGCGTCGACGAGATCAAGAGGCCCAGCGAGGCAGAGCCTGTCGACGGGATGGCCAGGTACGTCGGTGAGGTGTTTCGCAAGAAGCTGGGCGGGAAGTGGATGATTGACCATTCAGACCAGAAGAATGCGTTTTACGGTCTGCCGCAGCTGGTAGAAATGAATGGCCAGCGGACACAGATCTGTCCTTTGACCTTAGTGACGGCGTCCACTGATAGACGAACCGGCTCTTTCATCCGTACTGTATTCAACAGTAGTGCCAAGGATGCGGTTTGACTGAGTCGGATAGTCGCCATAGGGGGCATCGGCACTTTTAGTTTTCCGCTTTCAACCCAAAGCAGAACTAATATGTAAATAGACTTTCCACGCCATTCGCTTCGAGTCGAAGCTGGCATGACACTGATTCACGGCCGCCATCACGGAGAATCTATGGCCTCCGACGCTTTATCCAATGATCTTGGCAATGGTGCCAGCGGGCTTCCAAAAGGGACGGTCGTGCACGCCAAAATGGGCCGTCTACCCATTGAGGACGTCTGTGTGGGGGATGAAGTGTGGTCCACGGTCCCCGGAGAGGCGGGGCAGCAGCTTCGGCACGTTATAGCAATTCATCGGAACGAGAGCTGCTCCATCGAGCCGTTTGGCTTTGCGGCCGCAGGTCAGGAAGCTGAACAGTTCACATATCTTGCCGCGTCGGACCAAGAGTTCTGGGTGCCCGGCAAGGACTGGCAAATACCCGGAAATCTGTCACACGAAGATCGTCTCGAGCTGATAGGGGGACGATCTGGGGTTGCGTGGGGCGAGGGGCTCTTCGATGCCTGGGCCACCAATCGTCCCGGCGTGGCATGGATTCCGCTCTATCGGGGCGCGGATCAGGGGGAATACGTGGATCTGTCTGGCCGGAGCGTGCGTTACTGGTCCATGGAGGAAGCTGCGGCTGCCGGCATAAGGACAGTATGGGCCAGTCAGTTTCGCTGGCACACCTACGCCCTGACCATCGAGGATGGGAGCCCATTCTACGCTTACGATCATGGCATCCTTGTTCGATCCGCGTAACCGTCGACAGGGCGCGGCAACCATCGATTCATTACCTACATTTGATTCATGGTCAATGAAGGTCCGCTTTCGACTGCGACTTCAGCCGATCAACGCAACACATTGCTGGAATCGTTCGGCCGGTGTTTCGAAGCTCAAGGTCTGTCGAGGACGCTCATTCAACCGCCGGGCTACGGCATCGAGTTTAGCCTGGGAGTAGCTCGATAGGTCCGTGCCTTTGGGAAAGTACTGCCGCAGTAAGCCGTTGGTGTTCTCGTTGGAACCCCGCTGCCATGGATGCTGCGGATCGCAAAAGTAGACCTGAATGTCCGTCGCCAGCGTGAAACGCTGATGGTCGGCCATCTCCTTGCCGCGATCCCAGGTGAGCGATTTGTAAAGTTCCCTAGGCAGCTTATGGGCGTGCTTGATCAGCGCATCAATGACGGTTTGCGTGTCTTTGCCCGCGACCTTCACCAGCATGATGTAACGCGTGCGACGCTCGACGAGGGTGGCGATCTGGCTGTGGTGGGGCGCTCTCCCCTTATGCGTCGTGTGACCTTCGCTTTGCAGGGCCGCGCCGTCGGCGGATAGACCGAGCTCGCGGGCAGCGGCCGCTTCGATTGTCGGTCCGACCGTTCGTGGGATATGCAAGATGCCGTGCGGCGGTGCATCCATGAATGGTCGAGGACGCAGACGTGACCGCCTAGCGGAAAGGCTCTTTTGCGGAAGCTACGCGCTGAAACTAGCTTGCCGAAAGACCTGTTGCCGGAAGAAATCTGTCTGGCGCTACCCACGCTCGCTGACTTGCTTGACCGCCTCGGCCTTAAACTCGTCGGTGAAACGCTTGCTGGTCATAGATCCTCCGATCCTCAATAGACACTATCAGGTGTCTACGGAATCGGGGGCGTACCAGTACCTTGTTGGCAGGATCGACCGGATCACCGCCAAACCTAACGGGTTGGACTTCATGGACATCCACTGGCTGTCCAGACAAATCCAACTCGCGTCGTATCTTGGCATTGGCAGCGTTTGCTTCTTTTCGGGCGGCTTCATATTCAGCAGGGTCAAGGAATCGAAGCGGCCCCGCTGGTCTTGGCAGGCCCTGATGTAAGCGACGGCCGGCCTGCTATCCAAGGAGGCCAAGGAAGGTGCGTCTGCAAGGCCCTTTACGAAGCACTACATGAAACGACTGGCTTCCAGGCAGGAGGTCGAGCCAGCTTGGTTCGGCGGATCGCCAACCGGGGCATCGACTACAAACAGGCGATGCTGACGCATCCCTTAAATCGCCATCGGGGGAAGGAGACGGTCGTATTCCTTCTTGACCACGGCATAGCATTCACAGGTTCGCCGCTCCAGTTTTTCGCGATCGAGCACCGTGATATGGCCGCGCTGATACCGGATCAGCCCGGCTTGCTGCAGGTTGCCAGCGGCCTCCGTGACACCTTCACGACGAACGCCTAGCATGTTGGCAATCAGCTCCTGCGTCATCACCAGTTCTTTGGAGTGCAGTCGATCCAGACTCAGAAGGAGCCATCGGCACAGTTGTTGATCTAGGGAGTGATGGCGATTGCATACTGCCGTCTGCGCCATCTGCGTTATAAGGGCCTGAGTGTAGCGAAGCAGGAGGTGCATGACGGCACCGGCGCGACTGAATTCCTGCAGCATGAGGTCGGCCTTAAGCCGATATCCCTGGCCCGCGCTTTGCACTAAGGCCCGACTCGGCGTTGACTCCCCTCCCATGAAGAGCGAAATGCCGACAATCCCCTCGTTGCCGACGACGGCAATCTCCGCCGAGGCCCCGTCTTCCATCACGTATAGCAATGACACAATCGAGGTGGTTGGAAAGTACACATGAGCCAATCGGCTGCCAGGTTCATAAAGCACTTTGCCGAGTGGCATTTCCACTGCTTCGAGGTGTGGTCGCCAGCGTGCCAATTCTGCTTCAGGTAATGCGGCGAGCAGGCGATTCTGTCGCGGACCATATGCCTGGAGCATAGGCTTCTCCTCTACGGCCCGATACATCTTAGGTCCCGGATCGGGTTCCAGAAAACTGCACAAACGGGGTAACCCATCCACAGCGATCCTGCTGTGAATATTTTGTTGAACACAGCGGGGCGCGGGGCGCGACTTGACAACCTGGCGCGCCTGCACGGATCAGGGCGAGGGCTCGCGCAGAAGACTGAGCAGCGAACCCGCAAGCAGGGGTATGGCCACCCTAAGCTCAGATGCTTCCTCAAGGACCCATCTGGCGTCGGGTGCTTCATCGAGCGCCGCATCCCGCGCGCCCATTCGACCACGCTTCGTCACGCGGTCAGGGGCCGCCAGATTCAAAAAGCAACTGCGCGCCTCATCGCCATGGTCCCAGAGCGTCGCCAATTGCCGAAGATCGACGGCAGGTTCCGCCTTAAGGCCAAGGATCGTGA